>Ga0207691_10008183_pt1 | contig 10042 bp, 6 predicted proteins | sample KBSM13metaG_FD_184327 | JGI IMG/M metagenome (GOLD analysis project Ga0207691, IMG submission 184327) | Miscanthus rhizosphere microbial communities from Kellogg Biological Station, Michigan, USA - KBS M1-3 metaG (SPAdes) (version 2) | ecosystem: Host-associated > Plants > Roots > Rhizosphere >... | reverse complement strand
AGACAGCGTGTCGTATTCGAGCCGGCTGATCTTCCAGTGGCCCGCCACGTCTTTCCGATAATTGATGCGATAGACGCCGCCTTCCCACCACGTCCGCACGCCTTCTCCGTGCAAGCGAGCCATGGCAGCAAGCGATGTTTCGGTCTCGAAGGGCATGCCCACCTGGATCGAATAGGGGAACACCGCCTTTGCGGACTGAAGATCCGGCGACACTTCCACGCTGTCGTGTAGCTGGTCGGCAGTGAGCTCGAAGCCTGGCGCCTGCTCCATCCTGCGGCCGGTCTTCCCTGCGGGGAAACGATTGCGATACAGGCGGCTCACTCCGTGGTTGCGGCCCTTGAAGGCGCCGCCGTTGAATAGGACTTCGGCGGCCTCGTCGGCAAACATACCAATGACTTCTTCATGCAGGCCCTTGTCCATCGCCTGCTCGAAGGCCTGATGAAATTTGCGAAGCGCCTTCTCTTCTTCCAGCAAAGACGCCCGCAGTGCGGGGTTGTCTGAAGTGACGGCCTCTGCCTTTGGCAGGCTCGCAGCCGTGCCCGCAGTTGCAGCCAGCGCCGCGGAGGCTCCGGCGCCGAATTTCCAGATGAAGGTGCGGCGGTTATTCATCACGCACTCCTCCTCTTCGGCCCGTACAACTCGACAATGTCAAACCTGCCGATGTGGCGACCGATTGCACCGGTCACGCCGAGGCTCACGCCCCTGGTGCCGCCGTTGAACGTGAACCCGCAGTCATGGGAGGCCTTGGTGTTGAGCAGTTCGATCATCTGGTTGCCGTTACAGGCTTCTTCGTTCTGGCAGAAGATGTACACCCCCGGTCGCAACTTCACGTAGATGCAGGGCGAGCACCACTCCGCCCCCAGCGCCTGGGCTGCCGTGAAGATGACCCAGGACATGGAATGCGGGGACGAATAGATGTGCATGGAAGTCGTCTGGTCGGAGTAGGACCACGAGAAGGCGTGCCCGACCAGCTCATCGGTCAATTGATGCCGTACATACAGCGGCGCTTCCAGCCCGGCTATTTCCGCGACTCCGAAGATGGCGCGATAGGTTGTCTCATTGCCGTAATACTCCGTGCCCATGTGCGACTCGATGCTCGTGGCGAGCCCGTTGGTGAAGTCCACGGCTACTTGCACGCTGGCACGCGGCTTGCTGTCCGCGATGATGTGACTGAACCAGGCCAGGTTGTCGTCGCCTTCATAGGCGCGGTAATCGGCATCGCGCCAGGCGCTATCGCCGTGATTTCGATACTGCAGCTTGAACATCTCCTTGACACGGTAGTCCCGTACCGGGCCGCCATTGTCGAAGCGCAGCGTGAATTCCTTGCCCACCAGGATGTCGGAGAATGGCAGGTTGTTGCCCGTGGCCACGGCCTGAGGCGGCGCCTGCTGAGCCGCGCCGGCGCCGAACGCCGATGTCCTCTGTAGCGCTGCCTGATGCACTTCTTCGTCCGTCATGTGGGTGAACGATCTGACGGGCCGATAGGTGGTCCGCGCTCCCTTTTGCGGTGCAGCTGCAACTGGCGCAGCAGGGGCCGGACCTCCGCCGGCTGCTGGCGCCCCGGCTAGCGCTGGGGCAAACATTGGCCTCAAGCCATGGTCGTCGAAGTTTTCGAGATACGCCAACTGCCCGACGACCTCGCCGTCGCCCTTGAACATGTAGTACTCGAGCTCATCCTTGTCGTTGAACCCGAAGCGCACGCCCACCTGCTTGACGCCGTACAGATCGGCTACAAAGCAAGTATGGATGCCGGAGAATTCGCACTCGGTTCTGTTGTAGATGATGGTTCGGTCATCGACGAGCACGTAATCCGAAGTGGCGACGTAACTCAGGTCATCAATATGCCGGGTCAACTCGACGAAGTTGGTGTTGGCAACCGACACATAGAGTTCCAGTGTCTCGATGCCGGTATCCTGCTTCCAGTGGATTCCCTTGCCGGTCATCCGGTTGGTGTAGTGGTGAAGCTTTTCCGGAGCTTTCTGCCCACTATCGACATGCCCGAAATAGATCTGCCGCTGGACTTCCCGGTCATCGAGCGTGAACTCGTTGGGCCTGCCGGCATTCTGCTTGATGCCGCTGGAGGTCCATACCTCGAACACCGTGGCCAGATTGGTCTTCTGGTCGATGAACACGTTGTACCCCTTCTGCTCGCCAGGGATCAGATGCGAGAAGAACACCATCTGGTTCAGGGCCAGCTCGCCGTATCCGGCTGAAATCTGCTTGCCGCCTTCGGTGAGAGTCAACCGCCTGTTTGTACCGAACTTGTATTCGAGAGTCGGGCGGTCCTGAGTGACGATTTTCACCGTCTTGCCGTTCAGCACGTTTGAAAAGGCTGAGGCACTTTTGGGGCCACCTTCAGCCGCCTTGAGCTTTGTCGCAATCTGGTCCTTCGTTAGTTTGGTGTACTTGAAGCGATGCATCGGTATACGCATGTTTGCCCCTGTCTTGATGCCCTGGGTGAAAGGGCAGTGATGATGTGCTAAGCGGAGCGGAGTTTATCAGAGGAAGGGTGAGGGTGGCTCCAATTGTAATTGGGATTCAGATGCGGACGACCAGCACCTCTCTGGGGCAGTTCCAGCGGAGGGGCAGTGTGTCCTGAACTCCCCTGCTGATCAGCAAAGTTTTTCCATCCTTGTCATCGAAACGCAGCCCATTCCATCGATAGAGGAATGCGCCGGGGTACAAGATTCCGTTGCGCTGATAAAAGACGAATTGACCGCCATGAAGATGTCCGCTGAGAGTGAGATCGAAGTGCGGCACGTGATGCGATGCGACGGGATGATGGGTGCACAGCACATGGTGGCTCGCAGCCTGGACGGGCTGCTCGCTGGAGCCATATATCGCGCAACGGGGGCTCAAGGTCCATGGTGCATCTTCTAACCACCATCCCCCGCCGGCCAGAACCGCGGCACGAACGCTGGCTACGCCGATCCACCGATCGTGGTTTCCGGCAACGGCGCCCACTGGCGCGACGCGCGACAATCGTCGGACGAGTGATTGAAGCGCCTCCAGGCCGCTTGACCAATCCACCAGGTCTCCGCCAAGAAGGACAAGGTCTGGATGTTCCTCCAATGCGATCTGCACCAATCCGTCGACGATCCGCCGAGGGCCATCTTTTCTCAAATGAAGATCACTTGCGAACAGGATGTGTTTGCTCACGCCGATGTGCGCAACGGTTTCACGGCGTACCAGCAATGGCCGTCGCCCGCCGACTTCGATGGCCTGGAGGAATTCTCGCAAAAGTTTCATTGAGGAAAACGGAGCCTGAGCAGCGCGACGACGCACGTCCATGTCAGCACGCCTGCAATTGCCAAAGGTACTGCGCCAGTGTCTCGTCTCGCCGCTGCGATCAAGCGCTGCAGCAATGTATCCGCCTGCTCGCGCAAGGGCAGTACAACCGCATTGCACGGCAGGTCCATCAAGAATGCTGTGACGTAACTGGGGCATGCGACAGCCTGATCCTCCTTCCAGTCGAGCACGTCATCCGCAAGCTGCATGAGACCGACGAGGTTCAGGAGTACGTGAAACCTCATGGAGTCGATGTGTAAACCGGAGAGCTCCTGCATCCATCGCAGCGACAGATCAAGAACCGATGTCCGATATGCGATGACCGAATTCGCCGTTCCGGGGTTGCCTGGCGTCAGGATCGGACGGCAACGCTCTGCCTGGCGCAGTTGCCGAATGTAACGCGATGTGCCTTTCTCGGGCGCAATGCTCCGTAGTTTGGAGCGAAGAGATCGATACTTCGTCGCATCGACTACTCGACGGTCGTAGTAATCGTCGCGCAAAGATCCGAAATCGCACGCGTGCGCAATGGCTATACGCCGTTGTTTGCCAAGAGTGTCACCTCCCAACCGCGCAAGAAACTCGAAGGCGGCGATACAGAAAACACGCAAGGGAGTCTTCGGACGCGCTGCGAATAGGAGGGGCGTACAGATCATCAACGCGGACATAGCTGTTGCCGCGACGCGCGCCAATTCGGTGATTCGCGACCCAGACGAAGTCCGGTCCGTGAAGGCGGTCTCCCCGGAGGTACAGCTTCCTTGAATCTGATCGGGTGGCGGCATCTGCACGCCGAAAAGTATCACTTTTGACTCTGTATCTAAAAGTACTTTTTTTCGATGTGTCGAATGGCAATGGCAGCGACGACCGTCGCATGAGCATTAGAGGGTCGGGCGCCTTGGGTGGTCAACAAAAGAACGACATTCACCTGGTAAAGGCACGAGGGGTAAACGATTTACACATCCAAAAACGATAGACAATAATCGCGTTGCACTGCGGAGGCCCACTTGGCGCGCGATCACATCTTCATTAGTTACAGTCACCAGGACCAGCGATGGTTGACGAAACTGGAAACTCATCTGAAGCATTTGATCCGCGAGGAGAAAATCGTCGTATGGAATGACACACTGATCCAGCCGGGTGACCGATGGCAGGAGAAGATCGAGACGGCACTCAGTTCCGCTGCAGCCGTCCTATTGCTTGTCAGTGCGAACTTCATTGCTTCAGATTTCATCTTCAATCACGAACTGCCGATGATCCTGGAGCTCGCGGAGCGCAACCGTCTCAAAGTTCTCTGGATTGCGGTGGGCGCGAGCTCGTACAAAATTACGAAAATTGCGGCCTACCAGGCACTCAACGATCCTCTTCACCCGCTCGACATGCTCCGCGGAGGAAAGCTGAATCAGGAATTCGTTCGGATCGCCGAAAAGATCTCTGCAGCCGTAAGCCCTCCTGACGAGAAACACGGTTTAGCGTCCAAAAAGCAAACGAAGGTTATCGGGTTGCGGTTTGCGGATACTACCGGCATCTTCAAAGACCGCCAGGAAGAGATGGCTCGTCTGCGAAAGATGCTTGCCGATCCTGCTTCAAAGGTCATTTGCGTCGTGGGCCGGGCGGGAATGGGTAAGACGGCACTTCTTTCGCGAGTAGGCTTCGACATCGAACAAGGTGTAGTTCCACTGGCGAGTGCAGGTTCGGAGGAAAGGCCCAGAGCGATCCTTTACCTTACCTGTCAGAACATGGCCGGAGGGGCTCTGGACGTGCTTTTCAGCGCTTTTACCCAGGCGCTTGATCCGGAGGATGCCTTGGATCTAAATGCGTGCCTTCGCGATCCACGGCTTTCTGCCTCCGATAAAGTGCACTATCTCTTGACCAAGCTGTGCAACGGACGGTGGGTGCTGATGCTGGACGACTTCGAGCAGGCGCTCGGCGGTGATGGTGTCATTGCGGATCCCGACCTGCGCGCCTTTGTCGAAGTATCGCTGCTCGCGCCTCACGGTCTTTCCGTCCTGATGGGGAGTCGTGCACGCATAATCGTTGACCGGCTCCAGGGCGTTCGATTGCTGGAGTTGCGCGAAGGAATTCCGGAGGGAGAAGCGATCCTTCTTCTTCGAGACCTCGACGCCGACGGCACCAGGGGCATTCGCGAACTTCCTGCCGATGAGTTGCTTCAGATTGTGAATAGTTGTTACAGGATTCCACGCGCCCTCGAACTCGTGTGCAGCATTCTGTTCAGGGATCCGACGCTGAGGGTTCGCGATCTCGTCTCTGACCGGAATCTGTTCAACGAGCAGGTTGTAGAAAACCTTGTGGTGGACACGTTCAAGCGCGTGAACTCTGACCAGCGGCGTGTCCTCGAGGCGCTCGCTGTCCTGCGCGAACCGGTTCAAGATGAGGCGGTCCGGTTTCTTCTCTCCGAGCAGCATCCAGGCATCAACACGAGGGAGTGCCTGCAGTCGATGGTTCGCGACCTACTTGTCTATCATCACAGGGATATCGGCGCGTTCAACCTGCATCCGCTGGATCAGCAGCACATCTATGCTCAGATGGGCAAAGACGACCTGGCCGGCAGGAACGGTTTGCATAGCAGGGCGGCTGAGTTTAATGAGCGAATGTCCGTCGTCTCCAGTCCGACGAGTCTGGAGGAGATCCATCCTCAAGTTGAAGCTCGCCGCCATCGCTACGCTGCCGGCGAATACGAGAAGGCAGGAGAAATCGCTGCCATATGCGGAAGGCTGATGAACCGGTGGGGATACTACACTACCGTCGACCGTATGTTGGACGAAACGATTGCCACAACAAGCGGGTACTCTCTCGCCGAAGCATTTATGGGCAAGACGGCGGTTCACAGTCTCCGCAACGAGTGGCAGCTGGCACTCGTTTACAACCGGCAAGCGATTGAAATATTCAGCACCGGGACTGGCCGGGAAGAGAAGAAGATGCTTTGTCGAGCGACGATCAATCGCGCCTACATCCACACACGTCTCGCTCAATTTGCCGATGCGTCTGCTCTCGCGCGCAAGGGACTTGTGCTGGCTCAGGATCTGAATGACGAGGGACTGTCGGCTCGCGCATTGGGTCAGCTCAGCCTGGTTGCGCTCACGACTGGTGACTATGATGACGTGTTTCGCGACGGACAGCGCGCGCTTCAAATCCTACGGCAGCTTCCACTACCCGAAGTCGGAACAACGTATGACCACATGCATGACATTATCGGCCTCGCACATTTGCGCCGCGGCGAAATCGATGAAGCATTAGCGAGTTTCAATGACAGTCTGAACCTCCGGCTTCGGCTGAACAATGTCCTCGGGCTTGGCCATGCTTACGCCAATATTGGAGCTGCATACCTGGCGCTGGGACAGCTGGAACGGTCGCTCGAGAATCTTTCGCTCAGCCTCCGCACGCGTGAAGCGATTAACCACGTCGAAGGGTTGGTTGAAACCCACCGTTTGCTGGGTTCCATTCACCAGGCGGCGGGGCGCAGGTCGGAAGCCCTTACGGAGTACCAACGGACTTTCGAGTTGGCAAAAGGAATTGAAGAGAATGTGACTGTAGAGCTTGTTCGTTCGCGCATTGCACTGGGTTCCCTGTGTCTGGAAATGGCGCAGGTTCAGGAAGCGCTTCAGCATCTACGGCTCGCGAACGCATCTGCACGCGAAATCGGCCTCAAACCCGAACAGTCGGCCAGCGCATATTATCTTGCCTTGTGTACCGAAAAAGAGAACCCTCTCGCCGCGCGCGAATGGATGCGAGAAGCGATCGAGATTGCGCAGCGTCTTCGCATCAAGCTATCTGAACGAAGCGGCGCCCCTTCATGAGCGTTTTCATCAGTGTGGTGGTGGCGGTCTATAATCCGCTTAAAGAACACATCGGGCCTTGCCTCAAGGCTCTGGGAAAACTGCAATACCCGCACGATTCTCACGAGATCATCATCGTTGACGATGGATCCACAGCGGAAACCACGGAAGAATGTCTCACACAACTTGCGCCCGATGAACGTCGACGGATCTCTTACGTCAAGACAGCGCATGCCGGCCACCCGGTTGCGAACAATCAGGGATTTGCTGTCGCACGTGGCAGCCTCATCGCTCTCACGGATGCAGACTGCATTGTCGATTCCCATTGGCTGCAGGCTTTCGAAGCCGCTTTTAGTGACCGCACTCTCGGCGGCGCCGGAGGATTAACCCATTCATATCGGGTCACCAATTGGATCGAGGAATATTGCGACTACTTCGGAAGTCTCCGGACGCCTGTTTTTCGTGACGGAGAAGTGTCCCATGTCATCAGCGCGAATTCGTGTTGGCGAGCGAATGTTCTCAGAGAAGTGGAAGGGTTCGGCAGGTTGTACGAAGAGTACGCCTCCAAGGGCTTTTTTATCGGAGGATACGCCGACCTGGAGCTGAGCCGTAAAGTCGCCGCCGCCGGTTACACGTTGGGATACGTCCCAGCGGCGGTTGCGTGGCACCAGCACCGAAAAACTCTCGGCGCGCGGGCAAAGCAGTTTCATAAATATGGAGAAGGGGCTGCATTTCTTCACCATATTTCCTCCAACGCTCCGACAAAAGTCGGTCGTTATGACCCCGGTTTTCCGCCAGATCCCACTCGTATTCTCCGGGATTTGATCCGTGAAGCGGCGCTTTTGCCGGTGCGTCCGTTCACCTATCCCAACAAGGATATGCGCATCGGGCAAAGAGTCATTTACCCTGTGTTCGATTACGTCCAGAGGGCGGCGTTTTGCTGGGGGGCGCTTACCCTGTATCGGCGCCTTCGGAGGCTGAAAACCGACGCGGCCTGACGAGGCCAGGTCTACCGGTGCACACCAGGCGCTTCGTGCCCCGTATGCACGACGTATTCGTCGTAGGAGCCGGGATAGACGTGGGGATGGGAGTCGCGCCCCGATTCTCCGCCAAGCTCCAGGACACGATTGCTTAAGCCGCGCAGAAAACTTCGATCGTGCGAAACGAACAGCATCGTTCCTTCAAAACGCTTCAGCGCTTCGATGAGCATATCCTTGGTTGCGAGATCCAGGTGATTCGTCGGTTCGTCGAGGACGAGAAAGTTCGGGGGATACATCAGCATCCGCGCCATCACGAGCCGTGTTTTCTCCCCACCGGACAGAGCGCGGATCTTTTTATCCACGTCCTGGCCAGAAAATTGAAACGCGCCTGCAAGATTTCTCAGAGCGCCAATGGACTCCTCAGGGAAGTCGTTTCTCAGCTGTTCTTCGATTGTGAGGTTGGGATCAAGCAAGTCGAGCGCCTGCTGTGCGAAGTAGCCCATTTTTAAACTGGCTCCAAGCTTCACGGAGCCGGAATCCGGATCCACAGCGCCCGACACGATCTTCAGTAATGTCGATTTGCCGGCGCCGTTCTTACCCATGACGCACCAGCGTTCACCCCGCCGGATCGTCGCGTTGAGATGATCGTAGATGGTCCGGGTCCCGTAGGCTTTGGACACGTCCTCGAGTACGGCCACCTGATCGCCCGATCGCGGCGGCTGGCGGAAGTCGAACCTGGTGATCCGGCGTTTCCTGGGCAGCTCGATTTTCTCGATCTTTTCGAGCGCCTTCACCCGGCTCTGCACCTGCGCCGCCTTCGCCGCGTGGGCGGCGAAACGCTCGATGAAACGCTGCTCCTTTGCCAGCATGGCCTGCTGACGGGCATACGCGGCCTCCCGATTGGCCTCACGGAGGCTGCGTTCGCGCTCGTAGAAATCGTAGTTGCCCGAGTAGGCTGTAATCTCGCCCGCGTCGATCTCGGCGATCTTCGTCACGACCCGGTTCATGAACTCGCGATCGTGTGATGTCATCAGCAATGCGCCCGCGAGCGACTTCAGGAATTGCTCGAGCCAGATGATCGACTCGATGTCGAGATGATTCGTCGGCTCGTCCATCAGCAATACGTCGGGCTTGCCAAGGAGCACGCGCGCCATCGCGACGCGCATCTTCCATCCGCCGGACAGCAGGCCAACGTCGCCGTCGATCCGCTCGTCATCGAAACCAAGGCCGTGCAGCACCTCGCGCGCGGCGGCTTCGAGACCATAGCCGCCGAGATGGTCGTACTCCTCCTGCACTTCTCCGAAGCGGGCGAGGATGCGATCCATGTCGTCGGCCTGAGCCGGATCGGCCATCGCAGTCTGCAACCCTTCGAGCTCGTGATGAAGATCGCCCAGACGGCCACTGCCTGCGATCGCCTCGTCCAGAACAGAGCGTCCCGACATCTCCTCCACGTCCTGGCGGAAGTAGCCGATCGACAGCTTCTTCGGAACCGTCACCTCCCCTTCGTCCGGCACCTCTTCGCCCGTGATCATCCGGAACAGAGTCGTCTTCCCTGCCCCATTCGGGCCAACCAGGCCGACCTTCTCCCCTGGATTGAGCTGGAAGGCTGCGTCAACGAACAGGATCTGCCTGCCGTACTGCTTGTGGACGCCGGAGAGGGAAATCACAACAGGAGCTCGCCTCGGGCAACGAGGACCGCTTCGCCGCCAACTTTCACGTCCCTGATCACCGGTCCGACGGAGCCTTCGGGAAGCTGGGCCTCGTCCGTTACGGTGATCGAGATGTGGACCTGGCTCGCGCGTCCCATCGCGACACCCTGGTGACTGACGATGGCGCGGGCGCGCGCGGGCGAGATGAGTCCGTAACGAACGAGGTAACAACCAAGCGGTCCGCTGGCGATTCCCGTCGCGGGATCTTCAATGATGCCGAACTCCGGCGCGAACATGCGGCTGTAGATGCTCACCAGCGGCTCTGCTGACGCGG
>Ga0207691_10008181_pt1 | contig 10042 bp, 11 predicted proteins | sample KBSM13metaG_FD_184327 | JGI IMG/M metagenome (GOLD analysis project Ga0207691, IMG submission 184327) | Miscanthus rhizosphere microbial communities from Kellogg Biological Station, Michigan, USA - KBS M1-3 metaG (SPAdes) (version 2) | ecosystem: Host-associated > Plants > Roots > Rhizosphere >... | reverse complement strand
GATTCACGAGGCAAGAGAACTCGAGGCCGAAGCGTTCCCCAGGTCCCGAGAACGGAAGCGTGGGGATTGCGCATCAGGCGTATACGACGGGTCAGCGCGAGAGCATGCGATACTTCGCATACCAGTGCTCGCCAGGAAGACTGTTGGACAATGCTGGCGCCGAACGCCACTCGCGCCAGCCGAACGCCTTCACGCAGTAGCAGGGAAGCAACCGAGAGAATCCCAATCATCCAGATGAACAAAAGCGCGCGTTCCGGCGTAAGACGGCTCGGTGCGACGGGAGTTGCCGCCGGTTCCGAGACAGTTGTCGGTGTGGACGCGGTCGCCGCCGACTGGTGAGCTGAAACAATTTCAGAAGGCTGTACGGCTCGAGTTGGTGCCACGCGCCAGGTGGGCAGAACTATGCTGAACATGGGAAGTGCAAGCGAGCAGAGCAGCCCGATTGTCCAGGTCATATGGCGCAGAGCCGCGGACTGCCGGCGAAGCAACATCGTTGAGGCAAACGTAACGCCCAGGATAAGGGACGACTTGATGACGGTTTCGATGATTGGCGTGATGAACGTCGTCACTTTCGGCCTCCCTTCCTGGCCTTCTCGATCAGCTGGGCGAGCCGGTCGAGTTCTTCGTCTGAAAGCCGCGTACCATCGCTCCCGATCAGCGCCGCCAAAACCTTTTCCGGCGATCCGCCAAAAAAAGTTTCCACCAGATGTTTCAGGGCCGGCTGCCGCACGGCATGCCGAGGGACGGTGGGCGTATAGACGAACCGCGTCCCTTCCGTCTCATGGTGGACATGGCCTTTCTCTTCGAGCACGCGCAGTTGTGTGCGTACCGTCGAATAATTGGGATCCCCCGTCAGTTCAGCCATCACATCGTTCGCCGTTGCGCGGCCCCGGCGATAGAGAATGTCCATGATCTGCCGCTCGCGGCGGCTCAGTTTGGAGTGTAGTGATTGTGCCATGCGGAATGTATATACTAACCGCTATAAAAATAACAGTATAAAAATAGCACGTTCAGGTGTCGATCGTTTTCACCTCCGGCGGATGGGAATTGTTCACTCGTGAATTAACGCCGTAATTTCGTAAAGGAATAATGGAGAAGCACGGCAAGGGCACACCAGTAGGAAGCAAACAGGGCAATGAAGAATGGTGGAGGTGTATCGGGATCTTTGTGCAGGAACTTGATGAAAGGCAGAAGGGGGCCGATCAAAACAATTTTAATTGGAGAAAGAATAGTAGACAAAGTGCTCTGCCAGGCAATCTGGGTTTCCGATCCCAGGAATGATTCGGGCGGCTGATCCAGAATCCAATTCGTCCCAAAAACAAACGCGAATGCACAAACCAGGAATACGATGACAAATGGCGTTCTTGAAGTCCTCATTGTCCGGTCCAACCTTTCTCAGTCCGTAAAACCAGAATTGTTATTAATGCAATGAGACTTTGTGGACAAGTACTGGTCCATACAAAGTAATGTGCCGGTGCTGACGTTGCCGTGTCGATCGCAAATTCTCCGATCGAGTTCAGCCCCGATCCTTCACTTCTCAGATGCCGCTCGGACTGTGCGGCGTGGCGGGGTCGGAAAAAGGTTCGATCGCGCATGGACGGCCCTCGGAGTGCTCACTCTTTCATGAAACTCCATGTCGAATGGACTAGGGAATGCGAGTGGAATCCAGTACTAAAATACAAATCGTTGTGCCGCAGCCAGGATGAGTTGGATGAAGACCGCCATTTAGTGGTCCTCAAGGACCACCCGCAGTAGAAATGCTGGTTCCCGCACGACGAACGGTACCGGCGATCAATGACGCTTGAATTGAGAAGGGGTGACGCATGTTATCCACACGAATTTATTTTATTGGGGTAATGGCGCTCGGAATTGGAGTGCATGGGTGTACCCGAGGAACCGAGAATCCTCCGGCCGCCGTTTCATCTTCGGATTCTCAGCCGGTGCCCTCTCCCGCGACGCCGGAGAAGTCCGAGGAAGCGGTTGCTGTTGCCGTGAACCCGCCTTCGGCGGAACCAGCGCCATCAGCAGCGCCATCAGCGGCATCACCCAAAGTGGCACCAGCGGCTCCAGCGGAAGCGCCAGCAACTAAGCCAGCCGAAGCGTCACCAACCAAGCCAGCGGAAGCGCAGCCAGCGAAGAAGAATGTACCATCGACTGTAAATCCGCCGGTGACGGCCCCGTCGACGGCGCGAGCGATCCCGAAGGTCAATGCTCCGGCTGCAAGCGCGCCGACCTCGAAAACCCCGACATCCACCGCGCCTCCATCCGCAGCGAAGACGACGACTCCCGCCACGGCTCCCAATTCGCCCATCCCGCTCGACTTGGTTGCGCTGGAAAAGCAGCTCAAGGCCACCAAGGCCATCGGTGTCTTCAGCAAGATCGCATTGAAGAACCAGGTTGATGACCTGATGAAGAAGTTCCGCGAACATTACCAGGGGAAGGGCAAGGCTACCATGGCGGATCTCCGCCAGGCGTATGACCTTCTGATGATGAAGGTGCTGACGATGGTTCAGGACGACGACAAAAATCTCGCTGCTGCAATCGTTTCTTCGCGCGCGGCCATCTGGGAACTGCTTGCAGACCCGGTAAAATTTGCTGCGCTGGATGCTTAAACGCTGGAGGATTTATGAAAAAACACGCTCAGGTGTTCCTGCAATCGGTTTTCGTGGCGGCTCTTTTGGCCTTGCCGTCGTTTGCTGCGGATGACGAAGCCCTCAAGAAAGACCTGGCTTCGGTGATCGCGCTCCAGGGATTGCCTTGCATGCAAGTCGTCACCGTCAAAACACAGGCCGAAAACAATTACCTCGTGACCTGCAAGGACGAAAATAAATATCACGTTTATCTGAATGACAAGGGGCGGGTCGTCGTCGAGAAAAGTAAGTAGCCCTTCGCGGCGCGTATCAACAGCGTGACCTCAACTCTACTGGAGGGATCATGTCATTTGGACTGTATGTCATCGGATTCCTGATCATGATTGCCGGCCTGGTTTACGGCGCGAGCTTATTGCACATCAGCACCCATTGGATCGTCGTGGGAACAATGGTGCTCGTCGGGCTTGGTATCTTAACCGGGGTGAAATCCACGCGCCAGAAGGACCCGAGCGCCTGATTGGACAAAAGGATGGGAGTCTGGTCCATTCGGGGACCTTTGTTCACGACCATGCTCCACACCGCTTCCGCCGGCGACGTCGCCCTCTCAGCTGCTTTTGCCTCCCGTATTGGAACTTGAATCCTCTGGCAACGTTCGAAAATTTCAAGTCTTCAGTTCTACAGTGTGCGTCGGCGAATTCTTGTGCACGGAGAACATCAGCGGGCTGGGCGCTTCCAACGTCGTGGTAGTTGCGATACGCGTTATTCGGAATCCCTAAGTTGCGTGAACGGTATGCCTCCTTCCTACCCGTGATTGCGAGCGAGAAACATCGTGGTTTTTCCTTTCTTCCCGTAAGTTGAATACAATGTTCCCGCGTTGTTCGCCCGAGGAGGTTCGTCTTGACGAAAGAAACGGACGCAGAGAAAGTCGTGCGATTCGAATCCGCCTTGAATCAATTCATCGAGCGGTTCAGGGACGACCGTTACGTGCTCGCCGCGGTACTGGTGGGCACCTTGTCGGAAGCCACCATCTGGCATCGCCACGGTCTGGAATTGTGGATTATCGAAGCCGATGGTGTCAGCAGGCGTCTGCGAAGCGACGGCAACGATGAACGCACATTTCGAATCCTGGCGGAGGGTGGCATCAACATTTACGCCGAAGTCATACCGCGAACACGTTTCAAGCAAATGGTCGAAGGCGCCTCGCGCACTGCTTTCTCCTGCAACTTCTTCGCCGAGCGAAGACTGATCTACAGCGTCGATCCATCGATTAAGAAGTGGTTCGAGCACGCCAACACCGTCGCTACCAAGGATCAGGAGCGGGAATTGCTCGCTTTCACGACCTGGACGATTCATGCGCACCAGCATGCGAAAAAGCGGCTCGACGTGAAAAACGATCTCGAACTTGCCGGCCAGGAAGTGCTCGGCGCGGCTCACAGCGTGGCCCACACGGAGATCATCCGGCAGGGTAAGGTCTGGGAACAGGATGTGATCTACAAGGCAATTGAAGGCAATCCCAAACTATTCAAGACCATCTATCTCGATGTGCTGTCCAAACCCGGGAATCGTAAAACGCTGTCCGCGGCGTTGGATTCCATTGATGGCTATTTGGACCAGCACTACAAGGCTCACCTGAAGCCGCTTCTCGATTACCTGAAAAAGGAAGATCGACTCGTGCCGCTCTCGGAGATCAGCGACCATTTCGCATATTCCCAAATCCATCCCTGGCATTTGGCGTCGGCTTGCGAGTGGCTGGAACGGAAGGGTCGAATCCAGAAACTCTCCGCTCCGTTTAAACTCACCAAACGCAGCCGGGAGCAAGTGGAAGAACCCGCCTACGTTCTTGAAGGCTGAGTTCCTCATAACCGATGCGAACCACGATTGAGATTCGAGGAGCCCGGGAAAACAATCTGCAGAACGTCAGCCTCGAGATTCCGCGAGACAAGCTCGTTGTTGTCACGGGCATGAGCGGCTCGGGAAAATCGTCGCTGGCCTTCGACACGGTCTATGCCGAAGGGCAACGTCGGTTGCTGGCATCCATGTCGACGTTTGCCAAACGTTTCATCGGCCAATTGAAGAAGCCCGACGTCGATTTCGTAAACGGCCTGTCGCCGGTCGTGTCGATTGATCAGAAGACCGTCAGTTCCAATCCGCGGTCCACCGTTGGGACGATGACCGACATCTCGGACTATCTGAGGATGCTTTTCGCGACCATGGGCACGCCGCACTGTCCGATTTGCCGGGAACAGGTCGTTGTCCGTTCCCCGCACCAGATGATGGAACACCTCCTGTCGCTGCCAAAGGGCTCCGAGGTCGAGGTTCGAGCGCCGGTGTATAAGATCTATGGCGAAGACTACCCCTATCTGTTCGAGCAGATTCGCGTCAACGGTTATCGGCGGGCGCGAATCGACGGGAAGCCTCAGGACCTTGGCGACAACATTGAACTGGACGAAGACGAGGAACATGAGGTCGAAGCCATTATCGATTCGTTTGTCGTCGCTCCGGGCATCGATCAGCAAGTCGTCACATCGTTGGAGCATGGCCTGAAACTCGGCGACGGCCTGCTGGGATTTCACGTTCTCAAACCGGCGAAGTCCAGCCCTCACTGGTCGAAGTTCCATGAGGGCTTCGGCTGCAGCCGGCATCGCATCGTCAGCGGTGAAATGAACCAGGCGCAATTCACGTTCAACGATCCGGCCGGAGCCTGTCCCACCTGCGGAGGTATTGGAACGGCGATGCGAGTCCATCCGGCGCTGCTGGTTCCCGATCCCAGCAGATCGCTTAAGGAAGGCGCGTTCGTTGATGCGGCCATGAGCAGCAGCCGGGACAGCTGGGGCGGAAGGATGATGCACAGTCTCTCCGCGCATTATGGATTCAGTCTCGACACGCCGTTCGAGAAGCTCCACGAGAAGTATGTTGACATTCTGTTGTATGGCACGAAAGGAGAGCAGGTCGAAGTCGTCCTGCCGCCTGGCGCCAAGGTGGGTCAACAGCACGTCGGCAAGAAGATCAAATTCAACGGCATCGTCAATCAACTCGAACACAATTACCGCTGGTATCGCAAACAGGGGACTTCCAATGCCGGGATGGACGAGTATCTCAAGAAGGTGATGGTCGAATACGCATGCCCCGAATGCGGCGGCGCCCGTCTCAAACGCGCCCGACGCTCCGTGACCTTGGCCGAGCGCAGCATCTACGAGGTGGGTGAGTTGCACCTGGTCGGATTGCTGGAGTACCTGAAAGCCATCAAACCGACATCGCGGCAGCGCGCCGTTGCGGAGACAATACTGCGGGAAGTGACCGGGCGTCTGGAATTGCTGATTGCGATCGGGCTGGATTATCTCAGCCTGAATCGCGCATCGGCGACACTTTCCGGAGGGGAGTCGCAGCGTATCCGGCTGTCGTCGCAGATCGGTTCGGGACTGATGGGGATGTTGTATGTTCTGGACGAACCCAGCATCGGGTTGCATCCCAAAGATAACGTCAAGATGATCGAAACCCTCAAACGTCTTCGTGATCTGGGCAACACGGTCATTGTGGTCGAACACGATGCCGACACCATGCGGGCCGCCGATCACCTGATTGAGATCGGACCCGGCCCGGGAGTGCACGGAGGCCGAATTGTTGCGGACGGAGCATTGAAGAAGTTCCTGAAAGACCCGCGGTCGCTTACGGCCAAATACCTCAGTGGTGAGCGGGCGATCCAGGTTCCCGCAAAGAGGAGACCACAAACCGGCAAAGTCCTCCAGATACGTGGGGCTCGCCAGAACAACCTGAAAAACATCGACGTTGCGATTCCTCTGGAACAATTCGTCTGCGTGACCGGAGCTTCGGGTTCGGGCAAGAGTTCATTGATCCATGGCATTGTGCAGAAAAAACTCTACTCGTTGTTGCACGATAGCCGGGTTATGGCAGGGGATCATGATGCACTCATCGGTCACGAAAACATCAGCGACGTGATCGACATCGACCAATCGCCGATTGGCCGTTCGTCGCGGTCCAATCCGGCGACATACATTGGCTTCTACGACAGCATCCGCACCCTTTTCGCGGAGACTGAGGATGCGCGCCGGCGCGGTTTCAGCGCGTCGACTTTCAGTTTCAATGTGAAAGGGGGACGTTGCGAGGAATGCACTGGTGAAGGCTCCATCACGACGCAGCTGTCGTTCATGCCGGATGTCGAAGTGGTTTGTCCGACGTGCAAGGGGGCGCGATATCGTGAGGAAACCCTCGAAGTGAAGTATCGCGGCAAGAGCATCGCCGACGTGCTGGACATGTCGATAGAAGACGGAGTGGCGTTCTTCGCGCACGAATCCGCCATCGCGCGAAGGATTACCGTCCTCAGCGAACTCGGCCTCGGTTATTTGAAAATGGGACACGCTTCCACGATCCTGTCCGGCGGGGAAGCACAGCGCGTCAAACTCGCTGCCGAGTTGGGCAAACTGAAACGCGGCAAGCACAATCTCTACATTCTGGATGAACCGACCACCGGTCTGCACTTCGCCGATATCGATCGGTTGCTGGAAAGCCTGAACCGCCTCGTGGACAACGGACACTCTGTCATCGTCATCGAACACAATTTGGATGTGATCAAGACAGCCGATTATGTGATTGACCTCGGCCCGGAGGGTGGGCACAAGGGCGGCGAGGTGCTTGCCTGCGGGACTCCCGAGGAAATCGCCTCGCACAAACGTTCACATACCGGCCGTTTCCTGGCGGAATACTTGTAAGACATCGGTGTGCGCCGATGGACCTCAGCAGCTTCATAAAGCGCGCAGTCATCCCGTGGATCGTTTCAGACGATTCGAAAGAAGTTGTGGTGGAACTTGCACCCGGCCGTGATACATCCGTTGTTTGATCGTATATAAGTTGAGATGGCTTTCGACGAAGTGATGCCAGAGCGGTTCACACGATGGATAACAGCGGCTCCCGATTGGGATGCCGTGTACCGAGCCGAGCTTCCACGTGTTTACAACTTCTTTCGATATCGTCTCGGCGATGTTCCAGACATCGAGGACCTTACCGCGCGAACTTTCGAGAAAGCATGGCGTGCCCGGGATCGCTACCGCAGCGACATTGCCGGGTTCACTACCTGGCTGTTGAGCATCGCTCGAAACGTTGCAACGGACCATATTCGCGCGCGGCGAATGCATTTGCCGCTGGAACTGGCCGAAGAAGTTCCGGCCCAGGCGATCACACCCGAAGACGCGATGATTCGAGGCTCGGACGCGGAACGGCTGGCCTCTCTGCTGGCAACGCTTCCGGAGCGCGATCGCGAACTGATGGCTCTGAAATATGGGGGCGGGTTGACGAACCGCGCAATCGCTCGAGCAACGGGACTGAGCGAGTCGAACATCGGCACCATCCTGCACCGCACGGTTCAAACGCTGCGGGATCAGTGGTAGCGATTAGAACAAGGAGGCAGTTATGGACGAATCGTGGCTCAGCGCATTCAAGAAAGAACCCCCTGCGGATTGGGCGGAATCGCTGCGTGTCCAGCTTCAGCAAAGCGAAATGGGGGATGTTCGGACCGATATTCCCAATCGATGGCCGCTTCGACGGCTGATCCCAATAATGACGGTCCTTGTTCTTGCTGTGGGCATTGTGAGTGTCCCTGCCATACGGGCCTCGGCGGTTTCTTTCCTCTCGCTGTTTCGTGTCGTCAACTTTGTTGCGGTCCCGGTGGATCCCGGACGCTTGCGGGCTCTCGACGACAGTCATCTGGACCTGGAACGACTCATTGGAGATCATGTCCAGGTCCTGGCGGATCCGGGTCCGCCCAAATCCGTGTCGTCGACCAGCGAGGCTGAAGCCATTGCCGGTTTTCAGCTCAAGATGCCCAACTGGCTGCCTCCCGACACCAGGATCATCGAGATTGCGGTAAGCGGCGAGCGCGCCGCGCGAGTGACGGCAGATTCGAAACGTCTCGAAGAGGTGCTGGACACGTTGGGTATTACCGACCTCCGTATGCCCGCGGGCCTGGATGGTCAGGCGGTCACGGTCCGTGTACCGCGGACTGTCATGGTGCGTTTTGAAAGCAGTGGGCGCAGCCCTCGCAGGACAAGATTTTTCCAGGCGCCGAGCCCGGAAATCACGATGCCGGCTGGCGTCGACTCTTCCGTTCTCGGTGAAATCGGGCTGCGTGTGCTTGGAGTCCCGAAGGACACCGCCCGACAGTTTGCCGCCGCGATCGACTGGAATACCACGCTCATTGTGCCGGTACCCCCGACGGCACAATCGTTCCGGCAAATTGAGATTGGAGGAAAACCGGGCGTCGCCATTAGTTATCAGCCCCCGAATGAATCGCCAACCACGATGCTGCTTTGGTCTGATGGAGAGCGCGTTTTTGGGATGCAGAGTATCCAGAGTTACGAGCAGGTTGTTGCTATGGCAGACTCTGTGCGATGACCCGGACCGTTATTGAAACCCAGGCGCTTCGAAAGCAATTCGGATCGACATTGGCTGTCTCCGGACTCTCGCTCTCCGTTCAGGAGGGAGAAGTATTCGGTTTCCTCGGTCCAAACGGCGCCGGCAAGACGACGTCTGTGAAGATGCTTCTCTCGCTGGTCGAGCCGACTGGAGGGTCTGCCCGTGTGCTTGGCGCGCCGGTCGGCGACCGGGCTTCACGTGCCCGGATCGGATTTCTTCCCGAACACTTCCGGTTTCATGATTGCCTGACTGCTCGTGAGCTTCTTCGTTTTCACGGACGCCTGCACGGACTCCGCGGCTACGACCTCGAGGCACGCATCGACAGGCTGATGGACCGGGTCGATCTTCTCGATGCCGCCGATCGCCCGTTACGGGGTTATAGCAAGGGAATGCTGCAGCGTGCAGGTCTTGCGCAGGCGTTGATCAACAATCCTGAACTGGTTTTCCTTGATGAGCCGACATCTGGCCTGGATCCGCTGGGCCGATTTCTGGTCCGCGATATCATCAGCGAACTGCGCGCGAACGGAACGACTGTTTTTCTCAACTCTCACCTGCTGGGCGAAGTTGAAGCGACCTGCAACCGCGTGGCTTTCGTGAAACAGGGGCGCATTGTCCGGGAACTGTCTCTTACGGATTCCTCCTCGCGTCTGGATGTCGAACTTGTGGTGACACCGCTCGACCGCACGGTGATCGACGGTCTTTCACAACTGGGGCAGGATGTGGAATCCACACCAGAAGGAAAAATTCGATTGCGCGTCACCAGCGAGGCGGTGATTCCGGATATCGTCCGCTGGCTCGTCTCTAGGGGCCGAGACGTGCATGCCGTCCACTCGCGCAGGAAGTCGCTCGAGGAATGGTTCCTCGATGTCATGGGCGACGACCAGAGACCCGGCTAGACATCGATGCACGCGGTCCTGACCATCGCTCACCTGACGCTGGCGGAGGCCAGGCGCCGCCGAATCGTTACCGCGGCGCTGCTTTGCGCTGTGGCCGTGCTCGCGGTGTTCACCACAGCGGTGTTTTTC
>Ga0207691_10008180_pt1 | contig 10042 bp, 8 predicted proteins | sample KBSM13metaG_FD_184327 | JGI IMG/M metagenome (GOLD analysis project Ga0207691, IMG submission 184327) | Miscanthus rhizosphere microbial communities from Kellogg Biological Station, Michigan, USA - KBS M1-3 metaG (SPAdes) (version 2) | ecosystem: Host-associated > Plants > Roots > Rhizosphere >... | reverse complement strand
GTCGATCTGCAGGCCCAGCGTCGTGAGGGGCGTGCGCAGCTCGTGTGACGCGACGGAGAGAAACTCGTCGCGCGCGCGCACGGCGTCGCGCAGCTCCTGCAGCAACGTCACCTGCCGCAGGCGGCCGTACTCGAGGTCCTCGTGAAGCATCAGCAGGCCGGCGAGGATCTCCTGCGAGCTGGCGTCGCGTTCCGCGGCTATCGTGGCGTCGGTGATCGAACAGCGCCCGGCGGCGATCTCCGCGACGTGTTCCAGCACCTGCTCGGCGAGTCGTTCGTCTTGCTCACCGGAGGGCACGGCGGCAGGCCTCCACGGCGTCGTCGACGCCGGCGTGAGAGGTGAACGATCGGAAGCCGATCGAGAACGCCGCCAGCTTCGCGACCGCGCGAATGACGACGTTGGCGCCAAACACCACGGCGGCGTGCGCGAGCCGGGGATTGAGGCGCGCGACCCGTTGCTTGAGCCGCTCGCGGACCTCGGGGCCGGGCCGCTTCACGCCGCGAAGGTCGACGATGTACGCGAACCGTTCGTCGCCCGCGGCCAGCTCTTCGAGGCGATCGAAGAGCAGGTCCAGCGAGAAGGTCGTCTGGATCGGGATCTCCTCGAACATGTAGAGGTGGTCCTCCATCTTCCAGACCCGCGCCCGGAGCGCTTCGAGATCGGCCGCCGCCGTGTCGGCGCCGTAGGGTCGAGTCTCGATGGACCGGATGGACACGGCGCTCGCCGGGCTACGGAACAGCGGCCAGCGGCACCATGCGCTTGACGGCCTTGGCGTCGCCCTTGACGTCGCCCTCGAGGACGTTCACCGGGATGGGCGGCGTCATCTTGAAGCGGTAGCCCTTGCTCTCGCTCTCGAGGGCGACCTCGTGGCCCTTGTAGGTCAGCTTGCGCACGTAGTCCTCGGGCACGAGGCCGTCGCGCACGTTCTCGTGGTGCTTGATCAGGAACGCCGTCAGGCGCAGCACCTCGAAGTTGTGCAGGCGGTGGCAGCCGTTGCTTTCGCCGCGCTTGACCGATCGGTAGCCGGGCGTGCCGTGCGTGCGGATGCGCAGGTCCATCAGCTGCGGCTCGCCCTTCTCGTTCTTCTCCATGATCTGGAGGTGCGGGATCGCGACCAGTCCGTAGGCGGCGCGATAGCCCGGACCGATGATCTCCGTCTTCGGCGCGAAACCGTCGCCGGTCTTGACGAGCAACCTCTTGGTCGGCATGCCGGGCGCCGGGTGCCAGGTCGGCGTCGCCAGCACCTCGGGCCACACGGCCTCGCCCGTGATGGACTCCTTGTACTTGAGCGCCATCGTGCCGTCCTTCTTCTCGAACGTCTTCCAGCCACCGATGGTGGTCGGCCAGCGCATGAGCGCGACCTCGTGATCGCCCGCCTTCGCGAACAGCGTGATCGTGGGGCGGTCGGCGACGGGCGGCTTCCACTTCTTGTGTCCGGCCGCGTCGACCTTCGGCCGCTCCAGCACCACGTCGCCGCGATCTATCTCCGCGCGCAGCTCCATCTTCGGACCGTGGTACGACGGCAGCGGCGGCAGCTTGATCGCGACGGCCAGCGGCAGCGGCGCGGGCTGTCCCTTCTTCACCACCACCTTGTGCGCCTTCTTCGCACCGGCCGGCGGCGACGGGAGCGGCAGGTTGTTCGCGAGGCCGGCCTCCGGTGACTTCCAGCCCAGCGCCTCGCTCGCCGCCTGGGTGGCCGGCGCGATCAGGTCGGACGCCGGAACGATCTTGGCTCCCTTCTCGACCGCGGCGGCCGGTTGCGGCGGGGCGGCCGGGCCCTTCGCCGCAGCTGTCTCCGCGGCGGGCGGGCCCGATGGCGCCTTGTCCGCTGACACCGCCAGCGGCTGAAACTCGGGGCTGTCGAGCAGGCGCCCCTGCACCTGCCCCTGGACACCGATCGCCGAACCGTCCTCGAGCAGGCCCGTCGCGTCGACGATCCGCTCGCGCAGCACGCGCAGCAGCAGGCGGAAGTCGTGCTCGCGGCTGTCGCCCAGCAGCACCGCGCGCGTGTCCGCATCGATCTTCGAGCTGTCCGCGAGCTGGTGCAGGTGCTGGTAGACCTTCAGGCCCTCGGCGGTCCAGCGATCCATCCGGCCGGGGGTCGCCTTGCCGCGCAGCATGTCCTCGCAGCGCAGGTGGGCCTGCATCGCGATCACGGCTCGCTTTTCTTGCTCGGTCAACGGCCGCGGCGAGATGGTTCGCCCGGTCGTGACCATGGGCGTCTCGGCGCGCGTCTCGGGGTTTGGGTTCGGGACCTTCTCCAGCTCCTCGGGCGGGATCACGTTCTTGGGCGCCAGCTCCTCGAGCACGCCGTCCTTCACCTTGTCGTGGCAGGTGTGGCGCCGCTTGTCGGCGAGGCGCCGCCGCACCAGGTTCAGGCTGGGGAAGATCCCGAACACCTCGAAGAAGCGGTCCTCGTGCGGACGCGCGTACAGCCGGCCCGTGCCGAGCCGTCCGTTCGCCAGGTTGAGCAGAAACGGCCGCAGCGGCTGCGGCTTGTCCGGCGTCTGCGAGAAGACGATCGGCAGCCACTCATCCGAGAGATCGACGACCGTCAGGCCTTCCTTGCGCGCGGCCTCGGCGGTCTTCTGACCCACCACCTTGCCGCCCTCGATCACCATGATCGGGACACTGGCCGCTGCTTCGGCCGCGGCCGCTTCCTTGGCCGCTGCCTCCTTGGCTGCCGCCAGCACCTTGGCGGAAGCCGCCGCTTTGGCCTCCTTGTCCGCCTTGTCCTCCGGCGAGGGCGCCGCCGCCTGCGTCGTCGGTCCACCGGCCAGCAGGCCGGCGAGCGCCAGGGCGGTCGCGCGCACTGCCGGCGCGCGGCCGAAGCGGAAACGTCTTTGGACCGTGCTCATGGGTACCTCCAGCAGCTGGACCGATGAGCCTAAGTTCCTGGCGCCTCCGATTCAAGACGTGAGTTTGGCGCGCTCGCACTGCGTCGTTTGACCACCAGCAGAATGAACAGGCAGACGCCGAAGGTGAGCGCGAAGGCCAGGTAGAAGACCAGCTCCTCGGCCAGCCGGTAGGGCGTGTAGAACTGGCCGGACGTCGCCAGGATCCCGGCGGTCATGTGAATCGTGCGCGCCACGATCATGAACAGCGCGACGCGCAGGGCCGCCAGCAGCGCCCGGTCGGACAGGCGATCTGCGAGAGCGACGGCGAGAACGAAGATCGGCAGGGCGTACTTGAGGAATACCCGCACGCCGCCCTGCAAGGCGGCGTGGCTGAGGTTGCCCATCAGCGCCGTCGCGATCTCGATCGAATCGAAGTTGAAGCTCCCTTCCAGCAGGACGACCAGCACCAGCCTGACCGCGAGGATCCAGAAGCCGATCGCCACCAGCCAGACGGGGCGGTCGTCGGGCAAATCGATCGACGGGGCGACGAGGACCAGATACCCGGCCATCACGGAGATCGCGATGGCGCCCTTGGGGTCGCTCATGACGATCCACGCCGAGACGAGCGTGACCAGCAGCAGGTTCCCCACGGGACGGCGGCGGCCCAGCCAGGCCAGCGCCAGCAGGGAAAGCAGGAACAGAAGCAGGACGGCGTTGATCACCAGATCGGTCGGCCACACCTGGGAGAGGGCCGCGCCGAGGGCGGTCGCGGCCACCAGCAGCGACGCGATCCAGCTGGTCAGCGTGGACGCGCCCCGGGTCTTGCGATCCCGCAACCACAGGACGACGAGGACCGGGCCGGAGAGGAGCGCGGCGGCCACCTTCACCGCGAGCGCCGGGTTCTTCCACTTGATGAGCCCGAACAGCGCGTACGATTTCGAGTACGCCGCGAGCACCGTCGCGAGCACCAGCAGCAGGAGAGCCGCGACGAGGCGCAGGTGCGGCCGCAGCCGGCGCGGTGCCGTCTCGGGCCAGGGCGTGCGGCGGAAATGCCAGACGCAGGTCAGCAGCGCGAGCGCGCCGAAGGCCTCCAGCCCCATGGGCCGTCCGCCAAAACCCATGAGGCAGAACAGGACGACGCCCGTCGCGGTGAGCCCCCAGGGAAGCAGCCGTTGCACCTGCGGCCAGCGCTTCGCGAGCAGCAGGCCGAGCGCCGCCACGACGACGAACCCGCCCCACCCGAGCATCCCGGCGGTGCGGTCGTGCACGTCGCCGAACATCGTGTCGCTGCGATACTGGTGAACCCGGCCGTACAGGATCAGCGCGGAGAACGCCGCCACGGCGACCGCCGCCAGCAGCGGACGGACCAGGCGAGCGGGCCGGAGCACGCCGCGATCGTGGTACAGCACCACCCCGAACATCGCGGCGCCCGCGCACAGGCTGAGCGCCAGACGAACCTCGGGACGCGAGAGACCGACGAACGTCACACCCAGGATCCCGGCGGCCGCGCCGACGGTGACGCGAACGTCGGTGGGCCGCGTGCTGTGCCGCAAGGACGACCACAGCCACGCGCACAGAAGGAGACCGACGATCAGCCAGGCGATCACCGGCAGCCGATCGTCCCAGTCTCGCTGGTCGATCGTCTGTCGGATCGCATCGATCGTCTCGCTGGCATCGCGCGCGCCGGCGGAGAGGTTCCGATCGTCGCTGCGCAGGAACGCGCTCTGGCGCACGCCTTCCCGAGCGTCGTCCAGCCGACGCCGCCACTGCGACGGATAGGTCGCTTCCAGCAAGCGCAGGAGCTGGTCGCGATTCAGGCCGAGAAGCCGCTCGCGCTGGTCAGCGGAAATGTCGAGGGCTTCGTGAATGATCCGGCCCGTCGATTGCGCGGGGATCGGGACGCCGATCAGCGCCGCCAGCGTCGGCGTCAGATCGACCTGGTCCACCGCCAGGCCGGAAACGCGGCGAATGCCCGGGCCCAGCAGCACCAGCGGCGTCTGGCGCGCCTCGGCGTCGCTGCCGCCATGCCCGCCGCGGTTGGTGATCGCGTGATCGCTGGTGATGACCACGGTGGTCTCGGCGTCGACCGCCCGGAGCAGACCGTCGATCTTCCCATCCAGCGATCGCGCGGTGACAGCGTATCGGTCGCTCTGCGGCCCCCACGCGTGGCCGGCGTGATCGAGGCCGACGAAGTGCACCACCAGGAAGCGCGGCGCGGTGCCGTTCTTGATCGCGTTGCGGGCGCGTTCGGCGTGGATGCGGTCCGGCTTCTCCGTGGAATGGATGTAGTACTCGAACGCGGACAGACCCGTCTCGGTCTGGATCAGGTCCAGCCACGGCCGGTAAACCGTCGCCCACACCCGGTCGCCGACGATCCCCGTGCTGATTCCCGCGTTCTTGCAGCTGGCCAGCAGGTTCGGCTTGTCGGTGACCGGCGCGCCCCAGTTCTCGAACAGGTCGAGGTAGTCGGACGCCGTCCCGCAGGCGATGGCGCGGACGCCCGGGACCGTCATGCTGAGCGGCGTCGACGTGGCCACGCCGGATGCGCCCCGCCCCGCCGCCTCCGCGACGTGCGGCATGCGCGCCGGATCGAACGCCGTGTCGGACCGCAGCGCGTCCACCACGATGAGCAGGACCTTCCGGGTCAGCGCGGGCGCCTGCGCATCGGTGGGCGCCAGCGATTTCGGACTGCGGTGCGAGAAGAACACGGTCGTCAGGACCGCGCAGATCCCGATGGTGACCGCCAGGAACAGCAACGCCTCGGCGGCCGCGCCGGCGCGGCTCCGTCCTGCCCTGCTGTCAGCCACCGTGCGCCTTACGAGCGGAGCTCACGCCGAAGTCGGCGGCCGTTCACGGGCTGCAAGAGTTCTGGATCTCGAGACAGGACTTCGCGTTGGCGACGCAGGTCAGCAGGTCCTTGTACGCCGCGCCGGAGCTGCCGCTCTTGCTTCCCAGCCCGCGGTCGCAGCTCTGCACGCAGTCCTGCATGCCCGAAGCGGACGACGAGAACGAGCTGCTGCCGATGCCGCCGCACTTCGACGCGTAGTTCGTGCATGCCTGCTCGCACTGGTTGTTCTTGGTGCAGCCCACGAGCACCAACGCACCGCCGAGAACGAGGATCGCGAACACCTGCTGACGAAGAAGCTTCACGTCGCCCTCCTTAATCAATAGTCGAAGGCCCGATCGTACACCTCCCGTCGGAAAAAGTCTCCGCCGGCACCGGCAAACCCGCGGCGTGAGCTACATCATGAAAGACACGCCGATGCCCAGGGTCGGGTAGCCGAGGCGGGCGGTCAGGGTGATGCGGTCGGCGAGGCGGAGACGGCCGCCGACGAAAAGCGCGGGGCTGGCGCTGAACCCGTAATTGCCGATGTGATACAGGCTGATCCCGGGCTCGCCGAACGCCGAAAAACGGTCGGTCAACCAGAAGTTCCACTGCATCACCGCGGGAATGAAGACGTAGTTGTAGCTGCCGCCGTTCGAGGTGACGTCGGTGCAGACCTGCGTCCCGGCGGGGCCCGGCTCGAAGTGCAGGCACTGGTCGCGATATCCATAGAAGCCGTAGGCCGGCGAGTAATGGCTGTAATCGAGGCCGATCCCGAGCGCGATGGAGTCGTTGAGGCCGCGGATGAAGCCTTCGGGGGCGATCACGAAGCTGGCGCGCACGCCGATGCCGCCGCCCGAACCGACGCCGCGGCCGGGTGGCCCCGATCCGGCCAGGAGGTGCGGCTCCAGCTCGAGCGCGTAGTCGATCGGCGTGCGGGTGTCGTGGACGATCAGCCCCTCGCGCGCGTCGGCCGCGCCGGCCGGGATCAGCAGGACGACCCCCAGCACCACGCACGCGGCGGCGCTTCGTCGAACGGCGGCGGCTGGACGTCTAAAAGGTAGCCGCACACTCTCGCTTCGCTCGGGAGCGGCTAACATGACCCACACGCCAGCGCGCCGTTCGTGCACGAAAGGGGAGCCGCCCCCGCCGGGCAGCTCACCGCACAGGAGTCGGTGTCGCTGCAGATCACCTGGCAGGACCCCAGGCACTCGACGGCGCAGGTGGTGACGGAGGTGCAGGTGATGACGCTGCCCGACCCCGCCCGGACACCGCAGCGATTGACGTCCACACAATCGTAGCGGCAGTTGGCGCCGCAGAAGGCGCCGCAGGAGACGGTGTTGTGGCAGCTGATCGCGCAGCTGTCGCCGCAGTCCGCGGAGCAATCATTCACGTCGTGGCATTCGAGACCGCAGCCGGCGCCGCACACGCCGCCGCAGTGGACCATGTTGTGGCACAGCAGATCGCAGCCGTCGCCGTCGGCGCACCCTTGATAGCAGTCGGTTCCGCCGCTGCACTCGCACAGCGCGCCCGACACGCAGCTGCCGGGCCCGTTTCCGCAGCCGGCGAGGCCCGGCAACGCCACCGCCGCGACGAAGATCGACAAGATAAGACCGCGCATGAAGGCGCGCATGGTAGCGCCGCCCTGGCGCCTTTGCCTATCGTTGTCGACGCTCGACGCGGTCAGCGGCCCGTGAAAACGGGTTTCCGTTTAGCCAGCAGCGCGGACATTCCCTCGCGCGCGTCGTCCATCGCCAGGCTGGCCGCTTGATCGACGGCTTCGGCGCGCGCGGCGACGCGCGCGTCCATGCCGAAGCCGCGCCGGATGGCGGCCTTCGTGGCGCGAACGGCGAACGGGGCGTTGGCGGCGATGGCACGGGCCAGCGCCGTCGCTTCAACGATCACCTGCGCCGCCGGCACCGCGCGGTTGACGATGCCGAGACGCTCGGCCTCGGCGCCGTCGACCAGCCGGCCGGTGAACAGCAGCTCGCACGCGCGCGCCGCGCCGACGAGGCGCGGGAGCAGGTGGGTGATCGCCATGCCGGGCGCCAGGCCGACCGCCACGAAGTTCGCGCCGTACTTGCCCTCGACGGCGGCGATGCGGAGATCGCACACGAGCGCCAGCCCGAAGCCGCCGCCCACCGCGTGGCCGTTGAGCGCGCCGATGATCGGCACCTCCACGTCGAGCAGGGAGAGGAACGCCTCGTACATCGCGTAGCTGCGGTCCGGCGGCGGCAGCTCGTCGGCGCCGCGCTGGAGGCCCGCCTTGAAGTCAGCGCCGGCCGAGAAGCAGTTTCCGGTCCCGGTGACGATCAGCGCGCGGATGCTCGCGTCGGCGCGCGCGGCGGCGCTGGCGCGCGCGAACGCGTCCAGCAGCTCGGGCGTCATGCTGTTGCGGTTGTCGGGCCGATCGAGCGTGATGACGCCGATCTGATCGCGCGCCTCGTAGCGAACTGCGTCCGGCATGGGCCTGGCCTCCGGCGCGCAGTCTAGCCGGCGCGGCGTATGATGCGCCCCCTAACCGGAGGACCTCGATGCGCAGGAAGATCGTCAGCCCAGCTTGGAAGTTGGCCTTGTTGCTCGCGGCGACGTGCAGCGCCCCCGACGGCGTGGAGACCGCCACCGGCGCCCTCACGGTCGTGACCTTCGAGGCGGAGTCGCTGGCCCGCACGACGTCGTCAATCGGCAGCGTGGTCACCTCCGAGGCGGGCGCCAGCGGCGGCCAGTACGTGGCGTTCAACCCGAATCCCCCCGTGAACTCGTGGATCGAGTTCACGCTGCCGAACGTCGCGGCCGGCAGCTACGACGTGAAGATCCTCTACAAGGCCAACTACAACCGCGGCATCGTCCAGGCGACCATCGACGGCGCGACCCAGGGATCGCCGTGCGACGAGTATTCGGCGACGGCGACGCAGCAGGTGGCGTGCAGCCTGGGCAGCAAGACGCTGACCGCGGGCAATCACGCCATGCGCTTCACGGTGAACGGCAAGAACGCCAGCAGCGCGGGCTTCATGATGGTCATCGATCAGATCTCGCTCACGCCGTCGGGCGGCGGCGGCAGCCCGATCTGGGTGGGAACCTGGTCGGGCGCGCCGCAGCTGACGGAGACGGCCAACCTGCCGCCGGCGTCGCTGACGAACGCGACGCTGCGCCAGATCGTTCACGTCTCGGTCGGGGGCAGTCAGGTGCGCGTGCGGTTCTCGAACGAGTTCGGCAACGGCCCCGTCACCATCAATGCCGCGCACGTCGCCGTGTGCACCGCCAACCCCGTCAACAGCACCATCGACACCGCGACCGACCGCGCCCTCGCCTTCTCGGGAAGCGCGTCGGTCACGATCGCGCAGGGCCAGGCCCGCTGGTCGGACGCGCTGAACTTCACGCTGGCGCCGCTCGGCAACCTGGCGGTGACCGTCGCCTTCGGCAGCACGCCCAGCAACGTCACCGGCCACCCCGGCTCGCGAACCACCTCGTACCTGCAATCGGGAAGCAGCAACGTCAGCGCGCCGAACATGTCGTCGGCGCTGACGACCGACCACTGGTACATCCTGTCGGGCGTCGACACCTTCGCCGACGCGAAGGCGATCGCGATTCTGGGCGATTCGATCACCGACGGCCGCGGCTCGACCACGAACGGCAACAACCGCTGGCCCGACGCGCTCGCGCGGCGCCTGCAGCAGAGCGGCAACACCAAGGTCGCCGTCCTCAACCAGGGCATCGGCGGTAACGCGGTCACGACCGGCGGCCTGGGCCCGACCGGCCTGAGTCGGTTCAGCCGCGACATCCTGGGGCAGAGCGGCGTGCGCTGGGTGATCATCTTCGAGGGCGTCAACGACATCGGCGCCTCGAACGTCTCCGCCTCCACGCTCACCTCGGCCTACGACACGCTGATCGCGCAGGCGCGCGGGCAGGGTCTGCGCGTCTACGGCGCGACCATCACGCCGTTCGGCAGCAACACCTACTACAGCGCGGCGCACGAGAGCGTCCGCCAGAGCGTCAACACGTACATCCGCAGCGGCAAGTTCGACGCCTTCATCGACTTCGACGCCGCCGTCCGCGACACCTCGAACCCGCCCCGGCTGCAGACGCAGTATGACAGCGGCGACGGCCTTCACCTGAACCCCGCCGGCTATCAGAAGCTGGCCGACACGGTGAACCTGTCGCTGTTCGCTCAGTAGGCCGGCGGCGTTAATCGGATTGTCCGATGGTCGTCGGGCGAATTGACCGACGGCCGTCGGACAACCTACGTAAGTACTTGAATCAAAAGCGTTCCGCCGTTGGCACTGCCGTTGCTTTGGTAGCCAGGCAGGAGGCCACGACAATGAAGACCACTTCGATTCTCTCTCTCGCTTCGATTCTCTTTCTCGGTTTCGCCGGCGTCGCC
>Ga0207691_10008179_pt1 | contig 10043 bp, 7 predicted proteins | sample KBSM13metaG_FD_184327 | JGI IMG/M metagenome (GOLD analysis project Ga0207691, IMG submission 184327) | Miscanthus rhizosphere microbial communities from Kellogg Biological Station, Michigan, USA - KBS M1-3 metaG (SPAdes) (version 2) | ecosystem: Host-associated > Plants > Roots > Rhizosphere >... | reverse complement strand
CGGCGATCTGTTTGGCGATGCGCTTGCCGTTCTCGGGATCCATCCAGTAGTGCGGGTTGCCCTGCTGGTGGACATCCCCCATCGCCCGGGTGATGGTGCCGGTGGGAATCTCGAGTATCGCCGCGCCCAGCGACGCGTCGAGATAACCCTGCGAGCCCGGCTGGATCTTCGTGTTGCGGCTCTGCTGGATGAGCGGCGGCAGCCAGCCGATCTCGAGCTCGCGTCCGACCGCCACCAGCAGGTCCGCTTTCTGAAGCTTGAGGATGAAGCTCGGCTTCGCCTCGACGAAATGCGGATCCTGATAGCCTCGCGCCATCGCCTCGATCGAGATCCGATCACCGCCGACCTCACGCCCGATCGACGCGAGATCCTCCGTGCTGGTGATGACCGTGACCTTGCTCTGCGCGGACGCCGCCGCGGCAACCATTACCACGGCAGCGGTCAAAAGTGATATTCGTTTCATAAGTCACCTAGTACCTAGCCCTAATACCTAGCCCCAAGCCCCTAGGCCCTACGGGCCGCCTCAAAACGGATGCGCACCGTGCGCTCCGATGGCAAACTGAAACTGAAACAAGAACTGGTCGGCCGTCGACCCGATCCCGTAATTGGTGCGCTGGTACTGCGCGCGCACCTGACTGAATTCGCTCGGCCAGTAGGTCACGACAAAGCTTCCGCCGGTGTCCACGAGCGCCGCGTCGTTCGCCACACCGGAACGATCCAGTCTCCCGCCGATGTACCAGCGCCGTGCCACCTGGTAGTCGCCCGAGAGATACGCGCCCCATGTCGCCTGCGTCCCGCCGAACTGTTCGTGCCGGCTCCAGATCCACTCGGTGCGCCCGTTGAACGAGTGATAGATCGATCGCGACAACGGCTTCCACTTGAACGTCGCATCGATGCCGTACAGCGTCGTGGTGAAGCGGCCGCGGTCCGTGCCGTCGACGATGCCGGCGAAATTGTGGCCGCGCGCCGCCGAGAACCCGAAGTCGATGTTGCTGTTTTCGGTGATGTCCTGGTACGCGCGCAGGTGACCGACGTAGCTCAGATCGCTGGGCGTGCTCGAATGGAAGAGCTCGTCCGAATCGCCTCGATAGACCTGACCGGTGGCTTCGAGGAACAGCCAGGGATTCGGAATCAGCCGCGCCACGGAGATGCCCGCGTCGTCGATGCCGTCTTCGCCGCCGACCAGGTTCAGCGTGACGAGCGGCCGATCGGTCCACGGCAGCACGTGGTTGTGCATCGTGTTGACCTTGCCGAACGCGGCGCGCATCTTCCCGACCTTCGTCAGCAGACCGCCCGGCAGCGCGGTCAGCGTCGCGTAGCCCTCCTCGAGCTCGACACCGGTCTCGCCAAACGACAGGAAGAAGTCGGCGCGGGCATACGGATCGACGACGGCTTGAAACGACGCTTCCGACTCGTGCATCTCGAACGCCGGTTGGGGATTGACGGAATTGTGCCCCGCGGCCCCGAGGAAATCGCCGATGACCGCAATGTCCGGGTTGAAGACCTTGGCGCCGCCAACGGTCGAGCCGTAGACTGGCAAGGCGCCGGTCGGCCCGCCCGCGCCGGCTGCGCCCGAAGGCACCTCGGCGGCGGGCGGTGCTGCGGGCGGCTGGGACACGGGCGGCTGCGCCGCGGCCGGCGGGGTTGCTGGCGGCTGCCCCGGCGCGGCGCCCTCCACCGCGGCCAGCTTCGACTCCAGCGCCGTCAGCCGATCCCCGTACTGCTGTTTCAACGTCTCAAAATCGCGGCGAAGCTGATCGATCTCCTGTCGCACGGCGGCCGCCTCCTGCGCCGACGCGGAAGATGCGCTGCCGACAAGAAGACCTGCCGCCGCCACCCATGCACACGCACTCCGCATGGCTCCTCCTAGAATTGATTGGCGTCGCGGGGGCATTGAGCCCCGCGTCGGCGGTCCGAGTCGGACCGCGCGATTCATCTTGAGGATTAGCTACAGTGCGACGGGAGGCGATCGACCGGTGCTCCGCACCGGCAGCAGGACGCCGCCGTTCGGAAGCTCGAAACCGTAGGCCCTGCCCGCATCGTCGAGATGCGTTGCCCCCGGGGCCGTCAAGACATCCACGCCGGCGCCGACGATGCTCGACGTGCAGGCGGAACAGTGCTGAGGGGTGCGGAGGTGGCAGAGAAGGTCGTGATGTTCGAACTGCGTCGTGAAGAGAAAGAGGGCGTAAAACGCTACGCTGGCGAGCGCCCGGCGATCCCCCCACTTGCCAGTCACGTAATTGATGATATCACCGGCCGATGATGAGCCTGATCCGCGCCGAAATACCGCCCAGGTCCGATTCGCCGATGTCTTTTGAGATGCCGGCGTGACCGAGGATCCCGGTGACGTGCGCGACTGCCGCGTCGGCGCTGATGCCCACATACTTGTGGACTCGGAACTCGACGCCGCCCACGCCGACGAGGCCCGTACCGCGGGTCGTCAGGCCCTCGCCCGGTTCGTCGAAATTCGACTGCTCCCCGTAGGCGTACGACGTGAGGCCCGCGCCCAGGTAGGGTCGAACGCTCGGCATGCTCCGAGGCCTGAAGCGGTAGCCGGCCGTGATCTCGAGCGGCGTAATCCGGGCTGTAAGCGGAATGCCGAGACGGAAGTTCTCCCCATTGGCGCGAAACGCGCGCTGACCGGTTTCCTGGAAGCGCGAGGCGCCAACCTCGACGTAGTACTTCCCCTCAAAAGTCACCTGAAGGCCGCCACCAAAAAACGGCGCGTACGACTTTCCGAAGATCGCTTTGAATGTTTCACTCGCCGCGAACGCGTTTTCCGCGCCCATGACGTACGGCCGGAACGAAATCGGCGGCTCGGCTGGCAACGGTGGTAGCACTCGGCGCGGCGCCGGACGCGCTGGCGGCCGGGTCGGTGTCTGTGCCGCCGCGGGAGCCGCGAACCCGAGCGTCAGGAGGATCGCGGTCCTCGCGGCCCTCACTTCGCGAGCCCCAGCCCTCTGAGCGCGGCGCGCGCATCGACCAGCCCGTACCCAAAGGTGTCGTCGCGGCCAGGCGCGCCCAAATCGACGGCAGTCCGCTCCAGCAGATCCTCAATCGCCGCGGGATCGGTCACGCCCTGCTGCATGATCATCGCCGCGACGCCGGCGACGTGCGGCGTGGCCATCGACGTGCCGATGTAGCCGATGTAGCCAAAGATATCGAATCGCGGCGGAATGTACCGCGAAGGCGGCAGCAGAAACGTGTCCGTCCGATCGAAGTCGAACGTCTGCTGGCGGATGAAGCCGGAGTTCGAGAAGCCGCGCTCCGATCCGCCAGGGGCCGACAGCTCGATGTAGCTGCCGGTGCTCGAGTAGTACGCGTGGCCCTTGGCCGGGTCGACGGCCGCCACCGACACAACGCCTTTGATGCGCGACGCAATCTCCGCGATGACGCTCGTGGGATTCTTCCCGTAGAAGGGCACCGTGTCCTCGAACTCGTTTCCGCCGGCCACGACCACGAAGCAGCCCTTACCGACCGCGTACCGCAGCGCAGCCTCGATGACCGGCGAACAGTCGGGGTTGTTCGGCAGGGCCGCGCAGTTGGGTGGACCGGAGCCCCCGAGACTCATGTTGAGAATCTTCGCGCCGTTGTCGGCGGCGTAGCGAATCCCGCGCGCGATCTGGTCGTCGCTGCCGCCCTCGTCCGGCGACCCGCCAAAAATGACGTCCCACTCGCTGGCGAGCACCTTGACCGGCATCAGCCGGACGTTGAACGCCACACCCGCGGTTCCGATGCCGTCATTCGTCAGCTGGCCGATGGTGCCGCTGACGTGCGTGCCGTGGCCGCTGAAATCGAGCGCGTCGCGTCCATCGTTCCAGATGAAGTCGTGCGGGGCGACGATCCGCGACGACTGACCCGACGCGACGAGCTGTGGCGCCGCCGAATAGGGAATCAATTGCCGGCCGAGCGCGGGATAGCGGACCCCGTCATCGTCCGTGAAGCTCTTGAGCGTGACGTCCAGCGTCGCGTTCTTATAGGCCACACCGGTATCGAGGACGGCGACGATGATCGACGATCCGGCCTGCGGCTGGATGTCCCAGGCCTTTTCCAGATTGATCATCGGCAGGTTCCACTGGAACGTCCCATACAGCGGATCGTTGGGGACGAACAGCGCGCGCATTCGATGCGCGACCTGCGCGTATTCCACGCCGGGATCCTCGTCGAGCGCCTGCGCGACGGTCGCGGGATCTTCACCGGGATCGACGGTCACGATGTCGAAGTCGGCATGCAGAGCGCGCGGGGCGATGGCACCGTTCTTCGACGCCGACCGGACCGCGTCGAGCCGGCGCGGCATCTCGGTCTGGTCCCGGAACTTGACGATGACTCGGCCGGAGGCGTAGCGAATGCCCGCGGCATTGACGCGATCCGCGCTCAAGGCCCTGGCGAGCCGCACCCGCTTCCGCGTCTCGGCGGATCCGGGCGTATGAGATTCACCGCCGATCACGCCGGCATCGACGCCCGAGAGTCCAATGTCGAGGATCTGACGCGGGCTGACGGCGGTTTGACCGCGCAGGTCGAGCACGAGACTGGCGGCGGCCAGGCACGCCGCGATCGCCAGTCGGACGCGCGGACTCGACATCGTTGTATTCTAGCGGTGGACGCCGACGCCCCGGCGCGGATTGCCATGGCAGACACACTTTTTCATAAAGTCTGGAACGCGCACGCGGTCCGCAGACTCGCGAGTGGACAGACACAGCTGTTCGTCGGCTTACACCTTATTCACGAAGTCACGACACCTCAGGCGTTCGACATGCTGCGCCAGCATGGATGGCGCGTCGCATTTCCCGGGCGCACGTTCGCGACGCTCGATCACATCGTGCCGACGACACCGCAGAAACGTCCGTTCCTCGATCTGATGGCCGAGGAGATGACCGCCTCGCTCGAGCGCAACTGCCGCGACGCGGGCATTCCGTTGTGGATGCTGGACGCCGACAACCAGGGCATCGTGCACGTGATCGGCCCGGAGCTCGGCCTGACGCAGCCCGGAATGACGATCGCCTGCGGCGACAGCCACACGTCGACGCATGGCGCACTGGGGGCCATCGCGTTCGGCATCGGCACATCGCAGGTGCGCGACGTGCTGGCGTCGCAGTGCCTCGCGCTCGATCCGTTGAAGGTCCGCCGAATCGAGGTCAACGGCCGGCTGAATCCCGGTGTGTACGCAAAGGACGTCATCCTGACAATCATCCGCCGGCTCGGTGTGCAGGGCGGCGTCGGCTTCGCCTACGAGTACGGCGGCAGCACGCTGGACGCGATGACGATTGACGAGCGGCTCACCATCTGCAACATGTCGATCGAGGGTGGGGCTCGCGTCGGTTATGTCAATCCCGACGAGACGACGTTCGCCTACCTGCGCGGGCGGCCGTTCGCGCCGGCCGGCGACGCCTTCGAGCGCGCGGTCCACTGGTGGCGCCAGATGGCGTCGGACCCCGATGCGCGCTATGACGATCGCGTCGCCTTCGACGCGGCGAGCATCGAGCCGACGGTCACGTGGGGCATCAACCCCGGCCAGTCGGTCGGCGTCAGCGAACCGATCGCCGGCGACCCCGCGGACGAGGCGTTTGCATTCATGGGCTTCACACCCGGGCGGCGCGTGACCGGTACGAAAATCGATGTGGCGTTCATCGGCTCCTGTACCAACGGACGGCTGTCGGACCTCGAAGAAGCCGCGCGGCTCGTGCGGGGCCACCGCGTCGCCAAACACGTCACAGCGCTCGTCGTGCCGGGATCGCAGGCGATCAGCCGGGCGGCTGAGGCGCGGGGGCTCGACCAGGTGTTCAGGCAGGCTGGCTTCGAATGGCGCGGCGCCGGCTGCTCGATGTGTCTCGGCATGAATCCCGACCGGCTCGAGGGACGCCAGGTCTGCGCCTCGTCGTCGAACCGCAACTTCAAGGGGCGCCAGGGCAGCCCCACCGGCCGGACGCTGCTGATGAGTCCGGCGATGGTCGCCGCCGCGGCGATTGCCGGCGAGGTGGTCGACGTCCGAACCGTACTCGATGCGGTGCCGGCATGAGCGAGTCTCAACTCTCAAGTCTCAACTCTCAGGCGATCCTGAGTGTCAGCGGCCGCGGGCTGCCGGTGCGCGGAAACGACATCGACACCGATCGCATCATGCCGGCGCGGTTTCTGGTGTCCGTATCGTTCGAAGGGCTCGAGCGCCACGTGTTCGAAGACGATCGCGTGGCGGATCCGGCACACCCGTTCAATGACCCGCGCTATGCAGGTGCGTCGATCCTGATCGTCAACGCCAACTTCGGTTGCGGTTCGTCACGGGAACATGCGCCGCAGGGCATCGCCCGTGCGGGCTTCCGGGCGGTCATCGGCGAATCGTTCTCAGAGATCTTTCAAGGGAACGCGGCGGTGATCGGGCTGCCCTGCTTCGTCGCGGACCGCGAGGCCGTGAACCAGCTCCAGACGCTGGTGGAGCGCACCCCTGAAATCACGATCACCGCGGACATCGGGTCGGGGGCCGTCACTGCCGGATCGCTCCGCCTCGAGGCGTCGGTACCGAGAGCACTACGCGACGCGTTCGTTTCCGGTCAGTGGAATCCGACCGCGATGCTGCTGGATCGGTTCGAGGAAGTGAAGGCCGTAGCCTCTCGCTTGCCGTACATTCGGGGCTTCTAGCGAGTTCAGCGGGCCTGAAAGGCCCGATCTACGGACCACGACGCGGTCTCACCTTGCGGAGCGGTTCGAGATCGCTCGTCAACGCCGCGCCAAGCCGGTCGTCTACGTTCGTAGCGCGGCCCTTTCCGGCCTTCGCTCGCATGCTAATCGGCGAGCTTCGGCGAGGCACGCCGAAGCGCCGAAGGCGCGGAGGCGGCAGGGCCGCGTTTCACCGGCTCACCATCAGTCGGTCTCTTCTCCTGCGCCACCAGCAGGAACGCGTCCGCGGCGTGCGATCGGTGGGCCTTCCTGCAGACCAGCATCACCTGGCGCTTGCGCGACACGCCGGCGATCGGCACGGCGACCAATCGCCCGTGCGCGATTTCCGTGACGGCACAGCGGCGCGGCAGCAGCGCGACGCCAAGCTTCAGCTCGACCGCCCGTTTGATGCCGTCGAGGCTCGGCAGCGAGATCACCATCTTCAGCGGAATGTGGTGTTCCTCGAAGAGCCGCAGCACGCGCTCGCGCGCCGGCGACGGATCGTTGTGGGCGACCACCGGTTCCAGGGCGATGTCGTCCATCGCGACCTGCCGGCGATTGGCCAGCGCGTGCGACGGCGGTAACAGCAGAACGAGCTCGTCGCTGCCGACCGCAACTTCGAGCAGGCCCTCCTCCGCCGGATGGAACGTCAACGCGCCGAAGTCGAGACTGCCCTGCTGGACTTCAACCGCGATCTGGCGCGCCGGAACGCGACGCACGTCGATGGCGATGTCGGCGAAGCGCTGGCGGAACCGGACGATCAGCGGCAACAGCGTATGCACGGCCGCCTCGTTGGCGCCGATGAGCACGCGGCCGCGGCGCAGATCGCGGAGGTCCCGCACCGCCGACTCGGTCTCCTCGGCGAGCCGCACCAGGCGCTGCCCGTAGTTCTGGAGCATCCGGCCCGCCTCGGTCAGCGTGCCATTTTTCGACGAGCGGTCGAACAGCTGTTCGCCCAACTCGATCTCGAGGCGGCGTACGGCCTGGCTGACCGCCGGCTGCGTCCGGTGCACCTTGGCCGCCGCACGGGAAAAACTGCGCTCGTGCGCGACCGCCAGGAAGATCTTGAGGGCGCTCAGGTCCATGCGCGGGCGAAATGTCCTGCGCAGTGTATAACAACCTGTTATTCTTCATTAATTATTATCACTTTGACTTCTATACACCCCGCCGCTACAACAGGAGCCATGAGCACTCCCCCCCGCATTACCGTCTTCGATACCACTCTGCGCGACGGCGAACAGGCCCCCGGTTTCTCGATGGACGTGGCCTCGAAGCTGGCGATGGCGCACTCGCTCGACACCCTGGGGGTGGACATCATCGAGGCCGGCTTCCCGATCGCCTCTCCGGCCGATTCAGAGGCGGTTCGGCAGATTGCGGTTAGCGTGCGGCGGCCGGTCATCGCCGCGCTGGCACGGACCCGCCGTCAGGACATCGAGGAAGCCGCGCGGGCGCTCACGCCGGCTCAGCGCTCGCGGATCCACACGTTCCTCGCGACATCGGATCTCCACCTCAGCGCCAAGCTTCGCATCTCGCGCGACGAGTGCCTGCAGTCCGCGGTCGACGCCGTCACGCTGGCGCGCCGCTTCACGGACGATGTCGAGTTTTCCGCCGAAGACGCCACGCGCAGCGATCGCGATTTCCTGTGCCGGGTGATTGAGGCCGTCATCGCGGCCGGCTGCACCACGGTCAACCTGCCGGACACTGTCGGCTACGCGACGCCCGATGAGACGCGCGACTTCTTCGCCGCGATCATCGGCCGTGTACCGAACGCCGATCGCGCCGTGTTCAGCGCGCACTGCCACAACGATCTCGGGCTGGCGGTCGCGAACAGCCTCGCCGCGATCCAGGGTGGCGTCCGTCAGGTGGAGTGCTCGATCAACGGGATCGGCGAGCGCGCTGGCAACGCGTCGCTCGAAGAGCTGGTGATGGCGCTGCGCGTCCGCCAGGATCGTCTGCCGTACGACACCGGGATCAAATCGGAGGCGCTGTTCGCGTCGAGCCAGCTCTTATCGTCGCTGACGAGCGAGCCGGTCCAGGCGAACAAGGCGATCGTCGGTCGCAACGCGTTCGCCCACGAAGCCGGCATCCACCAGGACGGCGTGCTCAAGGACGCGCGGACCTACGAGATCATGCGCCCGGAGGACGTCGGGCAGTCGATCAGCTCCCGTCTCGTGCTCGGGCGCCATTCCGGACGTCACGCCGTCCAGTCGCGGTGCGAGGCTCTCGGCTTCACGCTCGCCGGCACCGAGATCGACGCGGTCTACCGCGCCGTGATCACACTCGGCGAACACCGCAAGGCGATCGCCGACAACGACCTCCGCCGCATCATCGAGCGCGTGCGGACGCCCGACGCCGCGTCGGCCGCGTCCCATCCACATCACGTCGAGACCGTCGGATACGGACACGGCGTCTGATTTCGGATCGCGGATTTCGGATTGCGGATTGCGGAATGCCCGCTAGCCCCTGCGCCCCGACGTCCGTGATCAGCTAGCCCCCAGCCACCGCTGATCGCGGCCTGACCGTATAATCTCGCCACCTCGATGTGATGTCTCTTCATCCGGGCGCACGAATCGGCGCGTACGAAATCCTGTCTCCGCTGGGCGCGGGCGGCATGGGCGAGGTGTACCGCGCCCGCGACACGAAGCTCAATCGCGACGTGGCGATCAAAGTACTGCTGGCGGAAGTCGCCGGCGACCCGGAGCGCCTGGCGCGCTTTCAACGCGAAGCGCAGCTGCTCGCATCGCTGAACCATCCGCACATCGGGGCGATCTACGGCGTCGAAGATGCCCATCCGGCAGGCTCAGGGCAGGCCCACTCGAGCTCCGGGGCGACGCTGGCGCTCGTCATGGAGCTCGTCGACGGCCCGACGCTCGCCGATCGCCTGGCCTCGGGCCCGCTGCCGATCGACGAGGCGCTGACAATCGCCCGACAAATCGCTGAAGCGCTCGAAGCCGCGCACGACCAGGGCATCGTCCATCGCGACCTCAAACCGGCGAACGTCAAAGTACGCGACGACGGCACCGTCAAGGTGCTCGATTTCGGGCTCGCGAAAGCACTGGATTCGGCAGCCGGATCGCGGGCGAACGCGACGATGTCGCCGACGCTCTCGATGCACGCGACGCAGGCAGGCATCATCCTGGGGACGGCGGCCTACATGGCGCCCGAGCAGGCGCGGGGACGCCCCGTCGATCGACGCGCCGACATCTGGGCCTTCGGTGTCATCGTGTTCGAGATGCTCGCCGGCCGGCGGGCGTTCGAAGGCGACGACATCTCGATCACGCTCGCAGCGGTGCTCAAAGACGATGTCGATTGGAGTGCGCTGCCTGCGGACACGCCGCCGCATCTCCGTACGCTGCTGCGGCGGTGCCTGCAGAAGGATCCGCAGCGCCGGCTTC
>Ga0207691_10008174_pt1 | contig 10045 bp, 11 predicted proteins | sample KBSM13metaG_FD_184327 | JGI IMG/M metagenome (GOLD analysis project Ga0207691, IMG submission 184327) | Miscanthus rhizosphere microbial communities from Kellogg Biological Station, Michigan, USA - KBS M1-3 metaG (SPAdes) (version 2) | ecosystem: Host-associated > Plants > Roots > Rhizosphere >... | reverse complement strand
TCGTCGAAAAGTTTCTTCAAGTCGGACAACTGCAGAGGCTCCGCACTTGTCAGCAGCGCGGCTTCGAGCACGCGCTTTACTTCATGCACATCAAACGACAGTGAGTCCATGGGTCGGTTTCACATAAATAGGAGAATACGCCTGCTGCTGCGTCACTTCGATCAGCGTCTCGCGCGCGAGCTCGAGAATCGCAAGGAATGTCACAACGAGCTTCGGCACGCCATCAGTCGGACTGAATAACTGCGTGAACTCGATAAGTTTTACGTCCTGCAGCCGTCGCAGGATCGCACTCATGTGCTCGCGCACCGATAACTGGTCGCGCGTGACCCGGTGATGTTGATTGACGTTGGCACGCTGCACGAGCCACAGCCATGCCTGACGCAGATCTTCGGCATTGACATCCGGCAAAGCCTCGCCCACTGCTTTGTCGATCCACACCTGAACCAGCATGAAATCCCGACCGGCATGCGGCAGCTCGTCGAGTTTGTGCGCGGCGAGCTTCATCTGCTCATAGACGAGCAGCCGACGCACGAGCTCCGCACGCGGATCGAGTTCCTCGGCTGACGCGGGAGCTGGACGCGGCAAAAGCATGCGCGACTTGATCTCGATCAGGACAGCGGCCATCACCAGATAATCGCCTGCAAGCTCAAGGCTCTTCTGCCTCATCAACTCGACATACTCCAGATATTGCGCGGTCAACCGCGCCATCGGAATGTCCAGAACATCGAGATTGTGCTTGCGGATCAGATATAGCAAAAGGTCGAGCGGCCCTTCGAAGGTATCGAGGAAGACTTCGAGCGCGTCCGGCGGAATATATAAATCTTGCGGCAGTTCGAGCAGCGGTTCACCGCGAAACTTCGCGACGGAAGTAGACGAAGCTGCGTCAACGCCTTCTATCATGCGACGACAGGTTTCCGGCGTTTGCACTGCCGCGACTCAAGGCGCGGCGCGGATGTGGGCGGGACAATCTCAAGGCGATGCAGCATGCGGTAGTTTAGCCTCAAACGCGAGCCAGACGGAACGACGCAAATGTATTTTTCGCGATCAGACGAGGCAGCATGGTGACGACGTCGCCGGGCGCGCTGCTTCACGTCTGCTTGAGTCCCATCACGTCCCGAACGTCACGCATGGTCTCTTCGGCACGCTTCTGCGCTTTCTCGCAACCGTCTGCAATAATACTTTTCACGAGTGTCGGATCCTCCACGAAACGCTGCGCGCGCTCACGCATAGGCTTGAGCTCGGCCAGCACACTGTCGATTACCGGTTGCTTGCAGTCCAGACAGCCGATGCCCGCGCTGCGACAGCCTTCCTGCACCCATTGCTTGCGCGCATCATCCGAGTAAACAAGATGGAGCTGCCAGACTGGACACTTCTCGGGATCGCCGGGGTCGGTGCGTTTAACACGCGCCGGATCAGTCGGCATGGTGCGAATTTTCTTGGTCACGTCGTCCGGCGCATCGCGCAGGCTGATCGTGTTGTTATAGGACTTGGACATTTTTTGACCGTCCAGCCCGGGCATCTTCGACGCTTCCGTCAATAGCGCCTGTGGCTCAGTGAGTATGACTTTGCCGCCACCTTCGATATAACCAAACAACCGCTCGCGATCGCCCAGCGCCAGATTCTGCGCCCTGTCTAATAGAGCGCGTGCCGCCTCGAGTGCCTTCGTGTCGCCATGCTCGAGGAACTTCGTTCGCATTTCCCGGTAAGACCGGGCGCGCTTCGATCCCAGCTTCTTGATCGCGGCTTCCGCTTTCTGCTCGAAACCGGCCTCCCGCCCATAGACATGATTGAAGCGCCGTGCGATCTCGCGCGTGAATTCGATATGCGGCACCTGATCTTCGCCAACGGGCACCCTGTTGGCGCGGTAAATCAGGATGTCCGCGCTTTGCAGCAAAGGATAGCCAAGAAAGCCGTACGTCGATAGATCCTTATCGGACAGCTTTTCCTGCTGATCCTTATACGTCGGAACACGCTCGAGCCAGCCGAGCGGCGTGATCATTGAGAGCAGCAGATGGAGCTCGGCATGCTGCGCCACGCGTGACTGGATAAAAATGGTTGCCTGCGACGGATCGACGCCCGCCGCCAGCCAGTCGATGGTCATGTCCCACGTATTCTGCTCAATGATCTCTGGCGTGTCGTAATGCGTCGTCAGCGCATGCCAGTCGGCGACGAAAAAAAGGCACTCGAATTCGTGCTGGAGTCTGATCCAATTCTTCAGAACGCCATGGTAGTGACCTAGATGAAGGGCGCCGGTGGGGCGCATGCCGGACAGAACGCGATCGACGAACATGAGGCAGTTCCTAGCTCACAAGGCCTGTATCAGGCCGAACAGATCCGCGGGTGCAATGCGAAACAGGCCACCGATCGCAGCAACCGAAACACCGATCATGGGCCATAGGACGTGCCCGAGCAGACCGGTTACGAGCAAGACAATGAGAATGATGAATCCATAGCGCTCGACCCGCGACAGTTGCCAGGCGAGACGGTGCGGCAGCAAGCTTACCGCTATTCTGCCGCCGTCGAGCGGCGGCAACGGCAACAGGTTGAGCACCATGAAGATGACGTTGACAAAAATGCCGCACGCACCGACGAGCACGAGCCATGTGACCGCTGGATTACTTGCAACAAGACCGCTGCCTATCTTGTATGCGCACGCCCATGCGAGCGACATTGCGAGATTGCTGAAAGGTCCGGCCGCTGCTACCCAGAACATGTCCTGCTTCGGTCGACGCAGATTGGCAAAATTAACGGGCACCGGCTTTGCCCATCCGAACAAGATATCAGCGGCCAGCAGGCTGATCAGCGGAACGATAATGGTACCGATCAGATCAATGTGACGCAGGGGATTCAGACTGACGCGGCCGGCGGCGTAAGCCGTCAAATCGCCGAAATGTTTCGCGACGTAACCATGCGCTGCTTCGTGAAGCGTAATGGCAAACAATACAGGCAACGCAAAGACAGCGAGTTTCTGAACGGCGCTAAGCTCCAACCAGTTCTCCGGTAAGCGCCGCTGCACCCTTGCCCTGACGTGTGACGACCGGCACGTCAGTTGTAAGATCGACGACAGTCGTAGGGACCGTTCCACAAGAGCCGCTTTCAACTATCAGGTCGACCCGTTTGCCAAGCTTCGCGCGGATCTCGTCTACGTCATCGAGCGGCGACGATTCGCCCGGCAGGATCAGCGTCGACGACAACAGCGGCTCACCGAGTTCAGTGAGCAGTGCGTGCACCACGCGGTGCGCAGGTATCCGAACGCCGATTGTTTTACGCCGCGGGTGCAGAAGCCGCCGCGGAACTTCGCGGGTCGCCTGCAGGATGAATGTATAACTGCCCGGCGTCGCCGCCTTCATCAGGCGAAACTGCCGGTTATCGATGCGCGCGTAGATGGCGGCCTCGGCCAAATCCCGGCACAACAGCCCGAAGTGATGGCGCGCGTCGACTCCGCGTATGGCGCGTATGCGTTCCATCGCGTTCTTGTCGCCAACGTGGCAGCCCAGCGCATAACAGGAGTCCGTCGGATATACGGTAACGCCGCCGTCTCGAATGATTTCGACCGCGTGCCGGATCAAACGCGCCTGAGGATTTTCGGGATGTATGGAAAACAGTTGTGGCACGGGAAGAGGTTCGAGTTGACTGCAGAAGTGGCGTCGATTTCATGCGGCCACGATCAACCGTTGAGCACATCCCAGACATGACCGACGCCGTGCGGAGTGGGCGGCAATCCGCCCAAGTCGTGATAGCTCTCGCCCGGTGAGTGAAAATCCGAGCCGCTCGACGCCTTCAGACCATAGTACTGCGCATGGCCCGCAAACGTCGAATACTGGCTCGGCTTATGGCTGCTCGTCACGACTTCGAGCCCCTGTCCTCCGAGATCACGAAACTCTGACAGCAACGATCGCATCTCCGCCGTGTCGAGCTGGTAGCGCCCGGGATGAGCAATCACCGCAATACCGCCGCTTCCTGTAATCCAGCGCACCGCATCAGGAAGGCTTGCCCATCGATGAGGCACACAGCAGGGTTGGCCGTTGCCAAGGAAGCGCCTGAAGGCAGCATTCATGTCCTTCACGATGCGCTGCTTCACCAAAAAGCGCGCGAAATGGGTACGCGATACCATATTCTGATTGGCGATGAACTCCTTGATGCCTTCCCGGGTGCCTGTGACACCCATCTCGTCGAAGGCAGCGCTCATCTGCTCGGAGCGCGCAAGTCGCCCGTGGCGAGTGGCAGATAAGCCCGCTTGCAACACCTCATTGTCAGGATCGATGCCGAGCCCGACGACGTGAATGGTGTGATCGTTCCACGTCACGGATATTTCGACGCCATTCAGGAGCGTTATCCCGTGGCGAATCGCGGCAAGCCGGGCCAGCGGCAAGCCGCTGGTATCGTCGTGATCAGTCAAGGCGAGCGCTGCTACGCCCCGGCCGGCGGCGCGCGCAACGAGTTCGTCCGGCGGCAGCGTTCCGTCGGAAAAGTTCGAGTGGCAGTGAAGGTCGATGTTCAGCAATTGAAGTTCCGCAATTGGCGAAGTAAAGCAGCCAACGGTTTGTAATCAAACGGGAATTCTACCATACGCGACGTCTCTACATAATTTAGTAAGGCACTCTGTAATCGTCGGCTGGATATCGCGACTAAACATCATGCGCAAAACCACTGCCTTTCGCCAAATTTGCGCGTGGAGCTTAACGGCTTGTCTGGTTATGCCGGTCCGTGCGGGCGCAGCCGGCGAGTGCGTCGCGTCGAGCGGCTCGCTACGCGTAGCGCTTCTAGAGCTCTACACCTCCGAAGGCTGCGATAGCTGCCCGCCTGCGGATAGATGGGTCGCCCAATTACCAGCGAAGAAACTCGCCGCAGACCGATTACTAACCCTTGCCTTCCACGTCGACTATTGGAATCAGCTGGGCTGGCGCGACGCCTTTTCGCAAGCCGCGTTCAGCGAGCGTCAGCGCGAGCAAAGCAGACGGCGCGCTGTCGGCTTCGTGGTTACTCCGCAGTTACTCCTAAACGGACGCGACTACCGGCGCGGCGTCCTGTTCGATGACATTGAAGCGACCGTGCGCGGTATAAACCGGTCGAGCCCTGCTGCGGAACTTAGCATGCGTGCTATCAACCGCGGTTCCTCCATCGAATCGACGATCGAGGTTTCGCTTGTGGATGGTGTGCAACAAGACTCGCAAGTCTATGTCGCGCTTTACGAGAATAATCTTCTTAGTGCGATCAAAGCCGGAGAAAATAAAGGCGTCACACTCAAGCATGACTACGTAGTGCGCTCGTTGGTCGGTCCGCTGATGATGCGGCGCGCGCATCTAAGCCACAAGCAAGACTTTGTGCTGCAGTCGGACTGGAAGGGCGCAGACCTTCGGCTTGCTGCTTTTGTGCAGGACCCGCGAACGGGTGATGTGCTGCAGGCGCTGAGTATGCAATGTCCTTGAGCGTCAACTACCTTGCCGCGTTGCAAGCCGTCCCACCATAGGTATAGCAGCTTGTCTATAATGCCAAACGCATCCGCAACTCCGGATGGACCCGAGGTAGCGCCTGGTGAACCGGAATCAAATAATAGCAATCGCGGTTGCTGCGGCCAACATTGTGTTGATGCTGGCGTTCCCGCCGTTCGACACCTACCTGAATGCTAAAACTCAAATGCCGGTATTCAGCGGCTTTTCTTTCTATCTCGGACATGGTCCGGACATGATCGTGAACACGAGTCTGCTATTTATAGAATTGGTAGTCGTTCTCATCAATACGTTCATTGGCATATTGCTGCTGGCGGACAGGAGAGTGGATCTTTCACAAGACGGCATGCGCCTGCAGCGAGCCACGCTGATTGTCGTCGCTGTGAATCTTGTAGTGATCGTTCTGTTTCCGCCGTTCGAGTCGGTGTTCGCGATCACCCGCGCTTCCCTTCCTTCCTTCGAAGGATTTTATTTCCTGTTCGCCCGCCAGCCACACCATATGGTGGTCACTGCGATCCTGTACATCGAAGTGATGTTCGTCCTGGCGAACGGCGCCCTGTTCTGGCTGATCTTTCGCGACAAGCGGGAGCTCGTGGCATCACCGGAGATGCAATCGAGGTTGCTGGAGAGAATGCGCAAGCGCACGGTATAGATGTTTCCCGCCGCATTGTTCCAGCTTGCGTCAGATGAACGAGGCGGCGCCCCCGCTTGCGAAGCGCTAAGCTGTTTGGTGCAGTCGGCTCTGCGCCGGCACGTGCTGTGCGAGAAACTCCATCTGGTCAGCGAGTATGCGGCGATTCGTGAGAATCAAGTATTCGGCGCGATTCGGCACGTACGGCAGATACAAGAGTTCCATGCGCGCCATTTCGGGCGTGCGATCGCTCTTGCGCTCATTACACGACCGGCACGCGGTTACGACGTTCATCCAGGTATCTTTGCCGCCGCGAGAAAACGGAATCACGTGATCGCGCGTGAGCTTCGATGCGGGCAGATTACTGCCGCAAAACGCACACAGATAACGATCCCGGTGAAATAACTCGCGGTTGTTGAGCGGCGGCACCTGACTGAAGGCGCGCACTGCCATGGCTTTGCCTTTGATCGCGATGATGCTGCTCGCCGATATCTGTGAGCGGGCACCGGATACGCGGTTGTAGCCGCCGAGCACCGTGAACGCATGTTCGCCGGTCGTCCACGCGATCTGGTCCTTCGCATAATAAAAACATGCGTGTTCCCAGGTGATCCAGCGATGCGGGACACCATTCGTGTCGAGCGTCAGTATCATTGGGAACATGCCTGCTTTCGGCGCTTGCGGTGAATTACTCGTCTGCATACATGCGATTTAGGGGCGGTCCTCATCGGCAAGGCAATTAGATTCGACAATTTACCAGATTTCTAGATTTCCCGTGATTTTTCAAAGGGCAAGCTCGGCGACGTAATGCTACGCGTGAGCAATCGTTCGTTTTCTAAGGAGAAGCCACGTCGCCAACGTTCGCCTAGCAGATTGCAAACGCGCTCATCCTGATAGCGTCCCAACGCACTGGCGCGTTTGAACACCAGAGGTTATAATTTCAAAACAAGTGCTTAGTAACATCTTTCCAAATCTTCTGCCCCGCGCAGAACTGCGGCCCGTCAGCAACACCGGTCGCAATCAAGCGAAGCGATTTGCGCTGTGCCCGGCGGCCCCCAGGAGTCTCGATCCATATGTCGTTTGATTCACTCGGCTTATTGCCGGAGTTGTTGCGCGCTATTTCCGATCAAGGTTACACCGAACCTTCCCCGATACAGCAGAAAGCGATCCCGCCGGTTCTCGCTCATCAGGACATCATGGGATGCGCACAAACCGGCACCGGCAAGACCGCCGGTTTCGCGTTGCCAATACTGCAAATTCTCGCGCCGCATCAAAATACCAGCCCGTCGCCAGCCCGCCATTCCATACGCGCTCTCATTCTTACGCCGACCCGCGAGCTCGCTGCTCAGGTCGAAGAAAGTGTCCGCAATTACGGTAAGTACCTCTCGCTTCGTTCGACCGTTGTATATGGCGGCGTCGATATCAATCCGCAGATAAAAGCGCTGCGTGAAGGAGTCGAGATCCTGGTCGCAACGCCAGGCCGGCTGCTCGACCATGTTCAGCAGAAGACGGTCAATCTCTCGCGCGTAGAAATACTCGTGCTCGACGAAGCGGATCGCATGCTCGATATGGGATTCATGCCCGATATCAAACGCATCATCGCGCTGTTACCGGCCAAACGCCAGAACCTGCTTTTTTCGGCAACGTTCTCCGATGAGATCAAACGGCTCGCCAACCAGATCCTGCGCTCACCCGTTTCAATCGAAGTTGCGCGTCGCAATGCGCCCGCCGATCTTGTCACGCATCAGATGTATGAGGTCGATGCTGCGCATAAACGTCCGTTGCTCACACACTTGATCAAGACCCGCGATATGCGTCAGGTGCTCGTATTCGTGCGGACGAAGCGTGACGCCAATCGCCTGATGCGCGAACTGATACGGGATGGTGTAGCAGCGACCGCGATCCACAGTGACCGCACTCAGGGCGAGCGCACGCAAGCTCTCGAAGACTTCAAGCAGGGCAGTGTAAACGTACTCGTCGCGACCGATATTGCGGCACGCGGGCTCGACATCGAACTTCTGCCCTTCGTAATCAATTACGAGTTGCCGTATGCCGCTGAAGACTATATTCACCGCATCGGCCGCACGGGGCGCGCGGGCAGTACCGGCGAGGCAATATCGCTCGTATGTGCGGAGGAGCACCGCATGCTCGACGATATAGAGCGCGAACTGAAGCGCAAGCTCGAACGGTTACCCGTACCGGCGTTCGCTGCCGGGCGCACAAGAGAGCACACGGAAGAACGGCACCCGCCGCGTCACGGGTCGACTCACAGGCAGTCGCACGCCAAGCCCCAGCCTAAGCCACATCACAAAGCACCTTCGCCACCGCTGCCGGGGGGCTTCGATTTCAGTAAGCCGTATGAAGCCAAGCAGAGCGACAAGCCATCAACACCCGCTACCGCTCACCATCCCCGCGCGCACGCAAAGACCCGCCGTCCAACCGCTGCTCTGCTGGGAGGCCTGGCGCTGAAGAAGGCGTAAGGCCGTTGATCCTGGCTCAAGAACCGCTGAACCAGTTATAGCCCTGGTCCTCCCAATAGCCGCCCGGATAATCGTTGGTCACGAAAAGCGCCATGATGTGTTTGGGATTCTTGAAACCGAGCTTGGTCGGTATTCGCAGCTTCATCGGAAAGCCATAGCTAGCCGGTAATATTTCATCCGCGAACTTGAAGGTCAGGAGCGTCTGCGGATGCAACGCGGTGGGCATGTCGATACTGGTGTAGTAATCGTCGGCACATTTGAAGCCGACATACTTGGCAGTAAGATCTGCCCCTACTCTCTCGAGGAACGTCTTGAACGTGACGCCTCCCCACTTGCCAATTGCGCTCCAGCCTTCAACGCAGATATGGCGCGTGACCTGACTGGTTTGCGGCAGCGCGTGTAGTTTATCGAGCGTCCATGCGGTCTTGTCGCGTATCAAGCCGCCAAGCTCCAGCTTGTAAGTGTTGCCGTCGACGCGCGGCGCTTCGGGTTCTGAGTAAAACGCATTAAATGGAAACGGCTTCGTGATCGCGCTTTCGGGATATACCGGCGCGAGTCTATTTGGATCGAAGATTGCCGCCTGCACACCGTCGTTCCAGCGCGATATCGTAGACAGGACTCGTTGTACGTTGTCGTCATCAGTGACATCGCAACCCGACAATAACGTCAATGCGCCGAGACTGAGGGTTTGCTTGAGAAACAAGCGCCGCTCCAGCTTTACGATCTCGCGCGTCGGCGCTACCAGGGTGCGATTCAACTTTTTACGTAGCTCGGTCATATCAGCCTCCGTGTTCCGCCGTGCCGACTTTCGCGCGCCCCGTCACCATGGGCAGGAATGTACGCGGCACTAACGCAACCATGAATACATGTATCACGATGAATACCACAACGAGAGACATCGCGATGAAATGGACACGCCGGGCAACTTCGTAGCCGCCCATCAGAGCAGCCAGAGTTTGAAACTGCACAGGCTTCCAAATCGAAAGTCCGGACAGCACCAGCGCAACAATGACGCAGATAATGCCGACATAAGCGGCGCGCTGCACGGCATTGTAGACGCCGACTTTATGCTCGATCCGGCCACGCAACGCATTTTTGAATTCACCCCATACCGATGCCGGGGTCAGGGGCAATAAATCTGTCCTAAAATGACCCGACAGCAATCCGTAAAGCAGGTAGACAAGGCCGTTGATGGCGATCACCCACATTGCAGCAAAATGCCACTGCAATGCGCCCGCCAGCCAACCGCCAAGGGTCAGCTGTGCCGGGATTTTAAAATCGAAGAGTGGCGATGCGTTATAAATGCGCCAGCCGCTGGATATCATTACCGCCATAGCTATAACGTTTATCCAATGCGTTACGCGCACGACGCCCGGATGAACAAGTATCGTGCCGCGTTGAGAATGTCTATGCGTTGCCATAGTTGCCCCGTCTCAAAGTTGCGCTGATGCGGCCCCGGAGGATTTCGTTGTTGGCTGTAGTCGCAT
>Ga0207691_10008171_pt1 | contig 10046 bp, 11 predicted proteins | sample KBSM13metaG_FD_184327 | JGI IMG/M metagenome (GOLD analysis project Ga0207691, IMG submission 184327) | Miscanthus rhizosphere microbial communities from Kellogg Biological Station, Michigan, USA - KBS M1-3 metaG (SPAdes) (version 2) | ecosystem: Host-associated > Plants > Roots > Rhizosphere >... | reverse complement strand
GAGGAGAACCGGAAGATTTTGACCGAGGGCCTGCCCAAGGCCGGCCTCGACAAGTTTTTTCCGGTTGACGGCGCGTTCTATCTCTACGCGGATATCTCGCGCTTTTCGAATGACAGCATCGACTTCGCCAAGCGCATGCTGGAAGAGGCGCACGTCGCCGCGACGCCGGGCGTCGACTTCGATCCGATCCACGGCAAGGACTTCATCCGCTTTTGCTATGCCGGCTCGGCCGCCGAAATGCGCGAAGCGGTGGAGCGGATCGGCCGTTGGCTTAAGCGTTAGCTACTTGTCGCCCATCAAGCGGCGCGCCCACCAGCCGCGCTCGAGGCCTTCCCACGCGACCAGGAACAGGATCACCATCAGCGCGCCGAGGATGGCGCGCTCGTGCGCGACGTAGAAGCGCACCGCCGCCGGGACTGGTGCGGCATCGTCGGCTCTCGCCATGGGTTCGGTCACGCTCACGAAGTCGCGTCCGTCATCGTTCCCGTTGCGCCGTCATGATCGGTCAATGCAGGTCGGGCCGCCATCGTTCGAACCGCCGCTCGAACACATCGAGGAACGCCACCACCACGAGTCCGGTGGCCATGAAGATCAGCACGCCGAAAAAGACGACGTCAGTCTGGAACGTATTGCCGGCCTCGGCGATCATGTGGCCGAGCCCCGCCGTCGACGCATAGAGCTCGCCGACGACCACGCCGAGCAGCGCGCGGCCCGCGCCGTATTTCAGCCCGGTGAAGATGAACGGAACGGTGCCCGGCAGGATGATGCTGGAAAAGACCTTGAGCTTCGAAGCGGAGAAGCTGCGCGCCACCCGGATGAAACGCGCTTCGCTTGTCTTCACGCCGGCCTGGGTATTGATGAGGATCGGGATGACGGCGCCGAGGAAGACGACCATGACCTTGGACCAGATGCCGATGCCGAACCAGATCACGATCAGCGGCAGCAGCGTGACCCGCGGCACCGCGTTGAGCGTATCGACGAACGGGCCCAGCATGTATTGCAGGCGCCTGGACAGGCCGACCGCGAGCCCGAGCGGGATCGCGACCGCGACCGCCGCGGCGTAGCCGAGAATGAATTCTCTTCCGCTGACCGCAAGGTCGTTCCAGAAATCGGCATCGTGGCTCAGCCCCCAGCCGGCCTGCGCGATCTGGCTGGGAGCGGGCAGGAACAGCGGATCCACCAGGCCGCTGCGGCCGAATGCCTCCCACGCCAGCAGCAAGCCGACCAGCGTGCCAGCGCCGATCGCCAGTCGCTCATGTGCGAGATAGAGCCGCGCCAGCGCCGGACGCCGGCGGTCGCCGTAGTGCTCGCCATGTGCAGGAATGGTCATCAGGTACCCGGTGCAGTGAACGTATTATAGGTCAAGACCGGCGTCGCGGCGCAATGTGTCCCGGTGGCCTTCGCGTCTGCACCATGTGAAGGGCTTGGTCTTGGCCACAGGTGGCGTGTAGCGTCGGCGCTGTTTTCACGAGGCACCAGCATGAACCAGCGCTTTGATCTGATCGGACGCACCGTCATCATCACCGGCGGCGGCAAGGGAATCGGCAAGGTCTATGTGGAAGAATTCGCCAAGGCCGGCGCCCATGTGGTCGCGGCCGATATCGATGGCGCGGCCGCGAAATCGGTGGCCGAGGCCCTGGTCGCGCAGGGCTTGCAGGTGATCGGTCTTGCCGCCGACATTGCGAGCGAGGAATCCACGAGAGCGATGGCTTCGGCCGCGCTCGAGGGCTTCGGCGCCATCGACGTGCTTGTCAACAATGCCTCGCTCATGAGCGTGCTTGCGCGCCGGTCCTGGCTCGATATTCCGGTCGAGGAGTGGGACCGGGTCATGGCAGTCAACCTGCGCGGCATGTTCCTGTCCTGCCGCGCGGCGTTTCCCGCCATGAAGGCGCAAGGCCAGGGCAAGATCGTCAACATCTCCTCGTCGCGGGTGTGGGAGGGCACGCCCAACCGGCTGCACTACACCACCTCGAAAGCCGGCGTCATCGGCTTCACCCGCGCGCTCGCGCGCGAGGTCGGCGAGTTCGGCGTCACCGTGAACGCGGTCACTCCCGGCATGACCCAGAGCGAGACGCAGGTGCAGTCGTCATCGGGAAATTATCTTGCCACCCGCGTCGCCGGCCGCGCCATCGAGCGCGTTCAGGTGCCCGCCGACCTGGTCGGCGCGGTCATGTTCCTGTCGTCAGCCGCGAGCGATTTCATGACCGGGCAAACCATCAACGTCGATGGCGGCAAGACGATGCATTGACGCTGGGGCGGGGCAGGCACCGCGTTGCACCCGGCAACACCTCACCCCGTCTTCACCAGCCCGACCTTGGCGAGCAGTGGCTCATCCGTCACCCGCAACACCACCGCGTCCTCGTCGGTTGCGAGCGCGTGCGGATGCCAGCACGGCACCGTCATCACGTCGCCGACCGCCAGCGTCTCGTCCGCTCCGCCGTCGATCGTCACGCGCGCCTTGCCGCTGATGACGGAGTAGAGGTGATTGACCGTGGTCTTGGCGACCTCGCTGCGCGTGCCCGCCGGCAGCCGCATGAGGTGCAGGCCGATCGTGGGCAGCGCGTCCTTGGCGATCTCCACCGTCTTCGCGCCGGTGCCCGGCCCCAATGCATCGCGCGAAGGGATACGGTGCGCGGAAGGGCCGTTGCTGGTGATGGTCTCGAAGCCGGCGGGATTGGCCTCGAAGAACATAGCCTCCGAATGCTGCACGAACGGCACGTCGAGGAAGTCGATCCAGTAGCTGGTCGCGTCGCTCTCGTTGGCATGGCCGTGCCAGGACCACGACGGCGTCAGCACCACGTCGCCGGGCGTCATGTCGACGCGGGCGCCGTCAACGACGGTGTAGGTGCCGGGCTTCGCCTCCACGACCAGCCGCAGCGCTGCCGCAGTGTGGCGATGCGAGCGCGCCTTCTCGCCCGCCTTCACCATCTGGTAGGCGGCGACGATGTTGCGGCTGCTAGCGTAGACGTTGCCCTCGATCGGGTTGACCATGATCAGGTTGCGCCGTTCCGCCTGCTCGACGGGAACGAACTCCCCGGCCTGGTCGAGGGCCGCCCTGGCGGCCGCGAAGCGCCAGACCGCCGGCTTGAACTTGGGCCGGGGCGCCGGCCACATCGCCGGTTCCGCCCGCGCCCAGCCGGGAGAAAAGCTCAACCGGCCGAGTTCCCCGTAATAGGGCGCGCGGATGTCCTGGTTCATGGCCTTCCTCCTCGCATCGCGTGGTCGGCGTCGGCAGCGGCATCGTCGCGCTCTTCCTTGCCGGCCAACTCGGCGAGACTAGCGCAGTCGCCGGCGCCGCGCACGATGTCCATGACGGCGCGGGCGTCCGCGGGCGGCTCGTCGGCGCGCCAGGCCACGTGTCCGTCGGGGCGCACGAGCACGAGGCGGCGCGCATAGAGTACGCTCACTGCAGGCACGTCGATGTCGATCACGTCGAGCGGAACGCCGGCCTGCGCTGCTGCGCGCCGCATGCTCTCGGCAGCGGGCGCATCCGGACCCAGGCGCAGCAGGACGAACCCGCGCCCGAACAGATCGAGCGTGGAACGTCCGTCGGGCAGCCACGCGTGCGGCGCACGCGCGCCCGGCCGCGCGGTCTGGACATAGCTCGCGGTCGGAAGCGGCGGCGCCGGCGTGCCGTCGACGCAGACGATGGGTGAGCTGTCGTAGCGGTAACCGAGGTGGAAGCCGAGCGTGAACCACTCGTGCCGCATCGTCTCGGTGAACCAGCGCCCGTACTCCGCGCGCGCGAAGTCGCCGGCCGGCCCGGCCTGGAAGATCTCGGCGGGCGGCAGGCGCTGGCGGGTGGCGAGCATGCGCCCGAGATTCGAGCTTGCTTCGGTGACGTTGCGCACGGCCACCGGCCGGCGCTCGATTTCGTAGGAACGCAGCAGCGCGCTGCCGGCCCAGCCGCGCAGGGTCGCCTCGAGCTTCCAGCCGAGATCGACGGCATCCTGGATGCCGGTGTTCATGCCGAAGCCGCCGGTCGGCGACATCAGGTGCGCGGCATCGCCGGCAATGAACACCCGCTGGGTCCCGTAGCTGTCGGCGACGAGCTCGCGCCGCACCCACCGCATCACCGACAGGATCTCGTAGTCGAACGTGCGGCCCACGGCGCGCGTCAGCGCCTGGCGGATGTCGGCCTCGGTATGGGTCACCTTGTCGGCGGAGCCGACGATCGACATGCGGAAGCGCTCGCCGCCATTGATCGCCACGATGGTGAGCCAGGTGCCCTCGGGCCCGACGAAGATGAAACGGTAGGCCCGGCCCTTGTCGTGCAGCGAGGTAAAGTCCGCGCAGCGCAGCATCACGTTGGTGGTGTAGGTCAGCGCGGGGTTGCCGCTCATGGTGATGCCGGCGCGCTCGCGCACCAGGCTGGCGCCGCCGTCGGTGCCGACGAGATAGTCGGCCGCAACGTCGCGGGTCTCGCCGGTGGCGACGTCACGGACCTGCGCGACGACACCGCCCGCGGGCTCCTCAAACGACGTGAGCTCGGCACCGTAGCGCAGCCGCACGTGCGGAAAGGTCTCCACGAAGCGCCGCAGGATCGGATCGAACATGTCCTGCGGCACGCGCTCGCGCTTCTGCGGGCTCTGCGGCGGGCACTGCTCCTGCGCGCGCCCGGGAAAGCGCTCGCGCCCGAGCTCATAGCCGTCGAGGCTGGTGACATAGACGCAGTCCTGCGGATAGTCGCCGGGATAGGGCGCGTCGCGCACCCAGTCCGCGATGCCCCAGCGGCGGCAGAATTCCATGGTGCGCGGGCCGACGATGTCCATCCTCGGCTGCTCGATGGCGCCGTCGGTCTTCTCGATCAGCGTGCAGGCAATGCCGCGCCAGCCGAGCTCGCCGGCGAGCGCGAGCCCCACCGGTCCGGCACCGACGATCAGAACCGGGGTGCGCTCGTTCACGCTGGCCCCTCCACGCCCGCCCCGCGTCGGCGGTCAGCGCTCGGTGACATATTTGCGCTCGAGCGCGTCGTAGTGATCCTTGTGCACCAGCCGCTGCCGCTCGGCGAAATCGGCCACCATGCCGGTTGCTTCGCCCATATGTCCCTTGCGCCTGAGTTCGCCCAACGCCGCCTGCATGCCCTTGACCGCGGCCTGCAGCGCGACATTGGCGTAGATCACTCCGGCATAGCCCAGTTCCTTCAGCTTCTCGTTCGGCAATTCCGGCGTGCGCCCGCCCAGCACGATGTTGGCGAGCTGCGGCCACGGCAGGCGGCGGGGGATGTCGGCGATCTGCTCCATGGTGGTGGGCGCCTCGACGAAGGTCACGTCCGCGCCGGCGTCGTGATAGGCGGCCGCGCGCTCGATCGCCGCCTCGAAGCCTTCGGGCGCGATAGCATCGGTGCGCGCGATGATCAGGAGGTCGCGGTCGCGCCGCGTGTCCACCGCGGCCTTCACCTTCGCCACCATCTCGGCCGCCGGGATCACCTCCTTGCCGGCGAAGTGCCCGCAGCGCTTGGGAAAGACCTGGTCCTCGATCTGCAGCGCGTCCGCCCCCGCGCGTTCGAGCAGCTCGACGGTGCGCACCATGTTCAGGGGATTGCCGAAACCGGTGTCGGCATCGACCACGAGCGGCCCCGGAAACGCCGCGCGGATCGCCGCAACGTGCTGCGCGAGCTCGGTCACCGTCACCAGTCCGATATCGGGCACGCCGAGAAAGGTGTTGGCGATGCCGGCGCCGGTGACATAGGCGGCGGTGAAGCCCTGGTCGGCGACGATGCGCGCCGCCAGCGCATTGGCGACACCTGGCAGCAGCAGTGCCGCGCCAGGGCTCAGCATGGTGTGAAACTCGCCGCGGGACACATGGCTTGCCATCGATCGATCCTTTGCAGCACTGTTCGCGCCCGCTGCTTTTCACCCCACGCGGGATGGCCCATTATAGTCGGGGCGGGGGAGATCCGAACATCGTGCAGCATGGCGGCCACCGCCGGCATGCGCACGTCAGGCGCCGGTCACGGCCACCCGGGATCGGATGCGCGGGAGACACGATGGCAAAAATTCCGCTGACCTTCGCCTGCGGCCTCTATGACCGCATGCTCGCGCTCTATACCGGCGAGGTGCAGGCCGAGGGCATCGACCTCGACTTTATCGCCATCGATGATCCTCGGCAGATCTTCGACCGCATGGGGAAGAATCTCGAATTCGACGCCTGCGAGATGTCGAGCTCCGAGGTCATCAGCCGCCACGCCGCCGGCCGCCGCGAGATGGTGGCGCTGCCGGTCTTCCCCTCGCGCGTCTTCCGGCACGGCTTCATCACCGTCAACCGCAAGGCGGTGCGGACGCCGAAGGACCTCGCAGGCAAGCGCATCGGCACCCCGCTCTACACCCAGACCGCGGCGCTGTTCATCCGTGGCCTGCTGCAGGACGAGTACGGGGTCGATCTCTCGGGCGTGCATTGGCTGCAGGGCGCCACCAACAGCGCGGAGTCGCACGGCCATCCGTCGGCGCCGCCGCTGCTCAAGCCGGTGTCGATCGAGCAGAATGCGTCCGGCCGTTCACTCAGCGAGCTGCTGGAGGCCGGCGAGATTCAGGCCATCATCGGCAGCGGCTTGCCGCTGGCGCTGCGCACCAATCCCGACGTGCAGCGGCTGTTCCCGGATTTTCATGCGCGCGAGCTCGACTACTACCGGCGCACGCGCATCTTCCCGATCATGCATCTCGTCGCCATCCGCCGCGACGCCTACGAGCAGCATCCGTTCGTCGCCGCGAGTCTCTACCAGGCGATGACCGCGGCCAAGGACCTCGCGCTCGCCAAGATGCGCGACCTCGGCGCGCTGCGCTACATGCTGCCGGGCCTGCCCGCCGAGCTCGACCAGATCGACGCCACCTTCGGCGGTGACCCCTGGCCTTATGGGGTCGAGGCCAACCGGCCCACGCTGGAGGCGCTGGTGCGCTACATGGCAGAGCAGTCGCTGATCAAGACGCCCATTCCGGTCGACGAGCTGTTCGTGCCGGTCTGAGGGGAGGGGGACGCGGCAAGCGGCGTGTTGGCGGAGGCTTCCTTCGCCTGCTAGACCTCTGTTCGGCGTCCACATTTCCCGGATTTTACGAGGCAGTATGCGCGGCTTGAAAGTAGCGATTCTGACGGCGGCAGCGGCGTGGGCTGCCCCGGCGATGGCCGGCGACGATGCGTTCAAGCAGGCCGTCAATTACGTTTTTTCCGGAAACGTCGAGGGCAAGACCCCTCAATTGGTGATCTCGATCGTCGACGAAAACAGGTGCATCGTCTCGGTCGAGACACCCGGCAACTCCTGGCTCTACTATTTGAAGGAGATCAGGCCGGATAAGATTATGATCGACGAGAAGAACGGCAGGATATCGTTTGAGGGCGACGGCACGATCGTCGAGCACACGTTTGATTTCCTGCCGAAGGTCGACAAGGACAATTCGAATTCCATCATGCTTCGTGGCGATGTTGAACGCACCAAGGATGCGCTCAAGCTGATCTTTACAAAATATTGTCTGCCGAAGTCGGGGTGATCGATCCAGCGCTCCTTTTGCGCTGGAACTGCGAACCATTGGTCAGGTGCGGATGAGTTCCATCGAGCAAGCGATCAAGGAGGCGGTCGATCAGGGTTATCAACCCAACGTGGAGCGATACCCGGAGATGGAGGGGATTTCGCCCCTGCAGATCGCCATGGCGATGCAGGCCGACGTGTTCATCGACCCTGCATTCTGGAAAGCCCTTGGCAAGAAGCGGGGATGGACCACGGACGACGATTTCAAATATTGGCAGAAGTCGGTCGTGGAATGGGAGGAAAAGTACTGGAAGAAATTCTGGCACCGCTTCATCGACCATTTGGCCGAAGGCAAGGATGCGGAAAGTTTCTTCCAGTCGCTGGATTCGAAAGCCCGGGAACGGCCGGACAGCCACCATTGACGTCAGCGTCTGAATTGTAAGGCACGCTGTTTCGGCTCAGCTACCTTAGAAGTCGCGGCTCACTCCGGCGGTGTCGGCTCGGCATCCTGCGCCAGGTACACGATCGTCAGCATGCGCTGGAACAGGACGCAACGCGACTTGTCCGGCAGCTTGTTGAAGACCGCCTCGATAAAAGGCTCTATCAACTCCGCTCCCTCGGCCTGCCACAGGTACCTGCAGCATTCCATGAATTTCATTTCGGCGGCGTCGCCGCCGGCCGTCAGGAGGGGCCCAAGCGCATTGACCGACAGCCCAAACCCTCGTTGAAGTTCTTCATCTACATCATCGATGTCGAGCATTGTACGCTCCTGGCTGATTTTGGGGTTGCTGTCGGATCTAATTCAGGTCGAGCCGTTGAACTCGATTCCATCGCGGCGGTACATCCTTACGCTGTGAACTCCATGAACTGCGGCCGTGCAATTGACGATGCGGGGACAATCGCCAGAATGGCCGCAGCGACGGTTGCAAGATCGATAACGACGCTTGGAATCAAGGGCAGGCCATGGGCAAACAAGCGAGAGCATGGAATGCATGGCTTTGCGTCTTCATCGCTCTCTATGTGCTCCTGGGCGCCGCACGATTGCTGCACAACAGCGATCTGCAACGCCTCAGCCCGTTCATTTCGGTGAGCATACTCATGGGTTTTGCCATCGTGCATGGGATTCGCCGCTACGGTTGGACGCAGTTCGTGGTCTTTTTCCTCGTCGCGTTCGTCGTCAGCTGGAGCTACGAGACCGTGAGCATCCAGACGGGATTTCCATTCGGCCACTACGTCTACACCGACAAGCTTGGTCCAAAGCTCTGGTTGGTGCCGTTGCTGATCATGCCTGCCTATTTCTCGATGGGCTACATCGCGTGGACGCTGGGACATGTTCTCTTGGATCGGTTCGACGACCGGCTGACCGGCGCGGAGGTGGTTCTCGTCCCCGCGCTTGCGAGCTTCGTGATGGTGATGTGGGATCTGTGCATCGATCCCGCGAGCTCGACGATCTCAGGTGCCTGGATCTGGCGTGACGGTGGCGGCTACTTCGGCGTGCCCCTGGTCAATTTTCTCGGCTGGTACCTCTGCGTTTTCACCATCTATCTGCTGTTCGCCTTGTATTTGCGGCGTTCGGCCGAGTGGACGAGGGCGGCACATCTTGGCGAGCGCTCGACCTGGGCGTTGCCTGCGGTCATGTATGCAGCCGTCATGCTGCCTCGATTGATCGAGCCGCTCGCGGGCGGCGATTCCGTGGAGGTCACCAGCCATGACGGTCATGTCTGGTGGACCGGAGATATCCACGCCACGGCGGCGCTCGTTGCCCTGTTCACGATGCTGTTCGTCACGGTGCTTGCGCTGGTCCGTGTGAGCCGAACTCCGGCGCTGCATTGAGATGACGCCGGCCGGGTTTTCGGCGGGGGGCAGCCGTCGCGCAAGTTACCCGCGCACGCTCGGCATCGGAGGAGCTGGTCAGCGGCGGCGGCGTCCGGGAGAATGTCACCACACACCGTGAAGTGCGTCATACAGGAAGGTTATGACTCTGCGGTAGGAGGAGGCTCATCAATAACCCGCCGGGTGGAGAGACGGTCATGACGATACCATCGCCTTTGACTCCGCCACTTGTTGCTGACGAAGACGAAGACAAATGGTCGCTTTTGCGTCGGTTGATCCTGGCCATCGCTGCGGAACGGCAGAAAAAGGCGGATGAGGCCGCGAAGGAGTGCCCACCTCGATCGAAAATATCGCCTCGATAGCGCCAGGGGTTCGATGATCTGGCGCGACATCTCTATCCGAGATGGCGTCGGGGCAGCGTCCCTCGGACATGCGTCCCGGCCTTTGGCTGGGGAACAGCATATAGAGAGCGCTGCGGAGTTGCCGCGCCGCCCGTGACCGATCGACGACCTATGTCGATACCGAGAACGCCGTGGAGAGCAGGCATCGTTCAATAAAGCCGGCCTCCGCCGACGGGCGCTTGCGCATCTTCTCCATCAACACGCAAAGAATGCAGGCCCACAAAGCTTTTTTGGATCCTGACCCCGGCTCGTTCCGGTTGCGGCCTGCTCGAGGGCTGGAAATTTTCCCCGGCGCTAGACCAAAAGTTGCTCGACATACACTCCTTTAAGTTGTATTATTATCATAATACTCG
>Ga0207691_10008169_pt1 | contig 10047 bp, 6 predicted proteins | sample KBSM13metaG_FD_184327 | JGI IMG/M metagenome (GOLD analysis project Ga0207691, IMG submission 184327) | Miscanthus rhizosphere microbial communities from Kellogg Biological Station, Michigan, USA - KBS M1-3 metaG (SPAdes) (version 2) | ecosystem: Host-associated > Plants > Roots > Rhizosphere >... | reverse complement strand
GTGATCCGCCCGACCCGCCGCTTCTCGCCCGAGCTCCGCTCGCCGGGCACCACGCCGAGGTACGCCTCGAACTCGTGCAGAGCACTCCGGCCTCGGCCACGCCGGCATCGGTCGTGATGGTGACGGAGAGCGGTTTCTTGGAGTGAAGATAGGGCAGTTCAACCCGGAGGCGTGATGATGCGTCGGTTGTCGGTGATGACGGTGCTGTGCGCGTTGATTGGATGCGCGGTGGGGCCGGCCGGCCCGGCCGAGACAACGGTCAAGGTTCCGTCGCCATCGGCGTTCGCGCGTGCATGGCGCTCCGTGACGCCATCGCTCGAGTTCATGGGGCTGTCGGTCACCTCAAAGTCAAGTGAGATGGGTGCGTTCGGCGTGCGCCTCACGTTCTCGGGTGTTGCGTGGGAGGGTAGTGGGACGATTGCGGGCGATTCGTTGGTCGCCGTCATGACAATCGTCGGTGCGCCGACTGCAAGCGGCGTGATCGTGGCGCATGCGCGTGATGTGCAAACGTTGCGCACGCAGTTCCGATCCTCGGCCGCGGCGCCGCTGGATTTGACGTTCGTTCGCGGGGATTGAGCTGGCGTCAGCATCGCCGGCTCGCCGACGAACGCGCAGAGAATCCGGCCTCGTACCATCCGGTATCCCAGAGCTAGCGCGCCAGGTCGTGACTCCTACCTAACGATTTGGCGAGCCCACCATTGTCGCCACGGAAACGCCGTATACCTTTGGCGCGACAATGCCGTAGCGCGCCATTCCGTCGGTGTTGCACTGAGTGCCGCGCTCATCCAGCCAATCGCGCGCGTGCGTTACCTTCGCCTGCACTCCGGTAGGCGAGAGTACAGCTGACGGTTTGGAGACGCTCGGGCGTCATCACCGCGCGCCGCTACCTCCCTTCACCCTCTTGATGGCGGCCACCGCGTTCCAGCGTACGCGGACTCCTTTCGCCAACTCCTCCAGCACCGGCAGTGCGTCCTTGGCCTGCGGGCCAATGGCGCCAAAGGCATCGGCGATAGCGCGTTGAACATGCGGGTGTTGTGGTTGGGCTCGGCCCGCGGCTATCAATGCCTGAAAGACGCGCATCGCGCGGGAACCCTGTGCAGCGATCGCCCACGCGCTCGCCATACGCACGCCATCGTCAGGATCCGTGAGTCGCTCTGCCAGAGCGTCAATGGCGGCATCATTCACACCGCCCGCATCACGCAACGCCAAGGCGCTCAAGCCGCGGACGACGTGGTCCGGGTCGCCTAACGACTTCGTGAGCGCAGCGACCGCGGGTTGTGCTCCCCCCTTGAGTTGCGTGAGGGCCCACGCCGCCGCAACCCGCTCGTCGACCGACGGCGAGGCCAATCCCGCGCGCAACGTCGCCAGCTGCGTTGCCCCGCGAGCGCCTAACGAACCAATGGCGCGGAGCTTGGCGGCGAGGTGCGATGCGCTCACGCTATCAGTCGCGACCCCTCGGCGCTCCTGCGCGACGCGCTGCAAGACCAACCCATCAAGGCCGAGGTTGTATCCGATCGACGCGGCGTTCTTTCCGGTACACGTAAAGGTCACGATGTGTTGCCCCTTCGTTAGGCGCGGCCACCCTAACACGCGATCCTCGCCGACAAAGAGCTCCGTATAGTACGCATCGATCGAGAGCCCCGTCCCCATGTTCGCACCCGGCTCGTGCTCGAGCTCCGTCCCCGTCCCGGGCGTCTTGCCGTCGACGAGCACGGACCAGGTCCCGTAGTCCTGCGCTTGAGCTACCTGCGCGATGAGCTCGTACCGTCCGTCCTCGGGAACATCAAACGGGACGTCGATGCGCGACCCGACACCTTCGCCCTCGAAGAACAAAATGTCCTTTCCCCAGAAGACCTCTTTCTGGACGGAGATCTTTCCCTTTGTGGCGACAGCGTCGTTCGCGCGTTGTTCTACTTCGATCTGCATGGCGTTACCGTGCGGCAGACGCGCCGAGCCATACGGCGGCTCCGGTTGGTGAGAGGCAATCCCGAGTTGGTACCAGAATGCCACGGTACTGAAGAGGTCTTCGCGCTCTTCGAACGCGCTGCGCACTGTTCCGTCGTTGTTGTACGTCCAACCGGCGTGCTCGATGTCGAACGTCAACTCTTTGGTGAAGGGTATCGGATCGGTGATGTGCCATCGGTACGCGGTCATGCGCGAGCCGAGGTCGGTGCCATCGGCGACGGTGACACCGAAATACGGGCCATCGGCAACTCGCAACGACCACGCGTCGTTGAAGTAATCCTCCGTTCCCGTGCCCTCGATGTTCGCCTTCTTTTTGCCGTCGACGTAGAAGAAATCGTCACCTTCACCGAACCATCCGGGCTGATTTTGAATCACGCTCAGCACGGTGCCGACGTAATGACCGCGGCCGGTGGTGTGAAGGATTTCGTAGGGTGCGCCAAGTGGTGTTGGAAGTGCTTGGCGATAACGCGCGTGAAAGTAGGGCGTGTTCGCGGGAAGCGATTTGTATTTCGACCAATCGACCTGGTAATAGAGATTGGTCACGCGACGGCGCCCTTCGTTCGTGATGGTCACCTTCGCGGCCTTGTGAAATGGCATGGGCCAGTACTCGTTGCGCGAGCGCCCGGCGGAAGCATTGCGCACGAGAGCGGAGGTCATCGGACGCTCCATACCATGGCCCACGCCAAAGAAGTCGCCTAACGGGGCGTCGACACTGGGCACCGTGCTGCCGTCGAAGTAGATGCGGAGGCGAAGCAAGCGAGGCCACGCGTATTCACTCGCGGCGACGGTGATCCACATGTGCGTGATGACGCCCGGTCCCGTGAGGTCTGCGAGCACCGCAGTCTCACCGGGGAGTGGACGCTTGCTGTCGTCGTTGCTATTCAGGTCTGCGTTGTTGCTCGACGAACGAAAGGCTTCGAAGTCGCGCAGCTGCGTGAGGCGCATCGGGTCAAGCGCGGTGGATATCTGCGCCGACGATGCGTGGGGTGCGAGCAGCAGCGCGAGAGAGCAAAGCGCAGGCAACGGACGGGCGAAACGCGGCATGGGCATCGGCTCCGTCAAGGAATCGTTAGGCCATGGAAGTGACCACCACTAAGTTCCTACGAATCGGCGCCTGTGGCTAGAGGGCGCGCATTGCGACGTACCACGCGGCTCCGTACATTCGCGTGGCCATATCGCAACCCCTCCACTCACACATGTCTCCACGCACAACCGCGCATCGGTTCGCTGTCGTGTCGGTCCTTGGGCTTCTACGGGCGGCGAGGGTTCCGTTGCGCATCGCTGCCGGCCTCGAAGGCGGCCGGGGGCAGCAAGTACCAGGTGCAACGGAGTTCCCGGCGAACATGGCGTTCGAGGGCGATCCGCATCAATCGCTCGATGAGCACCAGCCAGCGGAGTATCGCCGCTGACTACTTCTCCATATCGAAGCGATGCGCCGTTGCTCGAGGCGCGCGGCATCGGGATCGGATTTCCCGGTGTGCGGGCGGTCTCGTCGGTTGACTTCGATCTCTTCTCCGGAGAGGTGCACGCCGTGGTCGGCGAGAACGGTGCAGGGAAATCCACCCTTGGCCGCCTACTGAGTGGTGGATTGATCAGTGACGAAGGATCGCTCTCCGTCAGCGGAGTAGAGCGCCGCTTCGCGTCTCCGCGCGAAGCAATCGCCGCAGGGATTGCGATTATTCCGCAGGAATTGCAGCTGGTGGCGTCCCTCACGGTCGCCGAAAATGTGGCGCTCGGGCGAGAGGCGCGCCTGCCCAACGGTTTGGTGAATCGCGATGCCGCCCGTGTGCTCGCACGACGCGAGCTCGAAGGAGTGGGCGCCGCGCACATCGGTGCTGACACACCAATCGAACTGCTCACTCCGGGTGATCGGCAACTCGTCGCCATCGCCAAGGCGCTCGCTGCGCATGCGCGGTGTCTGATCATGGACGAACCCACCGCCGCGTTAGGTGTCGCCGAGGAAACGCGCCTGGAGCACGTGATTCGTTCGCTCGTTGCCGCGGGAACGGGCATCGTCTACGTCTCGCATAAGCTCGACGAGGTGTTGCGCCTCGCCAATCGCGTCACGGTGATGCGAGACGGCAAGAAGGTTACGACGCTCGCCGCGTCGCAGCTCACTGCCCGAGATCTCGTTAGGCTCATGGTGGGGCGCGACATTCCGCCGAGCAGTGTTACTGCTATCCCTCCCAATGCACGCGAACTTCTTCGCGTAGAACATCTCTCCGTCGAACGTCGGAGCGAGGATGCGGGGGCTACGCTACGTGATGTATCGCTCTCGGTGCGAGCGGGCGAGGTCGTCGGCCTTGCGGGGCTGGTAGGTGCTGGGCGTACAGACTTTCTACTCTCGCTCGTCGGAGCGCACGGTGGCGAGGTGCGCGGCCGCGTCTGGCTCGATGGACACGAGTATACCCCAACGACTCCATCCGAGGCACGCGGCGCGGGACTCGTCATTCTTCCCGAAGAACGCAAGCGTGACGGCATCTTTCCGCAGTTGGGTGTGGACGCCAACACGACGTTGTCGGCGCTCGAGCGTGTGAGTCGTTGGGGGTGGATCGATCGAGAACGAGAACGCCACGCCGCCCGCACGCTCATGGCGCGCACGCGTGTACGCTCGGCGACGCCCGAAGTGCCGATCCAGACGCTCAGTGGTGGCAACCAACAGAAAGCGCTGCTCGCTCGCTGCCTATTCTCATCGCCAAAAGTCCTGCTGCTCGACGAGCCGACTCGCGGCATCGACCTCGCCGCGCGCGCGGATGTGTACGGGGAGTTGCATGAATTGGCGGGCGAAGGCTTCGGAGTCCTCCTCGCATCGTCGGACATGACGGAGATTCTGACGCAGTGTCACCGCGTCATCGTGTTTCGTCAGGGAGCAGTTGTCGCGGAGTTCGAGCGCGCCGAGGCGACCGAGGAGAAGATTCTTGCGGCCGCGAGCGGCGCGTCGCCGCCGAACGACGCGCCCGTGCCTGACCCTGAGCCGCACCTCGCGCCCGGCGGTGGACCGCCGCCTAACGCTTGGGACTCGCGGGGCACCACGGTGGCTCGCTGGCGGGGAGCGTTCGGACTGCTGGCTGTTCTGCTGCTCGCCATTGTTGTCTCACCAACTCGCGGAGGTCGCCCAGTCTTTCTCGACCTCGGCAATCTTACCGACATACTCCGTCAGGTCGCAGAAAAGGGCATCCTTGCCGTTGGCATGACCGCGGTCGTGGTCGCCGGAGGCATCGATTTGAGCGTGGGATCGCTGCTCGCCTTTGCTGCGACGCTCTCAGCGTGGCTGCTGATGAAGCAAGGAGCGGGATTGTTGCCAACGGCAGCAATCGTCCTAACGAGCGGCGCCCTGTGGGGGGCGTTGAACGGTGCTGTGGTGGCGCGGTGGCGACTCCCGGCCTTCATCGCAACGCTCGCCACCATGAGCGCTGCCCGCGGCGCGGCGCGGTATCTCAGCGGCGGGAGCGCGATTCCGCTCGGCTTTGGTGCAGGCGGTGCGCCGGAGTCGGTGCACGCGCTGGCCGGACCAATCCTCCCATTTGTCCCGGCGCCGGCTTTCATCTTCGCGTTGTCAGTGGGTGCGATGTATCTCTTTCTCGCACGGACTCGTGGTGGTCGCTACCTGTACGCGATCGGCGATAACGAGTCGGCGGCGCGACTCTCGGGAGTGCGAGTCGGCTGGCATAAAGCGATGGTGTACGTCGTCTCGGGTTTTCTGGCGGCGCTCGCTGGGCTCGTGCACTGCGCGCAGCTCGAGCAGGGAAATCCTAACGACGGTGTATCGTATGAGCTGGACGCAATTGCCGCGGTTGTCATCGGAGGGACGGCGCTCACCGGTGGCTCCGGTGGCGTCGTGGGCACGCTGGTGGGGATGCTCACCATCGGCGTCATCAACAACATTATGGGGCTCAACAACGTCGATGCCAATCTTCAGCTCATTCTCAAGGGCGTCATCATTCTTCTCGCCGTCTGGCTCCAGCGACGCCGCGTTGGCTAGCGTGATTCGACGCGGTGGCGCCCTGCTGCTCGCGTTCGCGCTTGTGGCTGGTTGCGGGAAAGAGCAAGGTGGTAAGAAGCGGATCGGTTTCTCGCAGGCCAACCTCGGTGAACCGTGGCGCGTGGCGATGAACGCCGACATCGCCGAAGCCGCCAAGGCTCATCCCGAGCTGGAGTTCGTCTACGCGGACGCGCAGCAGGACAATGCAAAGCAGGTCGCCGATGTCGAGACGTTCCTGAGGCAGAAGATTGATCTGTTGATCATCTCGCCGAACGAGGCGAAGCCCTTGACCGCCGTGGTGAAACGGACGTTCGAGTCAAAGATCCCGGTGATCGTGCTCGACCGGAACATCGAGGGCGACACGTACACGACGTTCATCGGCGCAGATAACAAGGCGATCGGGCGTGCCGCCGGCGAGTTGACCGCCAAACTGCTGAACGGCAAGGGCGACATCATCGAGATCAAGGGACTTCCTGGTTCTACGCCGGCCATCGATCGTAGCGCGGGGTTTCGTGAGGCGATCGCAGCATACCCTGACATTCACGTCGTGCACGATCCCGTCGCCAATTGGTTGCGGGAGGAGGCGATGACGCAGATGGAGGCGGCGCTCGCAGCGCATCCGAAGATCGACCTCGTGTACGCACATAACGATCCAATGGCGGTTGGCGCCTATCTCGCCGCGAAAGCCAAGGGGCGCGACGCGAGCATGAAGTTCATCGGGATCGACGGTTTGCCGGGGCTCGACGGTGGGCGTCAGGCAGTGATCGACGGCAAACTGGCGGCCACCTTCGTCTATCCAACCGGTGGCAAAGAAGCTGTGGAGACGGCGGCGAAAATCCTGAGAGGCGAAAGCGTCCCACACCACATCACGCTAGCCACCCAAGAAATCACGAAGTGAGCACTTCAGGAGGCGCTTCATGTCCCGTCGCCGTTTCGTTCAACAGCTTGCCGGAACGACCGCCGGTCTGGCCGGTTTCAGTGCGTTAGGCGGCGCGCAACCCGCTCAACCTGTGGGAGCGGCCACCGATTTCATTCCGTCGTATGCTCGCGCCCAACGCTATCGCTCGCGCAAGCAATCGAGCCACGACGTGACCGGTGGGAACCAGGACTACTGGAACATCAAGGGTGGGGAGACCAAGGCAATTTTCGACGCGAGCGGTGCCGGATGCATCACGCACATCTGGTTCACCATCGCGGCCGACTCGTCGTTGCACCTGAAGGAGCTCGTGTTGCGCGCGTACTGGGACGGCGCGTCAAAGCCAAGCATCGAGACGCCGGTGGGCGACTTCTTCGGCTTGAATCTTGGCGACTACGTCATTTACGAGAGCCAGTATCTCGCGTGCTCTCCCGGTCAGTCGCTCAACGCCTATTTCGCGATGCCCTATCGGAAGGGGGCGCGTCTCACGATTGCCAATGAGGGGACGCGAGCGGTCGGGGCATTCTATTCGAACATCGACTATTACGAAGCCGACTCGATCCCCGCCGACGCGCTGTATTTTCACGCGCAATATCGCCAGGCCGTACCCAACCAGGCGCAGACGCTCCCCGATCGCAAGAATCCTGACGGCGCGACGAACTACGTGTTCTGTGAATCGCACGGACGCGGGAACCTGATGGGTGTGTCGTTAGGCGTCATTCAGCTGGCGGAGGGGTGGATGGGCGAGGGCGATGACATGATCTTCATCGACGACCCCTCGAAGCCGACGATCATCGGCACCGGATCGGAAGACTATTTTCTGGGAAGCTGGAACTTCGGGGGGCGAATGAATGCGAAGCAATTTTCGCATCACCAGTACGGTGCACCGCTGATCCAGAGTCCCGAACGGGTGGGCGGACGATATTGTCTCTATCGATTCCACGGCGACAACCCGGTGACGTTCACCCGCTACCTGAAATACACCATCGAGCACGGCCACGCGAACGATCGCGCCGACAACTTCTATTCGTGCGCGTACTGGTATCAGGATCAGCCGTCAACGGAGTTTCCGGCGATGCCAGCGTTGGCAGACCGAGTGCCAAGGAGTCGTTAGGTGAGCGTGCGTATGCATCACGTTGCGTAATTCGCAGACGCAGGCAGCAACGGGCGCCCCTCATCAGGGCGCCCGTTGTCGTTCATGACCCGGTCGCCGACTTACCTCGACGCCGCCGCGAGACGCCGGATCTCGCCAGCCATTGTGCGCACGCGAGCACCGTCCTTCGCTCCGGCGACATCCTTGTCCACCCGCTGCGCGAGCTCGTTCAGCGCCGTTGCACGGGCAGCGCCAGTCTTCATCTCCGCCATGTCGAGAGCGGAGGAGATGGCCGTCGTTCGCTCCGATGCGAGCCCGCCGTTCCGCACCAGCTGGTCGAGATACGACCGCACGACGACGAATGCCGGCGGCCACGTCATCTTCGGCTGGCTCTGCGGGTTGTAGGCATCGAATCGCACCAGCTTGGCCGCGGCAATCTCGTTCGCCGACAGCTGTGGGCTCGGCGTCAGCTCCAGGATGTCCATGCCGCGATCGAGCTCCGACGAGAAGATGAGACCGTTCCAGTAATACGCCCCCCACGACCCGCCGATGGTGTTGCCTCCGAATGGAGCGGCGGGTGTACCCGCTGCCGGCTGTGGCACATCGGCGCCCTTCGGCGGATCGATGGAGCCGCGGTCGAAATAGCCGACCTCGAAGGTGCTGTCAGCGTTCGTGAAGTCCATGATGCTCACGCCGCCCTGATACCACCCCTGCACGTACAGGTCGCGTCCAGGCACCGGGATGATGCCGCCGTTGTGCGACACGCAGTTCTCCTCGGCTGACTGTGCCGCCGGCAACTTGAAGTAGGCACGCTGCGTCTGCTTGTTCTTCGCGTCGAGCGTGATCACCGTGTTGCCGCCGAGCTCGATCATGCTCGACGCCTGGCACATCGGGCCCACGCCGCCGCCCCACTCGTCGGTCTGGATGAGCTTCTTCCCGTCGTTGCTGAATGCCGCCGTATGCCGGCCCTGGAGGTTGTTCGTATCGGTGATCGCGCTTAAGCGGACCGGCTTCTCGGGGTTCGAGATGTCCACGAGAATGGAGTGCGTGGAGCAGGAGGCCAGGAGCCGGTGTATCGCCGGATATGCGGTCACGTCGTGGCAATTGCGCGGACCGGTTGGCATCGCCGCGTCCGAAGCCGGACGGGCAGCGGCGGCTGCCGCCTGGCGCGGGTCTACCGGGGCGCAGAACTGCTTGCACTCGCCGCGGCTATCGAGGCCGGTGAAGATGCGCGCTCCGGGAATCACCTCGGCCTGCTCGGGGTGATCGAGCGGCACCTTGATGATGTCGAGCTGGAACAGCGAGTTCGTCGGGTCCGCCGGGTCCGTCCCGTTCTTGCACCCCGCCAACTCCGTTGCCGGTCGCGCGGCCTGCTGTCCCGATACGTAGAGGTAGATGATCCGTGGATCTGTCGGGCTGGGAACCAGGGTGTGCGTGTGCGAGCCTTTGCAGGTCTGCACGTTCTTGACGAGCTTCGGCGCCTTCGGGTTGGACACGTCGAAGATGCGTACGCCGGCCATGTGGTCCTTCGGATCCTGCACCCCACCGTCGCCGCAATCATTGCGGTTGCCCGCGCCCTCGGCGGACATGAAGAGCAGGTTACCGACGATGGTCGGATCACCCTGCGAGGTGATGCACTTCGTCGCCGACACCATCACCGGATTGGCGGGGTCGGTGATGTCCCAGATGGTTAAGCCGGCAAAGTTGGCCTGATAGACATAATGGGTACCGAACGCCATGTCGGAATTGATGTATTTCAAGCCGGCCGCCGAGTCGAGAATCGCCGGCTTCTTCACGAATGCCACCTGCTTCATGCCGCTGATCGCAATTTCCGCGTCGAAACGGCCGGGCTTGAGAGTACTTCGGGGATCCTTGTTGCTCGGATACGTCTGTGCCGACACCATGGTCGGCACGACGGTCGTCGCCAGCAGCAGGATGGAGCCACGCATCATACGCATCGAGGTGTATTCCGGGGCTGGGGATGTGGGGCGATTCACTCAGGTTCACTCTGGGGGGAGCTGCGACAGCAAGCGCCTCATGATGCCGATTTCCGCGGTCTGGGCCGTGACGACATCGTTGGCGAAGACATTG
>Ga0207691_10008165_pt1 | contig 10049 bp, 7 predicted proteins | sample KBSM13metaG_FD_184327 | JGI IMG/M metagenome (GOLD analysis project Ga0207691, IMG submission 184327) | Miscanthus rhizosphere microbial communities from Kellogg Biological Station, Michigan, USA - KBS M1-3 metaG (SPAdes) (version 2) | ecosystem: Host-associated > Plants > Roots > Rhizosphere >... | reverse complement strand
GCCCTATCCGTCTACCCGGCCGGCGGCAGCGGTGCGGCGGCTCCCGACCTCGATCGCACGACGTTCATTGGCAACCACGCCGATGGCCCCGCCGGCGCGATCGACGTGTTCGGAAGCATCGGTACCCTGTCGATTTCGAACTCGACGTTCTGGAAGAACGACGCATCCAGCGGCGGCGCCCTGAGCATAAGCAGTGGGCAATTCGACACGACGGCAGCGGTCGCATTGCGCAATGTCACGTTTGCCGCGAACCACGCTGCCACTTACGGCGGCGCGGTGGCGCTGACATCGTTCAACGACGTGCAAGTCGATCTGAGCGCGAGCGATGTCCTGCTCTGGGGCGACAGCGCAGGCTCGTCCGGTGCGGAGATGTACCAGTCAGGCTTCGTCACCGACGCGGTCGATCACGCACTGATCCAGGGCGGTTGCCCGGCGCTGTTCTCCTGCAGCACGACCCTGTCGCTCGATCCGCTGCTCGGCGCGCCCCAATACAACGGCGGCCTGACTCCGACGATGATGCCGCCGGCGAACAGTCCCGCGCTGGAAAACGGCGCGAGTTGCGCGGCCACCGATCAGCGAGGCGTCGCGCGGCCGCAAGGCGCCGCCTGCGACATCGGCGCCGTCGAACGTCGCGCAACCGAAGACTATCTGTTCAACAGCGGCTTCGACTGGTAACGCACGTTTCGACGCTCGACACGGCTCCCTATAAGGAACGCAGCACGCGCGATGAACCTTTGCGCGCCATGGCCGGACCCAGTCTCTCGCACGTTGCGCACCTGAACTAACCGGCGGCGGTCGCGGTCGATAGACGACCACGAGCGCCTGCGGGGAACACGAGGCGCTCGTGCGCTGCAAGCCCGATGCACGTTTTTCGGTCTTGGAAAGTGCCCGGGCCGCCGCAACGCTGCTGCCTTATCCAACCACACCTGCGACAATCGACGAATGACCCGACTACTGCGCCATTGCGTTGCCCTGGTCCTCACGCTCGCCGCCGCCGGTATCCATGCCGCCGACGAGGACAACCTGCTGCCTGTCGAAGAGGCGTTCAAGGTCGAGGCACACGCCGTCGACCGCGGCACGATCAAGCTCGACTTCAAGATCGCCGACGACTACTACTTGTATCGCGAACGCATGAAGACCAAGAGCGTCGATGCGAACGTCACGCTTGGCGCACTTGATCTGCCTGCCGGCGAGAAAAAGCACGACGAATTCCTCGGCGACGTCGAGGTGTATCACCACGGATTGAGCGCGATGCAGCACCTGACCGCGCCGGCGTCGGCCAACAAGGTCGCGCTGGAACTGCGCTATCAGGGCTGCCATCAGGTCGATCCGAAGATCTGCTTCCCGCCGCAGAAGATCGTGTTGAACATCGACCTGCCAGCTGCCGCGGCCGCCTCAAGCGCGACTCCTGCGTCGCTGAGCGCAGTGCTGGCGGCTCCCGCTTCAAATCCCGGCGTCTCGATGCTCGGCAGCAACGAACCGCTGCCGGCCGAAAAGGCGTTCGTGTACGAGGTCATCGCGACCGGCGCGACCGAAGTACTCGCGCGCTTCACGATGCCGAAGGGCTATTACCTGTATCGCGACAAGACCAGTTTCAGGCTCGTCGATGGAGGCGACGCCAAACTCGGCGCACCGCGCTGGCCGCCCGGCCAGCAGCACACGGACGAAAACTTCGGCGCCACGACGGTCTACTTCGACCAGGTCGAAGTGCCGCTGCCGATCTCGCGCGGCAGCGCAACCGCACGCAGCGTGAACGTCGAGAGCAGCTTCCAGGGCTGCAAGGAAAACAGCGTGTGCTATCCGGTCATGACGCGCCAGGTGCGTGTCGACCTGCCGGCCGCTGACGCAGCATCTTCTTCCGCTGCCGCGAGCAGTCCGGTCGAAGCAGCTGCGTCAGCGACCGGAGATTTCGCCGGCGATTCGCGCGCCGTGCAGGCCGCGCTGCACGGCTCGCGCCTGTATGGTTTGTTCTGGTTCTTCGTGTTCGGGCTCGGCCTCGCGTTCACGCCGTGCGTGTTTCCGATGATCCCGATCCTGTCCGGCATCATCGCGGGCGCCGGCGACAACATCTCGACGCGCCGCGCGATCGTGCTCTCGCTCGTCTACATCCTCGCGAACGCCGCGATCTTCACGATCGCCGGCGTGATCGCGGGCCTCGCCGGCAAGAACCTGCAGGCCGCGTTCCAGACGCCGTGGGTGCTGTGGTCGTTTGCCGGACTGTTCGTCGTGCTTGCTCTGTCGATGTTCGGCTTCTACGAACTGCAGTTGCCGAGTTCGTGGCAATCGAAGATCGCCGACGTCAGCAACAAGCAATCCGGCGGCTCGCTGACCGGCGTCGCGATCATGGGCGCGCTGTCCGCGCTGATCGTCGGCCCGTGCGTGACGCCGCCGCTCGCCGCCGCCGTGATCTACATCGCGAACGAACACGATCCGGTGTTCGGCGGCGCGGCACTGTTCGCGCTCGCGCTCGGCATGGGCGCGCCGCTGATCGTGTTCGGCGCCAGCGCCGGCAAGCTGCTGCCACGCGCCGGCGCGTGGATGGACGCCGTGAAGGGCGTGTTCGGTGTGACGTTCCTCGGCCTGGCAATCTGGATGCTGTCGCGCATCCTCGACGGCGTCTGGATCATGCTGATGACCGGCATGCTCGCGGTTGCGTGCGCGGTGTATCTCGGCGCGCTGGACCGGCTGCCCGAAGGGGCGTCCGGCTGGAAGCGCCTGTGGAAGGCGCTCGGCGTCGTGCTGCTGATCGGCGGCGCGGCCGAGCTGATCGGCGCCGCCGCCGGTTCGAACGACCTGCTGCAACCGTTGCGCGGACTGAACGCGAGCTCGTCTGCGAGTGGCGGCTCCGCGCCGATGGGAGTGGCGCTCAAACGCATCAAGTCGGTCGACGATGTCGAGCGCGAAATCGCGGCGGCCAAGGCGGCAGGCAAGCCCGCGATGCTGGATTTCTATGCCGACTGGTGCGTGTCGTGCAAGGAAATGGAAAAGTTTACTTTTACCGATGCGCGGGTCCGCGGCGCGCTCGCCGGCTTCGTCCTGTTGCAGGCCGATGTGACCGCGAACGACGAAACCGACCAGGCACTGATGAAGCACTTCAACATCGTCGCCCCGCCCGATACGCTGTTCTTCGGTGGCGACGGAGTCGAACGCCACGCATTGCAGCTGACCGGCCCGGAAGACCCTGACAAGTTCCTCAAGCGGATCGCCGCGGCCGCGAAGTGATCGTTTCGAACTGATCATTGCGGATCGTGGCGGCCGCCCGATCGTGGCATGATCGGCACGGCGCCGCGAACGATCGCGCGACGCCGGGATGATCCGTTTTTCCGGGCCGACATGCGCATGTTCAATCGCTCCAATCTCGCCATCGTCGCGGTCGCCGTATTCGGCGCGCTGCTCGGCCTGTTCGCCGGTGGCTGGTACCGGCAGATGCCGCAACGGGCGATCCCGGCCGACGTCACCGTCTTGCATCGCGGCGACCAGCGCGTGGACCTCGCGCTCCCCGACGCGAGCGGCAAACCGCGCCGCCTGAGCGAATGGGACGGGCGCGTGGTCCTGGTCAATTTCTGGGCGACCTGGTGCGGGCCGTGCCGCGACGAGATGCCGCTGCTCGATCGAGTCGGCACGGTCTGGGCCGAGAAGGGCCTGCAGATCGTCGGCGTCGCGATCGACGACGACGACGCCGTGCGCGAGTTCCTGAAGTCCAATCCGGTGCGCTATCCGATCCTGGTCGATGGCGCGGACGGTGCCGACCCATCGCTGCTGTTCGGCGATACGCGCGGCGTCCTGCCGTTCAGCGTGCTGATCGGCCGCGACGGAAAGCTGCTCGAACAGCGTGCCGGAACGTTTTCGCAGGCATCGTTGACGGCCTGGCTCGAACCGCATCTCTGACGCCGGCAAGCCAGCCTGCGGCGCCCGGTTTACCCGTTTCTGGTGAATTTCACCGTGCCTTCACACGGCTGGCGTTTAGATTCGCCTACCCGGCTCATTACCCCCTAGTGACCGTGGTCCAAAAGCGCCCGCAGGAAAGGCTTCTTGCGGGCGTTTCCTTTTTCCGGGGCCGAAAGCTCCGCGCCGCGTAAAGGCCCTACTTCCGCCAATTCCCGGCAAACTCCGGCGAATTTGACGCGAACATGCTGGACAACGCGATCCTTCACGAGCAAACTTGCGCGCCTTGACCGGGCCGCCTGGCCCGCCTGGCGTTGGAAGTCGTGGCGAAAATCCTGGTCCTGCACGGACCGAATCTCAATCTGCTCGGATCGCGCGAACCGGAGATCTACGGCCACACCACGCTCGCCGAAATCGACGCGGCACTGGCCGCCCAGGCCGCTTCCGCAGGCCATTCAGTCGAGTCGATGCAGTCCAATGCCGAACATGAACTGGTCGAGCGCGTCCAGCGCACGCGTACCGACGGCACGGCGTCCATCATCATCAATCCTGGCGCGTTCACGCACACATCGATCGCGCTGCGCGACGCGCTGGCCGCGGTCGGCGTGCCGTTCATCGAGATTCACCTGTCCAACATCCACGCCCGCGAGCCGTTTCGCCGCAACAGTTATCTGAGCGACATTGCCAGCGGCGTAATCTGCGGCCTCGGCGCGATCGGCTACACCCTGGCGCTGACTGCGACGCTGCGGCGCCTGCAGCCGGGCGCCTGAACTTTTCCTTTTCTTGCTGCGCGAACAAGACAACCACGGGGCTCCGCATGGACCTGCGAAAGATAAAGAAACTGATCGACATCCTCGAAGACTCCAACCTCGCGGAGCTCGAGATCCGCGAGGGCGAGGAATCGGTGCGACTCAGCCGCATGCCGAAGGGCATGGCGGTTGCCACTGCGCCGGCGCCGGCCGCGCAGGTGCACCATGTCGAGGCGCCGCGCGCCAGTGCGCCCGCCACGGCGCCGGCGGCAGCGCCGTCGGGCAAGGAATTGCCGAGCGGCCACGTGCTGCGCTCGCCGATGGTCGGAACGTTCTACAACTCGCCGAATCCCGACGCGGCGCCGTTCGTCAAGGTCGGCCAGAGCGTCAAGGCGGGCGAGACGCTCGCGATCATCGAGGCGATGAAGATGTTCAACCAGATCGAAGCCGACGTCGCCGGAACGATCGTCGCCGTCCTCGCCAGCAACGGACAACCGGTCGAGTTCGACGAACCACTGTTTGTGATCGGCTGAAGGCGCGAATCGCAAATGGCAAACCGCAAATCGTGTGCGCGCAGTTCCGGCTACGCGTTGCTTACCATTCACCATTCGCGATTCGCGATTCGCAATGGCCACCGTCCCGTCTTACGCGCAGCATCTCATGCTTGATAAAGTAGTCATCGCCAATCGCGGAGAGATCGCCCTGCGTGTGCTGCGCGCGTGCCACACGCTCGGCATCAAGACGGTGGCAGTACACTCGACCGTGGACCGCAATCTCAAACACGTCGGATTGGCCGACGAATCGGTGTGCATCGGCCCGGCGCCCGCTGCGGAGAGCTACCTCAACACGCCGGCGATCATCGCGGCGGCCGAAGTGACCGACGCGCAGGCGATTCACCCCGGTTACGGATTTCTCTCGGAGAACGCGGACTTCGCCGAGCGCGTCGAGCAGTCGGGTTTCATCTTCATCGGCCCGACGCCGGCCGTGATCCGGCTGATGGGCGACAAGGTTCAGGCGATCAAGGCGATGAAGGCCGCCGGCGTGCCGTGCGTGCCCGGTTCCGGCGGACCGCTCGGCGACGAGCCGATCGAGAACGCGCGCATCGCGCGCGACATCGGCTATCCCGTGATCATCAAGGCGGCTGGCGGTGGCGGCGGGCGCGGAATGCGCGTCGTACACACGGAGGCGCATCTGAGCAACGCCGTGTCGATGACGAAGGCCGAGGCGAAGTCCGCGTTCGGCAACGATCAGGTCTACATGGAGAAGTTCCTCGAGAATCCGCGCCATGTCGAGATCCAGGTGCTCGCCGACGGCCAGGGCAACGCGATCCATCTGGGCGAGCGCGATTGCTCGATGCAACGCCGCCACCAGAAGGTCGTCGAGGAAGCGCCTGCGCCCGGCATCACGCCGGAGCAGCGCGACGCGATCGGCAGTGTCTGCGTCGAAGCGTGCAACCGGATCGGCTATCGCGGCGCGGGCACGTTCGAATTCCTGTACGAAAACGGCAAGTTCTATTTCATCGAGATGAACACGCGCATCCAGGTCGAGCATCCTGTGACCGAGATGATCACCGGCGTCGATCTGGTCCGCGAGCAGCTCATGATCGCGGCCGGCGAAAAGCTGTCGATCCGGCAATCCGACATCCGCCTGACCGGCCACGCGATCGAGTGCCGCATCAACGCCGAGGATCCAAACACGTTCATGCCCTCTCCCGGCACGATCAAGCGTTTCCACTCCGCGGGCGGCCCCGGTGTCCGCATGGATACGCACATCTATGACGGCTATCGCGTTCCGCCGAACTACGATTCGATGATCGGCAAGCTCATCGTGCATGGCCGCGACCGCGATACCGCGATCGCGCGCATGCGCATCGCGCTCGGCGAGCTGGTCATCGAAGGCGTCAAGACCAACATTCCTCTGCAGCAGCGCATCATCGCCGACGGCGGCTTCCAGCTCGGCGGCCAGAACATCCATTACCTCGAAAAGCGCATCGCCGAGCAGCGCGAGAAGACGATTGCGCTGGGGTGAAGTACGAGCGGCCGAGCGGTGAGCGGTGAGCGGCCGGAGCAAGTACTTCGATCCGACACCCGATTCGCAAGGTTTCCGCTCACCGCTCAGCGCTCACCGCTCACCGCCACTGCCCACAATTCCATGCCCTGGCTCGAACTATCCCTCACCGTCCAAGCAACGCAACAGGAGCGAATCGAAGCCGCACTCGCGGACCTCGGCGCCTTGTCGATCACGTTGCAGGATGCGGATGCCGAGACGCCGGATGAGCGTGCGATCTTCGAGCCGGGCGTCGGCGAGACGCCGCTGTGGAAGACGATCGTCATGCAGGCGTTGTTCGCGGCGGATGCCGACCGTGCTGGCCTTTGCGCCGCTCTCGCCGACGTCGTGCCCGGGCTGGCGCCGGAGCAGATCGAGTTGCGCGAGATTGCCGATCAGGACTGGACGCGCGCCTGGATGGACCGCTTCGCCCCGATGCGATTCGGCCAGCGCCTGTGGATCTATCCATCCAGCATCGACCCACCTGACGGCGATACTTCGCTCGCGGTCGTGCGCCTGGATCCGGGTCTCGCGTTCGGCACCGGCACGCATCCGACGACGGCACTGTGCCTGGAATGGCTCGACGGCGCCGATCTGCGCGGCAAAACCGTCGTCGATTACGGCTGTGGTTCGGGTGTGCTCGCCATTGCGGCGCTGAAACTCGGCGCTGCTCGTGTCATCGCAATCGACAACGATCCGCAGGCGCTTGCCGCGAGCCTGGACAATGCCGAGCGCAACGGCGTCGCGGAAAAACTGGACCGCTATCTGGCGCACGAATGGACCGCGACGGCACACGACATCCTTGTGGCAAATATTCTCGCCGGCCCGTTGCACGATCTCGCCGCCGAGTTCGCGCGCATCATCAAACCCGGCGGCTCGCTCGTGCTGTCTGGCATACTGCACGATCAGGCCGACGAACTGCTCGCGCAGTATTCACGCTGGTTCGATGCTCTCGGCGTGAGCCGCCGCGAGGATTGGTTGCGCATCGACGGCATCCGCAAGATGAATTCCCCCTGATATTCACGCTGATTCCGTTTTGTTTCGCGGAGTTGGCGGCGACCCGCGCTGTATCGAAATGAAAATCTCAAGATGAACCCGACCTGATCGGCGCCGTACCAGCTGCATTCACACTCCTCCGGTATATTTCGACCGAAAGGATTTTTTTACATCGTTGCGTCTGTATACCAATTGTGAATTACCGGAGTAGTGACATGGGAACTTTCCGCGCGGTCCGTTTAGCCCTTATGGGCGGACTGCTCCTCAATTTTTCGTCTCCGGCGTTTGCCGCCTTTGTCGTCAATACCGACGCCGACACCGATGCCGCGGGTGATGGCGCCTGTTCGCTGCGCGAGGCGATCACGGCGGTCAATAACCAGGCCGACTACCACGAATGCATCAGTGCGAACGCGGGTGAATCGGCCGTTTCGGTCGCGATCCCGCCAAACATGGGCGAGCTGCACACGATCGCGCTGACCAGCGCACTGCCGCCGATCACCCACTTCATCACACTCGATGCCACGGGCCAGACGGGCAGCATCTGCACGCCGGTGCCGAACCTGCGCGTGCAAATCACGAATCCTGCTGCCGTGCCCAGCCACGGGCTGATCTTCGATTTCGGCTCGGACTTCAGCACCGTAGAGGGCCTCGCAATTTCCGGCTTCGCGCCGGGCAGCAGCGCCGGCATCATGATCTTCGCCAGCGACGTGCAGGTCGGCTGCATGATTGTCGGCACCGACCCAGCCGGGGCGACCGCGCAACCGAACTACTACGGCATCTATGTCAATGGCCAGGGTTCGACGATCGGTGTCGCGACCGCCAGCCAGTGGCTTCCGAACCTGATCTCCGGTAACAGCCTTGCCAATATCTTCATCGACTTCGGCGGCGCCGACAGCGTCATCTCCGGCAACTATGTCGGGGTGGACAGCGCCGGCGCGACTCCTCTGCAGAGCAGCTTCGGCATTTATTCGCTGGGCGCCAGCGGCGTGCACATCGGATTTTCCGACAGCGGCGGCGATCCGGCGCATCAGCGCAACGTGATCGGCATAGCAGGGCCGCCGTCCACGAATGCGGTCAACGTCACACTCGATAACGCGACCGACAACGTCGTCGCAGGAAACTACATCGGTGTCTCCGCGGACGGACAGACAGCGGTGCCGCTCGGGACCGGCCTCGGAGTCAGCGTGATCAAGAGCGCAAATTCGGTGCTCGGTTGCGACGGGTTTGTCGTCACGGAGTATTGTCGCAACGTGATTGCCAACCCCGGCGGCTTTGCGGTGGAGAATTTCGAGGGCAGCAACGGCACTGCGGTCGTCGGCAACTACATCGGCATCGGCGCGGACGGGGTGACACCGTTCGGCGGCAGCGTCAACGCAGTCGGCATCGGCATGTCCGGCGCGGACACGCTCGTCGCGCGCAACTTCATTTCGACGGGCGGTCTCGGCAATGGAATATTGCTCAGTCCGAATAATCTTGACCATACGACGCCGGTGTTCCTGAACCAGACAACCGCCGGCACGAATGGCGCCACGCTCGATTCCAGCGACAACTGCCTGCAGGGCAACGGGGCCGGCGGCGTATTCACGAATGAGGCCGGTAACCCGACCGTGATCTCAACGGACTTCATCTCGAACTGGTGGGGCGCTGCAGACGGGCCCGCGCCGAATGGTAGTGGCGATTCGGCCGCGAGCAACGTCAATTTCGCGCCCTTCCTGACCGCACCGTCGCCGTATTGCGGTACCCAGCCCGACATCGTGTTCCGGGACGGATTCGAAGGATCGTAAACGCGGCTTCCGCAGCGCCGCCGATGCCGGTTTCGGCGGCGCATGCCGCGCGCAGCAAGTCGTTTGCGCTAAGATCGCGGGCATGTACACGCAGTGTCCGGAATGCCTGACGATCTACAAGATTGGCGCTGAACTGATCGGTCAGGGGCACGGCAGCGCGCGTTGTGGTCACTGCGCCGCCACGTTCGACGTGCTGCGTTCGCTGACCGACGCGCTCCCCGCCGAAACGATCGAACAATTGCCGCTGCACCGGATCGAGACGGTGCCGCCACAGTTGTCGGTGCCGGCATTGCGTCCGCAGGGCGCGCAACAATCCCTGTTGTTCGATCCGGACGAGCGCATGCGCCGCCCGTCGTCGCAATCGCGCCAGACGGCGCCAGCGTTCGCGCGCACCGCGCCGACGGCCTACCGATCCGCGCGCAACTGGCCCTGGGCACTGGGTTCTGGTGTGCTCGCGATGACGCTGCTCGCGCAAATCGGTTATGCGGAACGCGCGCCGCTGCTCGACGACGCGCGCGTGCGGCCGTGGCTCGACCGGGCCTGCGCGACGCTCGGCTGCAAGTTGCCGTTGCGGCACGATCCGGCCCGG
>Ga0207691_10008164_pt1 | contig 10049 bp, 4 predicted proteins | sample KBSM13metaG_FD_184327 | JGI IMG/M metagenome (GOLD analysis project Ga0207691, IMG submission 184327) | Miscanthus rhizosphere microbial communities from Kellogg Biological Station, Michigan, USA - KBS M1-3 metaG (SPAdes) (version 2) | ecosystem: Host-associated > Plants > Roots > Rhizosphere >... | reverse complement strand
GGCGAGCGCCGCGTCCTCCACCGCCTTCACCAGCACGCCGCGCCGCTCCGCCCACCGCTCGATCGCCTCGGCCTCGAACAGGTGGCGCGGCAGCCCGTACACCTCGCCCACGTAGCCGGCCTCGCGGTACGCCTCCGCGTACAGGTTGTACGCGGTGAGGTGGTCGCTCCCGTGGACGACGAGCCCCTCCAGGTCGCGCTCCTCGCGCGTCATCCGGTGCAGCGACTCGATCGCGCTCATCACCGCGAGGTAGGGGAGCAACGCATCGTCGGCCAGAACGAGCAGCTCCGCCCACGGCCGCTCCACGGGCATCGCCTTTGGCGGCGAGCAGGTCCGCGAAGACATCGAAGCTCCACGCTATCCCGCGTGGATCTTCGAGCTGCTGACACACGGACATCGCTTCGGACGCCTGCGCACTCGCCCCATCGAAGTCTCCCCGAACGATGCGCAGGCCAGCGGCTGCCGTGAGAAGAATGCCCAGACTCCACGCGTCGCCGTCGCGTCGGCTCGCGTCGATCGATTGGTCGTAGAGATCCTGCGCTCGGTCGTAATCGCCGCGCGAGACCGCGATACTGGCCAGGATCAGGAGCGGGCCACTCTGCTGGATGATCTCGCGGCTCACATCCGCGGCCGCGAGCGCCTCCAAAGCGCGCGCGGTCGCCTGCTCGTGGTCGCCACTGTCGAAGGCGGCGAGCCCCTGCATGAACAGAGCGAATGATTGGACCCACGCATCCGCGTCGAGGCGGCCTAACGACAGAGCCTCCGCAACCACCGCCTCGAACGACCGACCTTGAAAGTGGTACATGTGCGCGAGACCGAGCAACGCGCGCGCTCGCAGCGATGGCGGCGCGTTGGGGGCACCGGCGAGCGCCCGTTCGAGCCAGAGCCTTCCTTCCTCGAACAGACCGCGCTTTGTCCAGAACCAGAAGAGCGCGCCAGCAAGCTCGACTCCCTGTTCGGCGAGGGCAGGAGAAGTCAGGGCACACTCGAGCGCGGCCCGGACGTTTTCCTGCTCCGTACGCAGCCGCCGAAGGCACGGCAGCTGATCGTGGTGGCGGAGAATTGGGAGGACTTCGCGGAATTCCTCGAAGAAGAACTCGAAGTGCCGATGACGAAGCCGATCAGCGTCGCCGGCCTCCACGAGCCGGTCGCGCGCAAACTGACGGACCGTCTCGAGGAAGACATAGCGCCGTCCTCCGGCAGCGTCGCATTCCAGGCCAACGAGAGACTTGGCAACGAGACCGGACAGGAGGTCGAGCATGTCGCTCGCGTCAATGCCGTCGCCCGCGCATACCTTCTCAGCGGCTTCGAGCGACCACCCGGCTCGGAACACCGACAGGCGGCTGAGTACCTGTCGCTCTGTACTCGACAGCAGCTGGTAGCTCCAGTCGACGGTCGCTTCTAGCGTCCGCTGCCGCGCGACGACCGTCCGCGTTCCGCCCGTGAGTAAGCGGAATCGGTCCTGGAGCCTCGTGTCGATCTGCTCGAGCGACAGCACGGATACTCGGACGGCGGCCAACTCGATCGCGAGCGGCACGCCATCGAGACGTCGGCAGATCCGCGCGATCGCGTCGGCATTCCCCGGCGTCGCCCTGAATCCGAGGTCCACAGCGGTAGCACGCTCGACGAAGAGCCGTGTTGCCTCGGCCTCGATCAGTGCCGCCGAGGGCAGTGGCCCTGTCGATTCGGGTAGCGATAGTGATGGCACGCGGTAAACGGTCTCGCCGGGCACGCCCAATGCTTCGCGGCTGGTGGCAATGACCCGCAGCCCCGGCGCTCCGCGAAGCAAGGCCTCAACCAGCTCGGCGCAAACGACAATCACGTGCTCGCAGTTGTCCAGCACGAGCAGGAGCTGTCGGTTGCGCAGGTTTTCGAGAAGCGCGTCGCGCGCTGATCGCTGACCTTCCCGCACGCCGACCGCGATCGCGACGGTCTGCGCTACCAGATCCGGATCCGAGAGGGGCGCCAGATCCACGAGCCACACGCCGTCCGGAAATTCATGCATGAGCTGGAAACCGAGGCGGACGCCCAACCGCGTTTTCCCAACGCCACCAGAGCCTGTGAGAGAAAGGAGTCGTGCTGACCTGAGCACCCGCGGCAACTCCGCCAGCTCGTTCTGACGTCCAACGAAGCTCGTGAGCTCGGCTGGGAGGTTATGGCGGCAGGCGTCCGGCAGCGGCTGATGTTCCGCCTGGGTCTCAGGCAACTCCTGATGATGCGGCAGACACACGACATCGACGGGCGCGACGAAGCGATAGCCCTTACCCGGCACCGTCTCGACGAATGATGGCGACTCGCGCGAGTCGCCTAACGCCTGTCGGATCCTGAGCACGGCGCTATGAGTGCCGGCATCGAGGTCGCCAAAGGTGCCTTCGCCCCAGAGCCGCTTCGCTATGTCGTCGTGCGATACCAGCTCCTGCCGATGCTCCAACAGCAGCAGGAGGAGCTCCATTGGCTGTCTCGCGAGCCGGATGCGCTGCCCGCTCCTCCGTAGCTCGTAGGCGGCTACGTCGAGCTCGAAATCTCGAAAGCGAAAGCTCACGCGGGCAGTGGAGGCGCTCATACGTGCAGTCGATGCACTCCCGTGCCAGGTGTGGTGGCCGAGCCTTCCGCTTACTTAATGAGGAAGATTCAAGATTCTAACAAGACCGTCTCGATGGCGGGTTTTGGTCACGTGAGGCAGCGTGCAGGCAGCGACGAGGGGCGCCGACACCCGACGCCCGTCGACAAGCCCAGGGAGGACCACCAATGCATGTCTCGCTGACCGCCGCTGGCGTTGTGTTCATCGCGCTGTTCGCCGGGTGTAGTCGACCCGACTCACCGACAAGCCCCGCAACGAGGGCTGGCGACATCGCGACCACCAGGGCCGCCGTGCAAGAGGTGACTTTCAAAGGCACACTCGACGCGACCGCAGACATCACGTTCTACCCGCCGCCGGCAACGTTCTTCGATGTGCTTCTCCAGGGTAGCGGGACCGCTTCACACCTCGGCCGGTTCACGCTGGTGGCGCCACACCGCGTGGACACGAACACCGGCGGCGCAGCGGGAACGTTTACGATCACCGCGGCCAATGGCGACAGGCTCACTGGTGACTTCACTGGGGCATCCACTCCAATCGAGCTGCCGAATCTCTTCGCCATTGTGGAAACCGCACGCATCACGGGCGGGACGGGCCGGTTCGCCGGTGCCACGGGCGGCTTCATCATGAAACGCGTGGTCGATCTGAGCAGCCCCTTCACCTCAGGCACCTTCGAAGGAACGATCTCCTTGCCGGCCAGCACGCGCTGAAAGGAAACCGCCGCTGAAGTAATGTGCTGGAGTGACGACTGCTACCTTTGCTGGGTTGTTTGACGCTCAGCGAGTGGCGACGACTGCGCCGGGGAGTGCGACGACGCTGCGTTCGAACGCTGCAATTCGAGCCTGACCCCCATTATGGCAGTGGCGGTGGCAGCAGCCTGGTGCCTAACGCTGGCCGATCGTGAGATCGATGTCCTGCGCTGCGGATTCTGCTCACGGGAGCTCCAGGCGCAGGACCTCGCCCGTCCCCACCGAACGGCCGCGGTTGGTGACATAGAGCGCCCCATCGGGACCGACCGCGACCGAGGTGGGGAAGACCAATCCTCCGAGCACGGTGGTTCGGGTTCCCGCGCGGTACCGGGCGCAGATGTCGCCCTCGCCCTGGCTGGGAGTGACACGAATCAGGACACCCGGCCCGCCCTGCTGCACCGCCCCGGTCGAGTGCTGAAGCACGTACAGGTTTCCCGCCGGGTCGAAGGCGATATCCAGGATTGCCTTGAAGCCGCCGACACACGCCTCGTCGATCAGGAACAGGCGGGCCGGCTCGCTCGGATCGACACGGTACACGTTCGCCCGCGTTTCAGTGAACGGGACGCCGGTGAGCTCGGCCACGTAGTACGCACCGTCCGGCCCGACCGCCACCGATGTCGGGACCGCGTCCGTGAACTGGTCGAACGGCAAGGGAGCGAATGAGGGACGCGGCGGGCTCGTGCCGCGTGCGTGAAACTTGGCGAGCAGGGAGATCTGGCCGTTAGCGCGCACGTGTAGCAGTGCGTTAGCCCCGGCGTCGGTGACGACGTGCCCCCCCGGCACTGCGAGGAGACCGTACGGGTTGCTGTCGAGGTTGGGGGTGCCGTCAGAGTTGAGGCGACCGTCGGGGTTGTGGGCCGCCTCGTAGGCGGCCACGTCGACGACGAAGCGCCACTTACCGCTCGCGGGCAGGTGAACGAGCTGGCCAAAGCCGCCGCCGACTTTCCCCAGAAGCGCGCGGTTCGCCGGATCGGACTGCAATCCGATCGTTAGGTGCGCTCCGCCGAGTCCGAGGAACGCGATGTCGTTAGGCCCTGCCTGGGCGACGCCGTTTGGACCAATCAGCGACGGCAACCCGGTGGCGACACGCTCCTGAATACCGTGCCGCAGACGAGTCACTGCGCCCGTCGGGCCGTAGCAAAGGGCACCGCCCATCATGACCAGGCAAGGTCCAGCACCGCCTCGCCCCGCCTCGGCCACGTACAGCCCGCCCTCAGGCCCGAAGGCGAGCCCGCGGGGGTTGTCGAGTCCAGTCATCACCACAGTGGGCACGCCGGCGATCGAGGCCACTGCGCTCCCGCTGGTACGGCCAGGGCTGTCCGGGTAGTCGGCTCCGGGCCGGACAGGGTCGTTGCACGCGGTAAGTGTTGCGGCGACGCAAAGCGGTAATCCGGCGATTCTCTTCATGAGTGCCTCCAAACAGGCCGCATCGGCCAAGGATTCGAGGTAGTTCCATCCAGTCTTCATTGCATAGCGCCCGCATGATCCGGAGGCACTCGTCCTGCGGCACCGAGGCCTGCGGCGTTAGGCTGGCGTTAGCAGAACAGCCACGACGATCGGTGCCGAAATCGTTAGGCGAGCCGTCGTCGAGCTCCGCCAATTCACGGCGCGAGGATGGTCCACAGCACGGCGTGTCGGGTGGTTCCGAAGACAGCGTCTCCGACCACGAACGCACCGCTGGGGCTCATCGCCCACGCATGCGCGTTGTTCCCGCCCTTGGGCGGCTTGAGTGAAAGGAGCTCGCTCCCCCGCCAGAGGAAGGCGCTGGTTTTCAGCGACCTCGCCGCATCGAGAAAGCCGACAGTCGCGCCTGCGTTGCTGACATCGAGTGCGTGTGCATTCTCCGACCGGACCTCGGTGCCGAGAATCGCGCCCGTCGTGACGTCCACCGTCCAGCGGACACCCCTGAACACGGACTGGCCGGCCTGCGTGGTCCCGGCGACGTAGACCACATTGTTGACGACTTCGCTGAGATTGTTCGCGAACGTCGTGACATCGCCTGGGAGTGGCGGCAGCTCGACCAGCTGGCCCGACGCGAGTCGCACGTATCCGCGTGCCGCCGCGAGCTCGCTCGTGCCATCGAAGAACACGAAAACCGCGTGACCAGCATTGTTGATGTCGCGCCCTTCTCCGCGGACGAAGCCAAGGCCTCCCGGTGGGGGGACCGACGTCCGCACCCCCGTGACGGACCACATCGCCGCGCGGGCACCCGCCCGTCCCACGGCAGCGCCAGCATCGTTCACACCGAGCGCCTCGCCGGAAGTCTCGTCCGCAAGCACCGCGAGAAGCGTCGGCCCACTCGACGTGCCGCCGGTAACAGTCCACAGCACGGGCCGTGAGGGAGCTCCTGAAAAGCCGACGATATACCGTGGGGTACTGTTGCTGATGCCCGAGGCGCGCCCGTCGCCCGGAAGCAGAGTCGGGACCCCGGCGATGATCGCAAACGCCTGAAATCCCGCGGCACTCGACAGCTCGCCGACTACCTCGCCGGCGTCGTTCACTCCGTTGGCTTGACTCCGTCCGTCGAACAGGGCGCCGATGTCGGTGGCTGTGTACGCCGGCGTCGTGCTCGGCCGGGCGAACGAAGCATCCGTGGGTGGCGTTGCGGCCATCGGACGCTCGGGGGCACACCCCGCGGCAATGCTGGCCGCGCATGTGAGGTGAACAGCCCCGAACCAGAAACGATGCAACATGGGAGGTCCTCCGATCGTTGAAACCAGTGGTCGAGCCTCAGTGGCGGGGTTTCCCGCGCCGAGCGGCTCTGGGTCTGCGCGTCCACTCCACAGGCGAAAAGCATCGCTGAAAGCGGACACGAGGCCGCTCGGATGCCGAGGTCGCCACTCTATTAGTGAACGGAGGCGAGCGGATTTTTTGATGCGCGCTGCGCGAACGATCAGTCGCGCGTTAGGTTGGCGTTAGGCCGCCTTCAGGCCTGCCAGGGCGCGTGGGCTTCCGCTCCTGACGCTTGCATGGGCGAATGCCACGCAAACGTCAGGATGTATCAGGAGGCCAGCACGTGCCGACGGGATGACGCCGTGCACGCGGTGTGCTTGGTGGTCGTGCTAGCTCACGCGCTCATTGCGGCCGCCAGATCGCGGCTCGATCGCAATTGTTCTTGGCGTCCCATACGGCGCCGACAATCCAACCCGCGTTGTTGATATCAATGGCGCGCCCTTGCGCGCCGCCAACGACAACTGGCAGCACGCCCATCCCACCGCCCATCGGCCACATGACCGGAGCGCCGGTCGAGATATATTGGCCGGATACTCCCACGATGTCACCGCTACTATTCACCGCGCCGGCCCAACCATGCACCGTCTGGCCGGTCTGGCTTACGCTCCCGAGAACCTCTGAAGAAGCCACACGCCAGCCGCCCGACCCATCGGCCTCCAGCGTCCATCGCATTGCCCGAATGGAGTTCTGACGCCGGGCCGCGTACTCGGTGTATCCGGTCACCCGCACGCGACCGGCGGCATCTGGCTCGCTGATGTCCGTGGCGTACGCTCTGAGGTCGGTGCTTGGAAAGCCCAGCTGGAGTATCGCCCACGCCCCGGTCGTCCGACGGTACCAGACCACAGGCTGAGGTGGCCCCCCGCTGACTGACCCAGCGATTCCCGCCACCATCGGCGCATCGCTGATAGCGTTTGCATTGTTGTAGCCGTCGGGATAGAGCGACGGGAGAGGTACTCCGCTCGAAACGATACCTCCCGACAGGGTCTGAACCAACAGTCCATACGTCGATGTCCGTGCGACGCACTGGTCGTTGTTGTTGATCAGGAACCTCTCGGTGTGGTCGCCCAGAGGCCTTACGACCGAGCAACCCGCTACAGGCGTTAGGGTCCAGCTCCCGCCCACCCTGTCCCACCTAACGAGCTGGGTTTTGCCGACGCCGCCACATGCGGCGTCGCCCATAAGGCACTCGACCTGTCCAAATACCTGCCCGCGGTTGTTGATGGCATATGCCCCGCTGCGCGTGTAACCGGGCAAGCCGCCTAGGTCCACCTGGCCAGTGGCTTCGGACCAATAGAACGCGGTCGCAAGACAGTTCGTAGTGCAACTCGACCCGACCACTTCACCGCGCTCGTTGATCGCGTGCGCCCTGCTCCACGTCCCGCCGATGATCCCCAGCTCATCGATGTCGTAGGCAACGGTGAACGACTCGATCCCGACACCCTTGCGGTCCGACGTGGTCACCGCCACGTCGTACTTTCCCGAATCGGCATCGGCCGCGATCGTGATGTTGGCGATGAGCTTCTTAGTCGTGACGAAGGTCGTGGAATTCGTAGTGATCTTTGCGGCGGGCGCCCCCTGCCGCTCCAGCGTCACCGCCGATCCCTGAGCGAACCCCGAGCCGTTGACCGTGATGTCGAGAGTCACGCCCGGCGGCGAGCTATCGGGCACGACACTCGTGACGGTGGGGCCACCGTTCGCAGGCGCCCTGGCGGCAGACACTGGTGGAGCAGTCAGCTCCTTCTCGGCTTCACGGCAGGAGCCCAACGTTGCCAGCGCTATGAGGGCAGGACCCGCGGCGCGGCTGAGGAGAGATCGGCGCGACTTCATGGAGGACCTCCAGCAGGTACGGATCAACTGCCCGATTCAGTTATGAAACGGCAAAGCGCCGACGAATTGATTCCTACCCGGACAGCCGGTAGCCAGCCCAGTAGTACGGGTGCCGGAACCGCGCGTCGGCCAGCATCCCGCGCTGCGCTACTGCCATCGCCTCTGCGGTACCGCTTCCGCGCAACTCCCCGTAGAATCGGCCGGCGAACACCGCCGCTCCGGAGTCTGGAATCGCCCACAGAGTAGCTACAACCTGCCCGGCGCCAGCGGAGAGGAATGCCCCCGCGAGCGTGGCGTAGTCTTCGCCGGGGGAGTAGCGCCGCGATGCGCCCGGGCCAAGTCCGGTTTCGCACCCTGAGAGAAAGACGAGCGGACTCCGGATTTCGAGCGTGAAGACCTCGAGTACCTCGAATTGGCCGTCATCGTCCGACGACCCTTTCCCGCCCGGGACGAGTTCGATGCGGCTGAAGAGTGGGGTCATCGGGTTGAGCACACCGTGACTCGCCACGTGCGTTATGGCGCCCGAGCGAAGTGCCAGCCGCAATGCCGACTCGTTGGCTTTCCGACCGACCAGAATTGTCGCTCCATGACGCGCCCGGCCAATGGCGCCTACCTCCAACGCCGACGCGGGCAGCTCACTGGGCAACGGGGCCAGCGCAGTCACCTCGACGTCGGCCACGACTTCGGGCGACAGGTCGGTTGCACGGCGGCCACCAAAGGACGCCGACGGTAGGTGGACGAGCGAGTAGCGCTCAACCAGGTATTTCCCATCGGGTGCTCTCAGCGCGCCGAACGGCAGGTACGCCAAAGCTCCGTGCGGCACGAGCACCAGCCGTCTTACGCCATCCACCCCGTCAGCGATGGGGCCGAGGAGCCATTGACTCAGAGCTCGGAGCACGGGCTCGGCGTCCTCGGGCGACGTGGTCCGGTCGGCGAGAAGCTGGCGGGCAAGGCGTACTCTCGCTTCGACGTCGACTGCCCGAACCGGGACGACCTGTACCCGAACGTCCTCTCGCGTTAGGCTGAAGACGAACAGCCGCTCTGGGGTCACGAGGTAGGCGAGCATCAACTCCTGCGGCCCAAGGGTCTCGCGGACGCGGCGGACACTCGCGTCGTGTCGTGTAGCCCCCGACCCCTCGCCGCCGGCGCTCAAGAGGGCAACCTCGTAATCGCTCTCGGCCTTTCCCAGGCGCTCGCGCAACTCGACCGTGTTCGACCCGTCTTCGTCCCTCGTCCGGATCTCGCTCTCGAGAGAACCAATCCGACGCAACAACGCATCACGCGGAGACCCGAGCGTCGAAGCACTGCGACGCTGCCCCTGCGCCCATCCGCCGCGTGCGGCATCGGCTACCTCGAATGCCTCTTCGGTCAAGCCACGCGCGAGGAGCGCGCGTACAAGATCCCCGTAGATCCCCGAGCGGAACGAGGCGAACGAGGCACGCAGCAGGCCCGAAGCGTGGCCACTGCGCATACGCTCCAGCGCCGCGATCGCGCGACGCCCTGAGGTAGCAGCAGAGTCCCACTGGCCGAGCGACGCATGAGCGCGGGCCCGAAGGGCTTCGGCCTCCGAGATCTCTGCGGACAGTCCGCTCGTTAGGTCGGGCGTGATGGAGGTCAGCGCACGGAGCACCTGTCGCGGTCGCCCCATGCGCTCCGCGACCTGGGCTTCGGCAAGGCCCAACCTGGTGCGCGCCGCCCTCGTCGACAGTTTCCTGGCGATGCGCCGGGACTCGATCAACTGCGCCCGGTCGCCCAGTTCAGCCAGCAACAGACGATCGTCGAGCTCGTGCCCCAGTTCTTCGGCCTGCTCGTGAAGGCTGAGTGCACGGGACGCCAGCGTACGGGCCTCGTCATCATGTCCCAGCGCCGCGCGGATCCGTGCCGCACGATGGAGGTTCTGACCCTGCTCGTCGGGGAGCTTCAGCTCGCCGTGAATCGCTTCGGCCTGCGCGTGCAGGCCGAGCGCGCGAGACAGGTCGCCGGCCTCCCAGTAGATGTCGGCCATGAGCGTGAGGTTCGCTGCCTCCGACTGCCGGAGACCGGCGAGTCGAGCTGCGCGGACGGCGCTGTCCAACCCGGCCAGAGCCACTCCAGGGTCACCCAGTGCCCAGGCCGCGATGGCGAGCTGACTGCGATAGTTGTCTTCGGCGAGGAAATCTTCC
>Ga0207691_10008162_pt1 | contig 10051 bp, 5 predicted proteins | sample KBSM13metaG_FD_184327 | JGI IMG/M metagenome (GOLD analysis project Ga0207691, IMG submission 184327) | Miscanthus rhizosphere microbial communities from Kellogg Biological Station, Michigan, USA - KBS M1-3 metaG (SPAdes) (version 2) | ecosystem: Host-associated > Plants > Roots > Rhizosphere >... | reverse complement strand
GCCGTGGCGACAGGCGACGGCATCGCGTTGGGGTTCCATGCCGGGGCGCGCGTCGCCGATCTCGAGTTCGTCCAGTTCCACCCGACGGCGCTCAACCTCGCCGGCGCGCCGAGGTTCCTGATTTCCGAGGCGCTGCGCGGCGAAGGCGCCCGCCTCGTGAACCGGAGCGGCGAGGCATTCATGACGCGGTATCACCCTGACGGCGATCTCGCGCCGCGCGACGTCGTCGCCCGCAGCATCGTCCGCGAATCGCAGGCGTCGGGCGGCCCGGTGTTCCTGACGCTCGCGCAGTTGGATCGGGTAGAACCTTTGTTCGCTCTGGTGGACCAGTGGGCCGACGATGCGACGCAGGCCCTGTTCGCCACCGATGCAGCCCGCACCGAGTCGATCCGCGCCGAGCGCGCCGAAGCCGCCAACCGCTATTTCGCCGGCCATGCGGAGGTATGGGACCAGATCCGTTCGCTTCACGTCGCCGAAAGCGAGGTCGAGCGAGCCATCGACATGTCGCTGGGCAATCGAACCCTCGGCCGCCTCGTCGACATCGGCACGGGCACCGGGCGCATGATCGAGCTGTTCGGCCCGCGCGCGGTCAACGCCATCGGCATCGATCGCTCGTCGGACATGTTGCGGGTCGCGCGGGTCAAGCTCGAGGCGGCGGGCATCCCGTCGAGCCTGCGTCAGGGCGACATGTACGCCCTCCCGCTCGCCGACCACAGCGCCGAGAGCATCATCATCCACCAGGTGCTGCACTACGCCCACTCCCCGGCCGCGGCGATCGCCGAGGCGGCGCGCGTCCTGGCGCCAGGCGGAACGCTGCTGGTGGTCGATTTCGCCGCGCACGAGCGCGAGGAGCTGCGCGAGCGCGACGCACACATCCGCTTGGGATTCGAGGACGAGGTGATGGCCGGCTGGTTCAACGCTGCCGGCATCGAGGTCGACGAGGTCCGCCACCTCAAGGGCGGCGAGCTGACGGTCACCTTGTGGCGCGGCGTGAAGGCCGCTGTGCGGCAGCGGAGGGCGGCATGAACGCCTTCGAATCCCTCGGCCGCCATCTGCCGCTGTTCGCCGAGGCTCGTGGCGATATCCAGGTCAGCTTCGAATTCTTCCCGCCCAAGACGGAAAAGATGGAGCAGACGCTATGGGAGTCGATCAAGACTCTCGAACCGCTTCATCCGCGCTTCGTGTCGGTCACCTACGGCGCCGGCGGCTCGACCCGCGAGCGCACCCACGCGACCGTCGAGCGCATCCTCAAGGAAACCGAGCTAACCCCCGCCGCGCATTTGACCTGCGTCGGCGCGAGCCGCGACGAGGTCGATGCCGTTGCGCGCGATTATTGGCAGCTCGGCGTGCGCAACATCGTCGCCTTGCGCGGCGATCCGTCGGAACCTGGTTCAAAGTACCGGCCGCACCCGGAAGGCTACCGCGATGCCGCCGACCTGGTTGGCGGCCTCAAGGCCATTGCGCCATTCGACATTTCGGTCGCCGCTTACCCCGAGATTCATCCGGACTCGGTCGATCGCGGGTTCGATCTCGATAACCTCAGGCGCAAATGCTCTGCCGGTGCCACAAGGGCCATCACACAATTTTTCTTCTCGCCCGACTGCTTCTTCCGCTTCCGCGACGAAGCCGCGGCGGCCGGCATCGATGTGGAGATCGTGCCCGGAATCCTGCCGGTCTCGAACGTCGCGACCACCCGCCGTTTCGCGCAGAGCTGCGGAGCGACGATCCCGCGATGGCTGGACGAACTGTTCGAGGGCCTCGACGATCTGCCGGCCGCTCGCCAGCTGATCGCGGCGACGGTTGCCGCCGAGCTTGCCGGCCAGCTCTATGCCGGGGGCGTCCGCCACTTCCACTTCTACACGCTCAACCGCGCCGAGTTGAGCTACGCGATCTGCCACCTGCTCGGGGTCAGGGCGCAAAAGGAATTACCCGAATGAGTGCGTCCCAGACACTTCGCGCCGAAGCGGCAAAGCGGATCCTGATCAAGGACGGCGCCTACGGAACGTCGATCCAGGGCCGCAAGCTGCAGGGCGCCGACTATTGCGGCCCGCTCGATCTCCTGAAGGACCAGCGCGGCAACAACGACCTGCTCAACATCACTCGCCCGGACGTCGTCCGCTCGATCTGCGAGAGCTTCGCCGATGCCGGCGCCGAGATCCTCGCGACCAACACCTTCAACGCGAACGCGATCAGCCAGGCCGATTACGGCGCCGAAGCGCTGGTGACGAAGATCAACGTCGAGGCGGCGCGCATCACGCGCGAAGTCGCCGATCGCGACGGCAAGCAGCGCTGGGTAGCCGGAGCGCTTGGCCCGACCAACAAGACGCTGTCCCTGTCGCCCAACGTCAACGATCCCGCTTTTCGCGAAGTCGACTTCGACCAGGTGAAGGCCGTCTACCGCGAGCAGATCGATGCGCTCGTCGTCGGGGGCGTAGACTTCATCCTCATCGAGACCATTTTCGACACGCTGAACGCCAAGGCTGCGGTCATGGCGACGCTCGAGGCGGAGCAGGACCTGGGGCGCGAGCTGCCGCTGATGATCTCGATGACGCTGACCGACCTCAGCGGCCGCAATCTTTCCGGTCATACGGTCGAGGCCTTCTGGGCCTCCGTCCGACATGCGCGGCCGGTCACCATCGGACTCAACTGCTCATTCGGGGCGGCGCAGCTGCGCCCGCATCTAACCGCGCTGGCGGCGATCGCGGACACGTTGGTCATGGCTTATCCCAACGCCGGGCTGCCCAACGAGCTTGGCGAATATGACGAGGCCGCGGAGCAAACCGCGGCGCAGGTTCGTGAGTGGGCCGAGAGCGGCCTGGTCAACATCGTCGGCGGTTGTTGCGGGACGACTCCCTCGCACATCGCCGCCATTGCCGGGACGGTGCGCGATTGCACGCCGCGCACCGTCCCGGCTCCTCGCTCCGGAACCCTGCTCGCCGGCCTCGAACCGATGCTGATTGCCGCGTAAAATCATGACCCAAACCGTTCGCCCTGAGCCTGTTGAAGGGCTGCCCTTTTCTGCTGACGCCGCAAGGCAAGACAGTCCCTCGACGTCGGGACGAACCGACGTGGCTGCGGCTCCAGGCGCCGGCGCGCGCTTCGTCAACATCGGCGAGCGCTGCAACGTCACCGGCTCCGCCCGCTTCAAGAAGCTGATCCTGGCCGGCGATTATGACGCCGCGGTCGAGGTCGCGCGCGACCAGGTCGAGAACGGCGCGCAAATCGTCGACGTCAACATGGACGAAGCCTTGCTCGACAGCGAGCAGGCCATGACGATCTTCCTCAAGCGCATCGCCGCCGAGCCCGACATCGCCCGCGTTCCGGTGATGATCGATAGCTCGAAGTGGAGCGTCATCGAGGCCGGCCTCAAGTGCGTGTCGGGCAAACCGATCGTCAATTCGATCTCCATGAAGGAAGGCGAGGGCCCGTTCCTCGAGCTTGCCCGCAAGTGCCGGTCGTACGGCGCTGCCGTCGTCGTGATGGCGTTCGATGAGGTCGGGCAGGCCGACACCGTCGAGCGCAAGGTTTCGATCTGCGAGCGGGCATATAAATTGCTCACCGCAGACGGCACCGACCCGAGCGACATCGTCTTCGATCCCAACATCTTCGCCGTCGCCACGGGAATCGACGAGCATCGCCGCTACGCGATCGACTTCATCGAGGCCGCGAGCGAAATCCGCCGCCGCTGTCCCGGCACGCACATCTCGGGAGGCCTGTCGAACCTCAGTTTCTCGTTTCGCGGCAACGAGCCCGTGCGCCGCGCGATGCACAGCGTGTTCCTGTACCACGCCATTCCCGCCGGCATGGACATGGGCATCGTCAACGCCGGACAGCTCGACGTCTATGATGCGATCGACCCCGAGCTTCGCGAGGCCTGCGAGGATGTGATCCTCGATCGCCGCGACGACGCGACCGAGCGCCTCATCACGCTCGCCGAAGCATTCAAAGGCACCGACGAGGCCGAAGAGAAGAAGCTCGCCGAGTGGCGCTCGCTGCCCGTCGCCGAGCGGCTGTCCTATGCGCTGGTCAAGGGCATCGACGCCCACATCGTCGACGATACCGAGGAAGCGCGCCAGCAGTTCGCGCGGCCGATCGAGGTCATTGAAGGGCCGCTGATGGACGGGATGAACGTCGTCGGCGACCTGTTCGGATCGGGCAAGATGTTCCTGCCCCAGGTGGTCAAGTCGGCTCGCGTGATGAAACGCGCCGTAGCGCACCTCATCCCGTTCATCGAAGCCGAGAAGGAAAGGACCGGCGTCACCAAGGGCAAGGGCCGGATCGTCATGGCCACGGTCAAGGGGGACGTTCACGACATCGGCAAGAACATCGTCGGCGTCGTCCTGCAGTGCAACGGCTACGAGGTGATCGACCTCGGGGTCATGGTGCCCTGGCAGGTCATCCTGCAATCCGCGAACGACAACCAGGCGGACATGATCGGGCTTTCGGGCCTGATCACTCCGTCGCTGGACGAGATGGTGACCGTCGCGGGCGAGATGCAGCGCGCCGGCATGACGATGCCGCTACTGATCGGCGGCGCGACGACGAGCAAGGCGCATACCGCCTTGCGCATCGACCTCGCTTATGAAGGGCCGGTAATCCACGTCCTCGATGCCAGCCGCGCAGTGGGCGTCGCGTCGAGCCTGGTGTCGGACACGCAGCGCGAGCCGCTGATTGCCTCGACGGCCGACGATTACGACAAGCTCCGCAAGTCGCGCGAGCGCAGCGGCCAGAACGAGCTTTCCAGCCTCGCGGAAGCGCGCGCCAATGGCTTCGCGTTCGATCCCGAAGGCCAGGCGCCCGCGCCTGTCTATCCCGGCCTGCACCATTTCGGCGACTGGCCGCTTGCCGACCTGAAAGCGTCGATCGACTGGACGCCCTTCTTCCGAGCCTGGGAGCTGGCCGGAAATTATCCGGCGATCCTCGATGACCCGATCGTTGGCGAGAGCGCGCGGGGCCTGTTCAACGACGCCAACGCCATGCTCGACCAGATCATCGCCGAGCGCTGGGTGACGCCCAAGGCGACGGTCGGCCTGTGGCGTTGCAAGCGGGAGGGCGACGACGTCCTCGTGCTGGCCGGCAACGACTGGACTCGCGTGCCTTTCCTTCGCCAGCAGGTGAAGAAGCGGGAAGGGCGCGCCAACATGTGCCTCGCCGATTTCATCAATCCCGATGGCGAGGACTGGATCGGGGGTTTCGCGGTCGGCATGCACGGCCTCGAACCGCATCTCGAACGGTTCAAGCAGACCATCGACGATTATGACGACATCCTCCTGAAGGCGCTTGCCGACCGCCTCGCCGAGAGCTTCGCCGAGGTGCTCCACGCGACTGTCCGCAATCGCCTGTGGGGCTATGCCGACGAGCACTTCTCGACCGCCGACCTGATCCGAGAGAAGTTCCACGGCATTCGCCCGGCGCCCGGCTATCCCGCCTGTCCCGACCACAGCCTCAAGCCGATGCTGTTCGAGATGCTCGGAGGCAATCCGGGCGAAGTCACGCTGACCGAGAATTTCGCGATGCTCCCGACCTCGGCGGTGTCGGGCTTCTACTTCGGCCATCGCGACAGCCAGTATTTCGGCGTCGCCCGCATCGGCCGCGACCAGCTCGAGGACTATTCCGCGCGTCGCGGCGTCGCGCTCGAGCAGGCCGAGCGCTGGCTGCGGCCCAACCTCGACTAGCTGCGCGTCTCCGACTAGCGCCGTCTCGATGTTGCGACGGTTGATCCTTTTGCTCGCGCTCCTGCTCACGCCGGCGCTGGCGGAGGCGCGGGTGAACGCGATCCAGCCCGAGCTCGTGGCCGAAGGCCCCGCGATTCCCGGCGGCCAGGTCGAGCTTGCGATCCTGATGCACACGCGGCCCGGTTGGCACGGCTATTGGCTCAACCCGGGCGACGCCGGCCTGCCGATGGACGTGCAATGGCAGCTTCCGAAAGGCTTTTCCGTCGGGCCGCTCCGCTATCCGGTTCCGACACGCCTGAAAGTCGCCGGGCTGATGAACTATGTTTACGAGCGCGACTATGCCGTGCTGGTGCGACTGAAGGCCCCGCCGGGTATCGGTGGCCTAGTCCCGATTCGAGCGAAGGCGCGGTGGCTTGCCTGCACGGAGACGATCTGCGTTCCGGAACAGGGCGAGTTTGCGCTGAACCTGCCGACAGGCGGGCTCGCCACGATGGACACTCGCTTCAACGAATGGCGGCGTGCGTTGCCGCGGCCTCTGGCGACGCTTGGGCACTTTTCAGTCGAGGGCGACAAGCTGAGCGTCGCGATTCCGCTGCCCGCGAACGTGGAGGTGCGTGAGCCTTATATCTTCCCGATCACGGACAAGGCCGTTGATTATGAGGCGCCGCAATCTTTCAAGCGAGCCGGTGACTGGGTGATCGCCGAGCTTCCCCTGAAGGCCGTGCCGAAGCAATTCTCCGGGGTCCTCGCTTTCGCGGACGCCCGCGGCCTCGAATTCGCCGCAGTCCCCGGCATCGTACCCGAGGGCGGCACGCCGCTGAGCGCACTCGGCTGGAAGGTCGTGCTGCTCGCCGTCCTCGGCGCCATCGCCGGCGGCATCCTCCTCAACCTCATGCCCTGCGTGTTTCCGATCCTCGCTTTGAAGGCGCTCCACCTGTCACGCGTCGGCGGCGATCCGCGCGAGGTGCGTGCCGACGCGCTGGGCTACACCGCGGGGACGATCGTCGGTACCGGCGCGCTCGGCGCGGTGCTGCTCGCGATCCGCGCGGCGGGGGCCGAGGCCGGCTGGGCGTTCCAGCTGCAGGATCCGCGCACGATCATGCTCCTGCTGCTCCTCGCCGTAGCAATCACCGCCAACCTGCTTGGCCTGTTCGAGCTTCCGGTGCTGGGCGGCCGCGCGCAGCCGGTCGGAAGCTTCGGCACGGGAGCGCTCGCGGCGTTCGTTGCGACGCCCTGCGCCGGGCCATTCCTCGGCGCCGCGCTCGGCACGGCGCTTCTGCTTCCGGCGGCGGGCTCTGTCGCCGTATTCGCAGCGCTCGGGCTTGGCCTCGCGCTCCCGTTCGTCCTCGTCGCCTTTGTCCCCGCGCTCCGAACCAGGCTGCCCCGCCCCGGTCGCTGGATGGACCGCCTGAAGCGGTTCCTCGCGATCCCGATGGCGGCAAGCGCCTTCGCCGCCCTGTGGCTGCTAGATCGACTGGCAGGCGAGCGCGCGCTCCTCATCGGAGCGGCCCTCAGCGTCGGCCTGTTGTTCGCCGCCTTCGAAGCCGGCCGCCTGCAGCGCCGGGGCAAGCCGGGCGCCTGGGGCAGCGCGCTCGCCGCCCTCGTGCTCGTCGGCATCGGTGTCGCGCTGGTTCCCCAGCGGACGACGTCATCGCATGCGGTCGCCGCCTCGGAGCAGTGGAGCGAAGCGCGGGTTGCGAGCCTCGCGCAGCAGGGCAGGCCGGTGTTCGTCTATTTCACCGCCGACTGGTGCCTGACCTGCAAGGTCAACGAAGCCGCGGCAATCGACCGGAGCGAGGTCCGCGATGCGTTCAGCAGGGCGGGGGTCAAGGTGCTGGCCGGCGACTGGACCAACGGCGACCCGGCGATCACCCGGTTCCTCGAGAGCCGTGGCAGGGCCGGGGTGCCACTGTATTTGTGGTACCGGCCGGGAGAGCTTCCGGAAGAGTTGCCGCAGGTGCTGACCCCGGCGATGCTCATTGACCGCGCTCGGGCGTTGCCGAAGCGCGGCTGAAGACCTTCTTTCCAGCGACCCATGTCTCCAGGACCTGGGTTTTTGCGAGTGATTGTGGGTCAACCTTGGTTGGATCGCGGTCAATGATGATGAAATCGGCATATTTCCCGGGCTCGAGCGCGCCAATCTTGTCCTCGGCGAAACCGGCATACGCCGCGCCGCGAGTGTAGGCCTGGAGCGCCTGCTCGAAGGTCAGCCGCTCAGACGGGATCCAGCCGCCGGGCGGCTGGCCGTTGACGTCCTGGCGGCTAACCGCCGCGGACAGGCCGGGAAAAGGGTTGGGCGACTCGACCGGGAAATCGGTCCCGAAGGCGAGGCGCGCGCCGCTCTTGAGCACGCTCTGCCAGGCATAGGCGCCGGCGAGCCGGTTTGGCCCCAGCCGCGCTTCGGCCATCAACCGGTCGCTGGTCTGGTGGGTCGGCTGCATCGAGGCGATGATCCCGGCCGGCGCGAGCCGCGGGATATCCGCCGGATCGGCGATCTGGAAATGCTCGATCCGCCAGCGACGGTCGCGGCCATATTTCTTCGACAGCTGCTCATAGACCGAGATGATCTGCGCGTTGGCGGCGTCGCCGATGGCGTGGGTCGCGATCTGGAAGCCGCGCGACGCCGCCTGGTCGGCGAGTGCGAGCATCTCCGCGTCGGGATGAAACTGGAGCCCCTGCGAGTCCGGCTGGTCGGCGTAGGGCTGCTTGAGCCATGCGCCGCGCGAGCCGAGCGCGCCGTCGGCGAACAGCTTCACGCCAACCGCGCGCAGCCGGTCGCCATAGAGCCAGCCCGTCGGGCGCATGTCCGCTTCGGCGGCCTGTGCCGCGGTGATGTAGGCCATGAGGCGAACGTTGAGCCGGCCGGCTTCGCCGGCGCGGCTGAACGCCTGCCAATCGGGGATCGAGGTGCTCATGGAGCCTACGCCCGTGACGCCGACGCCAAGGAGGATTCCCTGTGACTTCGCCAGCGCCTCGTCCAATTGAGCATTGGTCGGCTTCGGGATCGCCTCGTCGATCAGCTGCTTGGCGGCATCGACGAACACGCCGTCGTGGATTTCGCCGCCGTGCGGAGCGGGAGTGGCTGCAGTTACTCCCGCCGCCTTCATCGCCGCGCTGTTGACGACATAGGCATGTCCGTCGACACGCTCGAGGACCACAGGCCGGTCCCGAACGATAGCGTCGAGATCCGCTGCCGTTGGAAAGCGCTTCTCGGGCCACAATTCCTGGTTCCATCCGAAGCCCTGAATCCACTTTGCTTCAGGATGTGCGGCCGCATAGTCGCGCAACCGCTGCTGCAGCTCGGCGAGCGACGCAGTCCCGGTGACGTCCAGGCGAAGCGCCGCGAACCCGAGGTCGATCACATGCCCGTGAGCGTCAATCAGGCCGGGCAAGAGCGTCCTCCCGCCGCCGTCGATCACGCCGACAGTGTCTGTGCCGGTGATCGGCATCGACGGCGGGGCCGTGCTCAGTTGCTCCACTCGCCCGCGGTCATCAATCAGCAGTCCGGCGAAATGTTGCAGCGTTCCGTCTGGGCCGATCTGGATGCCGTTTACATTTCGGATCCACGTGTCGGCAGCCGCAGGAGCGGCGAGAAGCGCTGCAGCCAGCGCAAGCATGATCCGTGTCTTCATGGCGCAGTGGCATAGCATTGTTAGGGCACGGGTGAAGCGCTAGGCCACGCTTCGATGCTTGCACCTCCCACGATCGACGACATCCGCGCCGCCACCAAGCGAATCGAGGGCGCTGTCATTCGGACTCCGATGCTGGTCAGTCGCACGCTCTCCGAGTTCATCGGCGCCGAGGTCTGGCTGAAGTTCGAGAATCTTCAGTTCACCGCCGCCTACAAGGAGCGTGGAGCGCTCAACAAATTGCTTCAGCTGACGCCCGAGGAGCGCGCCCGCGGCGTCATCGCTGCGTCAGCCGGCAATCACGCGCAGGCAGTCGCCTACCATGCCAAAAGGCTGGGAATCCCGGCGGTGATCGTGATGCCCGAACCGACGCCGACGGTGAAGGTGACGCAGACCAAGGGCCACGGCGCCGAGGTCGTGCTCTACGGCCAGATCGTCGACGACGCCTTCGCCCGGGCGCGCGAGCTCGCGCTCGAGAACGGCTATGTTTTCATCCATGCGTTCGACGATCCCCAGATCATCGCCGGCGCCGGTACGGTCGGGCTCGAAATGCTTGAGGACGCGCCCGAGCTCGACACGATCATCGTTCCGATCGGCGGCGGCGGGTTGATGTCCGGCGTCTCGATCGCCGCGCGATCGGTGAGGCCCGACATCGAGCTGATCGGGGTCGAGGCCGAGCTTTACCCGTCGATGAAATGCGCGATCCAGCATTGCAACATGCCTTTGGGCGGCGACACGCTGGCCGAG
>Ga0207691_10008161_pt1 | contig 10051 bp, 10 predicted proteins | sample KBSM13metaG_FD_184327 | JGI IMG/M metagenome (GOLD analysis project Ga0207691, IMG submission 184327) | Miscanthus rhizosphere microbial communities from Kellogg Biological Station, Michigan, USA - KBS M1-3 metaG (SPAdes) (version 2) | ecosystem: Host-associated > Plants > Roots > Rhizosphere >... | reverse complement strand
CCTGTCCCCCGAATGCCGATGTCGCCATAACCAGGAGAGCACCGGATCGAAGGAACTCCCGCCGTGTCGGATTGCGCCACCTGCTCATATGCGACTCCTCATGTAGAATTGACGAAACTCACCCTCGAAGGCAGTAAGGAGAATACCGATGACGCAACTGGAAGCCAACAAGAAGATGGTCGTGGAATTCTATGAGAAAGCGATCAACGAAAAAGACTTCGACGCCGCTTCAAAATACCTCGGATCACGGTATACGCAGCACAACCCCGGTGGAGTCGATGGTCCCGAAGGTCTCAAAGGATTTCTGCAGTTCCTGAAGAAAAGTTTTCCCAAATCGCATTCGGAGATTAAACGCGTATTCGCCGATGGGGATTTCGTCGTTCTCCATTGCCATTCCATTCGTGAACCAGGGACGCTGGGCCGCGCCGTCGTGGACATTTTCAAACTGGAGGATGGAAAAGTCGTCGAGCACTGGGACGTGATCCAGGACATCCCGGACAAGCCGATGAACTCCAACGGGATGTTCTAGGAATACCCAGCGTGAGCGTGCCCGATGCCACGCTGCTGCTCCCTGTAGGCGCGGTCATAGAAGTTGTGAATGAATGGATGAGAAGGAGAAAGAGAAGGAGAAGCAACTCCCCTCCTGGAACAGGAGGGGTGTCGCGCAGCGACGGGGTGGTAGATTCAAAAACAACCATTTTGACCTCAACACCACCCCGGCCCTTCGGGCCACCCCTCCTGTTCCAGGAGGGGAGTTGCTTCTCCTTCTCCTTCAATTCATTCACAACTTCATAGACCGTTCCTATAGAAGTTGACATTCCACAATGTCAGTACAACACTTGCCGCGATTGCTGTTTTCCCGGACAGGAATCCGAAGGAGGTTTCGGAAATGATAACCGGAATGACATTTGTCCTTTTCGCGGCTCTCGCACAACAGGCTCCCTGCGAGGCGCTGAAAACGCTGTCTCTGCCCAACACGACAATCACTGCGGCCGAATTCGTTCCCGATGGCGCGGCCGCTGCAGGTCGTGCAGGCCGCGGATCCGGCGCTCCAGTTCCCGCGCATTGCCGAGTGACTGCAGTCCTGGCCCCCTCGAGTGATTCGCACATCGAAATGGAATTGAGAATGCCGGCAGAAGGCTGGAATGGAAAATTTCTTGCAGTTGGAAATGGAGGCTGGGCAGGGAACATCGAGACCGCCGCCGTCCTGGCGGGACTTGCAAGAGGTTATGCCGCGGCCTCGAACGATACGGGGCACAAGGGTGGAAGCGGCGCTTTCGTCGTAGGTCATCCCGAGAAGGTCATTGATTTCGGCTATCGCTCGATGCATGAAATGGCCGTTCAGTCGAAGTCCATCATTCAGGCGTTCTATAAGCGTGCGCCGTCGCTCTCGTATTACCAGGGATGTTCGACCGGCGGCCGACAGGGATTGATGGAAGCGCAACGATACCCCGAGGATTTTGATGCAATCATTGCGGGGGCGCCGGTATACAACCAGGTGCACTTGAATGAATCCCAGGTGTCACTGCAGGTGGAAATGTTGAGGGATCCCGCGCGTCTGGTTCCCGCAGGCAAAGTAACCCTTTTCAATAATGCCGTTGTTGCGGCCTGTGACGAAAAGGATGGGGTCAAGGACGGGATCGTCAGCGATCCGCGAACCTGCAAATTCGATCCGGCAACGCTCCTCTGCAAGGGAGGCGATGGGGCCGACTGTTTCACCGCAGCACAGGTGGATTCCGCAAAGAAAGCCTACGCTCCAGTGACCACGAAGTCCGGCGAGATGGTTTATCCGGGACATTCCCCGGGATTCGAATTCGGCTGGCGCATTCCCACAACAGCCGCCGCGATGAATCCTTTGTTTGCGGATATGCCGCGCTATCTCGGACGCCAGAATGCAAATTTCGATTTGATGTCGTTCGATCTCGATACCGATCTGGCGTTGGCGCTGAAGAATGGTGGAGCGGTGATCGAATCCAGCGATCCCAATCTTGCAAAGTTCAAAGCTCGCGGCGGAAAGCTGCTCCTGTATCACGGCTGGGCGGATCCCGGCCCGGCACCGGAGAACACCATCAATTACTACAACGCGGTGACGAAGTCGCTGGGCAGTACAAAGCAGGAGGACTGGATCCGATTATTCCTCATGCCGGGAATGGGCCATTGCAGTGGAGGTGTCGGGCCAGACCAGGCGGATTTTCTTGGCGCCATGGAAGCCTGGAAGGAAAAGGGGACCGCGCCAAATCAGATCATCGCCACGCGCAATGGCGGAGGAAGAGGCGGACTGACTCCGATGACACGTCCGCTGTGCCCGTTTCCCCAGCTTGCAAAGTACTCCGGTACTGGAAGCGCCGACGATGCGAAGAATTTTGTGTGTTCGGCGCCATAGCGGAAGCGCGGGGTGGAAAATCCGAACATTTATCAGATCTGCTGCCTAAACTCGACGTTGCTCCCGTCTTCGAAAAACAGCTGAAGGTGTTTGGCGTTGAGCCGAAATTGCGCGATCGCGCGGCAGACGGTGTCTGCCGTTGTTCCGTCCGTTGACGGCCGCGCCCAACGATTTTCCCGGCTCGTGTGTTCGAAAGTCAGATGACTGCCGTCCTTGAAAAACAACGCCGCCTGCGTGAACACGGCGTTGGCAACATATCGTGTCGTGTGTTCTTTGGTGAAATCTGAAATCATCAGGTCGTATTCTATGCCAGACGGCCGGGCTGAATAGTCTTGACACAATTTCCGGAGTATCCAAACATGACGCCCATGAGAAACCATTTCAAATCCATCGTATTCGCTCTTTCGGTTGTGATTCTTTGCGGCATCCCTCTCGGGGCGCAGGAACCTGTTGTCGGATCAAAGGACCCGGAATCCCTGTTTACGAGCAAGGATCCAAAGCTCAATGCCAACAAGCAGGTGGTCATGCATATCATGCGCGACCTCCTGGAAGCCGGCCATTGGGATGATGCTCCGAAATATCTGTCGGCCCGCTATCTGCAGCACAACCCCAATGTTGCTTCCGGCCTTCAGCCGGTGCTGGCCTTTTTCGCCGGGAGGCCGTCAAAGCCAATTCCGGACAAGAACAGCTGGACCACGCAGGTTGTATCGGTTGTCGCGGAAGGAGACTATGTGACGGTCGCAGTTGCGCGCTCGCTGCCAGATCCCCGCGACCCGACGAAGATGTATACGACGACATGGTTTGATATGTGGAGAATCATGGATGGCAAAGCCGACGAGCACTGGGACTACGGCACAATCGCCGCTCCTGCTCCCGGCACTCGCGGAGCCGCACCTGCAGCTCCTGCGCAGCGCGGCGCTCCACCGGCCGGACGGTAGTTCCGTGGAACCTGGAGGTTGCGGCGCCCGGTTCATTGCAAGGCTTGAATCAGGGATCGGATCAATGGTCAATTCTCAACCACTTGGACGAAAATTGAGAATTGACCATTGATACGATCCTCTTTCTTTAATTTCACGAGGAGGACGGTATGAAAAAGGTAATTTATGGGTTGCTGGGTGTCCTGGTTGTATTGGCGATGGCTCCCGGCGCCAGCGCGCATTTCAAGCTGCTTGCACCGCAGGGCTGGATCATCGAAGCGGACAACGGAGATCCGCAGAAGGCGGCGCCGTGTGGAGGAACGACGGCCAATCCGGGCATGCCGAGTAACGTCGTCAACAAGATTCCGGGCGGCCAGAAACTTCATATCAAGGTCCAGGAGACCGTTTACCACCCCGGACACTATCGTGTGGCGCTCGCCGTGAATTCGCGTGCCGAACTGCCGCCGGACCCCATGGTGACGACTCGCGAAGGCGCACGTGGACCGCAGTCCGTGTCGGCTGCGATTCAGAATCCGCCTGTGATCCCTGTGCTGGCAGATGGATTATTTGCGCATACGGCTCGCTCCGCGGACGCGTTTGAAACCGACATCGATATCCCGAACATCAATTGCCCGAAATGTACGCTTCAGATCATCCAGTTCATGGCCGAGCATGGCTTGAATGCGCAGGGAGATTTTTCGTATCACCACTGCGCCGATCTTCAGATCACTGCCGATCCGAAGAAGCCCATCGATACGCGCTGGCCGGGACAGCGCTAATTCGGATTCCGTGAAGTGAGGATCTTTGCCAGACGGGTTCCGTGCTTCTCCGTCAGCATGTCGGCCAGCGTGTATTCGTCCAGAACCGAGAGGAATGCGTTCAGGGCAAGATTGAGAACCGGCTTGAGCTGACATACGGAAATAATCGGACAGGTATTGGTCTCCTTGTCGAAGCATTCCACCACCTGCAAATTGGTTTCCGCCTTGCGAATGACATCCCCAAGGCGGATCGTTTGCGGATCGCCTGCCAGCGACAGTCCGCCAACACGTCCACCGGAAATCGTCACGAAGCCATGCCGGGCCAGGGTTTGAGCCACGCGGATCAGATGATGCCGGGAGATTCCGTAGGCCTCACTGATTTCCCTCGTCGAAGCGACATGGCCTTCAGGCTGGCTGCCCAGGTAGAGCAGCACGCGGAATGCGTAATCGGCATGAAGCGTCAACTGCATTTAGGTTCAGCGCGGAGCGGCTGGCAGGAATGCGTCCGCAAAAATGTCGCGCGATGCCATACCTGAAAGAAAAAGTTTCTTCCTGAGAATCTGCACAATTCCAGGATCGCCACAGATAAAGCCACGCCATCCTGAAAGGACCGGGATCCGGCCGAAGATGACGTTGTCGATGGTTCCGAGGGCACAGCCGTCTTCTTCAACACCGTTGAGAATTGAAGGGATGTACTGCAGTTGAGAATTCTCTGTCGCCAGCTGGCGGAGGGCATCCACCAGGTATAAGCCTCCTTTATGAAGGGCTCCGTGGAACAGAAGAATCGGTCCGCGATGACCATGTTTTAAGGCATCCCGAACGATTCCATAAAGAGGAGCCAGCCCCGTTCCGGTTCCAGCCAGAAGCAGAGGCTGGTCTTCGCGTCCGGAGACGTAAAAACATTCCCCCGATGGGCCGACGATGGAAATCCGATCACCGGGCTGAGCTTCGCTGTGAAACCAGCCACTCATGCGGCCGCCCGGAATTCTGCGAATATGCAGCTCCATTTCGCTGTTTTCAGGAAGGCTCGCGATGGAGTAGCTTCTCGCGATATCCCCACGAACCAGGGTGATGTACTGCCCCGCACGAAAATCGACCGGCGAATCCGTTCGGAGGTTTGCCTGCATGACGTCCCCACTCAACGGCTGGAGAGAAGTGACGGTGGCTTCGATTCGCAGATCGGCACCCGTGTCGGAGATTTCAATGTCGGACTCCGGAATGCACGAGCAGGAATAAAAATATCCCCGCTCTCTCCAGGAGTCTTTCATACCGCTCTGAGCTCGTACAGGAAGAGGGCCGGCGGCAGAACGCATCAGACACGATCCGCAAACACCGGCTCTGCAGGAATGAGTTACGGCAACGCCATTTCGGAGCAGCCCATCGAGAACACTTTCATTCTCGAGGAGAGGAAACTCCTGTTCCCGATACCGGATACTTGCCACGAACTTTATCGACCCAGTACGTCGTTTCGAACGGAATTCGCCAGTGCGGCCACCTTGCCGATCACTTCCGGAGCGACGCCCAGTTCTTTCAGCGTGCTGCCCAGGTTTTCGATGACGGCGTCGACATGCGAATCATTCAAACCCATCGCGAGAAGATGAGAATGGCCTGCACGCATGTCTTTGCCCGTGTAATGCGCTGGCCCGCCGAACACCATGGTCAGAAACGCTTTCTGTTTGGAGATCTGACGATCCATATCGATGCCATCAAAAAATCTGCTGATGCGATCGTCGGTTAGAACCTTGCGGTAAAAAATATCAACGGCGGCATCCACTGCGGGCTGGCCGCCGAGCTGGTCATAAAGGCTTTGGGGAGCAGGTTGTGTTGTCATGTAGGTACGTAAGATGCATCATTTAACAACCTCCGTCAATGGCGTTGTGGAAGTTGCGATATCGAGTCGCAATTCGTTCTTCCAATGGTTTGTGCTGTTGTGCATACTTATGCAACACCATGAATACTTATGCATCCTCTGATTCCGTGATGTTCACCAGCCATCGTCCGGCGAAAACATTCGTGCGTGGTGAGGGTTCCTGGCTTTATGGATCCGATGGGCGGGGCTATCTCGATTTCGTTCAGGGATGGGCTGTCAATTCCCTCGGTCACAGCTCGACGGTCGTTCGTGACGCATTGCAGGCTCAGGCCGGACGTGTGATCAATGTCGGGCCGGGATATTACAACGAGCCGATGATGACACTGGCCAAATCGCTTGCCTGCCTGTCCGGTTTGGATCGCGTGTTTTTCGCGAACAGTGGCGCCGAGGCCAACGAAGGTGCGATCAAGCTTGCGCGCAAGTGGGGTTCGAGCCGGCGGGATGGCGCCTATGAAGTTGTCGTATTCGAAGACGCATTTCACGGCCGTACGCTGGCCATGATGTCGGCTTCGGGAAAACCTCAATGGAGGAAACTCTATGAGCCGAAGGTTACCCGGTTTGTCCGCGTGCCGCGCGAAGACCTTGCTGCAGTGCGTCGTGCGATCGGGCCAAACACGGCAGCCGTGATGCTGGAACCGATCCAGGGTGAAGCGGGAGTGATTCCGTTCTCGACATCGTTTCTCCGTGGTGTGCGCGAACTTGCCGATGAGCACGGTGTATTGCTGATCTTCGACGAAATCCAGACCGGGGTTGGTCGAACGGGCCGCATGTTCTGTTTTGAACACGCGGGCATTCGGCCGGACGTTATGACGATCGGCAAGGGTGTCGGAGGCGGTGTGCCCTTGACGGCGCTGCTGGCACGTGAAGAGGTCTGCCTGTTTGAAGCCGGAGATCAGGGTGGAACATTTAATGGAAATCCCTTGATGACTGCCGTCGGCGATGCCGTCGTACGAGAAGTCTCCCGGCCGGAGTTTCTTGCCCAGGTGGAAAGCAGCGGAACTTATTTTGCTGCACAGCTGGCCGCGCTCTCCGGGGAATTCGGGATTGTCGATGTACGTGGCAAGGGTCTCCTCCTGGCAATTGAGCTGAATCAACCCGTCGCTTCGTCGATTGTCGACGCGGCGCTTGAACTCGGATTGCTCATCAATGCGCCCCGGCCGGCGGTTCTGCGTTTCATGCCCGCGTTAAATGTGACATGCGGCGAAATCGATCGCATGGTGGAGATTTTGAAGCAATCCATGCAGAGTCTCCTGCTGTAATTGCCATCCCAACTTGCGGATTTCCGTTTGGAGTTGAGCTCAGCATCCCGGCAACAAACCCGTCTCTTGCTGAATTAAGGTTGACTAAGTAGGGTAGTTAGTGATTTTATGTCGCCCAGTTCGCGGTTTGTTTAACCACAGTATCGAACAAGGGGCAATCCACGGTAACGTTCGTAATCAAATTTGCAGGCTAAGGGAAAGGATTCAACCTTCAGCCGCCATTTCCCGGGGGGGAAACCACATGCTCAGGCACTTCGTAGCGGCAGCTTTGCTGCTTTCGCTGATTTTTTCCATAAATGCATTCAGTCAGGGCGGATTTGCTACAGTCACAGGAAGCGTAACCGATAGCTCCGGTGCTCTGATCCCAGGCGTCACCATAAAAGCGACTGCTATCGATACGGGCGTTGTTTCAACGACGATCTCGAATGAAACAGGCGCATATAACTTTGCCAGCTTGCTGCCGGGCAAATACACGCTGAGTGCATCCTTGACGGGGTTGGCGACCCAGAACATTACCGATGTGATTGTCGGCGCGTCACAGAGCTACCGTTACAACTTCAAAATGGCGGTATCCGCGAGCGCGACAACTGTGGACGTCAACATTTCCGCTCAAAATATTATCGCCACGTCCGGCGCCAGCATCGGACAGGCTCTCAGCGAACAGAAAGTGCGCGACCTTCCATTGGTCGGAAACAATGTGCTGAGCTTGATTACCACTCTGTCGGGTGTCGACAATATCCAGAACGGTGCTTTCGGTCGCGAAGGAACGACATTTGCCGGCGTCAGCGCACAGAATATCGCCACGGTTCGCGATGGTGTGATTGTCAGTGATACCCGATACCCGACGGGAATCAACTCCGCAACGGTCATCAATCCCGATCTCGTTGGAGAAGTCCGGTTGATCCTGGCTCCCGTCGATGCCGAGCTCGGCCGAGGTAACGGAACAGTTCAGATCACAACGCGTTCTGGAACCAACAAATTTACGGGTTCTGCTGTCTGGACGATCCGCAATTCGGCACTGAATCCGAATACCTGGTCCAACAACGCCAATCGAACGCTTCCTCCGGGTACGCCTGCTGGAACGACGCCCTCGGCAACACCGGTGAATTGGAACAATACGAATCAGGGCACGGCCAGTTTCGGCGGTCCCATCGTCAAGAACAAGACGTTCTTCTTTGCGTTATTCGATTTCAATCAATCCCTGCAGCGTTCACTGACGAACTTCAACGTTCTCACACCGTGCGCCAGAATGGGAATCTTTAGATACTATGACGGATGGAACAACGGAAACGGCAACGCACAAGGTTTTCCTGCTGTTACCCTAGGTCTTGGCGCGCTGTCGGCTTCAAGGCAGGGTATTGGAACAGCCACGCCGTCCACGAATGTAGTGAACCTTGATGGAACACCGCTATCTCCTGTAACCCAGCCTGATGGCGTTACCCCGAGCAATTTGCAATACCGAAGTGTTTTCGGCCCTCTCGCGAGCAACCCGACAACGAATGACTGCTCTGGCGCTGCGGTAAACGCGTCGAATCTGATTCCTGTCGGCGCGACCTCCGGTTGGGATTCTAACCGAGTTGCTTTGGACTCGACTGGATTCATCAGCCGTACTTTGGCGTACATGCCACTGCCAAATAATTATGAAATCGGCGATGGCCTGAACACGGCGGGGTTCCGATGGCTGCGCCACAACACCGGTTTGGATAATCTGTTCAGCATTGGTGAAGACACCGGTATTCGCAAACAAATCAACGTGAAGATCGATCAGAATTTCAGCGCCAAGCACAAGGCAAACGTCAATGTCAGCTACGAGCGCGTCCACTCCGATGACGTGTATCAGGGCTGGCCGGGCACGTTCAGCAACAAGAATTTCCACCGTCCGATTGTCGTCACGGCCGCATTCACATCCACTCTGTCCGCTAGTCTGCTGAATGAGGCTCGCTTCGGTTACAAGGAAACCGGAACGAACGTGGTTGCTCCCTGGTCCCGTACGGATGAGAATTATCAGGAGTTGATCAATGCCTATTTGCCGCCCGACGTGAATGGCGTTCGAGTCCTTGCAAGAGCCGGTGGACCTCTGGGTTTCTGCTACCCGATTACGGGCGCGCGGCCTCCAGGGGGCTGCGGTGTCAATGCGGCGTTGACTGCCTATGCGGTAGACAAAACGCCATCATATACCTTGGGCGACACGCTGAGCTGGACGGCGGGAAACCACGCATTGAAGTTTGGTTATGAGCTGCGTGAGAACAGTACTACCAGCAAGGTTAATACATTCCCGTTCTTTTCCAATTTCGGTACGGAAGTTCAGACCATCGGCGGTTCAGCTCCGGGTGCTCCTCAGATCACCTCGGGAGGTATCGGAATCAACAACACGAATCCGGCCTTTGGAACTCTCGGAACCCAGACTGCTAGTGCTGTGAGAAACCTTCAGGACTTTTTGGCGGGTTCACTCTCTTCCATCAACGAGACGTATTGGCTGACGAATCCTACGGACACCACATTTTCCGACTACCGCACCTCTCACGTCATTACGACTCCGCTACACCAGACGGAGATGTCGGCCTTCGCCAAGGACGATTATAAGGTCTCGAAGAATCTGACCTTGAACCTGGGTGTGCGGTGGGAATACTACGGTGTGCCGTACCACACGCGCGGTCTCACGGTTTCCCCCGTGGGAGGCGGCGACGCGGCGTTCGGAATTTCCGGACGTGATTTTAGTGACTTCTGGGCTCCTCGGCCTGTGGGGCCTGGCGCATCCACTAGCTACGATCCATCCCTGATCCTGAAGGAGCAGTTTGTTGGTCCAAACTCGCCCAACAGCAGCACAACCCTGTATAGGAATGACCTGAATAACTTCGGCCCGA
>Ga0207691_10008160_pt1 | contig 10052 bp, 8 predicted proteins | sample KBSM13metaG_FD_184327 | JGI IMG/M metagenome (GOLD analysis project Ga0207691, IMG submission 184327) | Miscanthus rhizosphere microbial communities from Kellogg Biological Station, Michigan, USA - KBS M1-3 metaG (SPAdes) (version 2) | ecosystem: Host-associated > Plants > Roots > Rhizosphere >... | reverse complement strand
TCCACCAGCGGCAGGAATTCGCGCGGCATCACCACGCCCGAGGCGGGATCGCGCCAGCGCAGCAGCGCCTCCGCGGTGCGCACGCGTCCCGTCGCGAGCTCCACCTCCGGCTGGTACTCGAGGAAGAACTCGCCGTTGGCGAGCGCGGTGCGCACGCGCTTTTCCAGGTCCGCGCGCTCGAAGCTCATGCGGTTGAGCTCCGCCGAGTAGAACTGGAAGTTGTTGCGCCCGCGCTCCTTCGCCTGGTACATGGCCGCATCGGCGTTCTTCACCAGGGTCTCGACGTCCTCGCCATCCTCGGGGAAGCTCGCGATGCCCACGCTTCCGGAGATGTTGACCTCGCGCCAGTCGAGGATCACCGGCTTCTGCAGGAAGCCCACGGCCTTCTGCGCGACGATCATCACCTCCTCGGGCCCCTTGTGGTCCTCGATCAGCACCACGAACTCGTCGCCCGCCAGGCGCGCCACCAGGTCGCTCTGGCGCACCGCGCTGGTGAGGCGTTCGGCTACGGCCTGCAACAGCTTGTCGCCGGCCGCGTGGCCCATGGTGTCGTTCACTTCCTTGAAGTGGTCGAGGTCGATGAAGAGCACCGAGAAGCGCCCGGAGCGCCGCCGCGCCTTGCGCACCGCGCGCTCGAGCGATTCGAGGAACATGGCGCGGTTCGGAAGTCCCGTGAGCTGGTCGTGCATCGCCTTGCGGCGCATGTCTTCCTGCATGCGCTTGCGATCGTCGATGTCGGCGAGCGCCACGAGCAGCCCCACCACGCCCGCGTAGCGGATCGGCTGGGCCGAAAGCAGCAGCCAGAAATGCCGCCCGTTCATGTCGCGCAGGCACACCTCGTAGTCGCGCACCGAGCCCTGGCGCGAGAGCGCCGCCGGCAGCTCCGCGCGGATCTTGTCGTCCACGTGGAATTCGCCGAGCGAGCGTCCCTGCATCGAGTCGGCGTTCAGCCCGAACTGCTGCAGCGCGCGCTCGTTGGCGTAGAGCATCTGCTGGTCGCCCGCGCGCACGATGAGCAGCGGCATCGGCGCCGATTCGATGAGGTGGCGAAGCTGGGCCTCGCTCTCGCGCAGCGTCTGCTGCAGCTTCTCGTTCTGCGCCACGAAGCGCTGCGAGACGTAGATGCCCGCCACCAGCAGCACGCCCGACAGCATCAGCATGCCCGCCAGCAGCACGGACTGCGCGGCGCGCTGCGCCTCGCCCAGCGTCGCCGCGATGGCGTCCTCCAGGCGCGCGAGGGTCGCGTTGAGGCGCGCGATGCGTTCGACCTGCCGGGTGCGCTCCTCCGGCTCGATGGTGGGACCCGCCTTGTAGAGCTCGGTGCCCACCGTGCGAAGGTCGGCGATGGTCGCGTCGGCGCGCTCCCACAGGAACACGGCCTGCTTCACCGGGCCGAAGGGCGCGAAGCGGCGAAAGAGCGTCATCATCGCGTCGATGTCCTGCGGGTGGTTGCGTCCCGCGATGAAGCCCGCGCGCGCGAGCGCGAAGTCGGGGTCGGGCTTCATGAGCTCTTCGCGCGCCTGGCGATCGCCCAGCGGCACCGCCATGGCGCGCTCGAAAGAGCGGTAGTCTTCCTCGGCGCCGTTCTGCGCGTAGCGCGTGAGGTAGAAGGCGGCGTCCTTCTGCGCGCGCGACCACTGGCCCTCGGCTCCCACGAATGCGCGACCGGCCGCGAGCAGCTCGACGCTGTAGACCGCTGCGGTGAGGAGGCAGATCACGATGCCCACGAACACCCACACGATGACGACGAGGCGCCGCCCGCGGGGAATCGTGGAAAAGCCCGTGAATGGAGACTTGCTAGGCATGCCGTCCATGGACCTGCCGATGCACCTTTCGTTCCTGCTCTAAGGCCTTGTTTAAAGGCTTATAATTGACGTTTTTTGTCACTTCCGGACCATCCATGCGCCCGTTCTCCGTACGCGACATCCTCCACGGCCAAGCGCCATCCGACGAGCCTGTGACCGTGAAGGGTTGGGTGAGGACGCGGCGCGACTCCAAGGCGGGCCTTTCCTTCGTGCACGTGAGCGACGGCTCGTGCTTCCACCCGTTGCAGGTGGTCGCGCCCGCCGCGCTCGAAAATTATGCGGCGGACATCCAGCGCCTGACAGCAGGCTGTTCGGTGGAGGCCACTGGAACCATCGTCGCGTCGCCCGCGAAGGGCCAGCCCTTCGAGATGCAGGCCACCGGCGTCAAGGTCGTGGGCTGGGTCGAGGATCCGGACACGTACCCGATCCAACCCAAGCCCCACACGATGGAGTTCCTGCGCGAGGTGGCGCACCTGCGGGCGCGCACCAACGTGATCGGCGCGGCCTCGCGCGTGCGCCACACGCTCGCCATGGCGATCCACCGCTTCTTCGACCACGACGGCTTCCTCTGGGTGAACACGCCGATCATCACGGCGAGCGATGCGGAGGGCGCGGGCGAGCTCTTCCGCGTCTCGACGCTCGACATGGCCAACCTGCCGAAGACGCCCGAGGGCCGCATCGACTATTCGCAGGACTTCTTCGGGCGCGAGGCCTTCCTCACCGTCTCCGGCCAGCTCAACGTCGAGACGTACTGCATGGCGCTCTCGAAGGTGTACACGTTCGGGCCCACGTTCCGCGCCGAGAACTCCAACACCAGCCGCCACCTCGCCGAGTTCTGGATGATCGAGCCGGAGATCGCGTTCGCGGACCTGTCCGACGACGCGACGCTCGCCGAGCGGCTGCTCAAGTTCGTGCTGAAGGCGGTCCTCGACGAGCGTCCCGACGACATGGCGTTCTTCGAGGAGCGCATCGAGAAGGGCATCATCGCGAAGCTCCAGGGCATCGTCGACAAGCCCTTCGTGCGCATGGACTACACCGAGGCGATCCGCATCCTCGAAGCCTCGAAGCAGAAGTTCGAGTTCCCGGTGAAGTGGGGCATGGACCTGCAGAGCGAGCACGAGCGTTTCCTCGCCGAGAAGCACGTGCAGGGCCCGGTGATCCTCATGAACTACCCGCGCGAGATCAAGGCGTTCTACATGCGCCTGAACGACGACGGCAAGACCGTCGCCGCGATGGACGTGCTGGCGCCCGGCATCGGCGAGATCATCGGCGGCTCGCAGCGCGAGGAGCGCCTCGACGTGCTCGACCGGCGCATCACCGAGTCGGGCCTCGATCCCGCGGCCTACTCCTGGTACCGCGACCTGCGCCGCTACGGCACCGTGCCGCACGCGGGATTCGGCCTGGGATTCGAGCGCACCGTCGCGTACGTGACGGGCCTGGCGAACGTGCGCGACGTGATACCGTTCCCCCGGACTCCAGGCAGCGCCCGCTACTAGATTTGAACTCCCCGTTTCCCAAGTTCGACGTCGCCCTCAAGATCGCGGACATCACCGCGATCCCCACTTCCTTTCCGCTTCCCAAGGACAGCAACGTGCGCCTGGGCATCGGCCGCGCGGTGAAGCGCGACGCGGTGATCGTGAAGGTGCGCACGGAATCGGGGCTCGTCGGCTGGGGTGAATCGCACGCGGGGCGCGCGCCCGGCGCGGTCGCGGCCCTCATCAACACGACCCTTCGCACCCTGGTTCTCGGCATGGACGCCACCGACGTGGTCGGTGTGTGGAACCGCATCTACTCGCGCCAGCTCGCAAGCCACGGCATGGGCGCCGGATGCTCGCTCGCGATGAGCGGGCTCGACATGGCGCTGTGGGACATTCGCGGAAAGGCGGTGGGCTGGCCGCTCTACCGGATGCTGGGCGGCGCGCAGCGGCCGATTCCCGCGTATGCGGGTGGCGTGTCGCTGGGCTTCCAGGAGCCGAAGGAGCTCGTCGCCGAGGCGAAGGCGCATGTCGATGCCGGCTACAAGGCGATCAAGCTGCGCCTGGGCGACAACGTGCGCGACGACCTGCGGCGCGTCGAAGCGGCGCGCGACGCCTTCGGCGACGAGATGGAAATCCTCACCGACGCGAACATCGGCTACACGCTGGAGGATGCGCGCCGCGTGATGCCGGTGCTCGAGGACCTGGGCGTGCGCTGGCTCGAGGAGCCGTTCCCCGCGCACGACTACCGCAGCTACGCCACCGCGCGCGGCTTCTCGAGCGTGCCGCTCGCGGCCGGCGAGAACCATTTCACGCGCTTCGAGTTCTCGCGCCTCATCGAGGAAGAAAGCGTCGACATCATCCAGCCGGACCTCTCCAAGAGCGGCGGCATCACGGAGTGCATGCGCATCGCCGCCATGGCATCCGCGTACAAGCTGCAGATCCACCCGCACAGCTCCATGACGGGCCTGAACATGGCGGCGACCATCCACTTCCTGGCCGCGCTCGACAACGGCGGCTATTTCGAGGGCGACGTGTCGAAGAACAACCTCTTCCGCGACGAGCTCACCTCGCGCCCCTACGAGCTCGCGCGCGACGGCACGGTTCGCCCGCTCGAAGCGCCCGGCATCGGCGTGGAGGTGAACGAGGATTTCCTGAAGTCCCACCCCGTGATCGAAGGACCCGGATATGTTTAGGTTCGTCCTTGCATTGGCGCTGGCATTCGCGACGTCGGCGTTCGCGCAGTCCTATCCCTCGAAGCCCATCAAGATCGTCGTGCCCTATCCCCCGGGTGGCTTCAACGACACGCTGGGCCGCACGCTCGCGGCGAAGTTCACGGAAGCGTGGGGACAGCCCGCGGTCGTCGAGAACAAGCCCGGCGCGAACACGCTGATCGGATCGGATTTCGTCGCGAAGTCGCCGCCCGACGGCTACACGCTCCTCGTCGTCGCGTTCCCGTTCGCGGTGACGCCGAGCCTCATCCGCAACATGCCGTACGACACGCTGAAGGATTTCGCGCCCGTCGTGCTGGCCGCCCAGTCGCCGAATCTCCTCGTGGTGAATCCTTCCCTGCCGGTGAAGTCGGTGGGCGAGCTCATCGCGCTTGCGAAGGCGAAACCGAACTCGCTCTCCTACGCCTCGACCGGCAACGGCTCGTCGAACCACATCTCGATGGAGCTCTTCAAGAGCCTCGCGGGCGTGCAGATCGTGCACATCCCGTACAAGGGCAGCGCCCCCGCCGTGACCGACTTGCTGGGCGGCCAGGTGCATCTGATGTTCGACAACGTGCCCAACGTGCTTCCGCACGTGAAGGCGGGCAAGCTCGTGGCGCTCGGCCAGACCGGCGTGAAGCGTTCGCCTCTGATCAGCGACATACCCACGGTCGCGGAAGCCGGAGTCGCGGGATATGAGGTGACCGTGTGGTTCGGCCTGGTGGCGCCCGCGGGCACGCCGCGCGAAGTCGTGCAGAAGCTGAATGCCGAGACGCTGCGCATCCTGGCCATGCCCGACGTGCGCGAGCGCTTCCTCGCGCAGGGCGTGGAGCCCGCCGGCGGCACGCCCGAGCAGTTCGGCGAGCACATCCGGACGCAGATGGCGAAGTGGGCGAAAGTCGTCGCCGACGCGGGAGTGAAGGCGGAGTAAAACAAAAAATGGTGCCAGGTTGATTTTTCGCGGCGCGAAAAATCAACCTGGCACCATTTTTCCTGGGCTTGAAACCCGGCAGGGTGCCCAAACGTCTGGGTCATGTCCCGCCGAATAGACCCCACCGCGGTGATGTGGGCCCAGGCCTGCGATCTGTTGCAGCAGGCCGACCGCATGCACCGCCAATTCTTCCGGCTCACCGGCGCTTCGCAGCCACAAGCCTGGGAGCCTCCCGTCGACGTTTTCGAGGATGAGAGCGACGTCGTCGTCGTCGTCGCCATGCCCGGTGTCGCGCCCGACAGGGTGCAGATCGTCACCGAGCCGGGCGCGCTCACCGTTCGCGGCGAGCGGCCGCTGCCGCTGAGCGCCGGCACCCGCGCCCTCGTCCACCAGCTCGAGATCCCCTACGGGTATTTCGAGCGCCGCATCTGCCTTCCGCAAGGCACGTGGCAATCGATGTCGCACGAGCTTTCGAACGGCTGTCTCGTCCTGAGGCTACGCAAATGACCGACCGAGCACTTCCCGAAGACGCATTGATCATCCTCCCGGTTCGCAACATGGTGCTGTTCCCCGGCATCGTGGTGCCGCTGGCCGTGGGCCGCGAGCGCTCGCGCGCCGCAGCGCAGGAAGCGGTGCGCCTGCAGCGCCCGCTCGGCATCCTCCTGCAGACGCAGCCCGACATCGAGAACCCGAAACCGGACGAGCTGCATTGGGTCGGCACCGCGGCGGATGTCCTGCGCTACCTCACTTCCGATGGCGCGCATCACGCCGTCGTGAAGGGCAAGCAGCGCTTCCGCGTCGTGCAGTGGCTCGAGGGCTACCCGTTCATGGCCGCGCGCGTGCAGATGATCGAGGAAACCGGCGCGGGCGATGCGCAGGTCGAGGGCCGCGCGCGTGCGCTGCGGCAGAAGGCGGTCGAGATCCTGCAGCTCCTGCCGCAGGTGCCGCAGGAAATGGTCCAGGCGCTGGAAGGCGTCGAGGGCCCGTCCGAGCTCGCCGATTTCATCGCGGGGATGATGGATGTCACCGCCGAGGAGAAGCAGGCGCTGCTGGAGACGTTCGACCTGCAGGGCCGCCTCGACAAGCTCCTCGACCTCCTCACGCACCGCATCGAGGTGCTCAAGGTCTCGAAGGAAGTCGACGAGAAGACGCGCGAGTCCATCGGCGAAGCCAACCGGAAGCACCTGCTGCGCGAGCAGATGCGCGCGATCCAGAAGGAGCTCGGCGAGGACGAGGAGTCCGGCGCCGAAGTGGAGGACCTGGAGAAGGCGATCGCCGAAGCCGGCATGCCCGCGGACGTCGAGAAGCAGGCGCGCAAGGAATTGAAGCGCCTGCAGCGCATGCCCGAGGCCTCCGGCGAGAACGGCATGGTGCGCACCTACCTCGAGTGGCTGACGGAATTGCCGTGGAAGGAAGAGCCGCAGGCGGCGATCGACATCGTCGAAGCCCGCAAGGTGCTCGACGAGGACCACTTCGGCCTCGAGAAGATCAAGCGGCGCATCCTCGAATACCTCGCGGTGAGGAAGCTCAATCCCTCCGGCAAGAGCCCGATCCTGTGCTTCGTCGGTCCTCCCGGCGTGGGCAAGACCTCGCTCGGGCAATCGATCGCGCGCGCGACGGGACGCAAGTTCCAGCGCGTGTCGCTGGGCGGCGTGCACGACGAGGCGGAAATCCGCGGGCACCGGCGCACGTACATCGGCGCGCTGCCGGGCAACATCGTCCAGGCGCTGCGCAAGGCCGAGTCGAAGAACACCGTGATGATGTTGGACGAGATCGACAAGCTCGGGATGGGCGGCTTCCACGGCGATCCCGCTTCGGCGCTGCTCGAGGTGCTCGACCCCGAGCAGAACTCCACTTTCCGCGACAACTACCTCGCGGTGCCGTACGACCTGTCGAAGATCATGTTCATCGCGACGGCGAACGTGCTCGACACGATCCCCGGCCCGCTGCGCGACCGCATGGAAGTGATCCAGCTTCCGGGCTACACCGCGCAGGAGAAGCTCCAGATCGCGAAGCGCTATCTGGTGGCGCGCCAGCTCGAATCGGCCGGCATCAGGTCGGACCAGTTCGGGATCACGGATACGGCGTTGATGGCGATAATCAACGACTACACGCGGGAAGCGGGTGTTCGCAACCTCGAGCGCGAGATCGGCAACGTGGTGCGCTACGTCGCGGTGCGCGTCGCGGAGGGCAAGGCCGAGCGCATGACCGTGGACGAGGATGACCTCGCCGCCATGCTGGGCCCGCGCCGCTTCGAGGCGGAAGTCGCGATGCGCACCGGCATTCCCGGCGTGGCCACCGGCCTCGCATGGACGCCGGTGGGCGGAGACATCCTCTTCATCGAGGCCACCCGCATGCCGGGCAACGGCAAGCTCATCCTCACCGGCCAGCTGGGCGACGTGATGAAGGAGAGCGCGCAGGCGGCGCTTTCGCTGGTGAAGGCGCGCTCGGCGCAGCTGGGCGTCTCGCCGGAGCTCCTCGAGAAGAGCGACATCCACGTGCACGTGCCCGCGGGCGCCACGCCGAAGGATGGCCCGAGCGCCGGTGTCGCGATGTTCGTGGCGCTCTCGTCGCTGCTCACGGGACGCCCGGTGCGAAGCGAGGTCGCCATGACGGGCGAGATCTCGCTGCGCGGCCTCGTGCTCCCCATCGGCGGCGTGAAGGAGAAGGTGCTGGCCGCGCTGCGCGCGGGGATCAAGACGGTGATGCTGCCGGAGCGCAACAGGCGCGATCTCGAGGAGATCCCGCAGGATGCGCGCGACCAGCTGCAGCTCGTCTGGATCGAGAATGCCGACCAGGCGCTCGCCACGGCGCTCTCGACCGTGCCGCTCGCGGCTGCCGCCTAGCGCGTGCCGTAGACTTCGGGCGTGACCGACCTCACGCCCGAAGGCACCGTCCGCACGTTCTTCGAAGCCCTCAATGCGCGCGACTACGCGCGTGCGGCGGGGCCGATCGCCGAGAAGTGCGACTGGGTCAGCATGCCCACCGAGAACGTCCATCGCGGCCCGAATGCCGTCGTCGCCGGACTGCGTGAATTCACCAAGTCCTTCCCGGACTGGTACGTGGACGTGGAGCGCGTCATCACCGACGGCAACTTCATCGTCGTCGAATGGCGCACGACGGGCACTTTCACGCAGCCATTTCGCGGCGAAACGCCCAACGGAAGGCGCTTCTCGCGACGCGGCTGCGCGATCGCGGAAGTCGAGCGGGGACAGATCGTGCGCTACCGCGACTACTACGACCGGCTCGCATTGTTCGAGCAGCTTGGGCTCCTGGACCTGTTCATGCGCTCCGCCCGGACCGCAGGACTGCCTGCGCAGGAATGATGCCCATATCGGTGGGTGACGAGGCGTAGGACTCGTCCGGCATCCATTGGCGCTGCGTTGCGGGAAAGTAATAGGTTCCTCGTCCCGCACGAAAGGAAACAACATGGGTATCTTCAGCGCGATCCTCGACAAGCTTCGCGGCCACGGCCGCCAATCGCAGCCGCAGTCGCAGCCGGGCCAGACGCCCGCTCAACAGCAGCAATACCAGCCGACGCAGCAACCCGACCAGGCGATCCAGCCGCTCAGCAACGTGGACGTCGAGAAGGTGTTGAAGGAGATGGCCGCCAAGAAGGGCGGGGGCGGCAACTATCGCGAGTCGATCGTCGACCTGCTGAAGCTGCTCGATCTCGACTCCAGCCTCGACGCACGCAAGGACCTGGCGAAGGAGCTCGGCGTCAATGCCGGCGCGCCCGGCACGGCGGAGCAGAACATCGCGCTGCACAAGGCGGTGATGCGCAAGGTCGCCGAGAACGGCGGCAAGGTACCCGACTCGATGAAGGACTAGTCAGGCTGAAGCGGCCAGCCGCCTCTTCGCGAGGCGGCTGATCCACCAGCTCAGCCCCACGGTCACGGCGATCCCCACGCCGAGGCCCACCCATTTCATCCCGCTGTCGAAGCTGCTCAGCATCCGTCCGCCGGCGCCTGCGCCGACGTAGATGAGCGTCGATGGAAGGCCGGTGAGCGCGGTGCCGATCAGGTACGAGCGCATCTTCACGCGGCTCGCACCCAGGAAGTAGTTCTGCAGGCCGAAGGGAACCGCGGGACTCATCTGAAGCAACGCCACCGCCCTCCACCCGCCATCGCGTATCGCCTCGTCCACCGCCTTCAGCTTCGGGCGTCGCTTGATCATCTTCTGCACGCCCTGCCGGAACAGGTAGCGGGACGCGAGGAACGCGCACGACGCGCCGAGGAAGGACACGATGAGCGCGATCGCCACGCCCTTCACGAATCCGAACGCGGCGCCCGCGGCCACCGTGAGCGGCCAGCGCGGCATGGGCAGCGTGGCCACGACCAGGTACAGGAGCAGGAACGCGAGCGCTCCGTACTGCGTCGCGGAATCGGACAGGTCCTGCAGCCACTCCATCCTCAGCTCTCCATCGCACGATGCCGTCGAAATGGGTGGACAACGCGATGCGGCCTTCGTGCTCCGACACGATTTGTTTCGATCCCGCATAGCGGAACGGCGTTTCGGGGCGATGAATCGATTTATCATTGAGGGTCATGAATGCAGCTTCCCAACGCCGCCGCTGGCCGTGGATCGCGGGTGTCGCGATCATCGGAGTCGCGCTTGCCGGCTGGTGGTA
>Ga0207691_10008159_pt1 | contig 10053 bp, 11 predicted proteins | sample KBSM13metaG_FD_184327 | JGI IMG/M metagenome (GOLD analysis project Ga0207691, IMG submission 184327) | Miscanthus rhizosphere microbial communities from Kellogg Biological Station, Michigan, USA - KBS M1-3 metaG (SPAdes) (version 2) | ecosystem: Host-associated > Plants > Roots > Rhizosphere >... | reverse complement strand
GCCGGCCACCTCCGCGGCGACCGGCACGACGAAGGCCTGGACCCTGGCCTGGGACGTGTGCGGCGTCAGGCGATCGGAGACGAAATACCAGGTCAGGCTGAACACGATCAGCACCAGCACGATGATCGCGCCGACGCGCGAACCTCCACCCGGCTTGGGCTCGGTCGCGCCAGTCGCGATCGGCTCGGCCGGCGGCGGCTGCGTGGGCTCGTTCGGCGCGGGCGCTGCGGATTGTTGGGTCATGGTCTTGCCGTCGCGGAAGAGGGAGGAGACGCATCGGGAGGCGGCAGCGGCTCAGCCAGGATGCCTTTCCAGTCGCTGCGGCGCTCCATGGTGTCGCGCGTCGCGTCGTCGATGACGGGGCGGCTACGCCCCTGCTCCCAGCCGCCGCCCATCGCCTTGTAGATCGCCACCAGGCTCTGCATCAGCCCGCCCTGGGTGGAGACGAGCGAGTCCTGCTGGAGGAACAACGATCGCTGCGAGTCGAGCACGCGCTGGAAGTCGGTGAGCCCTTCCTGGTACTGCAAGGTGGCGATGTCGAGCGATCGCTGCGCCGCCTTGACGGACTCGGCGAGCAGGATGATCTGCTCGCCCGTCCTGGCGAAGCTGACGGCCGCATCGTCGACTTCGCGCGCCGCGCGCAGGACCGCGTCCTGGTACTGCTCGTAGAGCTGCTGGAATCGCGCATCCTGCAGCAGGACCGTGTTCGTGAGCCGGCCCTGGTCGAACACGTTCCAGACCAGGCTCGGGCCGATTCCCCAGGTCAGCGAGCGCGCCGACGAGCTCAACGACGTGGCCGACAGGCCGATGGATCCGAGCAGCGAGATCGACGGATAGAGATCGGCCGTGCTGACGCCGATGAGCGCGGACTGCGCGGCGAGCTGCATCTCCGCGGCCCTGACGTCGGGGCGGCGGCGCATCAGGTCCGCCGGCATGTCGACGATGACGTCGAGCTCGGCCTGCGGGATCGAGTCCTTGCCGGTGGCCATCTCCGGCAACGGCCCCGGAGGGCGCGCCAGCAACGTACTCAGCGCGTTCTGCGCCTGGCGCACGCCGATCTCGAGCGCGGGGATCGTCGCCAGCGTCGCGAGGTACTGCGCCTTGGCCTGCTGAACGTCCAGCTCCGAGTCGTACCCCGACGCGAACAGCCGCTCCGAGATGTCGAGATTGCGCTTCTGGAGCGCCGCATTCTCGGCGGCGATGCGAAGCCGCACCTTGATGGTCCGGATCGAGATGTACAGCCCGGCCACCTGCGAGGCCATCAGGACCTGGACGTCGTCGTAGAGGGCGATGCTGGCCCAGTAGCCGGCATCGGCGGCCTCGATGCTGCGCTGGAACTTGCCCCAGAAATCCAGCTCCCAGCTGGCGCGCAGCCCGGCGTTGACCGCCACCGCCGAGGTGTCCGAACCGCGCTCCCGGTGCTCGCCCGCCCAGAGCACCTCGCCGGTCGCCTGCTTGACCTGCGGATACAGCGAGCTGCCGGCGATGCCGAGCTGTGCGCGCGCCTCCATGATCCGCAACCCGGCCGTGCGCACGTTGGGATTGGCACGCAGCGCCTGGTCCACGAGCCGGTCGAGCACGGGGTCGTTGAAGCGGCGCCACCAGTCGAGCGTCTTCTCGCTGCTGCGCACGCCTTTCGCGGCAGACAAGGACTCGAGCGAGCCTCCTGTCCAGGTGTCCAGCCAGGTGACCTCGGGGCGCTTGAAGTCCGGTCCCAGCGTCGTGCAGGCGCCGAGCAGCGTCGCTCCGGCCAACGCTCCGGCTCGCGCCGCCCACCGGGTCACCGCCATCCGCCAGGCTCAGGCCGCGGCCTGAGGTCCGCTTTCGATCGCCGCGACGTCGGGGTTGTTCGCCACCCACCACATGAAGATCTGGTAGCCCAGGGTCAGCAAGGTCGCGCCGATGAACATGCCCAGGATGCCCGACGTCGCCAGCCCGCCCAGCGCGCCGAGCAGGACCACCGGCATCGGCGCATCGACGCCGCGCCCGAGCAACAGCGGCTTGAGCACGTTGTCGAGCATGCCGCCGATGAAGAGCAGCACGCTGTAGGTGACGGCGGCGCCGGTTCCGTAGTCGCCGCTCGCCCAGACGTAGACGATCACCGGCAGGGTGACCAGCAGCGCAGGCACCTGGGCGATTCCGAGCACCAGCACGAGCAGCGCCAGCGCACCGGCGAAGGGGATGCCGGCCACGATCATGATCAGGCCGATCACGATGGCCTGGATGAACGCCACGCCCAGCACGCCCAGCGCTACCGCACGGATGGTTGCGCTGGAGAGCGTGACGAACCCGGCGCCCCGGTCGACGCCCATGATGCGATCGAAGATGACTTGCGCCTGTGCGGCTCCCTCTCTGCCGAAAGCCATGATGATTCCGGCGACGATGAACGAGGCGAGGAAGAGCAGGATCGCGCCGGCGATGCTGGCCACCGCCTCGACCGCGGTCTTGGCCAGGGCAGCGATCTTCGGTTGCAGGCTCGTGACGAGCGCCGGCAGGTCCTCGTGGGCTCGCGTCCATGCGGCGTGGACCTTCTTGCCGACGACCGGCCATTCGGCGACGCCCGCCGCGGGCGCGGGGATCACCAGCGTGTTCTCGTGCACGCTGTCGACCAGGTCGTGCAGCGAGTCGCCGAGCGCGCCCATCAGCACGGCGGTCGGCAAGACGATGACCACGACGCCGACGAGCGTGAGCAGCGTCGCTGCAAGCCCTTGCCGCCCGCCCATCCTTCGCGCGAGCTTCTGGTGTGCGGGAAACAGCGTGACCGCGAGGATCAGCGCCCACGCCATCATGCCGATGAAGGGCGAGAAGATCCGGTAGCAGAGGACCGCCAGGGCCAGCACCAGTCCGGCTCGGATCAGGACGTCCATCAACCGCTTGGACAGTCTCGTCTCGGCGGCGCGATCGGTCGCGAAGGTCGCACTCATGGTCGGGCTCCTCGGTGATCTCAGGCTCTCGAGTTTCCGAGCCTTCGATAGATCCTGACGATCACTTCCTCGGCAACGAGCATCACGACGACGACGACGATGAGCGTCAGCAGGCCGTGGAACCGGCCTTCGAAGCGAACCTTGTCGCCGAAAGCGAAGCTCAGCGCCTCCAGGATCACGAACTTGGAGAGGAACAAGATGAGCCAGGCGGTGAAGTACCTGAGAAAGGTCATCATCCCGCCGGGCCGGGCCTTGAAGTACCCGGCGACCCAGTGCTCGATGGCGATCGTCACCTTCAGCAGGATCTGCAGCAGCACGGCCGCCAGCAAGGACGTGGTGAAGCTGTCGACGTAGACCTTCTTCGAATACTCGACGAAGAGGTTCAGGACCAGCAAGTCGATCAGTACGGCGGTGAAGTAGCGAACGAATAGTCGTTGGCTGTCCGTGGGTCCCTCTGCCGACGCAGGCAAGAGCGCTTCTGCTTTCATCGCCTTGGTCTCCCCGAGTACTCGATGCGTTTCACGTCTGCGGCCGTGCCGATGACGGCGGCCACTCGATCGGCAACCAGGAGTGGATCCGCACCCTCATGCTGGCCCAGCTCGTATCGGCACCTTCGTGTTTTTTCCGATGCCGGGGCAGCCCGAGCGCCCTGCTCCATCGGCCGGGCGACTTGCATGTCTTCATCGGGCCGCGCCCGGCAACGAAAGCCGGGCGGGCCGGGCCGCTACTTCTTGACCGGTTCCACACTGACCGCGACGGCTTGCGAGTACACCGCCTCGATCTGGTCGCCGACCTTGATCAGCTTGAGCTGGGCCGGATCCTCGACGTAGAGATCAACGGTGCGATTGGGGCCCTTCAGCGTCACCTGATGCGTCTTCGCGTCGACCGCGATCACATCGGCGATGACCGTGACCTGCTCGCCCACGGCGCCGCCCGGTTGCCCACCGGCCGGCGCGCGCGTGGTTTCGCTCGACCCCTTCGCCGAGCGCAGCTCCTTGCCGTCCTTCTTCAGGGTCAGCGACAAGGCCTCCGCGTAGCGAACGCGAACCTGGTCGCCGACCTTGACCTGCGCCAGGTTGCGAACCTCCGGGCCGACCGTGAGCGGCACGACGTTGCCCTTCGGGCCTTTGAGGGTCACGTGGCCCTTGGCCGCATCGACCTCCTCGACGGTGGCGACGAGCGTGCGCTCATGGCGCAGGGTCGCCTTGCCGGGGGACGACTCCATCGTCGCCCCCGAGGTGTCGGCGCCCGTTTTCTGGGCGAGGGCGGGCAGCGCGAGCGCGCCGAGCAGCGCAGACAGGGTGAGGATCGAAAGTCGTTGGGTCATGGGCATCTCCAGTTCAATGAGGTGGGAACAAGGGTGGGCAGGCGGAGCACGGCATCCTCAAGGCGCCGCTTCCTTCCAGCCCGGTCCGGGGTCGAAAGTGGTCATCTTCGAGGCGATCGCGGCGGTGTCCTTGCCGAGGTTCTTCTCGAAGATCTTGCCGGCGCCGTTGACGATGAACGTCATGACGCCGGTACCGCCGTGCTCTGCAGGATACGCGACCATCGCCGCGCCGGCGACCATGCGACCGTTGATGACGTAGCTGTAGGCGCCGCCGGCCGCGCTCTTGCCCTGGCCGGTGAGGATGCGGAAGTGATAGCCGCGGTACGGATCGCCCCGCTTGTGGCCGGCGAGGTAGGCCGAGCTCTCGGCGATCAGCGGCCCGAACGGGCTGGGCGATTCGCCGCGGCTGGTATCCGCCGGCCAGTACAGGCCATCGAACTTGCCGGGCGAGCTGGCCAGCTTCTGCGCGAACTGGAGCACGCCATCGCCGTTGCGATCGACCGATGCGTATTCCTGCTGGGCGGCCACGTACGCGCGCAACACGGCGATGGCACTGCGCTCGTTGCGGCCGATGCGGCGGTTCTGGATTTCCTCGGCGCCTTGCTCGGTCGCAAAACGCCAGCTGCTGCCTTCGCGGACGAGGGGGATGGGGAACGGCCAGGCCTGCGTTCCGACCAACAGCTGGACGCGTTCCGGGCTGCTCTCTTGGAGGATGTGGAACGCGTTGAACGCGGCAACGATCTCGGCGCGCCTGGCGCTGTCGTAGGCGGCATCGCCGCTGACGACCAAGCTCTTGTGCTTCTCGCCGAACACCGCGACGAGCGCGGCGTCGTCATTGCCCTTGAGCGCCGTGGTGAACGCTTCGAGGGCGGCCGTGGGCGATGCGAAGGTCTGCTGCGCGGCGGCGTGCGACAGCAGCGGCGCCATCAGCAAGGACGCCGAGAGCGAGGCGAGCAGCGCGACGCGACGCAGCGCCGGATTCATCAGTGCGCGTGGATTCATGGTCATTGCCACCCTGTCGATTGCAGTCGTGCGGTTCATGGCGTCTCCTAGCGGCGACCGCCGCCGCCGCGCCCACCGCCACCACCACCGCCGCCACGGCCGCCGCCGCCACCTCGGCTCGAAGACATCGACGATCCGGCCGAGCTTCGGCTCGACGCGCCACGCGAGCTGTCCATCTGGGTCTGGCGGCCCGAACCGCCGCTGCCCTCGAATGCGCCACCGCCGCCTCGGTTGGAGGCGCCGGCGCCGCCGCCGTCAGCGGCCCGGTTCGACGCGCTGGCGCCGCCAGCACCGCCCCGGTTCGACGCGCCGCCGCCGTCACCGGCTCGGTTGGACGCGCCCGCGCCGTCACCGGCTCGGTTGGACGCGCCCCCGCCGGTACCTGCGCCCCCTGTCTGGCGTGCCGAAGTCGACGACAGGCCCCCGCCGGCGCCGCCGGCGCGATCGCCCGTGCGCGTCGCCGGCGTGGCGCCGACGGACCGGCTCACCTGCCCCGGCTGCTTGTTCGACTTCCACTGCGACGAGCCGCTGCCGTTGCCGCGGGCGCCTGCCGGCTGGTTGCTCGGCCGATTGCCGCTGCCGATGTCGCCAGTGTTGATGTTGGTGTTGCGGTTGACATTGATGTTGTTGTTGCCGCCGCCGTAGTTGGCGCCCCAGTGGCCGCCGTTCCATGCCGCGCCGATCGCGGCGCCCCAGATCAGCCCGGTCGCCAACGCGGCGCCCGGCGCATAGGGGTAGTAGTAAACCGGGTACGGCGACGGGTAGTAGCCCCAGGCCGAGTAGCCACCGCTGACGACGACCGTCGTCGGGTTGTACTGCGGCACGTAGATGACTTGCGGGTCGGTGGGGACGATCTTGATGACCTCCTTCTCCACCACCACCGTCTGCTTCGGATCGGTCTTGAGGTTGCCCGCGGCCTGGGTCTTGCGCCGAAACGCCTGCACCGCCTCGAGCACCTCGCCCTGGTCGGCGACGACGGCCTCGCCGAGCGCCGCAGTCCAGTCGAGGTCGGCGCTCATCGCGGTCACGACCTCGGGATAGTTGAGCAGCGACTTGACCGAGTCGTCCCACTTGTCGTCGAGCGGCAACTTCGGATCGGTCTTGCGCTTGGCGAGAAAGCGATCGGCCTGGACGATCTGGAGCGGATTGGTCGACGCCGGGAGGACGAGCGCAACCAGGTCGTCCGGATAGAGCGCGATCCGGGCGACGAGCTTTTCGAGCTCTTCCGGCGTCAGTGCGGCGTCGGGGATCGGCGTCACGGCCGGGGCCGGCGCGGGCGTTTGCGAGAACGCGGACGAAGGCGCCAGGTAGACGCCCAGCGCTGCCGCCAGCGAGAGGGCGATCGCCGCCGTACGGGAACCGTGCTGTGGCTTCATCGAGAGCCGCCTCATTTGATCGTGTAGCCCTTGCCTTCCAGGCACGCTGCGCGCGCCTTCCCGAAAGCCTGCTGCTGCTGCTGCGAAGCACCGGCCTGCTGCTGCTGCTGCGCTGCGTTCTGCTTGCGACTCTGGTTGCGCGCCGCGGTGGCACCGACGGCCGCGCCGGTGCCGGCGTCGCCCACGATGCCGCCCACGACCGCGCCCTTGGCCGCGCCGCGCGCACCCGCGCCCGCGGTGGTGCCGGTCGCGGTCGTCGGCGCTGCCGCTTGCGGCGGCGGCGCCTTGGCCGGATCGAAGCCGGTCTGCTGGACCGCCCACGAGTAGCAGGCCGCCTCGTCGCTCTTCTGCTTCTCCGGCGTCTGCCCCTTGGCCGGGTACACGTACTGCTGCGCGCTGGCCGAGCCGACGAAGGCCACGGAAACAGCGAGCAGGCAGAAGCTTCGGCTTCCTCGAATCATGTCGTCTCCTCAGACTGTCGATGGCAGCAACGCCGAGCGCGCATCCGGCAACAGGTTCGCATGCACTGTGAGCCCCGGGCCTCTCGCTGCATATTGCCCTTAGAGGCAGGTTCGCGCAGATCGCATCGGCGCTAGCCTGCTCCGCACAGAACGGGCGACGCTCACGCGAACGCCTTCGTCGAATCAATATCAGAGGGAGCCGGGCGAATGAGGGAACCCATGGCATCGGTCGGTCGACTTTTAGTGACCGGCACCCTGCTGGCAGGCGTCACTGGAGTAGCGCAAGCGCAGATGACGCCGGCGCAGAGCCTGATCCAGGACAAGTTCGTCCTCAATCTCGGCGGCTTCGTCGTCGGCACCGATGTCACCGCACGGCTGAACGGCTCGTCATCGACCAACTCGGACATCGACTTCGACCAGACTTTCGGCGACGGCAGCGACGCGACCCGCATCCGCGCCGATGCCTTGTGGCGCATCACGCCGAACCATCACCTGCGCTTCCTCTACTTCAACAACACCAACACCAGTGCGCGCGCCATCGATCGCAACATCGCCTGGGGCGACTACACGTTCCAGGCCGGCGCCACCGTCGAGGCGAAGACCAAGTTCCAGATCTACGAGCTCGCCTACGAATACGCGTTGTGGCGCACCGCGGACGTCGAGATCTCGGGCAGTCTCGGCGTTCACTACATGAAGCTTTCGCAACAGCTGGCGGGAACGGCGACGTTCACCGATGCGAACGGCGTCACGAAGGCAGCGTCGTTCGTCAGGAAAGAGAACTCGGTGCCCCTGCCCTTGCCGGTCGTCGGCGCTCGCGCCGCCTGGGCCTTCGCGCCGCAGTGGGTGCTCGAAGGCCAGGGGCAGATCTTCAAGGCCGACATCGACGGCTACGACGGCCGGATCACCGACCTGCGCGCCGGCGTGACATGGATGTTCAGCCAGAACTTCGGTGTCGGCGCCGGCTACAACCGGTTCGTCACGACCGTCGAGACCAGCAAGGAGAAGTTCGACGGGCACGTTCGCCTGGGCTACTCGGGCGTGCAGCTGTATTTGACCGGCGCGTTCTAGCAACGGCGACGAGAGATCGTCGCCAGCCTGCGCGCCTTGCCGAGCGCGGTCGACGCGCAATCGAGCAGCCTGCCATCTGCTCGATCGGACAGCGGAGGATCGGAATGTTGCGAGGACACTGCGCCGTCATCACCGGGTCGACCAGGGGCATCGGCGCGGGCATCGGGCGCGCGCGGGGGAGCGCCCCTGGCGCCCGCCGGCTGCTCAACGGCTTCGACGACGCCGACCGGATCGAGTCGCTGCGCGCCGGCGGCGCGGCGGTTTCGGTCGACGACAACTGGCTGGCGCTCTAGTGCCGCTCCTTCACCTAGGTGCAATGGACGGGCAGGTAGCGCCGATCCACAGTTTCATCCCTGCGATGAGTGCACCCCCCACCTACGTGGCTGTAGTCGACGACGATCGGAGCGTCTGCCTTTCGTTTGCCCGCTTGCTGCGCGCAGCGGGCATCCAGGCGATCACCTACGGCTCGGCCGAGGCGTTTCTCGCCGACACCAAGCGGCCCAAGTTCGATTGCATGGTGTTCGACGTCCAGCTCGGCGGGATGTCCGGCATCGAGCTCGCAAAGGCGCTCGCTGCACCCGGAAGCTCTCCCACGCCGGTGATCTACATCACGGCGCACGACGACCCCGAGACCCGGGCCAGCGCCGAAGCGTCGGGGTGCGCCGCCTACTTCCGCAAGAACGAGTCGGGCGCCGAGGTGCTCGAGACGATCCGCAGGCTGACCCAATAGCCGGTCACGACCCGATCGCGCGCGCCTTGTCGAGCGCGTTGCGCAGGATCTTCGCCCAGGCGGCGGCCACGTCGCGCGCCTCGCTCTCGTTCTCGCCGGGCTCCACGCGCTGCATGCGCGCCATTCTGTTCCCCTCGCGGCGGTCGGCGACGCGCGCCAGCATCTGCCCGCTGGCGGCGTCGGAGAGCTCGGCCAGCAACGTCATCTGACCGGCCGACGACACATAGGTTTTCGAGCGCCCGACGCTCATGTCGCTCGGCGCATTGATGTAGACGTTGAGGACGCTGGCCTTGACGCGCAGGACGTCGGGCGCGGATTCGCTCGTGATCTGGTACGCGCCGTCCTTCTGCAGGACCTTGGTGAACTCGTCCTCGACCAGCTTCGCGACGCTCACCCTGATCTTCTCGCGCTCCTCGGGGCCGAGCTTGATGCGGCTGCCGGTCCGGGTGGGCTCCCACGACTTGTCGAACTGGACCTCGACTGGATCGAGCTTGACGCGCTTGTAGGCGGCGAGCGACGCACCCGGGCGGGCATAGGCGAGGTCGAGCCCCTTGACGCTGATCTTCTGCAGGCCGTCGCGGCTCATGGCCTCGTCGACGTCTTTCTTGGAGGCGGCGAGCGAGCTCGTCAGGACGAGCGTCAAGGCGAACAGGCAGGCTGCCTTGAGGGAGGCGATGGTCGTCATGGTGATGTGTCCTCGGATGCGGAAATTTCCGGTGTGGATGCCTCGAGTGGAACGCGCGCCGGCGCTAGGAGCCGATGCCGTGCGCCTTGTCCAGTGCCTTGCGCAGGATCCGCGCCCACCCGACGGCGATCTTTCGGGCTTCCTGCTCGTTCACCGTCCCGTTCACGAGGTACATCCTGCCCTCCTTGCTCGCGTCGCGCTGATCGGCGACGCGCGCCAGCACTTGGCCGCTCCCAGAGTCGGAGAGCTCGGCCACGAGCGTCATCTCGCCGGCCGACGAGACCAGCGTGCGCGTGCGGCCGGGGCCGACATCGGGCGCGTTCACGTAGAGGTCGAGAATTCTCGGCTTGACGCGCAGGACGTCGGGGCCGGCGTCGCTCGCGACCCGATAGGCGCTGCTCTTCTGCAGCTCCCTGGCGAACTCCTCCTCGACGACCCGGGCCACGTTCGACCTGATCTTCTCGCGCTCTTCGCTGCTCA
>Ga0207691_10008157_pt1 | contig 10055 bp, 7 predicted proteins | sample KBSM13metaG_FD_184327 | JGI IMG/M metagenome (GOLD analysis project Ga0207691, IMG submission 184327) | Miscanthus rhizosphere microbial communities from Kellogg Biological Station, Michigan, USA - KBS M1-3 metaG (SPAdes) (version 2) | ecosystem: Host-associated > Plants > Roots > Rhizosphere >... | reverse complement strand
TGAGTTCCGGCAGATGCGGGCCGTAGGCGTCGAGCGCCATCTGCGAAGCCTTGCGCGTGGCGACCTCGGGGCCTTCCTTCTGGATCTTCGCGATGTAGGCGTCGGCAGCGGCGGCGAAGTCCTCCGGCAGTTCGGCGTGCGAGCGGCGCGTGAGCTCGGCGGCGAGGTCCGGATAGCGGTTCGCGTAGGCGTCGAACAGGTTGTTCCACTGCTCCTCGCGCACGATGCCGGTGTTGCCGGCGCGCCAGCCCGCGTAGATCTCCTCGGGGATCTCGAAGGGACCGTAGGGCCAGTTGAGCTGCGCGCGCGCGGCGGCGACTTCGTCCTTGCCCAACGGCGCGCCGTGCGCGGACTCGGTGCCCTGCTTCTTCGGCGAGCCGAAGCCGATGATCGTGCGGCAGCAGACCAGGGTCGGGCGTTCGCCCTCGTCCTGCGCGGTCCGGATCGCGGTGGCGATCTCGTCCGGGTCGTGGCCGTCGACGTCGCGGATCACCTGCCATCCGTAGGCCTCGAAGCGCGCGGGTGTGTCGTCGGTGAACCAGCCCTTGACGTGGCCGTCGATCGAGATGCCGTTGTCGTCCCAGAACGCGATGAGCTTGCCGAGCCCGAGCGTGCCGGCCAGCGAGGCGGCCTCGTGCGAGATGCCCTCCATCATGCAGCCGTCGCCCATGAACACGTAGGTGAAATGGTCGACGACCTCGAACTCGGGGCGGTTGAATTCGCTCGCGAGCAGCTTCTCGGCGAGCGCGAAGCCGACCGCGTTCGCGAAGCCCTGGCCGAGCGGCCCGGTCGTCGTTTCGACGCCGACCGTCATGTGCGCCTCGGGATGGCCCGGCGTCTTCGAATGCAGCTGGCGGAACTGCCGGAGCTGCTCGAGCGGCAGGTCGTAGCCGCTCAGGTGCAGCAGCGCGTACTGCAGCATCGAGCCGTGGCCGTTGGAGAGCATGAAGCGGTCGCGGTTGAACCACTTCGGGTTCTTCGGCGCGTGCTTGAGGAAATCGTTCCAGAGCACCTCGGCGATGTCGGCCATGCCCATCGGCATCCCGGGGTGCCCGGAGTTCGCGGCCTGGACGGCGTCGGCGGCGAGGAAGCGGATGGCGTTGGCGAGTTCGAGGCGGGTGGGCATGGGATTTTCGCTCGTGGAAGCCCCTCTCCCTCCGGGAGAGGGGTTGGGGAGAGGTTTCGGGTGCTCGGAGCGCATGAGGAAACCGCACCCTCATCCGCCCCTGCCGGGGCACCTTCCGGAGGGGGAAGGGAAATCAGGCCGTCATTGTCCCATCCCCGGCGCAGCCTGTCGCCCCGGCACGGCCCCGCGCGGTTGCGGCCCGTTGCCGTCAGGCTGGCAGGTCGGGTTCGGCGATGGGATCGGGTTCGGTGGTGCGCTCGGCCACCACGACGGCCGTGGCCAGGTCGCCCGTCACGTTCAGCGCCGTCCGGCACATGTCGAGGAAGCTGTTGACCCCGATGATGATGCCGATCCCCTCGGGCTTGAGCCCGACGACGCCGCAGATCATCGCGATGACCGGCAGCGAGCCCGACGGGATGCCGGCCGTGCCGATGCCGCCAAGGATGCACAGTCCCAGCACCATGACCTGGTGCGCGAGGTCGAGGTGCAGGCCGGACACCTGGGCGAGGAACAGCACCGTCACGCCCTCGAACAAGGCGGTGCCGTGGTGGTTGGCCGACGCGCCGACCGTCAGCACGAAGCGCGCGACCTTGCGCGGCAGCATGAGGTTTTCCTCGGCCACGCGCAGCGTGACCGGCAAGGTCGCGGCCGAGGACGCCGTCGCGAACGCGGTCAGGATCGCCTCCTGGCTGTCGCGGAAGAAGCGCAGCGGCGACATGCGCCCCATGAAGCGCACCCACAGCGGGATCACCACGAACATGTGCAGGGCGAGCGCGCCGACGACGGTCAGCACGAACCAGCCCAGGCTCTTCAGCACGTCGAGGCCCAGCTGCGCGCACAGGTTGAACATGAAGCACGCGACCGCGTAGGGCGCGAGCCGGATGAACAACCCGATCAGCCGCATGCAGACCTCGAACAGGCCCTGCAGCGCGTTCTTGAAAGCCTGCGTCGCCGGGCTCGGCGAAAGCACCAGGCCGATGCCGATCATCAGCGCGAAGAACACCACGCCGAGCGACTGCTTCTCGTCCACCATCGCCGCGAAGACGTTCTTCGGCACGATGTTGACGATCAGGTCGACCGCGTTGAGCTTCTGCCCGCTGCTCACGATCTGCCCGGCCTTGGCGGCGTTGAGCGACATCGCCTTCTGCACGGTCGCCGGGTCCATGTGCAGGCCGGGCTGCAGCAGGTTGACCATCAGCAGGCCGATCGCGACCGCGAAGCCGGTGACGGCCGCGGTGTAGGCGAGGGTCTTCCACCCGAGCCGGCCGAGGCTCGCGACGTCGCCCAGTTCGCCGACACCGAGAACGAGGGCCGACATCATCAGCGGGATGACCAGCATGAACAGCATGCCGAGGAAGATCTGGCCGAAGGGCTTGGTCGCGTAATGGATGAATCCATCGACGAAGTCCTGCAACGGCTGCGGCCATCCCGGTGCGTAGAAATGGACGGCGAGCCCGAGCGCGGCGCCGAGCACGAAGCCGATCAGCACCTTCAGGTGCAGCGGCAGGCCGCGGCTGCGCGCTTCCGGATCGGGCGGTGTCGGGTGGACCGGGGAAGCGTGGGTCATGCGCGCACCGTGCGGGGAGTTTCGGGGAGGACGGCCAACGGTACGCGGGTCGGCCCGCGTTCGTGCGCGGCGAGGATACCGGTGCGGGTGGGGAGTTGCGAGTTGGAAATCCCGGGTTCCACGTTCCGGTTCGCCGTTGGGCCGTTGCGGGTGCGGAGGCGAGCTGCCTCCGACTCCGGGCTCAGGACGCGTCCGGGTACAGCGGAGGCAACGACGCGTCGCGCCGCACCGGGCGCGCCGGGGCCGACCAACGCGGCGGCTTTGCAAAGGCGGAGCGCAGGCGGTCGAGCGCCTGCGGCGCGGGCGTTCCGTCCGCCCGCCAGCGCGCCGCGTCGAAGGCGAGCACCGCCTCGCGCTGGCCCGGGTCGTCGAGCCGCGCGGCGACGGCGGCGAGGCCCTCGGGCGCGCGCTCGCGCGGTGCGGCCGCGTGCGCCGCGGCGACCAGCGCAAACGTGATGGCCGAGGCGTCGCCCGAGGCGAGGGCCTCATCGAGCGTCGGCCAACGAACCGGGATGGCGGCCGCACGGTCCTCGCCGGCATCGGCGGGAACGATCCCGCGCCCCCGGCGCCAGCCCCAGGCAAGCGCGAGGACGAGCGCCACCGCGAGCACGAGGGCGATCACCTGCCAGACGTGGGTCTCCGAAGCGCCGTGCACCGGCACCGATGCGGTTTCCGTCCGGCTGGGCGGCGCTGCGGGCTCGCCGGATTCCTTGCCCGTCGCCGCGCCCGGCCGGACGCGCACGGCCGGGAGGCTCGCCTTGGCGACGGCGGCGCGATCGTTCACGACGTCCCACCACGGCACCGCGAACTCGGGCAGGCGCAGTTCGCCGCTGCGCTCGGGGACGATCGCGAACCGGCGCGTGCGCTCGGCCTGCAGGGATCCGCCGCGGGCATGCTCGATCGTCGAGGACGGCTCCGGATACACCTGGGCACCGGGGACCGGCGGCAGGGTGATTTCGGGAAGCTGGGCCGCGGTCACGCCATCGCCGGCGAGGTGGACGACCACCCCGAACGGCTCGCCGGCCACGGGCGCGGTCGCGGGCGCATCGACGGTCACCTGCAGCGATTTCGCCGGCAGCCAAGGGCCGGCTGCGTTCGGCGGGCGCGCGCGAACCGGCACGTCGAATGCCTTGCCGGTCGCGTGCAGCGCGCTGCCGACCGTATCGTCGTCGAACACGCCCGCGAGACCCGGCATCGTGCGCCCCTGGAACTCCGGCGCGGGAATGTGCATCGTCCCGCTGCGCTCGGGCAGCAGGAGGTAATGGCGCTCGACGACGTCGTAACGGTGGCCGCCCACCATCACCGAATCGTGCTGGTCGTCGCCGACCTGGCGGAGGTCGCCGTTGTCGGGCGCGGGCAGATCGAGCGAGGCATCGAGCGGGGGTACCGCGTAGTACAGCCGCAGCGTGTAGATGGTGGCCTGGCCCACGTAGGGATGCTCAGGCGCGATCGCGCTTTCGATGAAGACCGGGCCGGTTCCGGACGGCGTCGATGCAACTGCGCCGGACGTCGAGGGGGAGGCCGCCTGCGCCAGCGTCGCGACCGCCACGCGCAACGGAGGCGTGCGCCCGTTGCCGACGACGATCGACGGAATGTCGATCACGCCGCCGTGACGGGGCGCGAGCGTCACCGCCCATTGCGTGGTGGTGCGCGCAGTCCCGTTGATGATGGTGGTCTGGCTGCCGGTGGCGGTGCCGTGCACCTCGAAGTCGCGGCCCAGCGCCGACAGGTCGGGCCTGCCGGGCGATCCGTCCGTTTCGATCGTCAGCTGGATCGGGTCGCCGACCGCGACGTGATCGCGGTCGAGCCAGGCGCGCACGGCCGCACCGGCCCCGGGCGCTGCGAGCAGCATCAGCACGACGACCAGCAGCAGGCGCAGCCGGCTCATCGGTCGGACTCCTGCTGCCGGCGCTGGTATTCGAGCGCGAACTTCCGGCGCAGCAGCGAGCCGGTGTCGTCGGGCACCCGGCGCAGCAGGGTTTCGGTCGCCTCGCGCTGTTCGCGCTGCGCGGTCGATTCGGAGGCGACGCGCGCGCCCGGCTTCCCCTTCCCCTGCCGGCCCTGGCTTTCGCGCAGGGCCTGCTCGATCGCCTTGCGGTGGGCCGCGTCCGCCTGCGCCTGCTTGGCCGGATCGGGCCGGTTCGTCCCGTCGTCCGACGGCGAGGAAGCGGTCTGCCCAGCCGGCGAGGCCGGCGAAGCGGGCTTGTCCGGCTGGCCCTGCTGGCCGGCCTGCTGCTGGCTGCGTTGCATGTTTTCCCTGCTCTTGCTCTGGCCTTCCTTGGGCGGCTCGTCCTGCTTGCGTTTCGGGCCCTGGTTCGGGTCGTTCGCCGCCTGCTGGTCCTGCTTGCGGTCCTGCTGTGGCCGGCGCTGGAGCAATTCGCGCACGAGCGCGAGGTTGGCGCGCGCGTCGGGCATGCCGGGGCGCTCGCGCAATGCCTTCTCGTAGGCGGTCACCGCTTCGTCCAGGCGCTGCATCTGCGCGAGCGCGTTGCCACGGTTGTAGTCGGCGTCGGCTCCGGCCACCGTGGCCCATTCCCTGGCGGCCGCGTCGAAGTCGCCGCGACGGTAGGCCGCCGCCGCACGCTGCGAGGGGGTCTGCGCGAGCGCGGTCGCCGCGGCGGCATCGCCGCTGCGCAGCGCGCGATCGGCGAGCTGGTCCTTGCGCAGCCAGAGGGCGCCGGCGTCGCGCGGCCCGGAGGCCTGCGCGGGCACGGCCGGCCATGCGATCACCGCGACCAGGACGACGGCGAGCCAGCCGCGCCGGAATCCGAAGGCGACCAGCGGCAGCAGCAGCACCAGCAGGAACGGGCCGCCGTCGCGCCAGCCCAGGGCCTGGGTCGCTTGCGCCGTGCGCGCGTCGACGCCGCGCGGGTCGAGCACACCCAGCTGCGCGAGGTCCTCGTTGGAGGACGTCAACGCGGCGTAGCGCCCGCCGCCCGCGTCCGCCAGCTGGCGCAGGCTGCCGGCGTCGAGCCGGGCGATCCGCATCGCGCCGCTGTCGTCCTGCACGAAGGTGCCGTCGGGCGTCGGCAGCGGCGCGCCGGCCGCCGTGCCGATGCCGAGCACGTGGACGTCGTACCCGCGTGCGTGCACGGCCCGGGCCGCCGCAATCGCGGCCGCGTCCGCGCCGTCGGTGAGAAGCAGGATGTCGCCGTGGTCGAAGCCGGCGTTTTCGAGCAGGTCCGCCGCACGGCGGATGCCCGTGTCGGCGCGCTGGCCGTCGACCGGCAGGGTGTCGGGCGCAAGGGCGACGACGAGGTCGGACAGGCTGTGGGCGTCGTTGCTGAGCGGCGCGACCGTGAAGGCGTCGCCCGCGTAGGCAACGAGGCCGAGCTGGCCGCCGGCGCGACGGGCGATCAGCTGCTGGATCTTCAGGCGCGCGCGCAGCAGGCGCAACGGCGCGAGGTCGGCGGCCAGCATGTGCGAGGACATGTCCTCGACGATCACCAGCGGCGCGCGCGGCGCATACACGGCCACCGGTTGCCGCCACGCCGGCCCTGCGAGCGCGAGAACGGCCAGCACGTAGGCCGCGCTGGCCAGCCACGCGGCCGGCCGCCTGGCCGCGGGCGCTTCGCGCAGCAGGCTCGGCAGAAGGTGCGGGTCGACCAGGCGCCGCCACGGCGTATCGGTGCGCGCGAGTTCGCGCCACGCGAGCCACAGCAAGGGCAGCGCCAGCAGCGCGAGCAGCCACCAGGGCCGTAGCAGGCTCATGCCGCGGCCTCCGCGAACCGTCGGCGCGCGGCCGACGCGCCGAGCACCGCGACCGCGAGCACCAGCGCCGAGCCGAGGAACCAGGGATAAAGTTCGGTGCGCGGCCGCTCGGCTTCGCTCCTGTGCAGCGCGGGTTCGATGCGGTCGAGCTCGGCATAGATACCGGCGAGCTCGTCGGTGTCGCGGGCCCGGAAATAGCGCCCGTCCGTCTGCCGCGCAATCGCGCGCAGGCCATCCTCGTCGATCGGCGCGTCCGCGGGCGCCAGCGCAAGCCCGAGGTAGGGGTCGACCTCCCCGCTGCCGCCGAAGCCGATCGTGTAGATCCGCACGTGCTCGCCCGCGGCGAGCTTCGCGGCCTTCTTCGGATCGATCACGCCGGCGTTGCTGACGCCATCGGTGAGCAGGATCAGCACCCGCCGCGACGGCTGTTCGCCGGGCGCGGGCGGCGCGCGCAGGCGCTTGACGGCGAGCGCGATCGCATCGCCGATCGCGGTCTCGCGACCGGCCAGTCCCGATTCGCTGGACAGCAGCTGCTGGCGCACGCTCTCGCGGTCGTCGGTCAGCGGGGTGACGGCGTAGGCCTGGCTGCCGAACAGGATCAGGCCGACGCGGTCGCCCGTGCGGCGGTCGAGGAAGTCGCCGAGCACCGCCTTGATCGCGGTGAGCCGGTCCACCGCCTGGCCGCCCAGGCGCATGTCGGCGGTGGTCATGCTGCCCGACAGGTCGACCGCCAGCATGAGGTCGCGCCCGCTGTGGGGCGGCTGCAGGGCGTCGCCGAGCTGCTGCGGACGCGCCGCGGCCACGCACAGCAGCAGCCAGCCGAGCAGCGGCCAGAGCCGGCGCAGGCGGCGCCCGCCTTGCGGCGCGGCGGCCTGGCGCAGCGCCGTCTCGAACGCGCGCGCCTGCGGAACCCGCAACGCCGGCTGGTCCGCCGGCGGCGCGGCCGGCAGCACGCGCAGGGCCAGCCATGGCAGCGGCAGCGCGAGCAGCAGCCAGGGCCAGGCGAACTCAGGCATCGGCGCGCACCGTTTCGTCGGGATCGAGCAGCGCGGCGAAGCGGCGTCTCGCGAGCGCGAGGGTCGGTTCGAGCGGCTCGTCGATCGCGCGTCGGAAGGCGCCATCGACGAGCAGCGATCCCGGACCCCGGCTGAAGGACTGCGCGGGATCGTCGCCATCGAGGTAACGCAACCAGGCTTCGCCTTCGAGCGCGGCCGCCGCGGGATCGCGCAGCTTCGCGGCGCGGCGCAGCTGGGCCGACGCCTCGGCAAGGCGCGAGGGCGCGCTGTCCGCGCGCGCGATGGCCTCGTCGAATGCGAGCAGGGCCGCGTCGATGCGCGTCTGCTGCGACCGGCGCGGCGATGCCGTCCGGCGCCGCCAGACCACCGCGCCCGCGACCACCACCCATCCGGCGAGGACCCACCACCCGGGCGCCGGCGGCCACCAGCCCGGCGACGGCGGCAGATGGATGTCGTGCAGTCCGGGGATGGCACCGATCATCGCCGTGCCCCGGTCACGCGGCCGCGCGGCGCGGATCGAGCAGCGCGCCGAGCAGCCGGTCGGTGGGTTCGTCGCCACGCAGGCAGCGCACGCGTGCGCCCAGGCCCTGCAGCCGCCGCGTCTGCGCCTGGACCTGGTCGGCGAACGCCTGCTTCCAGCGCGTGCGGGCGAGGGCGCCGTCGAGGTCGAGATCCACCTGCGCCTCGCCGAGCGCGAACGCGAGCCGCTGCCGCGGCGGCTGCATCTCGAGCGCGTCGACGAGCAGCACGACCAGCACGTCGTGATGCGCGGCGAGCGTGGCCAGGCGCCCCTGCGGCACGTCCGCGAGCGAGCCCGCGTCGGCCAGCACCACCAGACTCGCGCCGGGGTGGAGCAGGCGCGCGGCGATCGACAGGGTCGGCCCGAGACCGGCGTCGCGCGCGGGCGGCTGCGCATACCAGCGCGCGAGCGCCTCGAGCACGCGCAGCGCGCCGCGCGGACCGCCGTTCGGGACGACGCCCGGATCGCCGGGCACCGCGGCGATCGCGCCGATGCGGTCGCCGCGGAACTGCGCTGCCCAGGTCGCGACCGCGCCCGCGCGCGCGGCCTGCACCGACTTGAAGCGCACGCGCGTGCCGAAGTACAGCGCGGGCGAGGCGTCGGCGACCAGCAGGGTCACCCGCTCGCGTTCGGCCTGGAACAGCTTGGTGTGCGGCTTGCCGGTGCGCGCCGACAGCCGCCAGTCGATGTGGCGCGCGTCGTCGCCGGGGGCGTACGGGCGCGATTCGGCGTATTCCATGCCGCGTCCGCGGAACGGCGAGGCGGCCGGACCGGCGACCGCCGCCGCCGCGAGCCGGGCCGGCGGCCAGCCGCGGACGCGGTCGCGCAATGCGATCAGTTCGGACAGGCTCGGCCGCAGTCCGTCGTCGTGCCGGGTCGGTGCGATCGCGGGCATGGCACGGCTCAGGGCAGCGGGACCCGTTCGAGCAAGGCGCGCACGAGCCTTTCGCCGTCCCAGCCGTCGGCGATCGCCTCGTAGCTCGGCAGCAGGCGATGGCGCAGCACGTCGGGGGCGACCGCCTGCACGTCGGCCGGGGTCACGTAGTCGCGGCCGGCGAGCCAGGCGCGCGCGCGGGCGCAGCGTTCGAGCGCGATCGAGCCGCGCGGGCTCGCGCCCCAGGCGATGCGCGCCGCCAGCTGCGGGTCGTAGCGCGCGGCGTCGCGGCTGGCGAGCACGAGTTCGACGAGGTAGCGCTCGAGCGCGGGTGCGAGGTGCAGGTCGAGCACGGCGATGCGCGCGTCGAACAGCTCGCGCTGGGTCAGCATGCGGGCGGGCGGCACCGGTTCGCGCAGGTCGGCGCGCGCGCGTTCGCGCACGAGCCGCAGGATCGCGCTCTCGGCGCCCGCTTCGGGGTAGCCGACGCGCACGTGCATGAGGAAGCGGTCGAGCTGCGCTTCGGGCAGCGCATACGTGCCTTCCTGCTCGATCGGATTCTGGGTCGCCATCACCAGGAACAGCCGCGGCAGCGCGTAGGTCGAGCGGCCGACGGTGATCTGGCGCTCGCCCATCGCCTCGAGCAGGGCGGACTGCACCTTCGGCGGCGCGCGGTTGACCTCGTCGGCCAGCAGCAGGTTGTGGAACAGCGGGCCGGGCTGGAATTCGAAGCGGCCCTCGGCCGCGCGCCAGATGTCGGTGCCCGTGAGGTCGGCCGGCAGCAGGTCGGGCGTGAACTGCACGCGGCTGAAGTCGCCCTCGATGCGCGCGGCGAGCTCCTTGACCGCCGTGGTCTTGGCCAGCCCCGGCGCGCCTTCGACCAGCAGGTGGCCGTCGGCGAGCAGGGCGATGAGCAGGCGGTCGACCAGGTCCTTCTGGCCGATCACCGCGGTCGATAGGTCGTCGCGGAGCGCGGCGAAACGGGCTTGCAGGGTGGCGGTGTCGATCGGAGTGTCCATGCGTGGGTCGTGCGGCGATTGTCCGCGATCAAGGCGTCCGGCGTCCGGACGGTACGACCGGATCAGCCGGCCATGGTTCCGGAGGCTCAGCCGCGCGCGGCGAGCACGACCTCGAGCGGTTCGGCCTTGCCGATCAGGAAGCCTTGCGCGTACTGGCAGCCCCTGGCGCGGAAGAACGCGAGCTGCTCCTCGTCCTCGATGCACTCGACCACGAGGTTGGCG
>Ga0207691_10008153_pt1 | contig 10056 bp, 14 predicted proteins | sample KBSM13metaG_FD_184327 | JGI IMG/M metagenome (GOLD analysis project Ga0207691, IMG submission 184327) | Miscanthus rhizosphere microbial communities from Kellogg Biological Station, Michigan, USA - KBS M1-3 metaG (SPAdes) (version 2) | ecosystem: Host-associated > Plants > Roots > Rhizosphere >... | reverse complement strand
GGTGTCGAGTGATTTGGCTGGCAACACATCCGTTGCCGCGCACCATAAGCGCGACTCGAAGCGGAGAGTTCCAACGAGCGGTAGGAAGGAGACCGTAGGAAGGAGGAGGGCGGAAAGCGGAAGGCGGAGAAAAGGCGTTGTCATCCCGAGCGCCAGCGAGGGACCTTGTGTGATGTCATCGTAGCCGTCTGGCCACGAGCACTTCATAGAAGGTCCCTCGTCGCTGGCGCTCCTCGGGATGACACACCGGAGGGAAATCGACTCTAACGACAATTTGGTCTAGCTTTGAGACCATGAACGTCATACGGCATCGCGAGAGCGGAGTAGTGCTCGCGGAGATCGCAGGCGATTCGCTCGCTGGGGCGGATCTCGCGCGCGCGATTCTCGCCTACGCGAATCTCAACGGCGCCGACGGGCGCGGCGCCAACCTGCGACACGCGGACCTCTGCAACGCGGACCTGCGCGGTGCTCGCTTCGACCACGCGACACTCACCGGCGCCGACGCCACGCTCTCGGAGAGTGCCGGCTCCGTGTTCGCCGGCGCGCTGCTCGATGACGCCCGCATGCAGGCGCTCAACAAGGCGCATCGCGGCGTCGTCGCGATGGACTTCCGCGGCGCGGACATGACGCGCGTCACCCTCAAGAACTCGAACCTCAGCGGGTCCAACTTCGCCAACGCGATCCTGCGGCGAGCGGACCTAACGCGATGCGATCTCTCTGGGGCTGATCTCTCGGGGGCCGAGCTCACGGACGCGTCGCTCCTGGCCGCCAACCTGAGCGGCGCTCGCCTCAGCTACGCGTCGCTCGTGGGCGCGACGCTCACGGGGGCGAATCTCGAAGGAGCAACGCTCAACGGCGCGGACCTAACGCTCGCCACACTGAACGGGGTCCGCGTAGCGGGCGCTGATTTCACGGACACGCTGTGGTCGAAGACGTCGCTGGCCCGGGCCGTTGGAATCGAATCGGCGAGCGGGCTCGATTGCCTGCGTTTCGGCGACCCCTCGGCGATCGACGTGCACACGTTGCGCGAAAGCCTCGCCGCGTTGCCTATCGAGCTCCTGGAACAGTGCGGGCTCCGCGAGTCGGATATCCCGGCCCTGCGTGCACGGTTCAGCGCCTAACGCTCAATCCAGCGCCTAACGTTCCTTGCCGAGCACCCCGAGAATCCGCGCCTGCAACGACGGCGGCAGATCGATCTGGCGCAGCTTGTCCTTCACGCCGCGGAGCAGGCTCTCCTCGAAGGTGAACTCCCGCGCGCACCCGGCGCAGATCTCGAGGTGCTCGCGCACGAGCGACGTCTCCTCCTCGGACAGCTCGCGGTCCAGGTAATCGTCGAGACGGCGGAACGCCTCCTCGCAGGTATACCGGCTGAGGTGCGTCATGCGGTGACCTCCCGCTGCGACAGCTCCGTCACGATCCCCATCTCCTCGGCGAGGCACCACAGTGCCTTCTGAAGCATCTTCCGCCCGCGATGCAGCCGTGAGCGAACGGTGCCCACGGGGACCTCGAGCACTTCCGCGATCTCGTGGTACGCGAAATCCTCCATGAAGTAGAGCGTGCAGACGACGCCGTACTCCTCGGGCAGCTGGCCAATCGCCTCCGCGACCCGCTCCGTGCCGAGGCGCTCAATGAGCGCATGGGCCGGATCCTCCCCCTGCCACTGGAGGCCATGCTCGGCCGATCGTGCGTAAAGGTAGAGGTCCGGAGTGTCATCGAAATCCACAGTGTTCGGTCGGCGCTGTCGCCGACGGTGATTGGCCCAGAAGCAGCGCGTCAGGATACGGAAGATCCACGCCTTGAAGTTCGTCCCTACCTGGAATGATTCCCTCGCCTTGAACGCCCGAAGCGCGGCGTCCTGAACAAGGTCCTCTGCGTCCGACCGATTGCGCGTGAGCCGCAACGCGTATCCATAGGCCGTTGGCAGCACGCCCACGAGCAGCGCCTGAAACTCGTCGGCACCCAACGGCTCGGCCGCCTGCGCCGTCGCGGCACTGGCGAGATTCTCGTCCATCAGGCTGTCCGAAGCGTCGGATGTGTCAGACGGGTCGTGCATAGTGCGGCGCTGCACTCCCGACGGGGAAGGTTCCGTCGGGCTGTAATGCCGGCAGCACCCACAAGGTTCCCAAGCCGCCCGTGGTGTGGGCGGTTGCGATGCCTCGGACCGCGGCTCCAAATCCATCACGGCGACAGACGGCGGCGCCGTCACGCGGCCGGGCTCGCGAGCGCGACGACGACTCGCGACTCGGGGTCGGTCGTCCACTGGCGGAGCGTCAGGCCAACCCCGGCGAGCATGGCCGACACACGCGTTCTGTCGAACGTGCTACTGACCGACGTCCGAATCGACTCCCCCTTCTTGAAGCGAACGTCGCAGACACCGGGAATCCTGACCTCCAACGCCTTGCGAGCCACCAGGTGGGTCTCGAGACGGCAGTTCTCGGCGTCGAATGTAGGGCGAAACTCGAAGCGGCCCGGGTCGAAGGCCGCGCCGACCGTCGCATTGACCAGCTCGAGCGCGCGGAAATCGCGGGCGGCGGCGGTCGCGAAGTCCGTGACGTCCGCAGCAACCGCAGGCGACTGCTCGGTCTCGTGGCGTCGCGCATCGAGTCCGAGGATGATGTGGTCCCCCGGGTTCATCGTCGAGCGAACGACGCGGAGCATGCGCACGGCGCCCACCGCCGTCGTGCGTCCGAGTGTGTTGCCAAGGGCGAGGTAAACGCGGGGACGTGGGAATGGGTCGGGGAGCGGCAGGTCCACCGTCCAATCGCAGGCGAGCGCCGCGCTTGCCCGACGGGCACCCGCCGGCGTGATTCTCGCCAGTATCCTCGTCGCGAGGGTGGCGTCGAGCTCCGCGGTGGCGATCGCGGTGACGCAGCCGCGGTCGCATAACGCGGCTACCAGGTCGGCGTTCGCGGCGGACGCACTGGGATGAAGGCAGACGACGCTGCGCGGGCGCGCGTCGCCCATGTGATCGCGGAGCAGTGCGAGCCCCAGGGTACGCTCGACCGGCTCGAGGGCGTGCCCCGTCACTGGTGCGCCGCCGTCGGCCAGCGTCTCTGCGTCCAGCATCGCGAGCCACCGCGCAGGAAGCTCTTTCTGGCGTCGGCTGAGCGCATCGCGCAACTCGGTTGCGGCTTCCACCGACAATGGCGTGCTGCGATCGATCCGGAGCATGGTTCCGCTGGCCTCGCGTGTGGCTGGCGTTAGGTAACGAGCAGCGGGGCCGCCGATGTCGGCCCCACTCGGGGTGCGGCGCTATCTGGCGGAAGCAGTGGCGGCCGTCGGCATCACGGACACCCGAACGACCTCGCTGAACCGACGGATAACGGTGACGATGCCGCTGTGGACGACACTCTTCATCTTGGCCGAGATGTAGTCGGCGAGGACGCCGGGGTTGCCGTCCTCGGCGAGCCGCTCGAGGCCCTGGCCGCGATCCGGCTTGCCCGGTGTGAACAGCGGTACACAGCCTCGATTCCTCGACTCGCTTCGCTCGCTCGGAATGACCACAGTTCGGAAAGACAGCCTAGCTCTGCGCCAGCGGGGCGCTGCCGAAGTTGACGCTGAAGCGACGGCACCAGACGGTGACCGTCTTGTAGTTCGCGAGATCCACCGACGCCGGGATCTCGTAGTTCTGATCGCCGATGTTGCCCTTCATCGGGCCGAGCTCGACGAAGCCCGCGCTCTTGACCGTCGCGTTGTCCTGCACGTCCGCGGCGGCGACGAGATAGATGCGAACGTCAGGTCCATTCGACGTGGCGAAGTCCGTGAGTCTGAGCACGCGACGACCGCCGCCAAAGTCGATCACAGTGGCGACGCCCTTCGTGTCATGCGCGTTGCTGTGGAACTTGCCCGTCGCGAGCGGCGTGGGCGCGGCGGCGGTGGCCGCCGTGGTCGGATTCGCCGGAGCCGAAACGGAGCCGAGGGACTCGTTGACGGTCTGGTTCACGAACAGCCGCTCGGGGCGGAAGGCGTACCAGCCGCCGGCGACGACGACGATGGCCAGTCCAATGAGTGCGTTGCGTTTGCGCATGGTGAATCTCCTCTGTCCTGTAGACGGATCTGAGACGTTAGGCAGTGATTGTCCGGCGATAATTGCCGTCGCGGGCTATAAGGCTCATCGCCGTCGGAATGGTTCCCATCTCGTCGCTGCGCTGGGTCCGCTCGACATGGCGGTCATCGCGCATGAACGTCATCGTCTCGCGGCGGGAGATCGTGGGCGCGCGATGCGTCCGGAACTGCACGAGGCACTTCGCGAACAGGATGCGTCATTTCGACCCACTCCGTTCGCTCGGAATGACGAAGAGCACGGCGCGCCCTCGATGTAGCAGCGTGCGGAACTCGGCTCGGTCGATACCCATCACCGCCGCTCCCGACGCGTAGGTCAGCCCGAGTTGGTCGACGAGTGCGATCACCGCTCGCTCGTTCCATGGCAGGCCGCGCAGCAGCGCGACAAAGCCGCTCGGGTTTGGCGCCGGGTCGGCGGTGGTCGCACGCGCTGGACCTGCGCGCCAGGAGAAGGAATCGGCGAACACCGAGACGCATCGGGCGAGCAGGCGGTCGCGCAGACCGTGCCCGCCTAACGTCGCCCAGAGCTCATCGCGCGTGCTGGCGAAGACGTCCTCTGTCAGGTCCGCGGCGAGTTCGGCGTCGCCCGTGAGCGTGAGGGCGAAACCATAGACGGCGTCGAGGTGAGTGAGCAGCCCCGGGAGCAGTCCGGGCTCTGCCTGCTCGTCGTCCGCGGGTGGATGAGTGCGCGCGAGATACACGGTATTGGTCTCCGAAAGCGGTTCTGTCGGCTGCTGCGAACCCCGCTGACCGCTTCGCCGAGTTCGCGCGCCGCAGGAATGCACGGGCCATGCACGACACGCATCGTCGCGACGTCGTGCCGGATGTCATTCCATGAAACGCACTTAGTCTCTGGCGTCGGCGTCCGTGACGGCCGACGCGACGTTTCATGGAACGTCCACCACGTTCCATGGCGTCGTGCTCGGAACACCGTTCGCGGAGGCGCGTCGAGACGAGAAAATCGAGTGTGACGTGTTGGGAACTTCGTGCTCGGGTGCGTGCTTGTTGCGGTCATGCTGATCGATCTTTCCGCAAACCCGATCCTCGTGACAGGCGCGGTGTTCGTCGCCGGCGTGGCGACGAGCCTAACGCCGTGCCTCTACCCCATGATTCCGATCACGGTCTCGATCGTCGGCGCAGGCGACGGCTCGGTGAGCCGGTGGCATCGCGTCGGCCTCGTCGCCGTGTACGTGATCGGCCTCGCGGCGGCCTACGCCGGGCTCGGACTGCTCGCGGGGCTCACCGGTACGATGTTCGGCTCGGTGAGCACCAATCCCTGGTTGCAGTTCGCGATGGCCAACGTGATGCTCGCGGCCGCGGCCATGATGGCTGACCTCATTCCGGTTCCGATTCCCGAACGACTCCGCGCGCGCGCCGCGACTGCCGGAATCGGCGGTAAGGTGACGGGTGTCCTGGTCATGGGACTGGTCTCCGGGCTGGTGGCCGCGCCGTGCGGTGCGCCGGTGATGGCTGCTGTGCTCACGTGGGTGGCGGCAACGCGAAGCGCGGTGCTCGGTTTCGCCTACCTGCTCGCGTTTTCCGTCGGCATGTGCTCGCTGCTGCTCGTCGCCGCCTTGGCGACCGATACGACGCTCCGCCTTCCTCGCGCCGGCCCATGGATGCTCTGGGTCAAGCGCGCCTTTGCCGTCATCCTGCTCGGCGTCGCCGAGTACTACCTCGTCCAGATGGGGACACTGCTCACATGACAGTCGTACGTTTCATCTCCCGCGTCGCCCTCACGGTTGCTGCCGCCCTGACGCCTGTGTTCGTGCCGCTCCGACCTGCCGCCGCGCAGATCCAGATGTGGGACGTCGGGCTCAAGGTCGGCGTAGAGGCTCCAACCGCCGCGGTCGAGCGGCTCGATGGCGGAGCCGTGAACATCGCGGACTACTATGGACGTCAGCCCGTCGTGCTCGAATTCTGGGCGACGTGGTGCCCGCTGTGCCGGAAGCTCGAGCCGTCGCTCCAGGCGGCGCGCGAGAAGTACGCCGGCAAAGTCACCTTCGTGAGTGTGGGCGTCCCGGCCAACCAGACGCCCGAAAAGCAGAAGGCGTACGTGGACAAGCAGAAGTTGACCGGCGTCTTCACGTTCGACCGCTCGAGTGCAGCCATGAAGGCGTTTGCCGTGCCGCACACGTCCTACATTGTGGTCGTGGGGCCGGATCGTCGCGTCGTATACACGGGTGTGGGGGATGAGCAGGACATCGACGCGGTGCTGGCGAAGCTCGGCACCCGATAACCAGCCGGTCCACCTGTGAACCCCGGTCTGACTCTGCGCGTCGCTCGGCCGACCGATAATCTAGCGGCGATTGCCGCGATGTACGCGCGGGGTCTGCGTCTCCAGGTGCTCGCCGAGTTCGTCGACCACGACGGCTTTGACGGCGTGATACTCGGTTGCGCGGAAGATCGCTTCCATCTCGAGTTCACTTCACGACGTGGGCACGAGGTGGGAAGAGCGCCGACCGAAGACCATCTGCTCGTCTTCTACATATCCGATCGGACCGAATGGGAAGCGAGCTGCGCGCGCATGATGGGCGCGGGTTTTCGCGGCGTCGTCTCGTGCAACCCGTACTGGGACGTCCGCGGGCGCACGTTCGAGGACCTCGACGGATATCGCGTGGTGCTGCAGAACGCGGCGTGGCCGGCCGAGTTACCGGCAGCAACGGACCAACCCCGATGATGCGTGCGCTGTTCAACACTGCCTAACGACCAGACCATCGCACCCCGCGGAACCAGCTCATTCGCCGCGACCCACTCCGGGTTGCGAAAATGGGAACTCCGAAACGCATCGCGACATTACCGCGACGCTGGTGCTGAAACTCGGCGGGTCGGCACCGTGTACCCGGCGCACCGACCGGTCCTGAGCGACGCCCACACAGGTGAGGAATTCGGATGTACAAATTGACAACCGCGGCAATCTCGCATCAGTGGGCGCTGTTGCCGCTGCGACTCGTGGTCGGGTACGGCTTCTTTGCCCATGGCATCGCGAAGTGGAACCGCGGTCCTGAGAAGTTCGCCAAGTTGCTGACGGTCATCGGCGTGCCGGCTCCCGGCATCACGGCCCGGGTCGTAGTCGGCATCGAATTGTTAGGCGGCCTCGCCATCATGTTGGGCGTGCTGGTCCTGCTCGCCAGCGTTCCGCTCATTGGCTCGATGATCGTCGCGATGTTCACGATCCACGTGCACTACGGGTTCAGCGCGGTCAACACGATCGGTCTGACGGCGACCGGGCCGGTACTCGGGCCACCGGGCTACGAGATCAACTTGCTGTACGTCGGCGCGCTCCTGGCGCTCGCGCTTAGCGGGCCGGGTGCGCTGTCGGTAGACGGCTGGCTGCGCTCCAGGCGCAGGTGAGCGGGGTCACTCATGTCACATGTCACACATGTTCGACGCGCGCGCGACGACGATCGCGACCCGATGCTCGCGCTCTGGGAACGCTCGGTTCGCGCCACCCATCACTTTCTCGAGGAGCGAGATGTCATCGCCCTGCGGCCGTTCGTCGCCGAGGAGTTGGCGAGCGACGCCCCCGACTGGTGGGTGCTGGAATCCGGCGCCGGCGCTCTCGTGGGCTTTCTGGCGTTCGCTCGCGACACGATCGAGGGCTTGTTCGTCGACCCGGACCACCGACACCAGGGCGCAGGGAAGGCGCTCGTGGCGCACGCACAGCGTCTTGCCGCCGGCCCGCTGGCGGTGGACGTCAACGAACAGAACGGCGCCGCGGTGGGGTTCTATGCGGCACTCGGCTTCACCGAGGTAAGCCGGTCCGCCACGGACGCGGCCGGGCGACCGTTCCCGATCCTCCACATGAGGCGCGCCATGCTACGTATCATCGATGTCGCCTAACGTCCATGAGCGACCAATACGAGATCGCACTCGCGCGACCGCAGGATCTCCGCCTGATCGCGTCGATCGAGCTCGCGGCGGCGCAGCTCCTCCGAGGGCACGCGCCGGACGCGGTGCTGAACGAGGTGACGAGCGAGCGTGTCCTGTCGGATGCTCAACGCGATGGCCGGGTGTGGGTCGCGCTCGCGGGCGACGCCCCGGTGGGATTCGCGCACGTCGTGGTGGTCGAGCCTAACGCGGTCCATCTCGACGAGCTCGACGTCCATCCCGACCACGGCCGTCGCGGTCTCGGGACTCGGCTCGTGACGGCGGTCTGCGCCTGGGCTCAGGCGCGCGGCGATCTGCCCGTCACACTGGCCACGTTCCGGGAGGTTCCCTGGAACATGCCCTTCTACGCGCGACTCGGGTTCGAGGAGATCCCGCGGGCCGAGCTGTCTCCCGCGCTGCGTTCAGTAGTCGAGGACGAGGCTCGTCGCGGACTCGACCCGGCGCGACGACTCGTCATGCGGTGGCGCCCCGGGGACACGACCGCGACGCGGTGACGGCATCGGGCCCCGTCTTCGGGGCCCGGTGTCGACTATGCGTTAGGTGCCGTCGTTGTCATTGAGCCGTTTGACGTAGACGATGTCGGAGTAGCCCCAGGGCCGATCCTGAATCGCGTACTTTCGCTCGTAGCCCAGGTGCTCATAAAACTGAGGTGCCTGGAAACTGTGAGTCATGAGGACCACTTGCCCGCAGCCGCGATCCACGGCCACCGCTTCGGCGGCGCGGACAAGGGCCTTTCCAAGGCCCTGGCCGCGGTGGCCGTCGTGAACCCAGACGTGAGTGAGTTCGCAGCAGCCTCCCCAAGTGTAGCCGCTGACCCCGGCGATGATCTCACCTGCGTCGTCTCGAATGGTACCAGCGAAGACCCTGGCATCGGCGTAGCCGGTTGCCTTCGCATTGAACTCGTAGATGCGGTCGACCAGGAACGAGTCGATATCCTGGTGCCGAGACTCATCGTGTAGCTCCACGGCTTTCAGTCGCATGCCATCCAGTGCTGTGCAAGTCGCAATGTTTGTCGGCGCCGGCAGAGGGTGGCAGGCCGGCTCGAGAAGCGCGAACAACGCGCCGCGCCACTTATCATGGTGTCGGATCCGAAGTTCCCCACCCGGAGGGTCGCCGCGCGTCGTAGAACCGCCACGGTTTTCGTTCCATGGAGGCCCCGATGAGCAGGCGGGCGCGAAGGCCGCGAAGACGTCGAGCAGCCGGTCGCCGCGAGGGCCTGCTGGGCCGCCGTCAACTTCGAGGCCGGGAGTGAGAGGTCTTCCGCCAGCCGCGCGAGGCCGCGGAGGCCGCGCCGGAGAGCAAACCCCCGCGATGCTCCACGCCTAACGCCGGTGTCGCGCCGTTGATGGTTTTACGCGGGCGCCCGGCGTAAATGCGTAAGGGCTACTCGTTTGCGTTGCGAAGGACGATATCAATCCCGACTTCGCCCTCGAGCCATTGCGCCACAGGGCAGGTTGTGGCGACATGTAGAGCTTTTCGCGGTGTTCGTCGGTAATCGGATCGCCGATGACGACCTCGCGCACGATCGTCGTTTTCATCTGCTCATGTTTCGGAAGATGACGACATACCACACACAAGGAGGTGGACGATGAAGGCCATCGTTGTGACGGACCAGGCGGCGGGAATGGCCGGGATGAAGCTGGTGGAGCGGCCCGAGCCGCAGGCAGCGATAAACGACGTGATTGTTCAGGTTCATGCGTCGGGATTCGTCGGGACTGAGTTGGCGTGGCCCTCGACGTGGACTGATCGCCTCGGTCGTGACCGAACACCATCCATCCCCGGGCACGAGCTGGCCGGCGTGGTCACGGCTCTCGGCTATGGCACGACCGGGCTGTCAGTCGGACAGCGGGTATTCGGCCTCGCGGACTGGTATCGCGATGGCACCTTGGCCGAGTATGTGGCCGTCGAAGCACGCAACCTCGCGCCGCTGCCGGGCGATGTCGACTTCACGGTGGGCGCGAGCCTGCCGATCTCGGGCCTGACCGCGTGGCAGGGACTGTTCGAACACGGCCGCCTTCGGGCAGGGCAGAGCGTCCTCGTGCACGGCGCGGCCGGCGCAGTCGGTTCCATGGCGACGCAGCTCGCACGTGAGTTCGGCGCCTA
>Ga0207691_10008151_pt1 | contig 10057 bp, 9 predicted proteins | sample KBSM13metaG_FD_184327 | JGI IMG/M metagenome (GOLD analysis project Ga0207691, IMG submission 184327) | Miscanthus rhizosphere microbial communities from Kellogg Biological Station, Michigan, USA - KBS M1-3 metaG (SPAdes) (version 2) | ecosystem: Host-associated > Plants > Roots > Rhizosphere >... | reverse complement strand
CAGGTAGTTCATTAACCAAACCTGATGTACGGAAATGTGCTGTATGTGACCACGACGAAAAAATATTTTTATGACAAGAAACACAAGCCTGCGAGCCGGCATACTCTGGTCCGCGAACATCTTTTGACTTGAAGGAAGATCCATTGATGCATCGTGAGAAAAAAAACACCAGTCCAAAGATCAATGAAACTGCAACGGACCTTCAGTCCTCGAAGACTGAGATTCGCACCGAGATTCGCACCGTCGATACCAAGGCGGGCGGAGCCATGACCGCGGCGGAGGCCGCCCGCGCGGGCCTCACCGAAACCGGCAAGCGTGTGGAGGGGTTGGCGAGTCAGTTTGAGAACCGCAACAACTACACTGTCGCCGCAGAGGATTCTGTTCATTTCGCATTCAACAGCGCAAAGCTTAAACCGGAGTTCCACACAGTGCTGGACACTCTGGCGCAGAAGGTCAAGCAGGATCCCAATGCAGTGATTGTTCTGGAAGGCCGGACGGACTCTACTGGTGACGCCGATTACAACATCAAGCTGGGCCAGCAGCGGCTGGACGCGGTGTTGCGTTATCTGGTAGTACAGTCCGACATCCCGATCCAGAGAATCTATCAAATGAGCCTCGGCAAGGAAAAACCCGTGGCCGATAACAAGACAAAAGAGGGTCGGGAACAGAATCGAGCAACCGTCGTTCGCATTCTTTCGCCGAACGCGACTGGAACAGTCGCTTCGAAGTAACATCGCAAACTTTCTGGCAGCGCGATCCCATCCGGGCTAGGATGGGATCGCGCTTTTTTCATGTCCAAACAGCGCGTGCTTACCGATTCAAATTTTCAGGAGGATTTTGTCGATGATCAAGTACAGATGGCCCGTGCGTTGTTGTTTCCTGGTTCTCATGCTGGCAGCCGTGACGGCGCCGGCGATGGCACAAAACACCGCACAAGGTAACGAACAGGGCGGCATTGGTATCGTGGCGGGTGTCAGCGCCTCTCCGGATCAGTTTTACTTCGGGGTCAATTTCATGGCCGCCAAAGTCGCCTCAAATTTCTGGTTCCGTCCTGGCGGTGAAGTGGGTCTTGGAAACAGCAGAACAGTTGTGGGCTTCAATGGGGAGTTCATCTATCTTGTGGATATTCATAAGAGCCCATGGAGCGCATATTTTGGCGGCGGACCAGCCTTGATCATCGACACGACACACAATGATGCACCTGCAGAGAACAACACGGACGTGGGGCCGGGATTCAATTTCCTTGCAGGAATCCGAAAATCGAAGGGGCTTTTTTCAGAAATCAAAGTGGGATTGATGGACAGTCCCGAATTCAAGTTCGGAATTGGATTTACCTTCTGATCGCTACGGAGTGCGGCGACGTCCTGAATCGGCCTTTTTCAATATGTCCAGTTCGTCCGTCAGCTGATGGATCCGATCGTCTTTCGTTTTCAATTCGGATTGCTGAGCTTTGGCGAGCTTATCGCGAAAATCGAGAATCCGGCGAGCCGACGAAGCGTAGGGACTGGTTGAATATTCCTTAAGCAATTGCCGGAACGTGTCATTGCTCGCCGCGTCGCGAGCACCACTTAGCGATTGGGCAACGGCAAAGCGAAACAGGATGGCGTCCATGTCCGTCGCCTGCGGTTTGGATTGAAGATAGGACTCGTACGAGCTTGCGGCGCGCACATAATCTCCACTGTCAAATGCGGACTCGGCGTCTGCGAGTGCAGCGGGTAACACTGGTGGGGGAGGCGGTATCAGCGCATTCAGCTGGCGGATTTTTTCGTCACGCTGCAACTTATCCGCCTGTAATCGGGCGATGTCGGCTTGAAGCGTGATTGCCATCCGGGCAGGCGGAACGTAGGGACTGTTCGGAAAATCACGGATCAATTGCTGAAAGGTATCCGAGCTTGCAGATTCGAGCACCTCGACTCCGCTGAGCGATTGCGCGACGCCATATCGAAACCGAAGACGGTCCAGGTCATTCGACTGAGGCTTGGACTGAAAATAAAATTCGTAGGATACGGCAGCACGGAGAAAATCGCCGGTCTCGAATGCGGATTCCGCGTTCGTCAACGCTGCGGGAACTACAGGAGCGGCTGCAACCGGTGGTGCTGGAGGCGTGACCGAGGCGACTCCCTGGGCATGACGATGGCATCCAGCAACCACAATGAGAACCAGGACCGTCCACAGCCTGTTCGGATTCATGCCCGTGCTCGCTCGGATGATTTGATTTTCATAAAGAAAACACTCCCACCCCCAGGGTTGTCCTCGACCCAGATCGACCCCCCATGAGCTTCTACAATCGTTCGGCAAATGGCCAATCCGAGTCCTACGCTCTGACCTGCGATCTTCTTGCCGGGATTCACCTGATGAAATCGATCGAAAATTCGAGTTCGAGACACCATTGGAACACCGGGACCGCGGTCCCGAACAGAAAGAATCGCGTATTCGCCGTTGGCTTCGATTCGGACATGGGCTTTGCTGGATACCGGCGAAAATTTAATCGCATTTTCAATGAGATTGCTGATGACCTGCGTGATCCGCCCCTGGTCGCAATCGACACGCATCTCCGGTACGGCCGAATCGACAACCAGTTCGAGATTCTTTTCTCGCGCCAGCCCCTCCAGCTCGGAGGCAGCATTTCGGGCCAGGGGAATCAGGTCGCAGGACTCAATTTTGTAGTCCATCATACCGGCTTCCATCCGTGAAAGGTCCAGCAAATTTCCAATCATTCCGGAAAGCCGTTCCGAACTCTTTAAGCAAAGGCCCAGAAGCCGACGCTGCTTTTCATTGAGAGGACCGGGAATTTCTTCCAGCAGGATGTGAACGGTTTCACGCGTTGAAGCCAAAGGGCCTTTAAGATCGTGGGATACGTGAGAAACGAAGTCCTTCTTCATTTGATCGAGTTCCCCGAGCCGCTGCGCCATGGTATTGAAATCCCCGGCAAGGTTCGCAAACTCATCCGTCCCGATCGCGGGCATGCGATGTTCGAACTGCCCTGCCGCGACCATTCTGGTTGCTTTGCCCAGTTCTCTCAGACGTGAAGTGATGGACCAGATAATCGGCACCGATACGAGAATACTCAGCAGTAGCGCGGCGCCCGCAGCGATGATCGACACCCGCGATGCACTCGCCGCCACTTTAGAGGAGCGACTGGCCGTGTTATTGATAGCGGTTTGCGCTTCCGCCACCACGAATTGAGAATCGTTGCTAAGCATCTGGAGTTGATCGTTGAGAGGTATCGCAGCTTCAGGGTTATCGGACTTTTTGGGCAGGTTCTTTTCAGCGGCGATGGTTTCCTGGACGGCCTTCCAGGTTCTGGACACTTGCTCAATGGCCTGAATCTCGGATTGGGATGATGCATTCTTCTTCAGTGCCTGCAAATCCTTTTCGAGTTCATCCCCATAGTCTTGAACCTGAACCAGGTATTGGGGATAACGGGTTCCGTGGTATTTCATCGCGCCGTCTTCAATCATCAATTCATGGAATTTCAGTAATTGACTGATAAGAACATTGCTGACATTCGCGTTGGCCAGCTGGCCGTTGATGTCATTCAACTGATGGATCGTGTAGACCTGGTAGGAAAGAACGGCGACCGTCAAAAGTATCAGGACGACGTAACCGGCAATGATCATTGTCGAAACTTTCATTCTTTACTCAATGCGGTACGCCTTCATTTTGTTTCGAATCGTTTTGACATCCACGCTTAACCGGCGGGCTGCTTCGGCCTTGTTGTTGCCAGACTGTTCCAGCGTTTTGATAATGAGTTCTCTTTCCGCATCGGCCATGGTCATGCCCTTGGTCAGCACCACTCTGGTCGAAGAAGCCGGATCCTTGTCGCGAATATACGGAGGCAAATGGCTCGGCTCGATCCAGTTCGACTTGGACAGGATGACCGCCCTCTCGATGACATTGCGAAGTTCGCGAACGTTGCCTGGCCATGAATACAAGCTGAGCAGTTCCATCGCTTCATCGCGAAGCGCTTCAACGCCCCGATGATGCTTGTTGTTAAATTCAGTAATGAAATGCTGGGTGATCAATGGAATATCGTCCCGTCGATCGCGCAATGACGGAAGGGAGATAGTAAATACATTTAGCCTGTAGTAAAGGTCCTCTCGAAGGCGGCCATCCTGAATCGCAGCTCTGGGATCGCGATTTGTCGCCGCAAGCACTCGGACGTTGAACGACAGTTCACGATCGCCGCCGAGACGTCGAACCTTTCCGTCTTCCAGTACCCGCAGCAGTTTCGGCTGAAGCAGAAGGGGCATTTCGGCAATTTCATCGAGGAACAGCGAACCGGTATTCGCCAGTTCAAAGCAACCGGCTCGGGTGGCGATGGCACCCGTGAACGAACCCTTTTCGTGACCGAAAACCTCACTCTCAATCAGACTCTCGGGAATTGCGGCAGAATTAATCGCCACAAACGGGCCCTTGCAACGCGCGCTCAGCTGATGGATGGTCTTAGCGGCCAATTCCTTCCCTGTTCCGCTTTCTCCAGTAATAATTGCCGATGCATCACTGGCAGCGACATTCTCGATGAGTTCGTAAACCTCCCGCATTCCCCGGCCCAGGCCCACAAATTCGCCAAAACCACTGCCCTTCTTCAAACGCGACGTCAAGCGGGTGGCTTTCTCACGAAGCTCCAAATCACGTTCGGCTTCCTGAAGTAACGCACGCAGCTTCGAATAGTCGAGAGGCTTGGTCAGGAAGTCCTGGGCGCCTTCCTTCATGGCTTCAACTGCCGCGTCGATACTCGCCGCAGCAGTAATCAGGATTACCGGACGTGTCGGATTGCCCTTCTTCAGATTGCGAAGAAGCTCCAGGCCCGAACAGTCGGGCATAACGACATCCGATATGACGATATCGGGCTGCCAGGAATCGGCGATTTCGGCGCCTTCTACCCCGTTGCCCGCAATGCGGGAACTAAATCCCCATTCATCCATAAGGATGGTGAGAACCTCCTGCATCGCAGGGTCGTCATCTACGATCAGAACTGATGTTTTCTGCACTGACATGATTGCCTCTGACTTCAATGGATCACCTGCAATTCTACTCGGAATTGCGGATCAGGGAAATATTCCCTGCTATGTACATTTTCGCCGAAATCCTTCAGTCCGCAATCGCCTAAGTCATGCTTTGTCCGAAGTATTGGATCCGCAGATAACCAGGTCTGCACCTGAACTGCCACAGCAGGACAAGGGACGGTTTGTTTGTTCAAGGAATGGCCCCAAATATTTGGCGAGGTCGCAGGTCGCCCCGAAATTCAGAGCGGTGAGTCGGGAAAGGGTTTTTGTTCCGCGTGGGGATTGACTTGCGAACTCGGAATAGATGAACGAAATAGCGAGTTCGTCTCCAGGGTTGGGAGGGGATTCGCTTCAACTCAAATGTGTAAGTCAGGACGGACCGGTCTCACTCCAGCTCTGCTTTTTCCCAACTGGAGTCCGGATCAAACACGTTGATCTCCGCTGCAGCCTTCGCCGTTTCCGCACCGAGATCTTTCTGGTAGATCGTCCCCTTGTCGTCGACGATGAATGTCATCACGCCGCTGTTCTTGTATTCCGCGGGATAGGCAATCAATGCAAAGCCTTTTTTCATTTCGCCATTAACCAGGTACTCCAGTGCCCCACCTGGCGCGGATGCACCGCGTCGCGTGAGAATGCGAAAGTAGTAACCATAAAACGGCGCAGGCTTGCCTTCTGATTTTGAATATCCGTCGCTTGCGGCCTGGGCCGCGAGATCGCCTAACGGACTTTTATCATTCGGATCATCGGACTTCCAGTAGAGCCCATCCTGTTTACCAGTGGAACTGGCGAATTTCCCCGCGTAGATGCCTCGGAGCTTTCCATCGTGACCTTTGGACGCATATTCCTTTTGAGCTACGACATATGCTCTGCAAAGCTGCATGGTGGTGAGCTCATTGTTTCCGATGCGGCGGAACAGGACTTCCTGCATTCCAGCTGCGGTGTCGAACCGCCAGCTGGTTCCGTCCTTGACGAGAGGAATGGGAACCGGCCATTCCTCGGCACCAATATTCAGAATGGTGTGATCGCCTTCGGTACTGAGCTGTGCTTTCTCGGTGTATGCGGCGAGGAACACCTCGCGGGCCTGTTTATCCGCAACATCATCGCCGGACGAAAGGATCTTCGTGCTGTCCGGTCCAAGAATATTGGTGAGTTGCGCGGTATCGTTCGTTTTCAGTGCATCGACGAGTGCAACGACGGCATCTTCCGGGGAGGTAAATGTCTTTTGAGCGGAGGAGGATTCCTTCTTTGCGCAGCCCAGGACAAGTCCGAAGGCCACGATGAATCCGAATGTCGGATAGATGAATCTCATGTTCGTTCCTTTCCTCATCTTCGGCGTCCGCCACCGGCGCTTCGTGCACCGCGTGAACTCGCAGCCCCTGCTGAACTTTTGTTCTGATATCCGGAAAGTCCGCTGGAACTCGTGCCGGTACGTGTCGAAGGGGAAGCAGATGGACTGCTGTATCCTCGGGTGCTTGGACTCGCTGTCGTGGCGGACCGATTCGGGGTGGTCGAAGGCTGCGTCGAGGGCCTTGCTGCAGGCTGTGTGGAGGGCTTTGAGGTGGGCTGCTGTGCGGACGAACGATTCGAGGGCTGCGTTGACGGCTTCGCAGTTGCACTGTTGTTCCTCGAATTATTTCCACTATTGATATTATTGGACCGATCCACATTGACGTTAACGTTGTTGGTTACATTGCGAGTCGGCGCGTTGATATTTGTCGGGGCGCGGTAGCCGCCATATGGCACAGGTCTCGCATAGCCGTAGCGGCCTCCAGGCGGAATGCGCCATGCGCCTCCCGTCACGATAACGGTGCTCGAATGCCAGCCTACGCCCCACGCACCCCAACCGTAAGGATAGGGATCACTGGCGGCTACTCCAATGGCAATGCCGGCCATGAAACCCAGCAGTGCCGCAGCCGCGGCATCGCTGTCGTCCTTCTCCTTCTCGGGTGGCGGGGGCGGTGTCGTGTAGACGACCTGGGTGTTGTAAACCGGAACATAGACGATCTGTGGGTTCGCAGGTTGAATGACGATCACCTGCTGGCCTTCCTGCGTTTCCACTTTCACTTCCTGTTGTGGAGTGGTTTTGAGATTTCCAACCGTTTGTGCCTGCTTCCGCAACCGTTGGACCGACGCCAGAACTGCCTTCTGATCGCTGACGAACGCTTTGCCGACCTCTGTCGTCCATGGAATATTCATTGCAAGTGTATCGAGGACATCCGGGAAGAGCACGATCGCGGCAAAGCTGGCATCGAAACCCTTTGCCGTTGCGGCTTCCTGAAGCTTCGAGCCTTGCAGTTCCTTGTCCTGCATCTTCAGCCATGCGTCCACGTCGGTCACTTGCTGAGGGCTCGATGCGCATGCCAGGACCTGCGCCAGCAGCGGGTCTGGATAAAGAGCGATGGGCCCCATCAGTTTGTCCAGCGCCTGATCGTTTGCATTTGCGGCAGTCTGCGCCATTGCCGGCAAACTTCCCGATTGGAACGCGGTGCCAAGCGCCATGGTTGCGGTCAGCATGACTGAAATAAATCGTCTTGCGGTCACTTTGCTTCTCCTGTCATTGGAAAACGGCTTCTCCCGACCTGCTGGCGACGGGCTTTTCCGTAGGAATCGTATACGGCAATCGAAAGCAAAGAACCTGTTAAAGCGGACAGGCTGCCAGGGGGAACGCAATTGAATCCGATGACGATTTTCCAATGGCATCAAATGCGCGCCTATGGCTTATGCTTTTCCCAAGCGTTGTCGCAAGAGCGAAATCAAGCAAGGCGTGTTAGGAAGACCCGGTCATCGAAGGATCGTGACCGATTGTGAATCCTGGAATTTCTGGATTCGGACCTGGGGTTGAATCTTGACTGACTTCAATCGACGCTTGATATGGATTTTCATTCTAACGGCGATCTATTTCGCCGGAGGCAAATTCGGACTCACACTTGCAGTCGTACATCCCAATGCAACTGCCGTATCGCCATCATTGGGGATTGGGCTGGGAGCACTCCTGATCTTTGGTTATAGGGTGTGGCCTGGAATTCTTCTGGGCGCGTTTCTCGTCCACTTCACGACAGCTGGCACAATCCCCGCATCACTTGCCATTGCTGCGGGAAATACTCTTGAAGCGCTAACCGGGGCATTCCTTGTGTTTCGGTTTGCCGGGGGCCGGAACGCCATGAAGCGCTCGCCGGATATCTTCAAGTTTGCGTTACTGGGCGGAATGGTCAGTTCCACCATCGCTGCGACGATCGGCGTCTGCACTCTGGTGTGGCTCGGTTCCGCGACCGCACAAGACGCGTTGCACATCTGGCGCACCTGGTGGCTCGGAGACGCCGTCAGCGTCATCATTGTCGCACCGCTATTGTTGTTGTGGAATTCGAATCCGTTCGTCCGATGGCGGCTGGCTGCTATCCTCGAAGCTTCAGCACTCTTTCTTTGTCTCGTTGGCGTTGGATTGATCGTATTTGGGGACGCTCTCGGTCCCCAAACCAGCGAGTATCCTCTGGAATTTCTCTGCGTGCCATTCCTGATCTGGGCCGCATCCAGATTCGGTCAACGCGAAGCCGCGCTGGCAGCACTCGTACTGTCAGTGCCCGCAATCTGGGGAACATTGCATGGCCTTGGCCCCTTCGCCCAGGTCTCGAAAAATGAGTCGTTGATACTGCTGCAGTCGTTCCTTGGTGTCGGGACTGTGATGACGCTGGGACTTGCCTCCGAAGTTACGGAACGGCGACGCGCTGAAAGGGATGCCCGTATCCTCGCCGGAATGGATCAACTGACCGGACTGGGGAATTACCGCAAACTGATCGACACGCTCGAAATGGAAATCCGGCGGGCGGAACGCACGGATCGAACCTTTGTGTTCGTTCTCATGGATTTGGATGGCTTAAAACAGATCAATGATGTTTATGGCCATCCCGTTGGTAATCTCGCCTTGTGCCGACTGGCAAACGTTCTGCAGGTCCACTGCCGCAGCATCGATACTCCCGCACGCTACGGCGGCGATGAGTTTGCTGTGATCCTGCCGGAGTGTGGAATGGAATTTGCGCGCGCAGTTACCGATCGACTTTCGGAGCGACTGGCAAATGATCGAGAACTGCCTGAGCTTTCGGTCAGCATCGGATTCTCTGTGTGGCCGCATAACGGACGAACTGTCGAAGAACTTATTCGGGAAGCCGACCGCGCGCTTTATGAAATGAAACATCTCCACCACAACTCGGAGACGCTCCCGAGATGATGTATTCGACTTCGTGCGCTGTGCTACCCTTTACCGCTCAACTCAAAAAGGGGGCCACTTGTCCAACTACGTTTTTATCGAATCGAGAGATCCATTCGGTTCCGGCGACACGAACTCCATCTCGGAAACCGCGGTTGCACTCCGGAAGAAGGGACACACTGTCACCCTATTTCTCGTGGAGAACGGAGTCCTTGGCGCACGAAAGCATGCCGCGAAATCACAGGTACCTTCAATCGTTGAATCCGGAGTCACCGTACTGGCCGATGACTTCTCACTGCAGAAGCGCGGCATCTCCATGGATGAGTGTGCCGCCGGCCTTCAGGCAGTCACGATGATCCATCTGATCGACCTTATTGTTCAGGAAAATACAAAGGCCGTCTGGCACTAGCAGCCTTCCGGGGATTGGCGAATAGCCCATATTCTCAATTTTCATGCGAGTCGGATAGAAATTGAGAATTGAACATAGACCAATTCCCCCTTCATTTCACACCATCGAATCGATGGCATCCGCAACGTGTCGAATCATTTCCGGTGTGAGTTCAGGATAAATTGGAAGCGCCAGAGTCGTCTCCGCCGCCTGCTCACTCGCCGGCAGGGTTCCCTTTCGGTACCCCAAACCCGAAAAACACTTCTGCAGATGCAATGGCACTGGATAGTAAACTTCGGAAGCAATTCCATTCTGCTTGAGATGCGCGATCAATTCGTCGCGCTTCGGCGAACGAATGACGAATTGATTGTAGATGTGCCTGAATCCTTGACGCTCGACGGGCAACTGCGCGCGTCGAATCTGCTCTCGATAAAGCGCAGCATTACGCTGACGTCCCCC
>Ga0207691_10008150_pt1 | contig 10057 bp, 9 predicted proteins | sample KBSM13metaG_FD_184327 | JGI IMG/M metagenome (GOLD analysis project Ga0207691, IMG submission 184327) | Miscanthus rhizosphere microbial communities from Kellogg Biological Station, Michigan, USA - KBS M1-3 metaG (SPAdes) (version 2) | ecosystem: Host-associated > Plants > Roots > Rhizosphere >... | reverse complement strand
CTTCCTGCTCTGCACCGTCGGCGCGTTCGCGACGGCGTCGCGCCTGTTCGACGTCTACGCGATGCTCGTGATCGGCATCGGCGCGTTCTTCCTGCGCCGGCGCGGCTACCAGATGGCGCCGTTCGTGCTGGGCCTCGTCCTCGGGCCGCTGCTCGACAAGAGCCTGCGCCGCGGCCTCGTCCTCTCCGACGGCAGCCTGGCGCCGTTCTTTACGCGGCCGATCTCGCTCGCCTTCGCGGTCGTGACGATCTTCGCGATCCTGCTCTACGTGCCGGCGTTCAAGGCCGCGGTGCGGCGCGTCACCGGCCGCACCGGTCGCGTCTTCCGCTCGGCGTTGGGCCGGCGCGGCGGCGAGGACGCGGCGTGAGGATCGCGCTCTGCAACGAGGTGCTCGCCGCGATGGCGCTCGAGGACCAGTGCGAGCTCGCCGCCGCGCTCGGCTACGACGGCCTCGAGATCGCGCCGTTCACGCTCGCCGATTCCCCGCATCGCATCGACGCCGCCGAGGCCAAGCGGATCCGCAGCCTCGTCGAGTCGACCGGGCTGGTCGTCACCGGCCTGCACTGGCTTCTGGTCCGGCCCGCCGGCCTGTCGCTGACCGACCCCGACGCGGCGGTGCGGGCGCGAACGCTCGAGGTGGTGACGCGCCTGATCGGCCTGTGCGCGGAGCTCGGCGGCGACGTGCTCGTTCACGGCTCACCTAAGCAGCGCGCGATCGCCACCGGTGAAACGCACGCGACGGCGCGCGGCCGGCTGATCGAGTTCCTTGCCGACGCCGCCCGCGTCGCTGCCGCGCACGGCGTCACCTACTGCATCGAGCCGCTGGGCCGCGCTGAGACCGCGCTGATCAACACCGTTGCGGAAGCGGCCGAGATCGTTCGCGCGGTCGACAACCCTGCCCTCAGGACGATGATCGACTGCAGCGCCGCCGGCGCGACCGAGGCACAGTCGGTCCCCGAGCTCATCGACACCTGGCTGCCCACCGGACTGATCGCGCACGTCCAGGTGAATGATCCGAACCGGCGCGCGCCGGGTCAGGGCGCGATGAAGTTTGCGCCGATCTTCGCGGCGCTGAAGCGCAACGGCTATGACGCGACGGTCGCTGTCGAGCCCTTCGACTACATCCCCGACGGCCCAGGCGCGGCCGCGTTCGCCGCCGGCTACCTGCGCGGCATTCGCGAGCGTCTCGCCTGACCGCACCATCTCAAGGAATCACATTCATGGCGACTCGACGACTCGGACTCATCATGCACGGCGTCACCGGCCGGATGGGGATGAACCAGCACCTGATCCGCTCGATCTGCGCGATCCGCGCGCAGGGTGGGGTCGCGCTCGCGAACGGCGACAAGGCGATGCCCGACCCGATCCTGATCGGTCGCAACGCCGACAAGATCGAGGCGCTCGCGAAGGCGAACGGAATCGCCCGCTGGGGTACCGACCTCGACGCCGCGCTCGCGAACAAGGACGACACGATCTTCTTCGACGCCGGAACGACGCAGATGCGGCCGATGCTGCTCGCCAAGGCGCTGCGCGCCGGCAAGCACGTCTACTGCGAGAAGCCGATCGCGACCAACCTCAACGAGGCGGTCGAGATCGCGCGCATGGCGCAGGCCTCGGGCCTGAAGCACGGCGCGGTCCAGGACAAGCTCTTCCTGCCCGGCCTGCGCAAGCTCGACATGCTGCGCCGCGCCGGCTTCTTCGGCCGCATGCTCTCGCTGCGGCTCGAGTTCGGCTACTGGGTGTTCGAGGGCGACCTGCAGCCGATCCAGCGGCCGTCGTGGAACTACCGCAGCGAAGACGGCGGCGGCATGATCCTCGACATGATGTGCCACTGGCGCTACGTGCTCGACAACCTGTTCGGCGAAGTGCAGTCGGTGTCGTGCCTCGGCGCGACCCACATCCCGACGCGCTGGGACGAGGACGGCAAGCCCTACGCCGCGACCGCCGACGACGCCGCCTACGCCACCGTGCAGCTCAAGGGCCACGGCGGCGAGCCGATCGTCGCCCAGCTCAACATGTCGTGGGCGACGCGCGTGCGCCGCGACGACCTCGTCACTTTCCACGTCGACGGCACCGATGGGTCGGCAGTAGCCGGCCTTCAGGAGTGTCGTGCGCAATCGCGCGTGGCGACGCCGCGGCCGGTCTGGAATCCCGACGTCAAGCAGACGATGAACTTCTACGATCAATGGCAGGTCATTCCCGATTCGGAGGCGTACGACAACGGCTTCAAGATCCAGTGGGAGCACTTCATCCGCCACGTCGTCGACGCCGCACCGTACAAGTGGACGCTCGAGGAAGGCGCCAAGGGCGTCCAGCTCGTCGAGGCGGCGCTTTCCAGCTGGAAGGAGAGGCGCTGGGTCGATCTGCCGGCGCTTGCACTGTGAGGCGGCCATGAGCACGACATCGTCCCTGTCGATCCGCCTCCCTGGCGCCGATCGTCGTCTCGAGAACTACACGTTGCGCATGGCGACGCCGCTCGTCACCGCCGCGCCGAAGCGTCCGTTCACGCGGATCGCGTACTCGGCCGCACACGTCGTCGCCGACCCCGTCGCGACAGTGGATCCGTGGATCACCGCCGCGATCGACTGGGACGCCACGATCGCCTACCGGCAGCGACTCTGGTCGCTCGGTCTCGGTGTCGCCGAGGCGATGGACACCGCGCAGCGCGGCATGGGCCTCGACTGGCCGACGTCGCTCGAGCTGATCCGCCGCTCGCTCGACGCCGCCCGCGACCATCCCGGCGCGCTGGTCGCCTCGGGCTGCGGCACCGATCACCTCGCCTTCGACGCGGCGACGACGGTCGACGACGTCATCCGCGCCTACGAAGAGCAGATGGCGGCGATCGAATCGCTGGGTGGCAGGCTCATCGTCATGGCCAGCCGCGCCCTGGCTCGCCTCGCGACCGGCGCGGCCGACTACGAGCGCGTCTACGACCGCATCCTGATGCAGTCGAAGCAGCCGGTGATCCTGCACTGGCTCGGCGACATGTTCGATCCCGCCCTCGCCGGCTACTGGGGCAGCGCCGACGTCGACACCGCGATGGCGACGGCGCTCGGCGTCATCGCCGCCAACCCCGGCAAGGTCGACGGCATCAAGATCTCGCTCCTCGACAAGGACAAGGAAATCGCGATGCGGCGGCGCCTGCCCGCGGGCGTTCGCATGTACACCGGCGACGACTTCAACTACGCCGAGCTGATCGCCGGCGACGACGTCGGCGGCGCTCCGAACCGCCAGCACAGCGACGCCTTGCTCGGCATCTTCGACGCGATCGCGCCGGCGGCGAGCGCAGCGCTGGCCGCGTTGAGCGACGGGCAGGTCGAGCGCTTCCACGCGATCCTCGCGCCGACCGTGCCGCTGTCGCGCCACATCTTCCAGGCGCCGACGCGCTTCTACAAGACCGGCATCGTCCTCCTCGCCTGGCTGAACGGCCACCAGTCGCACTTCACGATGGTCGGCGGCCAGCAGAGCGCGCGCTCGCTCGGCCACTTCGCCGAGATCTTCCGCCTCGCCGATGGCGCCGGACTGATCGAGCAGCCGGAGCTGGCGGTCGCGCGCATGCGACACCTGCTCGCGCTGCACGGCGTCGACGGCTGAGCCCGGGTCTCGACTCTCGCCGTGCGCGACTTCTCCCGCGACCATCGCTGGCTCTCGATCAACACCGCGACGCTGCGCGGCGCGGGAACGCTCGACACGATCATCGAGGCGTGCGTTCGGCACGGGATCCGCGCCATCTCGCCGTGGCGCGACCAGGTCCATGCGATCGGTCTCGAGCGCACCACCGAGCTCGTTCGCGGCCACGTGCTCGATCTCTCGGGTTACTGCCGCGGCGGCATGTTCCCGGCGCTGGATCCGGCCGGCCGGCGCGCCGCGCTCGACGACAACCGGCGCGCGGTCGACGAGGCCAAGCAGCTCGAGGCGACGTGCCTCGTCCTCGTCGTCGGCGGCCTTCCGGGCGCGCTCGGCGGCACGCCGCAATCCAAGGACCTTTTCGCGGCGCGCGCCGACGTGCGCGACGGCATCGCCGCGACGCTCGAGTACGCGCGGAGCGTCGGCATGCCGCTCGCGATCGAGCCGCTGCACCCGATGTACGCCGCCGACCGCGCCTGCGTCAACACGATCGAGCAGGCGCTCGATCTGTGCGAGGCGCTCGATCCGCCGCGCGGCGTCGGCAACGCGGCGCCGTCGGGGGCGCTTGCCGCGCTCGGCGTCGCCGTCGACGTCTATCACGTCTGGTGGGATCCCAAGCTCGAGGCGCAGATCGCGCGCGCCGGCCAGGCGCGCCTGCACGCCTTCCACGTCTGCGACTGGCTCGTGCCGACGCGCGACCTGCTCAACGACCGCGGCATGATGGGCGACGGCGTGATCGAGATCCAGCGAATCCGCGGCTGGATGGAGTCAGCCGGGTTCGCGGGCTACAGCGAGGTCGAGATCTTCTCGGCCGAGAACTGGTGGAAACGGCCCACCGACGAGGTCATGGCGACCTGCATCGAGCGGCACCGCAGCGCGGTCTGAGACCTGCGTTCGCTTCGGATCGACTCGTGCGCGGGCGCTAGGCGGTCACCGTGTGCAGCGCCGTGCGCCGTGCACGGTGAACGTTGAAGGCGGTCGTGATGAGCAGCGCTTGCGCGATCGCGATGCCGAGCCACACGTCGGCGGGCCGGTGCAGGTCCATCAGCGGGCCGAACACGAGCGGCGCGAACGCCTGGCCGATGTCGAGCCCGGAATAGACGACGCCGTAGACGCGGCCGGTCGCGCCGTCGGGTGCGGCGCGCTTGACGATGAGGTCGCGCGACGGCCCCGCCATGCCGGAGGCGACACCCATCAGCGCGAACAGGGCCGGCACCGCCATCGGCGCGAGCGGCGCAAAGCCGAGCGTGAGCGCGAGCACGGCGGCGACGCCGAACGCCACGCCGACGATCCTTTCGCAGCGCCTCGGATCGGCGGCGAGGAAACCGCCGATCACCATGCCGCCGGCGCTGGCGACCATGTAGAAGGTCAGGCACATCGCCGCCCAGCGCACCGGCACGTCGTGGAGCTGTCGTGCCGCCTCGGGAGCGAACGCCTGCACCCCGCCGAGGACGACGGCGTAGAGGAAGAAGAAGCCGAAGCACATCCACACCGCCGGAATGCGCAGAAAACCGAGGCTGCCGTCGGCCGCGGCATGCGCGCCGGCCTGCTTCGTCGCGCGCGCGGCGGCGCTCGTCACGTCGATGTGCAGGCGCGAATGGTTGAGCACGAGCACCGCGAGGACGACGAGCACGAGGACACCGGCGCTCGCGAGGGCGACGCGCCAGCTGAACGCCAGCGCGATCGGCACCAGGACCGCAGGCGCGAGCGCCCAGCCGAGGCTGCCGGTGATGCCGTGCACGCTGAACGCGTGACCAAGGCGAGAGGTGTGGACCTTGCGGTTGAGCAAGGTGTAGTCGACCGGATGGAAGACGCCGTTGCCGACGCCGGCGACGACGGCGAACAGCACCAGCATCGCGTAGCTCGTGCTCGCCGCGAAGCCGAAGGCTGCGGCGGCGAGCAGCGCGATGCCGCCGAACAGGATCGGCCGCGGGCCGAAGCGATCGACGACGAAGCCTGAGACGGCCTGAACCGCGCACGAGACGATGAAGAAGACCGTCAGCAGGACCCCGAGCTCGGCGTAGCTGACGTGGAAGGCGTCCTTCAGCCACGGGAAGAGCGGCGGCAGCAGGAGCTGGCTGAAGTGGCTGACGCAGTGCGCGAGGCCGACGAGGCCCATCACGGTCGCGTCCTGGCGCGCCGAGGACGAAGGCAAGAAAGCTGCTGAGACAGTCACGAGGTCGGAATGGCGGCGCGCCACGGCGCGAAGCAATGCCCTATCGTAGACTCGGCGCGTCCGTCGCATTAGCGACAGAGCGTCAACTTCTATCGAGATCGCGCCAATGAAGCCGGACCGCGCTCGCGCCACCGCCATCGGCCCCCTGACCCCGCATCTCTACACGCCGACGGCGGCGCGGCCGTTGCGCGCCAAGCTGCTGCGGCTGCGCGCCGACACGCGCGTGGTTCCGCACGCCCACCCTTGGGGGCAGGTCGCGTTGTCGTCGACCGGCGTGATCCGGGTCACCGCGCCGCACGGCAGCTACATCGTGCCGCCGTCACGGGCGGTCTGGATCCCGCCCGGCGTCGAGCATGCGGTCACGGTGATCGAGGATGCCGAGCTGCTCACGCTGTACCTGCACCAGCCGCGCTCTCGCTGCGGGCCGGCGCGCTCGGCGGCCGAGTCGGCGGGCTGGCGACAGTGTCGCGTCCTCGAGGTCTCGAGTCTGCTGCTCGCCCTGGCGCTGCAGCTCGATGCGACTCCCGACGCGCGCCGCCAGGCGCCGTCGCGCGAGACGCTCGCGCGCGAGCGCCGCCTCGCCGCGCTCGTGCTCGACGAGCTGCGCCGCGCCGCGCCGGTTCGCCTCGGCGTCGACCTGCCGCAGGAGAAGCGCCTGCGCCGCCTCTGCGAAGCGGTGATCGAGGCGCCCTCTCGCCACGCCACGCTGTCCGCCTGGGCCGCCGACACCGGCGCGAGCGCGCGCACCCTCACGCGCCTCTTCCGCAGCGAGCTCGGAACGTCGTTCGTGCAATGGCGCCAGCAGGTGCTTCTGGCGCGCGCCGTGCCGCTGGCGGCGCGCAAGCTGCCGATGGCGAGCATCGCCGCCGAGCTCGGCTACGCCAGCCCGAGCGCCTTCGCCGCCATGGTCCGCCGTTCGGTCGGCGCGCCGCCCAGCCGCTTCCTGCGCCCGAGCGACGGCCGATAGCGCGCGGGCAGGCGCCGGCGCCAGGCCTGGTGACGCTCCGTCGCCCGTGCCGACAGCGCATTCCGTGGAACTGGCAACTCGTCGCCCGGCACTGGCGGAAGCGGCTGCTCGTCGCCACGATGCTCGTCTCGAATCTCCGGAGCCTGACGATGAGCCTCGCACGCAGACCGTTCCTCGCCTTGACCGCGATCGCCTTGCTGCCGTTCGCGCGCAGCGCCGCCGCCGAGACGCTCGTCAAGGGTTCCGGTGTCGCCGGGTCGCAGCGCCGCGACGTCGGCGCGTTCATCGGCATCGGCCTCGGCGCGCCGTTCGCCGTCGTTCTGCGACCGGGCGCACGCGAGGCGATCGAGATCGTCGCCGACGACAACATCCTCGCGCTCGTCCAGACGAGGGTCGAGGGCATCGGCAGCGAGCGCACGCTGCAGATCGACCTGCCGCGCGGCACCCGCATCGAGGCGCGCACGCCGGTCGTCGTGACGATCGACTACGTCCGTCTCGAGAACCTCGCCGTCGGCGGCTCGGGCAGCATCGCCGCCAGCTCGATGAAGGCGCCCAAGCTCGACGCCGCGATCGGCGGCTCGGGAAAGATCGACCTCGTCGACCTCGACGCCGGAAAGCTGACGGTCGCCATCGGCGGCAGCGGCACGTTGCGCGCCGACGGAAAGGCGCGCGCGCTGTCGGTGACCGTCGCCGGCAGCGGTCGCTGCGACGCCGAGCGGTTGGTCGCGAGCGATGTCGACGTGAGCGTCGCCGGCAGCGGCGACGCGCGCGTTCGCGCGGAGACGAACCTGCGCGCATCGATTGCCGGCAGCGGCGACGTGCACCACAGCGGCGCGGCGGTGCCGCAGGTTGCGATCGTCGGCAACGGACGGGTCAGGCGGATCTAGCGCCGCAGCGATCGCTTCCGGCCATCGGTTGGCTGCTGCCGCGTGTCGCTGTAACAAAACGTACCGAGCGGCGGCGCCTAGACTGCTCGTGTGACGGGGCCGGAACGGTCTTGCCCGGCACCAGGAGCCGCCATGCTGACATCGCTGTTCGGGGACTTGAGGTCTGCTCGCGACGCGAAGGCCAAATCTTCCGAGTTCGAGGACACCCAGGTCGTCGGTGGCAGTCAGGACTTCGCGGCCACCGCGATCATGGAAAGCACCGCGACCGAGGTCAACGACCGCGGCCAGATCATCGATCGCCACGTCAGCGATCTCGTCGTCACCGGCTCACCGGCGCAGGCGATTCGCGAGCACTTCGCGGCGACCCGCGCCGACCTCGAAACCGCGACGTCGATGATCACGTTGCTCGATCCGGTCGGCGTGTGGGCATCGTCGGTCGTCAAGGCGCTCTCCGACGCGGGCGGCCGGCCGATCGAGAAGCTCCACCTGCGCGAGCAATCGACGCTCAGGACGATCGCCATGATCGAGCGCACGATGCTCGTGCGCCGCCACGAAGACACCCTGCGCATCTTCCACGCCGACGTGCGCGCTCCCGGCCCCGAGAACGCCGAGATTCCGGTCGCGCTGATGGAGCGCAGCCAGATGACGGCCGTCATCATCGGGCCGATGCAGCCGCACGCCATCGACGCGCTGCTCGGCTCGCTCAAGCACGCGACCAGCCTGGCGACGTGGCGTTGCGCGCATCTGCTCTTCCAGTTGCCACCGAACGCCAACTGGATCAACGCCAAGGTCGAGGCGATCGACTGGCCGGACCGGCTGCATGTCCACATCGTCAGCGAGCCGATGACCGGCGCGTCGTCGGTCTGGAACGCGATGCTCAACGTCTGGAACGAAGCCAAGCTGCAGCCGGGCTGGGATCCGTCGGCGGTCTCGCCGATGCTCGGAACGAGCGACTTCCCGATCAAGGTCGGCGAGCTCGACGCCGGCAACGGCAACGGGGCCGGCGCGAAAGCGCTCGGCAGCGTCGACAGCCCGGTCGGCGCGAACGCGATGGCCGCTCGCCCGGTGCTCGACGCGGCGCGCGGGCGCCAGGCGCTCGCCAGCCTGCTCAAGCTCGACGGCCTGCTCGGCTGCGCCCTCGTCGAGGCGGCGAGCGGTCTCGTCCTCGCCCACGAGACGCGCGATCCGGAATCGCTCGACATGGAGGTTGCCGCCGCCTCCTGCGCCCAGGTGCTCGCAGCGCATCGGAGCGCGGCCGTCACCATGGGGCTCGCCGATCCGATCGACGAAGTGATCACGACGGCGGGATCGCGCCACGTGCTGATCCGCGCCTTGCAGCGCCATGCCGACCTCGTGCTCGTCGCGCTGCTCGAGAAGAACCGAACGAACCTCGCGCTGGCGCGCTTCCAGCTGCTCGAGGTGGAGCGCAGCCTGCCCTAGAAGCCCGGGCGCGCGCCCTCAGGCGTCGCTTCGCGTCTTCAGCGCCAGCGCCTTGTTGGCGAGCGCGTCGGCCTTCTCGTTGCAACGGTCGCCGTTGTGGCCGCGCACCCAGCGCACGCTCACGCGCCTCCGGTCGGCCGCTTCGAAGAGGCGCTTCCAGAGCGCGAGGTTGGCGACCGGGTCGCCCTTCGAGTTGCGAAATCCCTTGCGTTCCCACGACGCGCGCCACTCGGTCAGGCCCTTGAGGACGTACTGGCTGTCGGACACGAGCTCGACCTCGGCACCGGCAGGAACCAGGGCGAGGCCTTCGATGGCCGCGGTCAGCTCGGCGATCTGGTTGGTGCCGAGGCCGATGTAGCCGAAGTGATCCGCCTCCGCGCCGTCAGGCGCGATAAGCACGGCGCCCCATCCGGAGGGGCCGGGATTGGTCGGCGCGCACGCGCCGTCGGTGTAGGCGATCCATTTCATCACCCGATGATGCCTGCGGTCTCGTCGCTTTCGACCGACACCTGGCTCGCGTTCGGCGTGATACCGGCGGGTGCCGGCGCGGTGACGGCCTTCAGCCGCGCGTCCTTGCGGATCAGCCCGACCAGCCGCATTCCGCGCACGCGCTTCACCGCAACGATGTAGTAGAGCGCGCCGAACACCGGCCACCAGTGCTCGCCGGCCCGCTCCATCCAGGCGAATCGCGCGAGCCAGCGCGCCGACGTGAGCGGCGGGATGTAGCAGCCGAAGCGGCCGGCCTCGACTTCGAAGCTGAGCAGGCGCAGCCAGTCGCGCAGGCGCCGGTAGCCGACGAATTCGCCGGCGTGCGGCAGGAACAGCTCGCCCGACGTGCGCGAGACGCGCCGGCGCAGGCGACCGAGCTTCTGGCGCGTTCCCCACAGGCTCGCCGGATTGAAGCCGACGATGATCACGCGGCCTTCGGGAACGAGGACGCGCTCGACCTCGCGCAGCGCC
>Ga0207691_10008149_pt1 | contig 10057 bp, 9 predicted proteins | sample KBSM13metaG_FD_184327 | JGI IMG/M metagenome (GOLD analysis project Ga0207691, IMG submission 184327) | Miscanthus rhizosphere microbial communities from Kellogg Biological Station, Michigan, USA - KBS M1-3 metaG (SPAdes) (version 2) | ecosystem: Host-associated > Plants > Roots > Rhizosphere >... | reverse complement strand
GCCGCAGAAGCCGACAAGAACACTTACGACGTGATCGTGGTCGGCTCGGGCGCCGCGGGCGGTCAAACCGCCTATACGCTGACCATGGATGGCGCCCGGGTGCTCATGCTCGAGGCTGGCCGTAACTACACGCCAGGCACCGAAACCCCGATGCTCCAGACCAACGCCGAGGCACCTCTGCGCGGCAGCGGCACGCCCGAGAAGCCGTTCGGATTCTGGGACGCAACCATCGACGGCGGATGGGATGTTCCTGGCGAGCCTTACACCAGTGCCTCCGACGACCCGGCACGCAAGTTCGTCTGGTGGCGAGCGCGCATGTTAGGCGGGCGTACCAATCACTGGGGACGCATCAGCCTGCGCAACGGTCCCTACGACTTCAAGCCGCATACGCGTGACGGCCTCGGCTTCGACTGGCCCATGAGCTACGAAGATCTCGCGCCCTTCTACGACAAGGTCGAGATGCTCATCGGCGTGTATGGGTCGAACGAAGGCCTCGAGAACACGCCGAATTCATCGCCGGGCGTGCTGCTACCGCCGCCGAAGCCGCGCGTCAGCGACCTCATGGTGCGCAAGCACGCCGCGAAACTTCGGATTCCGGTCATCGCGGGTCATCGCGCGGTGCTCACGCGGCGGCTCGATGACAAGCTGCTGCCCAAACTACTGCATCCCGGCAACACCAGGGCGCAAGCCATCCTGGCCGCCGACATGAGGAAGCGCGCAGCGTGCTTCTGGGCCACGCCCTGCGGGCGCGGCTGCTCGATCCGGGCTAACTACCAGTCGACGACGGTGCACCTGCCACCGGCGCTGGACACCGGCAACCTCGACATCGTCACCGACGCCATGGTGCGCGCCATCACCAAGCGCAAGGACGGCGGCGCCGAAGGCGTCGTCTACATCGATCGCAAGACCGGCGCGGAACATCGCGTGAAGGCGCGCATCGTGGTGCTCGCTGCGAGCGCGCTCGAGTCGGTACGCATCCTGCTGAACTCCGGCGTCGCTAACGCCAACGGCAAGGTCGGCAAATACATCATGGATACCGTGGGCGCGAATTTCGGCGGCCAGGTGCCGGCGCTCGAGAGTCTGCCGCCGCACAACGAAGACGGCGCCGACGGCGGACACATGTACGTCCCGTGGTGGCTTTACAAGGAGCAGCTTGCAGGAGGCCTGGGGTTCGCGCGCGGTTACCACATCGAATTCGGCGGCGGCCGCACCATGCCCGGCATGGGCACCGGCTCGGGACTCGAGTGGCTCAACGGCGGCACTTACGGCAAGAAATTCAAGCAAGACGTGCGGCGTTACTACGGCTCGTTCGTAGGCTTCGCCGGTCGTGGTGAGATGATTCCCAACGACGACTGCTATGCCGAGCTCGATCCGAACGTGAAAGACAAGTTCGGCATTCCCGTGCTGCGCTTCCACTGGAAGTGGTCCGAGCATGAGATCCGCCAGGCCGCGCACATGCAGAAAACCGCCGCCGAAATCATCGACGCGATGGGCGGGCGCATGTCGGGCCCGCCGCAGAGCGGTGAGAAAGCCATCAAGCAGGGCGGCATCATCATTCACGAAGTCGGCGGCGCGATGATGGGCAACGATCCCTCGAAATCCGTCACCAACAGCTTCGGGCAGAGCTGGGAGATGAAGAACCTGTTCATCACCGATGGCGCGACCTTGTGTTCCAACGCGGACAAGAACCCCACGCTCACCATCATGGCGCTGGCCTGGCGTTCGGCCGAGCACATGCTTGGTCTGATGAAGAGGAAAGAGTTATGAGCCTCGATCGTCGCACCACCATCAAGTGGATGTTCGCCGCGGCTGCCACCGTGCCCTCACTGCAGACGCTCGCCTATGCTTCGGAGCCGCATGCGCGCGACGTCGCCGCCGGTCAGGCGGGCTACGGCACCGACCCCAATCTGATCAAGGAGTGGCGGCCGGGTGGTCCCTGGCCTCTCACGCTCGGGAACGCCGCGCGGCTAACTACCATCGCGCTCTGCGACCTGATCATTCCCGCGGACGACGTTTCACCCGCCGCCTCATCCGTCGGCGTCGTGGATTTCATCGACGAATGGATCAGCGCTCCGTATCCGCAGCAACGCGCGGATCGGGAAATCATTCTTCCCGGCCTGCTATGGATCGAAGCGGAAGCGCAGAACCGCTTCGGCCAGCCATTTGCCGGTATCAAGGATGAACAGCGTGCCGCCATTGCCGATGCCATCTGCAACCCGTCCAAGGCGGCTCCCGACGCGGCCACGGCAGCGAAATTCTTCGCGAGGTTTCGCGATCTCACGGCGGGCGGCTTCTACACCACGCCCGTCGGCATGAAAGACATCGGCTATGTGGGCAATGTGCCGCTCGAAAGATTCGACGGCCCACCGCCCGAGCTGCTGAGAAAGCTCGGTCTCGCCTGAGCGGCACTCGCCACCGCCCACACGTCCACGCGCCCGACTCCCGCGGCGAGCAGCACGCGCTTGAGCTCCGCGACGGTGCTGCCCGTGGTGATGACGTCATCGACGATCGCCACGTGGCCGGCAGCTGACAACCTGCGTAGCGCCCGCGCGCCGCTCACGGCGAACGCGCCGCGCACATTGCGATGTCTTTCATCCACGCTGAGCGATGTCTGCGACGGCGTATCGCGCGCACGGCGCACCACGCCCGGCGCAATCGGAACCTTAAGCATTCTTCCCGCGTAGCGCGCGAGCGCCACGGCCTGGTTGAAACCACGCTCGCGCAGGCGCGCGGCATGCAAGGGCACCGGCACGAGCAGGCGAGGCAGTGGCGCCGCGCGTTTGCTGACGGCCTGCGCCAGCAGTACTCCGAGAACTCGCGCGTTTGCATATACCCCGTGGTACTTGAGCTGCCGGATCAGATCGTCGGCTGGGGACGCGAATCGCAGCGCGACCATGGTTGAAGAAGCTTCGTTGAGCCAAGGCAAGTCCGCGTGACAGAAGCAGCAGAGATCGAGGTCGAGCGATGCCCCCGGGAATCCGCACAGGCAGCACTTCGGCGGAAACAAACTGGCGGCCACCAGCCGTGCCAGACGCTGGGCGACCGTCAACCGTAAACACGCCCATTGGTTGACAATGGAATCCGTGGTCCCGAACATGCCCGGAGTCTTGCGTGCCTGGCGCCTCGCGCCGAGCCGAAAAACTGATGCAAATCAACAATTAAAGGGATGGGCATGAGCGCCATACGTCACGACTGGACCATTGCCGAAGTGGAAGCTTTGTTCGCCCTGCCGTTCGGCGACCTCATGTTTCGCGCCCAGGAAATCCACCGCGCCAACCATCAGCCGAACGCCGTACAGATGAGCACGCTGCTGTCGATCAAGACCGGCGCCTGCCCCGAAGACTGCGCGTACTGCCCGCAGTCCGTGCGATACGAAACCGGGCTCGAACGCGAGAAGCTGGTCCCGCTCGATGAAGTCCGCATCCGGGCCCAGGCTGCGAAGGAAGCCGGTGCCACGCGGTTCTGCATGGGCGCCGCGTGGCGCTCTCCGAAAAAGAAGGATGTCGAAGCCGTCGCGGCGATGATTCGCGAAGTGCGCGCGCTCGGCATGGAGACCTGCGCCACGCTCGGCATGCTCACGCCGGATCAGGCGCACGAGCTCAAAGATGCCGGTCTCGATTATTACAATCACAACGTCGACACATCGCCGGAGTTCTACGGCGAGATCATCACCACGCGCACCTACCAGGATCGCCTCGACACGCTCGCCGCGGTGCGTGGCGCCGGCCTCAATGTCTGTTGTGGCGGCATCGTGGGCATGGGCGAAACCGTGCGCGACCGCGCGTCGATGCTCGCTACGCTCGCGAACCTTCCGCAGCATCCGGAGAGCGTACCGATCAATCAGCTGGTGCGCGTGCCGGGCACGCCGCTCGCCGGTGCCGCTCCCGTGGACCCATTCGACTTCGTGCGCACAATTGCCGTCGCCCGCGTCGTCATGCCGAAAGCCTTCGTGCGTTTGTCCGCCGGCCGCGAAGTCATGGCGGACGAGTTGCAGGCGTTGTGTTTCCTCGCCGGCGCCAATTCGATTTTCTACGGCGAGAAGTTGCTGACCACCGGCAATCCCGACGTGGCGCGCGATCGCGCCTTACTGACGCGCCTCGGCATCGAACCGCTGGTGCCGCCGGGGCTTGCCGCTTCCCAGGCGAGCGAACCCGTCGAGCATGTGCACGGTCCCAACTGCTCGCACGCGGCGCCGCGCCCTTCGTCGTCATGCGCCGCGACCCCGCGGCGTTAAAAACGGCGCTCGCCGATCTCGAGCAGCGCCATCTGCGACGCTCGCGTCGAGTGGGTCTTGGCGCCGGCGTCGTCAATTTCTGCAGCAACGACTACCTCGGGTTGAGTGCTCATCCCGAGGTGATCCGCGCGTTCCAGGACGCGGCCTCCAGGTATGGCGTTGGCAGTGGCGCATCCCACCTGGTCACGGGTCACGGACCTGAACACGAGGCACTGGAGAACGAACTCGCGGCCTTCGCAGGCCGCGAAAAGGCACTGGTTTTCTCCACGGGCTACATGGCCAACATGGGCGTGATTGGCGCATTAGCGGATCAAACAGCGACCATAGTGTCAGACAAGCTCAACCATGCGTCATTGATCGATGGCGGCCGCCTGACTCGCGCGCACTCGTTGCGCTACCGCCATGGCGATGCGGACCACGCTCGCGAGCATCTGGAAGAGCTCGACGAGTCCATCGAATCGCGGCTGCTCATCACCGATGGCGTGTTCAGCATGGACGGCGATCTCGCACCTCTTCCTGCGCTCGCGCGCGCCGCGCGCGAAGCTGGCGCGTGGCTCATCGTCGATGACGCGCACGGGCTCGGCGTGGTCGGTAACACGGGGCGCGGAGTCTGTGAGCACTTCAACCTGAGTGCGCAGGACGTGCCTGTGCTGGTGGGCACTTTCGGCAAAGCCTTCGGCACCTTCGGCGCTTTCGTGGCCGGCGATGCGGACCTCATCGAGTTCCTGATCCAGAAATCCCGCCCCTACATCTACACCACGGCACTGCCCCCGGCCGTCGCCGCGGCGACGCGCGCGGCGCTTCGCGTGAGCCAGCGCGAGTCCTGGCGTCGCGAGAAAGTCCTGGCGCTGGCCGAGAGATTCCGGCGGGGGCTTGCCGAAGTTTTCCCGGATTCACGGCCGGGCACTGCTATTCAACCCGTGATCGTCGGCGACGCGCAGCGCGCGCTGGCGATCAGCCGGGTGCTCGAAGAGAAAGGCTTCCTGGTCACTGCGATCCGTCCGCCGACGGTGCCCGCCGGCACCGCGCGGCTGCGCGTGACCTTGTCGGCGGCGCACGAGGAAAGCCAGGTCGACGCGCTGATCGCGGCGTTCCGGGAGGCGCTCGCGGCATGAACAAGCCGGATCCGGCCCAGGTGTTCTCGCTCGATCGCCGCGCGGTGGCGCAGGCATTCGATCGCGCCAGCGCAGGCTACGACGCTGCCGCGGCCCTGCAGGAGCGCGTGCGCAACGAGCTGATGGAGCGACTCGCCGAGCTCAAGTTGGCGCCATTGCACATTCTCGATCTCGGCGCGGGCACGGGACATGCGACGCGCGCACTGAAGCGCCTCTATCCATCGTCGCTCGCGGTCGCGGCCGATATCGCGCCCGGCATGCTGGCGCGAGCCAAGACGCAATCGCGCTGGCTGCGGCGATTCGAGCGCGTGCGCGCCGACGCTTACTCGCTGCCATTTCGCACAGGATCATTCGACCTGGTGTTCAGCAGCCTGATGCTGCAGTGGTGCGATGATCTCGACGTGGTCTTCGCCGAAATCGCGCGCGTGCTCAAGCCCGGCGGTGTGCTGTTGTTCAGCACCTTTGGTCCCGGCACGCTGGCCGAGTTGCGCGAAGCGTGGAGCGCAAGCGATGCGCCAGGAAATCACGTCAACCATTTCTTCGATCCGCATGCGCTCGGCAGTGCGTTGATGCACGCCGGGCTTTCCGAACCCGTGCTCGATGTGGACCGGACGGTCGTCGGCTACCCCGACGTGCTCACGCTGATGCGCGAGCTCAAGGCCATCGGCGCCCACAACGTGACGGCCGGCCGCGCTCGCGGACTCACCGGACGCAAGCGGCTCGCCGCCATGACGCGGGCCTATGAAACCCTGCGCCACGGCGGAAAATTGCCCGCGACTTACGAAGTGATTCACGCGATTTGCTGGGGTGCCGAGCGTCGGCTGCCAGCGCATGACGCGTTTCCACGCGAGGCGTTCATAGCGCCGGGCGACATCAAGGTTCGCGGCCACTCATGAGCGGTTTTTTCGTCACTGGCACGGATACCGGCGTCGGGAAGACGCTCGTGACCGTCGCTCTCACTCGCGCGCTGGTGCAGAGGGGTTTGCGTACTGCCGTCATGAAGCCGGTGGCGGCCGGGATCATGGAAACACCGCAGGGCCCGCGCAACGATGACGCGCTCGAGTTGTTAGCCGCCAGCAATGTGAAGTCGGCCTACGAGGACGTGAATCCGTGGCTGTTGACCACGCCAGCGTCGCCGCACCTGGCCGCGCGCCATGACGGCGTATCGATCGACTCGGAAAAGATACTGACCGCCTTTCGCAGGCTCGCCGCGGCGTCGGACGTGGTGATGGTCGAAGGCGCCGGCGGCTGGCTCGCACCGATTTCGAGTGTGGCGACGATGGCCGACATCGCCGGAAAACTGGCGCTTCCCGTCATTTTCGTCGTGGGCATGCGGCTCGGCTGCCTCAGCCACGCATTGTTGACTCGTGAAGCCATCCGTTCTTACGGTCTGCCCTTCGCCGGCTGGATCGCCAACAAGATGCACAGTGAAATGGCGCTGGCTGACGCGAATATCGACAGTCTCGCGAGCCGGTTTGGAGCCGCGCCACTAGGAATCGTCCCGGCGGCAAGCGCCCTGGCAGCGTCCGGTTCCGAAGCCGCACCACCGTGGGCGGTCGAGGTGGCAAATAAGCTCGTAAGTCCTTGAGTGCGCCAGCAAAGTGGCTGGTATAGTCGCGCCCGTGTTTGACGCCGCGAATCACATCGATCTGGCCCCGCATTGCTCGCTGAGCACGCGTGGCGCGTTCCTGTTCTTCGGCAGCGTCTGTCTCCCCACCTTCGGTGTCGCCAGTGCGGCCACAGCGCTTGGGTTCTGGCCGGTGCTGCCGTTCGCCGGCGCGGAAATGCTGCTCCTCGGCTGGGCGCTGCACTCGAATATGCAAAGACGCTTCGAGCGCGAAACCATCGATGTGTCGGAAACTGAAATCGTCATCGAGTTTGCGCGCGGAAATCCGCAACGCGTCGTGTTCCCGCGCCATTGGGCACGGGTTAAAATCCGCCGCCCGAAATCTCCCCTCCACCGCGGCCAGCTCGTCATCGAGTCACATGGCCGGGCTTACGAGGTCGGAAAGTTTCTGTCAGAGGAGGAGCGCCACCGGCTCGCTGCCGAATTGCAGCAGCTCATTGGTGGTATGAACCAGTCGCCGGCACTGCCGCATTCGGGTTCACCCGTTTAGTTTTCTTGAGGTCATCGATGAGCTTTCACATGAAGAACGCCTACGCGCGCCGTGGATTACAGGCCGCATTCGTCTCCCTGTTCACCTTGCTGGCATCCGTTGCGCACGCCGATTGGGGCCGACTCAACATGACGGAGGGCGTCTCGATTCTCAGCAAGGAGATCTACGGTCTGCACATGACCATCTTCTACTGGTGCGTCGCCATCGGCGTCGTGGTCTTCGGAGTGATGATCTACTCGCTGATCAAGTTTCGTAAGTCGCAGGGCGCGCAGGCTGACACCACGCTGGTCCACAGCACCAAGGTGGAGATCATCTGGACCGTCATCCCGATCATGATCCTCGTGGCCATGGCGATTCCCACCGCCCGCGGCCTCATCAAGATCGAAGACATGGGCAACGTGGCCCTCAACATCAAGGTGACCGGCTACCAGTGGAAGTGGGAGTACGAATACCTCAACGAGAACGTGCGCTTCTTCTCCACGCTCCAGCGCGACAGCAACCATGCGCGCCAGCTCGGCTCGGGCATCGATCCCGCCACCGTCCCTAACTACCTGCTCGACGTCGACAACGCGCTGGTCATCCCCGCGGGCACCAAGATCCGCTTCCTGCTCACCGCGCAGGACGTCATCCACGCCTGGTGGGTGCCGGCGTTTGGCATGAAGAAAGACGCCATTCCCGGATACGTCAATGAAATCTGGGTACAGGTCGACGCCGACAAGGTCGGCACGTACCGCGGCCAGTGCGCCGAGCTCTGCGGCCAGGATCACGGCTTCATGCCCATCGTGGTCGAAGTGAAATCACCGGCCGACTACGACAAGTGGCTGCGCGAGAAGCAGGCCGAACAAAAACTCGCGGGTGAGTCATCGCCCACTGCCGTCATTGCGACCGCAGTCACGCCCGCCGTTACGCAATAAGTTTTAGAGACGCACAGACATGGCACACGAACACACCGCAGACGACCACGCCCACGACGATCACCACGACCACGGCCCGGCACACGGCTGGCGCCGCTGGGTTTACGCGACGAATCACAAGGACATCGGCACGATGTACCTGATCTTCGCCTGCGTGATGTTCTTCGTCGGCGGTTTCATGGCGATGATCATCCGCGCCGAGCTGTTCCAGCCCGGCCTGCAGCTGGTCGAGCCGCAGTTCTTCAACTCCATGACCACCATGCACGCGCTGGTCATGATCTTCGGCGCCGTCATGCCGGCCTGGACGGGACTTGCGAACTGGATGATCCCCATGCAGGTGGGCGCGCCCGACATGGCGCTGCCGCGCCTCAACAACTTCTCGTTCTGGATCCTGCCGTTCGCGTTCACGTTATTGTTAGCCACGCTGTTCGTGCCGGGCGGCTCGCCGGCCGGCGGCTGGACGCTGTATCCGCCGCTGTCGCTGCAGGGTGGCGATGGCTTCCCGATGGCCATCTTCGCCATCCACCTGATGGGCGCCTCGTCCATCCTCGGCTCCATCAACGTGGTCGTCACGATCATGAACATGCGCGCGCCGGGCGTGGGCCTGCTCAACATGCCACTGTTCTGCTGGAGCTGGCTCATCACGGCCTATCTGCTCATCGCCACCATGCCGGTGCTCGCCGGCGCCGTGACCATGTTGCTGACCGACCACTTCTTCGCCACCAGCTTCTTCTCGGCTTCGGGCGGCGGTGATCCGGTGATGTTCCAGCACATCTTCTGGTTCTTCGGACACCCCGAGGTGTACATCCTCATATTGCCGGCCTTCGGCATCATCTCGGAGATCGTCCCGACTTTCTCACGCAAGCCGCTGTTCGGCTACGACGCGATGGTTTACGCGACGGCTGCGATCGCGTTCCTGTCGTTCATCGTGTGGGCGCATCACATGTTCACGGTGGGCATGCCGCTCGCGGGTCAGCTCTTCTTCACGCTATCCACGATGCTCATCTCCATCCCCACGGGCGTGAAGGTGTTCAACTGGACCGCCACGATGTGGAAGGGCTCCCTGAGCTTCGAGCCGCCCATGCTGTTCGCGCTGGCGTTCCTGTTCCTGTTCACCATCGGCGGGTTCTCGGGCCTCATGCTCGCGATCGTCCCGGCCGACTTCCAGTATCACGATACCTACTTCGTGGTTGCGCACTTCCACTACGTGCTGGTGCCCGGCGCGGTCTTCGCGATCATGGCGGGCGTCTACTACTGGCTGCCGAAGTGGTCCGGCAAGATGTACGACATGAAGCTCGCCACCTGGCACTTCTGGCTCTCGGCAATCTTCGTGAACGTACTGTTCTTCCCGCAGCACTTCCTCGGGCTCGCCGGCATGCCGCGCCGCATCCCCGACTACTCGGTGCAGTTCGCCGACTGGAACATGGTGTCGTCGCTCGGCGCGTTCGGCTTCGGTCTGTCGCAGCTGTTGCTTCCGTGGATCATCTGGAAGTGCGTGAAGAGCGGCTCGCCGGCCACCAGCCACGTCTGGGAAGGCTCGCATGGTCTCGAGTGGGAGCTGTCCTCGCCGCCCCCGTACCACAGCTGGACCGAGCATCCGTCACGCGAAATCATCGCGCGCGGCGTGCAGCACTAAGCGATGACGGCGATGACGCCCGATGAAATCAGCGAGCGGCG
>Ga0207691_10008148_pt1 | contig 10058 bp, 9 predicted proteins | sample KBSM13metaG_FD_184327 | JGI IMG/M metagenome (GOLD analysis project Ga0207691, IMG submission 184327) | Miscanthus rhizosphere microbial communities from Kellogg Biological Station, Michigan, USA - KBS M1-3 metaG (SPAdes) (version 2) | ecosystem: Host-associated > Plants > Roots > Rhizosphere >... | reverse complement strand
TACAAACTTGAGCTGAAACATAAGAATTGGTTTTTGAGAACATATACCACCCAGGAAGATGCAGGCGAAGCTTATAGTGCCACTGTAGCAACGCAATATTTCAATGAAGCCTGGAAACTCAGTGAGCAGTGGTATCCACAATATGTCGGTGCTTTTCTAAAGGCAAAAGGGCAAGGTCTTCCGGACGCCGACGCACATCTTATCGCCCGTGGATATGCTGACATTGGCCGTCCGGAAGCAGGATCTGAACAATTTAAACAAATCTTTGACCAGGTAAGGAAAGTACCTCTTCCCAAAGGAGGTTTGCTCAAAGAAAAATCACAATTGTGGATGACAGAAGGCCAATACAGTTTTGGTGATGCTACAAAAAATGTTGAAGTGGTCATTGGTGGCAATTATAAAAAATACATCCTGGATTCCGATGGCACCTTGTTTATCGATACAGTTAATGCAATTAACATCAACGAGGTTGGTGGATATGCCCAGTTAACAAAAAAGTTGTTTAATGAGGGTCTAACACTATCTGCCGCTGGCCGTTTCGATAAAAATGAAAATTTCAAAACACAGTTTACTCCAAGATTTGCAGCATTGATCAAACTGGCAAAAGACAATAATCTTCGTATGTCTTATCAAACCGCTTATCGTTTTCCGGGTAACCTGGCACAATGGATACGTCTTGATGTTGGTGGTGACTTCTTATTACTTGGCGGACTTCCCTGGGTAAAAGATTATATGCATGTTGATAAAAATCCTGTTCACCAGGTTAAGGAAGATGGAACAATTGAAGGCACACCGTACGTGTTTAAAGAATTCAAACCAGAAACTATGAGTTCTTTTGAAATAGGTTACAAAGGACTTATCAAAGAGAGATTGTTGATTGATGCCTATGCGTATTTCGGAAAATATGAAGACTTTCTTGGTAGAATAGGGTTATACCAACCAAATACAGGTGAGGCATATTCTATTACTGTGAATAGCTCTAACAACGTTAAAACTCATGGTTACGGTCTTGGCGTAGATTATCTGCTTGGAAATAAAAAGAACTCTTCCATTTTCTTCAATGTGTATTCTGATGTGATCACAGATGTTCCTTCAGGATTCAAATCTTATTTCAATACACCGAAGTACAGATTGAATGCTGGTTTTGCCAATACAGGATTCGGAAAAGGCGACAGGGTAAGTTTCAGTGCGTTGCTTCGCTGGCAGGATGCTTTTCAATGGGAGGGGGAACTGGCTAACGGCCCGCTCAATGCCTTTACGACTGCAGATGCCCAGGTGAGCTACAAGTTTCCAAAAATAAAATCAACTGTTCGGCTTGGTGCAACCAATATTCTCAATCACTATTATAAAAATGCCTATGGCAATCCACAGATTGGTGGAATGTACTATATGAGTTTTGCTTACAACTTGTAAGAGACTTAAAATTCAGCTCATTTAATTACAACAATAACTATCCCGCAAACTCAGCAACTACCGGGAACGGGATAGTTATATCCAAAAAAATCAAAAACTCAGTTTATGAAAGCACATACTCTATCGCTGCTGGTTGGTTTGTTTAGCCTGAAGACCATCGCAAATGCACAAGAAAAAAGATTAGAGTACACTATTAAAAGAAACGGAGCTGTAGTTGGTAACATTCATTTTACCCATGGTATTGCCGGTAACAGAACAGTTCTCACCATGGAATCTGAAGTAAATAGCCGCTTCATTTTCAATTTCAAAGCAAAAGTAAAAGAAGAGACAATTTTTGATAAAGGGATCATGACATGGTCATCCATCTTTCGCAACCTAAATGGCAATGTAAAAATTGATAAAAAAACCAGGGTCAACGGTAACGCCTATACAGTGTATAAAGGAAATAAAACAGAAACGCTGAATAATTACCCTATCCGCTACAACATGCTAAGTGTTTATATAAGCGAACCGGTAAATAATACAAAAGTTTACTCTGATAATTTTCAACAACAGATCGACATTCAAAAAATTGCTGATCATCATTACAAAATAAAATTTCCTGATGACAATTATAATGAATACTTCTATGCAGACGGCATTTGTTCAAAAATAGAGATACATCATCGTTTATACAGTGCATCTATTGAATTGACATCTTAATTGTCATTTATTAAAAAGCTAACAACTAAAGAATTAAAAACAATGCTAAACATAAACACGATAGGAACGCTGGTACTGGTAATAGTAACATTGATCGAATTACTTATGAGCTTTTTACACAGGGAAGGGGATCGTTTAAAAGATATGTTAGCTAACATTTGCCTGGGTCTATTAGTAATTCTGACTGGCTTTTTTATGAAAGCATTGGCACTGATAGTGTATACAATGATTTATTCGATAGCGATCATAAAACCAGCTCCTTCACTTCTTTTATGGATAATAGCATTTTTCTTATGTGACCTTGTTCTTTATATATATCATTTATTGGGGCATAAAACCCGGTTGCTATGGGCGGCACATGTTGCACATCATTCATCCTTACATTATAATTTATCGGTCGGGTTCAGGATAAATTTTATTCACCTGTTCTATCGTTTTCTTTTTTGGGCGCCACTCTGTTTGATTGGCATTACTCCCGAAATGATCCTTTTACTTGAATCAGTAACAGCTATCTGGAATTTTTTGATACATACCGAAAAAATAAAAAAGCTTGGCTTACTTGACACGATATTTAATACACCATCCAATCACCGGGTACATCATGCAAGCAATCCTGAATACATTGATAAAAACCTTGGTGGAATATTAGTAATATATGACCGAATATTTGGCACTTATGTTAAAGAAACTATTCCTCCGGTTTATGGTATCACACATAATATCTATTCACACGATCCCAAGGATGTTTTATTCCATGAATATAAAAATGTATCCAAAGAAATTTCAAAGATCAAAGGATTGAAAAATAAGATCCGTTTTCTCTTTTCCAAACCTGGTAGTAGCATTATTGATCTCAAAAAGATCGAAGCTGATAAAGAGGTACGAATCGAAATATATTATTCACCACTAAATAAAGCTATATGATATTTTACCTGTTAGGCATGCTCGGCTATTATAAACTGGCCAATAAGTCGGTGCCGGCAAGTATATGCCTCCTGTTTTTCACTGTAATAACAGTGCCGCCAGCTACAACTCTTTTCTTTTTTGTAAATAAACATTGGACATTCCAGGTAATTGCTTTTGCAGGAGGTTTGTTCTGCTGGACATTTATTGAATATTTCATTCATCGGTTCATGATGCATGGAAAAGAAAAAAAGGAATACCATAAGAGTTTTCATTTTCATCATCATGTTACGGGCACCATATTCACTACACAACTAAAAAGGATAATTTATTCTTCAGGAGCAATAACTCTTACTTGCTGCAGTATTTTCTTTAGCAGTTATCTATTTCTTTTTGCTGGCATCGCTACAGGTCTTGTATTATATAGCTATATGCATGTATTGTTACATACACGTTGGGCAGCAAAATGGATCCCATGCCTTCAGAAATTTCATATGCAGCATCATTTTGGTCAAACTGAAAAATGTTTTGGCGTAACTAATACATGGTGGGACAGAATTTTCAATACAACAGGTAAAACAGATAAGATCGCCAGCTCAAAATCTATTGAGCTTTATTTCGGAGAAAAGAGCAATCATAATTTAATCACTCACAAACAAGCAGTATGAAATTCAAATCAAAAAATGATTCTGATTTCTTTTCAGAACTCATAACAAAAGTGGATGCCTATATGGAAAAGAAAGGCGGTAACCGCTTTGCTGATAGCAGTATTTATATAAAAGGAAGTTTTCTTATCGGGCTTTATTTGAGTGGTTATATTCTTTTACTCAGTCGAAGTCTGAATACAGGTCTGTCAATCTTAGTAGTGATGATCATGGGTCTTGCAGGAGTAATGATAGTTTTTAATATTGTTCATGATGCATCCCACAATGTTCTTTTTAAAAACAGATCATTAAACAAAGCCGCCGCCTATTTCGGTGACCTGATGGGAATGAATTCTTATATCTGGAATATCCGGCACAATATCCAGCATCACACATTTACCAATGTGGCCGGTGGTGATGTTTTACTGGACAGCATTCCATTTATCCGCGTCTGTTCTCAACAGAAAAAATTGCCGATGCATAAATACCAGGTATGGTATGTTCCATTTTTATATATGCTCTATTCTATTTTCTGGGTTTTCTTTATTGACATTAACATGTTCAGACAAAAACAAATGGGCAATTATAAAAACATGAGTCATTCATGGCAGGAATGGACAAAGCTTATCCTATTCAAATCATTTTATCTTTTTTACATGATCATTTTCCCTGCATGGATAATCAATATTCCATTATCAACTGTGCTTGCGGGTTTTCTTATCTACCATATGGTAGCAGGCATCTTATTATCAACAGTTGTTGTTTTAGGTCATTGCGTGGAAGGCGCCGAATATACTGCCCCTGATGAAAATGGTGTCATACAAAATTCATTTATGCAACATGAATGGAATGCTACTTATGATTGCAGTACAAATTCAAAGGCTCTTCATTGGATCACAGGTGGTTTGAATACGCATCTTGCACATCATCTTTTTCCCAAACTATGTCATTGTCATTATTTGGCTGTCACAAGGATCATTAAAGAACATTGTGCAGAGCATCATGTCAAATACCAACATTACAGTTTGGGTGATGCGATCATTTCTCATCTCAATTTTCTAAAAATACAGGCAAATGCATAATAACGATACATAAATCCCAAAAAAAATGAAGCGTTTATTAAAAAATTGGTTTGAATTGTACAGTATACTTGTCTGTGTCATTACCGCCCTTCCATTATTTGTAATTGCGGTTCTATTAAGAAGTACTTATCCTTTTCTTTTTCATTTTCTTTTATTTTCAACAGGCTGGTTGGTATGGACATGGATCGAATATCATATACATCGTTTCCTCCTTCATCCTAAAACAGATAAATGGAAAACAAGTACATCACAGATCCACCAGCAGCATCATATCGATCCGGGACAATTTGAAATAAAGCTGTTGCACAGAATTTTGCTTTTTATTTTCAGCTGTGTGTTTATTTGTATTGCATACAAACTGAATAATTATTTTACTTTTTTTTCAGGTTTTTTCTGGGGTTCGGCAGCCTATTGCTATATCCATTACCTGCTTCATCAAGAATGGACAAAAACATTCATACCCGCCCATCACGAATTCCATATTACTCATCATTGTAAATACACAGATAAATGTTTTGGAGTAACTGTAATGTGGTGGGACATTTTATTCGGAACTATTCCTAAAAAGAGTTTAACTGCCGGCAATAAAATATTGAATTTCTATTATAAAAAATGAACTCTTATCAAATATTGATATTCTAAACAATTAAAAAAAATAATTATGAAAAAAAACATCCTTTATTTTCTGCTGCTTGTATTGCCTGTAGCCAGTTTTTGTCAACAGACAAATGATACTGTTCCGTTCGTTAAAACAGATTACTTGTTAAAAAGTAAAAATCAAAAAACAGCCGCATGGGTTTTATTAGGCGGTGGCACAGCATTAATAGGCCTTGGCTTTCTAATTGGCGATAGCAAGAATGCCACTTTTGATGATGCAGGTACCGGGGTTGTTTTGGGCGGTATTGGTTTTCTTTCAGTAGTTGGAAGCATTCCTCTTTTTATTGCATCAGGAAAAAACAAAAGAAAAGCAATGAACGCTTCGGCATTCATAAAACTGGAAACAGTTCCATTACCTCAAAAGCAATCTTTTGTTCAAAATTCTTATCCAGCTTTTTCGGTAAACATTATTTTTTAACCAAATAAAAAAGGAGATTACAATGAAAAATTTACTACAGTTTTCCCAACCCAATTTTATGTTTATAAAAACAAAATGGGTATTTGCTATTGTTTTTTCAATTACAACCGTAATGATCGGTTGTAAAAAAGATGTTATGCCACCCGGAAGTGATGAAACGTTAACCCAGGAGACAAGAACGGCATCATCAAAAAGCAAAGCACCTGATATAGTAGTGCATGCAGGTGGCTCAATTCAGGTCGCAGTTGATGCGGCGAATCCGGGGGACATCATTCAGATTGAAGCCGGTACCTACCACGAAGCCGTTGTAGTTAATAAGCCCGGAATCCAATTGATTGGACAAACAGGTTCTGCTAACGAGAGAGTAATAATTGAAAACCCGGGTGATGAAGAGAATGGTATTACTGTTCGCAGTAATGGCGACGGCTTCGTTTTAAAAAATGTTGTCATACAAAACTTTGAAGAAAATGGTGTATTTATGATCCGGGCAGATAATTTTTTATTATCCCATGTTGATACAAAAAATAACGGTGAGTATGGTTTGTTCCCGCTGTTTTGTAATGGTGGTCTAATGGAACATTGTTCTGCTACAGGACATACGGATACCGGGCTATATATTGGTCAATCTGAAAATATTACTCTGGAATACAATGTTGCTTTTGCCAATGTGAATGGATTAGAAATTGAGAATTGTTCAAATGTAACTGTTTCAAAAAATCAATCTTACGATAATGTATGCGGCATACTGGTTGTTTTATTGCCTGGCCTTACTACAAAGACATCAACAAATATTTTAGTTAGTAATAATCATGTGTATGGTAACAATCATATCAATTTTGCAGAACCCGGAGGTGGCTTCGAGTCCTTTGTCCCTTCAGGCTCAGGTATACTTGTGGTTGGAGTGGACAATGTCACTGTAAAAGACAATAATATTAGCGATAACAACTTTGTTGGCATTGCAACAGTAAGTACTTTACTATTAGGTGCAATTGCCGGTTTGCCCCCAGAAGCTTTTGCAGATATCGAACCCAATCCTGATGGAACTAAAATACAAAGTAATGTACTTATAAATAATGGAGCTAACCCTCCTGTTGGGATACCATTACCTGGTGTTGATCTTTTATGGGATGGATCAGGAACTAATAATTGCTGGAGCAATAACCATTTTTCTACTGCCTATCCTTCAGGTTTACCGGTTTGTAATTAATTTAAAGAACGGTGTTAAATTATGGCGCTGTTTCTATTCATTTAATAAATTTTTCTACTATGAAAAAGATCATTCTTTATACACTAATACTGGTAATTCCGGCAGCGACTTTCTGCCAATCAACTCCCAGCGACATGCCAGCGATAAAAACTGATTACCTGAAAAAAAGTAAAAATCAGAAAACAACAGCATGGGTTTTACTGGGTGGCGGGTTTGCATTAACAGTAACAAGCACCCTGATGGCAGCCCCGAAAGTTACTGAAGATGTAGGAAATGTTTTCGTCGGAATTTTTACTGCAGAGCCTGTTCCGGAAAATAATTATACTGCTGAAAACATTCTTTTAATTACGGGCACCGCATCTATGCTTGCTTCCATCCCATTATTTATTGCTTCTAAAAAAAATAAAAGAAGGGCAATGGATATGTCAGCGAATATAAAAATGGAAAATGTCAGGATGTTCCAGTACCAGTCTTTTGTTCAAACCTCTTATCCTGCCATTGCTTTAAAAATAAAATTATAAACTACTTCTGATAAAAGGTATATGCTTGTAAATGCAAGTATATACCTTTTGCCTTTTCTGCCTCTAACCAGTACCTTTGCCGCACTTTAAGAATTGGGCAATGAATACATCTCATTTATCAGAACAAGAACAAATACGCAGGGAGAAATTAGGCGACCTTTTAGGAATGGGGATCGATCCCTATCCTGCCGAATTATTTCCTGTAAACAATAGTGCGGTTAATATCAAGCAGCAATTTAATGATGAGAATAAAGAAACATTTAAAGATGTATGTGTGGCGGGGCGCATCATGAGCATTCGTGATATGGGTAAGGCAAATTTTTCTGTGATACAGGATTCATCTGGTCGTATTCAATTATATATTAAGAGAGATGATATTTGCCCGGGTGAAGACAAAACTCTTTATGATATAATTTGGAAAAAATGCACTGATATTGGCGACATCATCGGCGTAAAGGGTTACGTGTTTAAAACTAAAACTGGTGAAACATCCATTCATGTAAAGGAGCTTTCAATTCTTGCAAAAGCATTAAAACCTTTACCGATTGTTAAAGAAGCGGAAGGACAAACTTTTGATGCAGTTACTGATCCTGAATTCAAATACCGCCAGCGTTATGCTGATCTCATAATCAACCCGGAAGTAAAAGAAGTGTTTACCAAAAGAACAAAACTGGTAAATGCTATACGGGAATTTTTAAATGAACGCGGCGCTTTGGAAGTTGATACTCCCGTTTTACAAAGCATACCGGGTGGTGCAGCAGCAAGACCATTTTCGACACACCATAATGCATTAGATATTCCGATGTATTTGCGTATTGCTAATGAACTTTATTTGAAAAGATTGATAGTCGGTGGATTTGATTGGGTATATGAATTCAGCCGCAACTTTCGTAATGAAGGGATGGACCGAACACATAATCCAGAATTTACTGTGCTTGAGTTTTATGTCGCCTATAAAGATTATATATGGATGATGGAAACCACGGAGCAGCTTCTTGAAAAAGCAGCCATCGCTGTCAATGGAACTACCATATCAATTGTAGATGGAAAGGAGATTGATTTCAAAGCACCTTACCGCAGGGTGACAATGACTGATGCAATTAAAGAGCATACAGGTTTTGATATCAGCAATATGAGTGAAGAACATTTACGCAGTGTTTGCAAACAATTGCATGTTCATGTTGATAAAACAATGGGAAAAGGAAAATTGATAGATGAGATCTTCAGTGAGAAATGTGAAAAACATTTTGTGCAGCCAACTTTTATTATTGATTATCCAAAAGAAATGAGTCCGCTCACAAAAAAACACAGAAGTAAAGAAGGGTTTGTGGAGAGATTTGAACTAATGGTAAATGGAAAAGAAATTGCGAATGCTTACAGTGAATTAAATGATCCTATCGATCAACGCGACAGGTTTGAAGAACAAAGGAAGCTGATGGAACGTGGCGATGACGAAGCGATGTACATCGACTATGATTTTTTGAGAGCTCTTGAATATGGTATGCCACCAACAGCAGGTATTGGTTTTGGAATAGATCGTATCTGCATGTTGCTATTGAATCAGCCGTCTATTCAGGATGTGCTTTTATTCCCAATGATGCGACCGGAAAAGAAAGACGACGAATAGAATGCACAGTTTATCCAGAACTCTGTTGAACATTAATTTTTGAAACTTATTTTTCTGTAGCTTGCACAGTCGCAACCAAAACTAAGGCTCATCACTATACACATGAGAGAAAGCACCCGGCAATTTTTGGCCGGGTTTTTTTTAATCAACATACAGATCTCTATACAAATTTGCACCAGGCACTACACTGTAATGGGAAAGATCTGTAATCCCTTCTTTAGCCATCACATTCTCATCAATAAAACAATTACCGGTACAATCTGCTGAAGGTTTATTTAAAATATAAAATGCGGAATCAGCAAGTATATCTGTTGTGCGGCTCATTTTGGCCAACACTTCTCCGCCTAATAAATTTCTTACTGCAGCAGTATCAATAGTTGTCCGTGGCCAAAGTGCATTTGATGCAATGCGATATTGTTTTAATTCAGCCGCCCAACCAATTGCCATCATGCTCATACTAAATTTTGTTATGGTATAAGCAACATGACCCGCCAGCCATTTCGGATCTAAATTTATTGGAGGTGATAATGTAAGTATATGTGCATTGGCCGATTTTTTTAAATGAGGTATGCAAGCCTTTGTTACAAAAAAAGTTCCTCTTACATTAATATCATGCATAAGGTCAAATCGCTTTGGTTCTGTTTGCTCTGTTGGTGTAAGTGAGATCGCAGATGCATTATTAATAACAATATCAATTCCGCCGAACTGAGCAATAGCTTTATCGATCGCCGCTTGTATTTGATCTTCAAAACGAATGTCACATTGCACTGCTAATGCCTTACCACCTGCATCTTCTATTTCTTTAGCTGCTGAAAAAATTGTTCCCCCCAGTTTTGGGTTCTCTTCAACTGATTTAGCAACGACAACAATATTGGCGCCTTCTC
>Ga0207691_10008147_pt1 | contig 10059 bp, 2 predicted proteins | sample KBSM13metaG_FD_184327 | JGI IMG/M metagenome (GOLD analysis project Ga0207691, IMG submission 184327) | Miscanthus rhizosphere microbial communities from Kellogg Biological Station, Michigan, USA - KBS M1-3 metaG (SPAdes) (version 2) | ecosystem: Host-associated > Plants > Roots > Rhizosphere >... | reverse complement strand
CCTGTTCGGTCTTCAGGTGGCGGCTGCCTGGAGCATTGGCGGGGCGTGGGGCCTGCTTTGGCTGTGGGCACTGCATGTCGTGCAAACGAACGTCAGCTGGTCGATCAATTCCGTTTGCCACGGAGCGCTACCAGGGCCGGGGACGGCGGATTCGGGTGGACGATCGCGCGACGTCGCCTGGCTGGCCTGGCCGACGCTCGGCGACTCCTTTCACGGCTGTCATCACGACCGGCCATCGAGCGCATGTCACGCACTCGAAGGTGGAACGGACATCACCTGGTTGCTCATTTGTGCCTTGCATCGCCTCGGCCTGGTCGACCGGATCCAGCTCCCGGCTGGCGTTTTCTTGCCGATATGGGCGATGCGCGAGCAGCGGCAGGAAGGCTCCTCGGGATGAGCGTCGTCTACGGAAAGCAGAGATAGGCCCACGCCGCGTCGAACACCGGGATTCCCGAGCTGGTGACGGGCGTGTAGAGATCGCGCACCGTGAGGCCATGAAACGGCTCGCCGACGCCGGTCATGGTCGCAGGCTGCGCATTCGTTGTCAGTACGTGGGAGCCGCGGAAGGATGTATTTCCGTCGATTGAAACCGCCGGGCCGACCAATCCCAGGCCCTGCCAGATGACAGAGAGCTGGGAGTACGGGACGCTCGGGTCCTGCAAGCCGGCCAGGCCGAACTGCACCACGGGCGATGTTGCCGAGGCCTGCGAGATCGTCTCCCACGGCGCCGGCTTACCGGCAGGATCCCAGTCGGGGGGCGACGAGAAGTAGCACGCCCGGCTGACCGTGACGAGCTTGGCGATGACGCCAGCGTGGCCACCCCCCTGTGAATGCCCCGCGACGACAACCTTCGACCAGTCGACGGCACCGTTGACGAGATACTCCGCCCAACCTTCGGCGGCCGAGTTCTGGCTCAGATAGGTCAGGGCCTTGCTCAGGCGTGTCACGATCGCATTCGGCAGCGCGACCGAGATGTCGCTACTCGTGTCCTGGCCGGTGATGATTTCCCGGCGTACGTTCCAGAAGCAGTTCGGATCGGTGCTGATCGCGCAGATCAATCCGACCGGCGCCGGGCCGTTTTGATAGTTGAGGCCGATCGCGTGGTACCCGCGGCTGGCGCCTGAACGGAGGATGAACCGATACATGTCCGGCACGCCGTCCGTTCCCGGCAGGAAGACGAATAGCTTGTGGGCCGCCGCGACGGACGGCACCGGATTGATGACGACATTGGCTTCCGTGCTGGTCGTGACCGTACTGTCCGCCGTGGCCGGCAACAGGTTGCGCTCGATGGACGGAGGGCCCGAAGGCGAGACGGAGTCGGATCCACCGCCGCCGCAAGCCGCGATAACCAGGGACGATCCGATAGCGAGACCGGCAAGTCTGCAGATTCTGGGCATGGAAGCGATTCCTCAAGCCAAGGGGGATGACAGCGAAACGCCCCTGGCCGAGTTTCGGCTGACTCCCGGGGATCAATAACCGTCAAGGGTCATGTCCGCCTCGAACATGTCCTGCTCGGATGGTGACACCGAGCGACGTTCGACAAGCGGCTATTTGAAGCAGAGGTAAGCCCACACCGGATCGAAGACGGGGACGCCGTTGCTCCCGATCGGCGTGAAGGCGTCACGGACCGTGAGGCCGTGCAAGGGCGTGCCGACGGCGTTCGAGGTCGCCGGTGTCGCGTTCGTCGTCAGCATGTGCGAGTTGTTGAAGGGCGCCGCCGTCGAATCCACTGACACCGCGGCGCCGAACGTGCCGAGCCCGATGGCCTGCCAGATGACCGACAACTGGCTGTAGGGAACGCTCGGATCGGCGAGGCCGGCGAAGCCGAACTGGGCCGATGTCGGCGTCACGTTCGGCTGACCGCTTTCCCACGCGGCCGGCGAACCTGCCGCAGCGTTCCAGTCAGGCGGCGCAGCGAAGTAGCAGGCGCGGTGCATGGAGAACATCTTCGCGAGCACGCCCGCATGGCCGCCGCCTTGGGAATGCCCGCCGACGGTCACTTTCGCCCAGTTGACGCTCCCGTTGGCCAGGAACTGGCCCCAGCTTTCGCTGGGATAGTTCTGGTTGAGATAGGCGATCGTCTTGTTCAGCCGACTGAGGATCGAATTCGCCAAGGTGACGGACACGTCCGGGCTCAGGTCGGCTCCGGTGATGATCTCCCGCCGCGCGTTGAAGAAGCAATTCGGATCCTGGCTGGCGGCGCAGACGACACCGACCGGCGTCGGGCCGTTTTGGTAGTTGAGGCCGATCGCGTGATACCCGCGGCCTGCAGCGGCGCGCAGGATCAGGCGGTACTGGTCGGGCGTGCCCTCGGTGCCGGGCAGGAAGACGAACAGCCGGTTGGCGAGCACGACGCTCGGCGACGGCGTGATCGCCACGTGCGGTTCGGTGCTCGTGGTAATCGCGGGATCGACGGTCGTGGGCGCCACGTCGCGCTCCACCGACCCCGATGGCGGCGGGACCGGCGCTGGAGCAGCGGGCGCCTCCGAATCCGATCCACCGCCTCCGCACGACGCGACGACCAACAGAAAAAACGCCAGCGAGACCAGCCTTGACCGTCTGTTCACGAGAACCTTCCATGCAAATGCGGCACGCCTTCAGCCCGGCGCAACGATCACTGCCGCCTGCCCATCGAGCATGCTAGCGACGCAGCGGCGGCGTCACAACCCCTCGACGCAACCGCCGGCGCAAAGGCTGCACATGCGCATGGCCCTTGGCACCCACCTTGCTTGAACGAGGCTGGATCGGGGCTTCAGCGTTCTCATGACTTTTGACCGGTTGCCCCCCGTATTTGGGGGTGCAAATCAGTGACGCGATTTCATGAGCGCGAGGGAGAATTCCGCTCTTGCTGCGAGGACGCGTCGTCCGCTTGGCCCACGTCCTGTCCAAAGCTCATTTGCGAGTGCCGGCTCGCCCTGTGCCATGCGTGAGTTCACCAAGTTCGTCTTCACGCCGGCCGGCTTGGCCGACGCTTCGATCGCGATCGCTGCCAGCCGTGCCGGGTCGGTCGGGATCTACAACGCCGAGCTCGAAATCGACCCGTTACGGGCCCTGGCGCTGCTGCACCACCTCGCCAAGCACGCCCGTGGCAGCTTCGGCATCAAGCTCGACATGCTTGACGACGAGATGGCTGCCGGCCTGCGCGCGGCGCGAAGCCTGCCTTGGCTGATTCTCGACGCCGAGCTCGTCGCCCCCCATGCCGATCTGCTCGCCGAACTGCGCCGCGCCGGCACGCGCGTGCTGGCCGAGGTCTGCACGCCGGTGCCGCTCGACGCCGCCACCGAATCGCGCATCGACGGCATCCTGATCAAAGGCAACGAGGCCGGTGGCTTCGTCGGGGAAGACGCCAGCTTCATCCTGCTGCAGAAATGGCTCGGGCGCTCGCCGCTGCCGATGTATCTGCGCGGCGGCCTGACCCCGCATGTCGCGGCCGCGTGTGCCGCCGTCGGCCTGGCCGGAGGCGTGCTCGACTCGCAACTCCTGCTCCTCGACGAGATCCGCCTGCCGGACGCGCTGCGGGCGCTGATCGGCAACCTCGCCGGCAGCGAGACCGTCGCCGTCGGCAACGGCGAGGAAGGCGAATATTTCCGCCTGCTCGTCCGGCCGGCGCTCAGCGCGGCCCGTGCCTTCGCCGTCGAGGCCGACGGCCTGCGTCATAACGTGCTGCGCGCTGCGGTTCGCGGCCGCAGCCTGTGGCTGGAGCCCGCCAAGGGTCTGCTGCCGATCGGACAGGACGTCTGCTTCGCCGCGGCCTGGCGGAAGCAGTACGGACATCTCGGCGCCGTGCTGGCAGCGATCGATCTGGCCGTCGCCTCGCACCCGCGCGTTGCGGCCGAGAGGCACGCTGTTGCCGAGGGCGCGCCGCTGGCGGGAGCGCTCGGCATCCGCTTTCCGATCGTCCAGGGTCCGATGACGCGCGTTTCCGATACGGCCGAGTTCGCCCTCGCGATCGCCGAGGGCGGGGCCTTGCCGATGGTCGCGTTCGCGACGCTGAAGGGCAACCCGCTCGAATGCCTGATCGCGAGGACCGCCGAGCTGCTCGGAGATCGTCCGTGGGGCATCGGCCTGCTGGGCTTCGCCCCCCAGGCCCTGCTCGACGAGCAGCTCGCGATCGCGGCGCGCTTCTCTCCTGACTACGCGATCATCGCCGGCGGCCGGCCCGATCAGGCCGTCCACCTCGAGGCGGCCGGGGTGCCGACCTTCCTGCACGTCCCGTCGGCGAACCTGATTCCGAGCTTTCTCCAGGATGGTGCGCGGCGCTTCATTTTCGAGGGCCGCGAGTGCGGCGGTCACATCGGCCCGCTCTCGAGCTTCGTGCTCTGGAGTTCCATGGTCGACCGGCTGCTCGCCGAGCTCGGGCCCGCGAAAGTCAAGGCCGAGGACGTCGAACTGCTCTTCGCCGGCGGCATTCACGACGCCGTGTCGTCGGCGATGCTGCAGGTGCTGGTCGCGCCGCTCGCCGCCGCCGGCGCCCGGATCGGCGTGCTCATGGGCAGCGCCTACCTCTTCACCCGGGAGATCGTCGAGAGCGGCTCCATCGTCCCGCAATTCCAGCGCGAGGTGATCGACTGCGAGCGCACGGTCAACCTCGAGTCGGGGCCCGGCCACGCCAGCCGCTGCGCCTACACGCCGTTCGCGCGCGACTTCTTTCGCCAGCGCGTCCAGATGCGCCGCGACGCCGTGCCCGCCGACGAGAGCCGGCGCGTGCTCGACGACCTGATCCTGGGCCGCCTTCGCATCGCCTCCAAAGGCAGCAAGCGCGACGGCTTGAATGCGCCGCTGATGGCGCTCGACCCGGCACAGCAGCGCGAGGAAGGCATGTACATGCTCGGCCAGGTCGCAACCCTGCGCCACGCGCTCACCGACATCGAGGCGCTCCACGACGAAGTCACGGCCGGCGCCGCCGCCTTGCTCGAGCGGGCCGCCAGCGCGCCCGCAGCCGTCGAGCGCCCGCTCTGCGGACAGCCGGCCGACGTCGCGATCGTCGGCGTCGCCGCGCTGCTGCCGAAGGCGAACAGTGCTCGAGAGTACTGGGAAAACATCATCGCCAAGGTCGATGCGATCGTCGAGATCCCGGCTCACCGCTGGGATTGGCGGCTCTACTTCGACGCGGATCCGAAGGCCAAGGACAAGGTCTACTCGAAGTGGGGTGGCTTCCTTGACGACCTCGCCTTCGACCCGATGAAGTTCGGCATGCCGCCGAAGTCGATCGAATCGGTCGACCCGATGCAGCTGATGGGACTCGAGGTCGCCAGGCGCACGCTCATCGACTCCGGCTACCACGACAAGCCCTTCGACCGGGAGCGCGCGTCGGTCATCATCGGCGCGAGCGGTGGCGCCGGCGACTTCGGCATGCAGTACGGCCTGCGCTCGGAGCTGCCGCGCTTTACGGGCGAGTTGCCGGCCGAAGTCGCCGCGCGGCTGCCGGAATGGACCGAGGACTCCTTTGCCGGCATCCTGCCCAACGTCGCCGCCGGCCGCATCGCCAACCGCCTGAACTTCGGCGGCATCAACCTCACGACCGACGCCGCCTGCGCATCGTCGCTCGCCGCCGTCTACCAGGGCGTCACCGAGCTGGCCGCCGGGCGCAGCGATTTCGTCATCGCCGGCGGCATCGACACGGTCCAGGGCCCGTTCGGCTACCTCTGCTTCAGCAAGACGCAGGCCCTTTCGCCGCGCGGCCGCTGCTCGACCTTCGACACCGGCGGCGATGGCATCGTCATCAGCGAAGGCATCGCCATGGTCGCGCTGAAGCGCCTGGCCGACGCCGAGCGCGACGGCGACCGGATCTACGCCGTCATCAAGGGCGTGGGCGCGAGCAGCGACGGCAGCTCCAAGGGCATGACCGCGCCGCTTCCGGCAGGCCAGTTGCGCGCCATGCGGCGCGCTTATGCGATGGCGGGCTTCGGCCCGGCGACGGTCGGCCTCTTCGAAGCGCACGGGACCGGTACCGTCGCCGGCGACACCGCCGAGCTCGAGAGCACGACCCGCCTGATGCGCGAGGAGGGCGTCGCGCCGCGTCAAGCCGTCATCGGCTCGGTCAAGACCATGATCGGCCACACCAAGGCTACGGCCGGCATCGCCGGGCTGATCAAGGCGGTGCTCGCGCTGCACCATCGTGTGCTGCCGCCGCACCGCAATGTGACGACGCCGAACCGCGTCCTCGCCGATGCCGAGTCGCCGCTCTACCTGATCGATGAGGCGATGCCGTGGCTCGCGCCCGCCACCGGCATGCACCGGCGCGCCGCGTGCAGCGCCTTCGGCTTCGGCGGCACGAATTTCCACGTCGTCATGGAAGAGCACGCGGGCGAGTATCGCGATTGGCTAAGGCCGGCCGCGAGCGACGCCCGCAGCGCCGAGCTCCTCGTCTGGAGCGAGGGAAGTCGCACCGCCCTGCTCGCCCGACTCGACGACCTGCAAGGCCGGCTCGCGCCCATCGATGCGTTGGCCCTCCGTGACCTCGCGGCAAGCCTCGCGGCACGCTGGCAGCCGCGGGGCGAGACGCTCGCCATCGTCGCTCGCACGCTCGACGACCTCCGCAGCAAGCTCGTTCCCGCACTCGCCTTTCTGCGCGGCGACGCCAAGTCGCTACCGCCCGGAGTGTTCCATGGCGCGGGCACGCAAACGGACGGCAAGGTCGCCGTGCTCTTTCCCGGTCAGGGCTCGCAATATCCCGGCATGGCACGCGAGGCCGCGCTCCATTTTTCGACCGTTGCCGAGACGCTGGCAGCGGCCGATGCCGCAGTGCTCGAGCCGTTCGAAACGCGGTTCGGAGCATCGACCCGCCTGTCGCAATTCATCTTTCCGCGCGGCGCTTACGACGAGCAGGCGAAGACCGCCGCTCGCCTTCGCCTCACCGACACCGACATCGCCCAGCCAGCGCTCGGCGCCGTCGAGGTCGGCCTGTTCAAACTGATGCAGTCGCTCGGACTTGTGCCCGACATGTTTGCCGGCCACAGCTACGGGGAGTTCGTCGCCCTGCACGCGGCCGGCGCGATCGATTTCGAAGCGCTGATGCAGCTTTCGGCCGCACGTGGCCGCTTCATCGTCGACGCCGCATCGGCCGAAGGTGCCGAGCTCGGCACGATGGCCGCGGTCAACGCATCGCGCAAGGTCGTCGAAGAGGCCATCGCCGACATCGACGTCATCATCGCCAACCACAACGCGCCGCAGCAAAGCATCGTTTCCGGCAAGCGCGAGGCGGTCCGGGCGGCCTGTGCCAAGCTCGCTCAGGCTGGCGTCGAAGCGACCGAGCTGCCGGTCGCGGCGGCCTTCCATTCGAGCCTCGTCGAGCCGGCGCAACAAGCCCTGTCCGATCTGATCGAAGCCACGCCGTGGCGGGCTGCGTCCATCCCGGTCTACTCGAACACCACCGCCCGACCGCACACCAGCAGCGTCGATCGCGTCAAGCGACAGATGGCCGAGCATCTGGTGCGGCCGGTCGAGTTCGTGGCCCAGATCGAGGACATGTACAAGGACGGGGCACGCGTCTTCGTCGAGGTGGGGCCGAAATCGGTGTTGACCCGCCTGACCGCAAGGATCCTCGACGGCCGGCCGCACCACGCCATTGCCATCGACGACGGCAGCGGCCTCGCCGGCCTGATGGGCGGCATCGCTCAGTTGCTGTGCGCCGGTATCCGCCTCGACATCGCTGGGCTCTTCGTCGGCCGCGACTGCAGGGTCGGCGATCCGGCGGACCCGGCGGCTCTGCATCGCCGCGAAACCGTCCCGGCGCACGCCTGGATGCTGAACGGCAGCGGCTCGCGCCGTGTCGCCGAGCCGGTGCGCCAGATCGGCATGACGCTCGAGCAAGCGCAGGCGCTGCCGCCGTCCCTCCCCCAGCCTGCGCCACCCCCGGCATTGCCTCGGGTCTCGGCGCAACAACCGGCAGTCGCGGCCGGCCCGCCGACCCAGGTGGAAGCGTCGCGGGGCGTCAGTCCCTCGACGCTGCCCCCGGCGCCGACGGCCCGGCGGCATTCTTCCCTTCCGTCACGAATCTCAGGAGGAGTTCGAGTTATGGATGAACGACGAATGTCATCGGGCTTGGCGGATTCGTCCGTCATGTCCGAGTACTTCGGCACCATGCGCCAGTTTCTGGAAACGCAGGAGCGTGTCATGGCGAGCTTTCTCGGCGACGCCGGCACAGCGATACGACCGGGAATGCGCGCCCGGCCGACGCCGATGGCGCTGCCGAGGATGGCCGAGGTCGCGCCCTTGCCGGCGATGAGCCCGGAGGCGCAGGTGCCGGTATCGATCACGCCGGCCGCACCGGCGACCGCACCGGTCGCCGTCTCGGTGGCCGTGCCGGTCGCCGTGGTGGCGCCTGCCGCCGTGGTCGCGACGACGAAGGTCGCCGAGCCGGTCGCCGCGACCCGGCCGGCCGAAGCGTCCACATCTGCCAAGGTCTCGGCTTCGGCGCTGACGCGCGACAAGCTGACGGAGATGCTGCTCGGCATCGTCGAGGAGAAGACCGGCTATCCGCGCGACATGGTCGGCTTCGACCAGAACCTCGAGTCCGACCTCGGCATCGATTCGATCAAGCGCATCGAGGTTGTCGGCGCCATGCTGCAGATGCTCCCGGAAGGCTACCGAGGAGCGCTCACCGAGGATCGAAGCAAGCTGAACACGCAGTCCACGCTGAACGGCATGCTCGACGTGTTCAGCCAAGCAAAGGTGGGAGGCGCTGTCGCCGTCCCTTTTGATTTGGCCGGGGTGGGAGCAAAGGTCGGAACGCCAGCCGATCACCCATCCCGGCTTGTCATGCAACCTCATGCGGAGCCGGTGCCCGCCGATGCGGCGCGCAGGCTCACGTCCGGCCGCTTCGTCATCGCTCGCGACCCGATCGGCGTCGCCGATGCACTTGCCGCCTTGTTCGCGGCGCGCAGTATCGAGGTCGAGGTCGTCACCCTCGAGCAACTCGAAGACGAGGCAACGCTGATCGCGCGTTGCGCTGGGCTTGCTGGCAACGGGCAACCGATCGCCGGCATCGTTCACCTGGCGGCGCTCGGCTCGCCCGCGCTTGCCGCCCAGGGGACCCCTGTCGACTGGCGCCCGGCGATTCTGCGCAGCGACAAGTCGCTGTTCCTGATGCTGCGCTCGCTCGGCGCGCACCTCGCCGACGAGGCGCACGTGGTCGCGGCCACCGATCTCGGCGGGCTGTTCGGTCGCGCCGGCTCGGCAGCCTCGTCGCTGCGGCTGCAGTCAGGTGCGGTGGGGCTGCTGAAGTCATTCCGGGAAGAGCGGCCGGCCTCTCGTGTCAAGGCCGTCGACCTCGACCCGCAGCGGACCGCGCTCGATCTCGCCGCCGACCTGTTCGCCGAGATCGAGCTCGAGGGCGGCCGGCAGGAAGTCGGCTATCCCGGCGGCCGCCGGACCATCTTCCGGTCCGTGGCCGAAGACATCGTCACCGATCTGATTCGTGAGGCGGCACTGGAAGGTCTGGTCGTGCTGGCCACCGGAGGCGCCCGCGGCATCACGGCCGAGGTGCTGCGCGAGCTGGCTCGGCCCGGCAACACGCTCGTCCTCACCGGCCGGAGCGAGCTGCCGGAGAGCGAGCTTTCGGCGACGGCCGAGCTGGCCAGCGCCGATGCGCTGCGCAATCACTTCGTCGCGCAGGTGCGCGCCGGCGCATTGAAAGCCACGCCGGGCGAGATCCAGCGTCGCGTGCAGCAGCTCATGGGCGCGCGCGAGATGCGCGCCAACCTGGCCGACTTCCGTGCCGCGGGTGCAGCGGCGGAATACCACGCCGTCGACGTCGTCGACGATGCGGCGGTCCGGCGCCTTATCGAAGACGTGACGCGTCGTCACGGCCGCATCGATGGTGTCGTGCACGGTGCCGGAATCATCGAAGACCGCCTTCTTGCCGACAAGCAGAGCGACAGTTGGTCGCGAGTCGTCGAGACCAAGGTCATGGGTCTCCTGCTCCTGCAGAAATACATTGCGCCGGCAGCGCTCAAGTTCTTCACCGTCTTCAGCTCGGTGGCCGGCCGCTACGGCAACAGCGGTCAGTCCGACTACGCCGCCGCCAACGAAACGATGAACCGTCTGTGCCTCGCCTTG
>Ga0207691_10008144_pt1 | contig 10060 bp, 6 predicted proteins | sample KBSM13metaG_FD_184327 | JGI IMG/M metagenome (GOLD analysis project Ga0207691, IMG submission 184327) | Miscanthus rhizosphere microbial communities from Kellogg Biological Station, Michigan, USA - KBS M1-3 metaG (SPAdes) (version 2) | ecosystem: Host-associated > Plants > Roots > Rhizosphere >... | reverse complement strand
ATGGGCTGCGTTCCAGGAGAACCCTGTCCTTGGCCATGGCTTCGCGGCGGCTGCGCGTGCGGCAATCCTGGGCACCACCGGAGCTTCAACGCTGCACGGCGCCGTCTTCGATGTTCTCGTCGGCGTGGGTCTGCTCGGCTTCATTCCGTGGGCGGCCGCCATTGGCTGGACGTCGTTGCGGTTCGCACGCCTCGGCATGGGCGCCTGGACACGCCGCAGAAACGAAACCGTCGATCGCAGCGTGGTAGCGGAAATGCTAGGCGCGCTAGCGTTGATCCTGGTACGCAGTTCGACGAGCTCTGGTTTGGCGTTGCACGAACACGAGTTCATGATGTTCCTCGCGCTGCTAGCGTTCGCCGTGACCGCGACGCCCGTCGGGAGTGAAACGCGTGGGATGGCCGCAACCCCTCGTTCCCGACAATTGGGGCGAGCGCGCCGTGGCGGACCGCAGCCGGAAGTGACAACATCCGCGCGTCCAGCACTGTCCTCCGGGCGATGGACCGGCTGAACAGGGCAGCTCACGATGCTCAGCGATCAAGGTCGACTCGGGCGCAGTCACGTGGCACCCGGCCGAGGAACATGACGATGCGCGTTCTCGTCGGCTTGTGCCTTCTCGCTGCATTGAACGGCGCTGGCGCGCACGAAACGAACATAGCGCCATTTTGCAGAATCACGTCGGACCCCTACATGGGGGCGTCGATCACCTATCTGACCGACGGTAGGCTTGCGTCGCCGGCCGACGGCACATTGATGCTTGCCGCGCCGCTCGCACCGCGAATTGGCGCGACGTCGCTAAGTTACGTATTTGCGTTCCCCGGGCGCTTCTCCGTTAAGCGCATCAGGCTGTTCCAGAGCAAAACGCCCGATCGGCGGCCGGCAGACGAATACTTGATCGAAGCAGACACCAAGGGGAACGGCATCTACGACAAAGTGTTCGCTACGGAAACGCGCGGACGCGGGGGCGAATGGTTCACATATGCGTTGTCCCCGCCCGTGGCGGCATATGCGCTGCGATTTCGCACAATTGCGTCCGTAGCCGACATCGGCGCGAACTTCGGTCCACCCTCGATCGAGGAGTTCGAGATCCTGACCGACGACGCCGCGTCAGCATTGCCTCTCCGCATCCTTCCTGACGTGCCGCGCCTCGAGGCAGGTGTTGCCGGCAGTGTAGACCTGCAAGCCGCCGCAACAGCGACGACTACCACCGCGCCCGACGATGGTGCGTTTGGGAGAGGTCTCTTCGGCTCGATGTGGCTGTACTGGGCGCCGGGCCAGGCATACAGCGAAGTGCAGAACGAACGTAGCATGGCGTTGCTTCGGCGCCTGGGCGTCAATCGCTATTGGCTATATCCGGGCGTTTATGCCCCTCGCAGCCCGGTTCCGGCCTACCTCGTGCTGCCGCACGATCCAGACTATCTTTATTTCGTCAAACGGCAGTTCGCGGCGAATGCCAGCTCGCCTCAGGCGCAAACACGAATCCTTCCCTTTACGAGTCAGGTCGTTCCGGGCTATCGAGAAAACGTGCTCGGACGACTCGTCTCGCAGATGCATGGGAGCGGTGTACGCGTCGTCGCCAACGAGCTGCTGTTGCCATACGGACTACAGTCATGGGACTTTCCCCGTGTCGCCGACCCGCGCGTGTATCCGTCCGTGCTGAGCTCGCAATTCGTGCGCGACGCGTCGACGAAGCTCTACGAAGAATTCATGCGCGCCGGCGTGGATGGGCTCGCCTTGGGGGGCGACGAGTTCTTTCTGCGCGAGAACGACGACACCGACGAAGATCGGTCTCCTGTATGCAGAGATACCCGAGGGGCCAGCCGCGACATCTGCAAGCCGACCACGCTCGAGCTTTTCAGGCAACGGTTCGGCGGCGACGTGGATCCATTTCGTGGCTCATTTTCTCCCGCGTCCGCGAAGTGGAAGGTCTTCGCATACGAGCGGCTCGCGCAGCTCTTCGCCCACCAGGTGGCGATGATGAAATCGATCAACTCCAGCGCCATCGTGACGAGCCTCTTTCGACCCGGCCAGGAAAACAGGCCGCGCTTCGGGATCGCCTACGACGTGGTGGGGTGGGAGGGCGGCGTGGAAGAGATGTCGACGGACCCATATTGGAGTCACAACAGCCCCCTCGGGCACTATTACTTCGCAAGTGAGGTGAAGAAGCTGTCAGGCGCAAGCCGCTTGCATACTGCCGCGATTACGCTGCAAACCAGCCCCGCTTTCGATGTCAACGGCTATTCCGATCCGTTGATGGTGTACGGCCCCGCATTTTCGGCGCTGATGCATGGCGTCAAAGGCATCAACTTCTACAAGCAAGACTACTTGTTTGCAGGGGGCGCGAACGATGCGGGTCCGTGGGTCGAGAAATTCTTCAGGTTGACGAAGTTTCTCGATGGGCAAGGACTGCGGCTCTACCGCTCTCCGAAGGTCGTCACTGTGCTGTATTCCCGTGCGAGCGAGGACTGGTGGCAACTCGCGCATGTAAACGACCCGGAACACGCATCCCAGGCAATGCTGTATCAAAACGCCGTCATGGAGATTCTCTTTCGCAACGGCATACCTTTCGACCTCCAATATCTGGATCAACCAGCCTCCCTCGGTGCGCTGGGCGATTACGCGCTTGCGATCATTCCCTTCCCCTACTCGGTGCCTAAGCCAGCATTGGATGCGATCCGCGCAGCGATAACGCGGGGCACTCGCGTGCTCGCCGTGTCACGTTTGGGTGAAGTCGACGAATTCGCCGCGGCGTATCCGACACCGTTGCTGCGCGCCGTGCCTGGCATCGAGCATATCCCGATCGACCTCAGCGGATCGCGCTACGAGGATGTCTCCGAACAACTAATGGAACGACTACATCATGCTTTGGGCGGCCGAACACCGCTAAACTTCGATGCCGCCGGCCGGGATATCGAATGCTCCATCATGGAGAGAACGGACGGCCGCTTGCTGTTCTGTCTGAACTGGGAAAAGGATGCCGCCGAGGTGAACCTCGGCATGCATTTGCAGGACGGACGCTATGCAACTTCTGTCGTCACGATGGACGGTGCGGGCGCCGCGAGCATCAGCGGGACATCGCTCTTGTCTGCTACGGATCTTTCCCAGTTTCGCCTCACGCTGAGAGGCGGAGAGGCGCAAATCGTTATTGTGAACCGGGCGTCGCAGGAAAAAGCGCAATCACGATGACGAGAAGTCCGTCCCAGCCTTTATGAGGATCGTCGTCGCGCACGACCATTACCGTTCCAGCGCACCGAGCGGGGAGGACGCCGTATTCAGCAACGAGCGTGCGTTACTGGAGAGCAAGGGCAATTCAGTGATCGCGTTCGAGCGCTTTAACGATGACATCGACGAAAGCGGCTTTGGAAAAAGGGTACGCCTGGCCCTCGACGGCGCATGGTCCACACGCAGCTACGAGGATCTGACAAACCTGCTGAACACGGTTCGGCCTGATCTCGTTCATTTTCACAACACGTTCCCGCTGATCTCGCCCAGTGCGTACGCCGCTTGTCGGGAATACGGGATTCCGGTCGTGCAAACCCTGCACAATTATCGCCTTGTTTGTGCAGGCGCATTGTTAACCCGAAACGGACAGCCTTGTGAGGACTGCCTCGGAACGACCCTTTGGCCTGCATTGCGGCATCGGTGCTACCGTGGCTCTCTTTCTGCCACGGCGGCGGTCGTATGGATGCTTGCGAGCAACCGCGCCCGCGCCGTCTATCGGACGCTCGTGGATCGCTATATCGCGCTGACGGAGTTCGCAGCGGGCAGGTTCGTAGCCGGCGGGCTGCCGCCAACCCGCATCGAAGTGAAACCGAACTTTCTGCCCGACGCTCCGGATGTTGGGCCCGGGGATGGGGCATACGGCGTTTTCGTAGGGCGTCTTAGCGAGGAAAAAGGAGTACGTACGCTACTCGACGCGTGGAAATCGCTGAACGGGTTTCCCCTCAGGATCCTTGGGGATGGCCCCATGCGAAGAGAGCTTGAAGTGCGGGCGCAAGATGCGAAACTTTCGGTCGAATTCCTTGGATTTCGTCCACGGGACGAGGTTCTCGATATCGTCGGCCGCGCAACGTTCGAGATCGTTCCTTCCGAATGCTATGAAGGCTTTCCGATGGTCGCTCTAGAGGCCTATGCTTGCGGCACGCCGATCGTTGCATCCCGCCTCGGCAGCCTCGACGAAATCGTGGTGGAGGGCCGGTCCGGGATAAAATTTGAGGCGGGGAATGCGGCCGATCTTGCACGCAAGATCAACGAATTACTCGCCGACCGGCAAATGCTGCGTACGATGCGCGAAAAGACCCGGGCGCTTTTCGACGAAAAGTACACGGCGGATGCCAATTACTCGAGACTTATGGATATCTACGACGCAGCGCTTCGCGAATTCCGCGAAGCAACGTCTCGCGAACGGTGACCATGCGAGACGCCTTCGTTCTGCTGGGCGTTACTGTCGACCGCAAATCCTTGGCCACCGCAACTGCCGAAGCGATGATGGCGATCGACGAGCGGGGTGCGCCGATCGTCTTCGCGTGCGCCAATCCTCATTCGTTGGTCGCTGCGCATGCGGATCCGGCGTTCAGATCCGCGCTAGGGCGAGCGAGCATCGTCGTCGTCGATGGCATCGGCGTTACCATCATGGCGAGAATAGTGGGCATCGATGTCGCGAAGCGGATCACTGGCACCGACTATTTCTTCGCGTTGATGAACGCGCTGGAAAGGCGGGGGGGTGGTCGCGTCTTTTTCTTCGGTTCCTCCCAGAACGTGCTCGATCGGGTCGCCGAGAGGATGAAACGCGAGTTTCCCAGCCTGACGCTCTGTGGTGCACTGTCCCCGCCGTTTGGATCGTGGCCGGCTGAAAAGAACGCTGCGATGGTCGCGCACATCAATGCTGCGCGTCCGGACGTGCTGTGGGTCGGAATGACCGCCCCCAAGCAGGAAAAATGGGTCGAGGAAAACCGTCATCGGCTGACCGTACCGGTGATCGGTTCGATCGGTGCAGTGTTCGATTTCTACGCTGGAACGTACTCGCGAGCGCCGCAATGGATGTGCAACATGGGCGTCGAATGGCTGTATCGTCTAGCCCGCGAACCGCGTCGCATGTGGCGACGAAACTTCGTTTCTGCCCCCAAGTTCATCGGGCTGGTGGTCTGGCATCATGTACTGCACAGGCACTAAGCCGCGTCGTTGCGCGACAGGACCAGGACGCGTCGTACAGGACGCCACGCGCGCCCGGCACCGGATGAGCGACGTCGAGCGCGCGGTATCGTCTCCGCGAGGGGTGAAGCGCGCATGAGCCGCAAGACCGCATTGTTGACGGGCGTTACCGGTCAGGACGGGGCCTATCTGGCGGAGTTTCTGCTGAGCCGAGGCTACGAGGTGCATGGGATAAAGCGACGCACGTCCCTCTTCAATACGGCACGGATCGACCACCTGTATCAGGATCCGCATGACGAAAATATAACCTTCACGCTGCATCATGGTGACCTCACGGATGCGACGTCACTGATTCGTATCATCAAGCAGATCGAGCCTGACGAGATCTATAATCTTGCGGCCCAATCGCACGTCGCCGTGAGCTTCGAGGAGCCCGAATACACGGCGAATTCCGATGCGCTTGGCGCACTGAGAGTGCTCGAGGCGATCCGCATTCTCGGTCTCGAGAAGACAACCAGGTTCTATCAGGCGTCCACCTCGGAACTGTATGGTTTGGTCCAGGAAACGCCTCAGCGCGAGACAACTCCCTTTTACCCGCGTTCGCCATACGCAGTGGCGAAACTCTACGCTTACTGGATCACCGTGAACTACCGCGAGGCCTACGGGATGTTCGCATGCAATGGCATTCTGTTCAATCATGAATCACCGATCCGCGGCGAGACCTTCGTCACTCGCAAGATCACTCGGGCGCTCGCAAGGATCAAGCTCGGCATGCAACAGACGCTGTATTTGGGGAATCTCGACGTCAAGCGCGATTGGGGACACGCGCGCGATTACGTCGAAGCCCAATGGCTGATGCTGCAACAAGATCAGCCGGACGATTATGTCCTCGCGACCGGACAGCAACACAGCGTGAGGCAGTTCGTCGAGCTCACGGCCGATGAACTCGGCATGCAGGTCAACTGGCAAGGCCAGGGAGTCGAGGAGCGCGGACTCGACGCTGAAGGCCGCTGCATCGTTGCCGTCGATCCAAGATATTTCCGTCCGACCGAGGTGCCGACGTTGCTGGGAGATGCGACGAAAGCGCGGGCGAAGCTTGGCTGGGCTCCGAGAACCAGTTTCGAGCAGCTGGTCAAGGAGATGGCAACGCACGACCTGGAGATCGCCCGACGGGACGCGTTGATCAAGGGGCTCGGATACGCGCAGTACGATGCACGCGAGTAACGCCCGTCCGACGCAGCAGCCCGCAACTAACAACGCTTGAAGGTGGGGAGCGATGGATAAGGATGACCGAATCTACGTGGCGGGCCACAAAGGCCTGGTCGGCTCGGCTCTCGTACGCCGACTCGCGGGCGAGTACCGAAACCTGATCTTCCGCACCCACGCGGAGCTCGAATTGACCGACCAGCGGGCCGTCGATCGCTTCTTCGAGGCGGAAAGTCCCGACGTGGTGTTCCTGGCGGCGGCCAAGGTTGGTGGCATTCTTGCCAACAACACATACCCGGCGGAATTCATCTACGACAATCTGGCAGTCCAGCTGAACGTGCTGCATGCAGCGTGGCGCGCTGGCGTCAAGCGTCTGCTGTTTCTTGGTTCGAGTTGCATCTATCCGCGCGAATGCCCGCAACCGATCAATGAGGATTACTTCATGACCGGGCCGCTCGAGCCGACGAATAGTGCCTATGCGCTGGCCAAGATCGCCGGAATCGAGATGTGTGCCGCATACAACCGGCAGTACGGCACGCGGTTTCTGTCGGTCATGCCAACTAATCTCTATGGCCCTAACGACAACTACGATCTATACAACGCGCACGTGTTGCCCGCACTGATCCGCAAGTTCCACGAAGCGAAGCTGCGGGGTGACTCGACGGTGGTCGCGTGGGGTACCGGTGCGCCGCGCCGCGAATTCATGTACGTGGACGACATGGCCGATGCCTGCGTATTTCTCATGCAACGCGCCGATGCGGACTTCGATCAGCTCATCTCGAACAGGGCGCCGCTGATCAACATCGGCGTCGGAGATGACATGACGATCCGGGAACTGACGGGCATGGTGAGTGACGTTGTCGGTTATCAAGGAAAGGTGATCTGGGATACCAGCAAGCCGGACGGAACGCCACGCAAACTCCTCGACGTATCACGACTCACTGGGTTGGGCTGGTCGGCGACAACGCCATTACGCCGAGGCATCGAGCACACGTACGCGGCGTACTGCGCGTCAGGCGAACGGCGGGGAACCGCCAGCGAGCAGGCGACTGCCGACGCTTGAATATGGAGCCGAGCACAATCCGATGAGCTCCCTAGGCGGTACCGGCCCAATCGCATCGTCAGGCGGGTGGCGCTCGTGGCCGTGGATCCTGGCCACGACCGTATTGCTGGTCGCTGTGTTCCATGAAGGACTTCGCGAGATGGTCCGAGCTTGGTCGGGCCGCGAAGAATACAGCCACGGGTTCCTGCTGCCTTTCGTCGCGGGGTTCCTGATCTGGCAGAAGAAGGATGTTCTGGAGACGCTCCCCTTCAAAGGGTCGTGGACGGGGCTGCTGATCGTATGCGCGGGGCTCGTGTTTTATGTTGTCGGCGAACTAGGGACACTCTTCATCATCGTTCAGTATGCGTTCCTGGTCGTATTGGCCGGGCTCCTGCTCGCGTTCCTGGGGTGGCCGGCGTTCAAGGTCATCGCGGTGCCTTTGTTCGTTCTCGTGTTCATGGTCCCGCTACCGGATTTCCTGCTGCAGGGCCTGTCCGGTCAACTGCAACTCCTCTCGTCGAAGATCGGCGTTTTCATCATTCGGCTGTTCGACATCAGCGTTTTCCTGGAGGGAAACGTAATCGATCTCGGCAACTACAAGTTGCAGGTGGTTGAAGCGTGCAGTGGGCTGCGTTATCTATTCCCACTGATGGCCCTCGCGTTCATCGCGGCGTCTCTCTTCAGGGGCGCACTTTGGAAGCGTGCGGTCATATTCCTGTCGAGCATCCCGATCACGATCCTCATGAACAGCTTTCGCATCGGTGCGATCGGAGTACTCGTCGATCGCTGGGGCGTGTCGATGGCCGAAGGGTTCCTCCACGACTTCGAGGGATGGGTCATATTCATGGCCTGCACTGGCGTGCTTGTGATCGAGATGTGGCTGCTTGCCCGGCTCGGTAAGCAAGGCATGTCGCTCGGCCAGGCATTCCGACTCGAGTCTCCGGCGCGCGCTGTTTCGCTGCCGCGCGATCGATTAGATTCGATGCCGGGTCCTTTCGTTGGCGCATTGGGGGCACTGGCAATCGTAGCGATACTCGCCATCACGTTGCCGCACCGCGTGGAAATTCCACTTCAGCGAAAGAATTTCTTCCAGTTCCCGCTCGATCTCGAAGGTTGGCGAGCGACGCCCAAGCGCATGGATCCGATGGAGCTCGATGTGCTGAAACTGGACGACTACATTCTCGCCGACTTCGTCGGTCCCAACCGGCGCCCGGTCAATTTCTATGTGGCGTATTACAGTTCGCAACGGAAAGGTGAATCGGCACATTCTCCCCGCTCCTGCATTCCCGGTGGCGGCTGGGAGATAACGGACCTCACCGAACGGAAGGTCGATGGCGTACGCATCGCAGGACAACCATTGCAGGTCAATCGGGTAATCGTTGATAAGGGGGACAGCAAGCAGCTGGTCTATTACTGGTTCCAGCAGCGGGGAAGGATCATCACTAGTGAATACGCGGTGAAGTGGTACCTAGTCTGGGATGCGCTGAGCCGTAATCGCACCGACGGCGCGCTCGTGCGCCTGGTGACGTACATCGCACCCGATCAGAACGTGGCGCAGGCGGATGCGGAACTAAGCGCCTTCGCGACTACAGTGGCGCGCACGCTCGAAAGCTACATCCCCGACTAGAACCGTCGGTGACGCTTTTTTTCAGCTTCGTGCTTGCGGCATTCGCGACGATGGTGCTCATTCCGCCGCTTGTCCGCTTGGCGGAACGGCTTCACGCAGCCGATTTTCCATCCGAACGCAAGGTACACACCACACCGATGCCGCGTCTTGGCGGCGCCGCAATGGCAATTGGTGCTGTCTTGCCGATGATCATGTGGGCCTCGCCGCTGGTACAGGTGTTCCCGCTGCTCGCCGGGATAGCAATCATCGTGTTCTTCGGCGTCTGGGACGACATCAGCCCGCTCGATTATCGAGTGAAGTTTCTCGGTCAGTTCCTTGCGGTTGCGGTCGTCATCACTTTCGGCGACGTTGTCATCCGCTATCTTCCGTTTGGAGGAGGCAACCCGCTGCCCACATACATTGCCGTTCCGCTGACTGCTTTCGTGCTTGTCGGCATAACGAATGCGATCAATCTGAGCGATGGCCTTGATGGATTGGCCGGCGGCGTGACATTCCTCAGTCTGGCCGCGATCGCGGTGCTTACGTACATTGCAGTCGATGCCGGATTCATGCTGCTCGCGACGATGAGCATCATGGGAAGCATTCTGGGATTCCTACGATTCAACACCTTTCCGGCTCGCATATTCATGGGAGATGGCGGCAGCCAGTTCCTCGGCTTTTCGGCAGGCGTGCTGGCCACACTCCTTACCCAGTCGACCAACACGGCACTCAGTCCCGCGCTGCCGTTGCTCATTCTCGGCCTGCCCATCCTCGATACGCTGATGGTAATGGGCGAACGGATCTACGAGGGTCGCTCGCCGTTCGTCGCGGACAGGAAACATATCCATCACCGGCTGCTGGCCCTCGGGTTCCATCACTACGAGGCGGTCGTGACGATTTACGCCTTGCAGTCGTTGCTCATCGTCGCATCGTATTTCCTGCGGTTCGAATCGGATTCACTGATCGTTTCGCTGTATGTGTTGTTCTGCCTCGCTGTCGTCGGCTTTTTGAAACTCGTCCCGCGAACAGGCTGGCATCTCCACCGCGCCACTGAGGAA
>Ga0207691_10008143_pt1 | contig 10061 bp, 6 predicted proteins | sample KBSM13metaG_FD_184327 | JGI IMG/M metagenome (GOLD analysis project Ga0207691, IMG submission 184327) | Miscanthus rhizosphere microbial communities from Kellogg Biological Station, Michigan, USA - KBS M1-3 metaG (SPAdes) (version 2) | ecosystem: Host-associated > Plants > Roots > Rhizosphere >... | reverse complement strand
CGGAGCAGTACGACGCATCGTCCTCCGCCGCGCCGACGCTGGTGTTCGAGAACGTGACCATTGATCCGGTCGCTGTCTACATCGACGATGGGGCGAGCCGACGCGTCGTCGGGCACGTCGAGCCGAGGAAGCGAGCGCGCCTGCGAATTCCGGGGTTCGCGAAATTGTCCGGTGCGACGAACCTCCGTGTGGTCGCCGTCCCCCTCGGCACCGTGCGCAACACCGACGGCACGCCCGACCCGTACGACGCAGTCAGCTCCGAGTTCGAACCCGCGCAGCATCTGGTCAGCATGCTCTGGTCGCTCAGCGGACGTACGCTCGTCTCAATGGCGCTGCCGCGAGGGTGGCGTTAGGCGACGAAGCGAGTCAGCCGCGCAGATTCCCGCACTGGTACCGGAGAAGATCGCGGTGCTGGCGACTTGCGCGGGATTCATGCGGAATTCATGGGGTGTGACGGGATGCCTCTATTTCGCACCTATAGCCAGATTTGACTATAGCATCACGGCAAGGTGGTGAGGGCGGGGAACTGCGTGACAGGATGGCCATCCTGTCACGCTTTCGGTCTGTGTCATTTCATCGGCGCCGGGTCGGTCGCAGAGCAATGCGGCCGCGCACCGCACTCCTCAGAAGCGACGCACCACCTAACGCGACGAAGGCACACACGACCGCCGCGAGCACGGCTGGCACGACGGGTGATCCATTGTTCGCCGCCTGCAGCTCGGTCGCCATGACGAAAAGGCCCAAACACAGCACCGCGGTACCGAACAGGCCGGTGATCACACGCATGGGCGTGGTCAGCCTCCGCTCCGTCACGACGCGACCCCGCGGCTGCCAACCAACCTGAAGTCCCGACCACGAATCGCCACGATAAGCGTCGGCACGACGAACAGCGTGATCGGCGTGGAGAGCGCCAGCCCACCGATCACCGCCAGCGCGAGCGGCCGCTGCAGCTCACTGCCCGCACCGAGACCTAGCGCGAGCGGCAGGAGGCCGAACAGCGTGCACAGCGTCGTCATGAGAATCGGCCGCAGACGAATCCGCGCCGCTTCACGAATCGCATCTTCCAGGCGAAGTCCGTCCGTTCGCATGCGATGCCGCGTGAAGTCCAGCAGGATGATCCCGTTCTTCACGATCAGCCCTACGAGCAGGATGAGCCCCATGAACGACGAGACGTTGAGCGCCGTGCCCGTCAGCAGCAACAGCACGAGCGCGCCGACGAACGAGAGCGGCGCCGCGAGCAGGATCACGAGTGGCTCCACGAACGACTGGAACTGCAATACCATCACGCCGATCACACTCGCCGCCGCGAGAGCCAGCACGAGCAACAACGCACGAAACGCCTGACGCTGGCTCGCATACTGGCCGCCAAGCTCCACTCGCACCCCCGCGGGGGGTGGGTTGTCGGCGAGCACCTTGCGCACGTCACCCATGACGGCGCTCAACGCGCGGCCGCTCAGATCCGCCGTCATCACGATCAGCTGCTGCTGGTTCTCGCGCAGCAGCTCCCCTCTCGCTTCGCCGGGCGTGAACGTCGCCAGCGACGCGAGCGGAACGGGCGATCCGGTCTGCGGTGCATAGACGGGCAGAGACGCGAGCAGGCGCGGATTGAACCGCACCGAATCCGGCGCACGTACGCGGACCGCGACCGAACGATCGTCCAGGCGCACCTCACCAGCGTCGACGCCTAACAACGCGCCACTGACGGCCGAGCTCACCTGCTCCGGCGTCAGCCCAACGCGGTTCGCCTCCGCGCCCGCGACCGACATCGCGAGCTCCGCGCTCGGCTCGCTGACGCCGTTGAACAGATCCTCGAGTCCCTCGACAGGCTCGAGTTTTTCGCCGAGTGACGTGCCGTACGCCTCGAGTTGCGCGAGGTCCTGGCCGAAGAGCCGGATCTCCACCGGGCTCGCCGCACCCGCGAGATCGTTGATGACGTCGGACAGGATCTGCACGAACTCGATGCGCATGCGCGGGACCGCCTGCTCGATCTTCACGCGCACGTCGTCGATGACTTCGAAGTTCGTGCGCTCGCGCCGGTTTCGCTCCGCGAGCCGCGCAACGATGTCACCGGTGTTCTGCGCGGTTGCGAACAGGCCGAGCTCCGCACCGGTGCGCCGCGATGTCCCGACAATCTCCGGCGTAGACGCCAGAATTTTCTCGACGATGTGAAGTTGCCGATCGGTCTCGGCGAGGGCGGTGCCGCCGGGCGTGAAATAGTCGAGCACGAACGCGCCCTCATCCATCTCCGGGAGGAAGCCGCTGTCGACAAACCGATACGCGAGCACGCCGGCGCCAACGAGCAACAGCGCAACGACGGTCATCGGTCGCGCGTGGTGCAGCACGGACGCGAGCGCTCGCTCGTAGCGATCGGAGAAGCGGTCGATGGCGTGTCCAACACGCGTTAGGATTCCTGTTCTGGCGGGCCGATTCCTCCCTTCGTCGCTTGCGCTCCTCAGGGCAGGCTCATCGCTTCGTCGGCTCGGAATGACAGCGTCCTGCTCCACATCTCCAGCCGTGAGGAACTGCTCGCTCAGGAGTGGAATGATCGACAGGGCGAGGACCAGCGACACGAGCACCGAGATTGTCAGCGTGATCGACAACGCATGGAAGAACTGCCCTTCGACGCCCGTGAGCAGGCCTAACGGGAGAAAGACCACCACCGTCGTGATCGTGGACGTCGTCACCGGCCAGATGATCTCCTGCACCGCCTCGCGAATCGCCACCTCACGATCGGGCGTCAGGTGCAGGTGGCGCACGATGTTCTCCGTGATCACGACGGCGTCGTCGATCACGATGCCGATCGCGATCGCCATCGCGCCGAGCGTCATCAGGTTGAACGTCTGTCCGAGGAGCGACATGACGAACACCGTGATCGTCATCGTCAGCGGGATGGATGACGCACTGATCGCCGTGATGCGCGCGTGCCGCAGGAACACGAGCAGCACGATCACCGCGAGCACGGCACCGATGAGCATCGCGTCGCGCACGGACGTGACCGCGTCGCGCACGAGCGCCGCCTGATCGTACACGGGCTTGAGGCGCGCGCCGGGCGGCAGCGTCGTTCGCAGCGACGCGGCGATGGCGGCGACGCTGTCCGCAATGGCGACGGTATTGCCGCCCGGTTGCCGGGTGATGTTGAGGAGCGCCGCGGGTCGTCCATCGCCGGCGATGATGCGCACATGGTCTTCCGTGCCTGACGAGACCGTCGCGATGTCGCGCACGCGCACGCCTCGCCCCACGACGACGTTCGCGACGTCGTCGATCGAGTGTGCCTCGCCCGCGGACACGATCAGATACTGCTTGTAGTTCTCGGGCATGCGGCCGACGGCGGACACCGTCGTCGCCTGCTTGATGGCGTTCGCGACGTCCTCGAACGTCAGCCCCTGACTCGCGAGGCGTGACGGATCGGCGATCACCTCGATCTCGCGGACGTCACTGCCCTGCACATCCACTCGGCCAACACCGGGAACGCGCGAGATGAGCGGTTTGATCTGGTAGCGCGCTATGTCGTAGAGCGTCGCCGGGTCACCGCCTTCGAGATTGTACGAGATGATCGGGAAGAGCGACGGCGTCTGACGTTCCACCTGAATCTCGAGGCCCGCTGGAAGGTCGTTGGTCACCTGATTGACGCGCGCCTGCACCTGCTGCAGCGCGACGACCATGTCGGTTCTCGGCGCGAACGTGATGTTCGTCTCGCTACCTCCGCGAATCGACCGCGACTGGACGCGCGTGACACCGGGCACGATGCTCACGGCCTCCTCGACGGGCCGCGTTATGGTGAACAGCACCTGCCGCGCTCCTAGCGAGGTGCCTTCCACTACCACAGTCACCCGCGAGAACTCGAGCTCCGGATAGATCGCGGACGGAAGCCGCAACGCTGCCCACACCCCTGCCACGCTGAGCAATGCCACCGCCATGTAGACGAACCGCCGCTGTTCGCCAAGCAACGTGAACAGCGCACGCTTCGCGCGTCGCGGCGTTTCGAGCGCCGCCTCACGCGGCACGTCGACTACGTCAGTGCTCATGGCCGCGTCGCCGTGTCGCCCGATGGTTTGGCCGTCACAGGTGGAGCGGTCGTCACCTTCACGCTGTCGTCCACGCCATACGCGCCGTACGTCACGACCCGCTCGCCGCCCTTGAGCCCTTCCAGAATCTCGGCGGTCGAGTCGGTGCGCGCACCGACCTTCACCTCCTGTGCGTGCGCGACGCTCGACGCGTCCACGACGAACACCTTGAACCCCTCGCCTTCAGGCACGAGCGCGTCGAGTGGAACGGCGATGGCTTTCGGATGGTCGCCGACGACGATCTGGCCGTACACGGTCTCACCGATTCGCAACGGGCGTTTCGTGCCGGGCGCGCGAACCCTGACGGACACACCGCGCGTTGCCGTGTCGACGGACGCCGCGACCTGGAAGACGGTTCCGCCGCCGATCGGCTCGCCGCCGGACTTCTGGCCGGCCGAGAGCGTGACCGGAGCACCGGGCTTCACGCGCGCCGCCTCCCCGGGCGTCACGGTGAACACGATGTCGAGCGCGGACGGATCGGCGACTTCTACCAGGGGTTGATTGACGTCCACAGAGGCGCCGAGCACTGCGGTCAGGCGCGTCACGACCCCGTTGATCGGGGACGTCAGTGTCGCGAGCTGCGCAGCGCGCCGTGCAGCGATGGCATCTGCCCGAGCCTTCGCGACATCCGCGGCAGCTTGCTCCACATCTTTTCTCGGAGCAACGCCCTCGCGATTGAGCCGCTCCGCTCGATCGTACGCTTGCTGCGCCGCCGTCAGCGTTGCGTCCGCCGCCTGCGCCGCCGACTCGATGGCCGAGCGATCGAGCTCGACGAGCGGCTGGCCGCGAGAGACGCGTGTGCCTTCGCTCACGTACACGTTGGAGACACGCGTCGCCGTCGGCGCACCTAACGATGCGACGTGGCCCGGGCGTCCGGTCACCGCCCCGATCGAGCTGATCGTCTCTGTGAATGGCTGCTCCGTCACCGTCGCCATGCGCACGGCAACGACCGGCTTCGCCTCCGACTCGGCTGCCTCCTCGCCGCCGCCCTTGCACCCGAGTGCGGCCAGCGCGGCAACCACACACGGTACGACGAGTCGCGTCAGGCGAGCACGAACGGTCATGGTGAAGTCCCGGTAGTGAGCGTGCGGACGCGCAACGCAGCCGTGGCGATCCACGCGGCCGCGAGGTCGTCGATGTACTGGGAGAGAATCTCGCGCGCGTTGCGCTGCGCCTCGATGGCCGTGGCGAGCGGCGCCGCACCTTCACGATACGCCGTCAAAGACAACGCCGCGACTCGGTTCGCGCTGGCCACGAGCGTCTGGTCGCGCGCGACGTTCGCGAGCGCGGTCGCTCGTTCGCGCGCCGTGCGTGCAATGCTGGCGCGCGTCTCGAGAATGGCCACGTCCCGTTCGGCCTGCGCGCGATACTGCTCGGCCTGCGCCACCGCGATCTGCGCGCTGTTGCGATTGAAGAGCGGAAACGGAATCGAGAATCCGACGACGGGCAGAATGCCTGGCTCATCGCGGGAAGGGTCATGGGTCTCGAACCCACCGGTGATGGACGTCGCGGCGAACAGGCTGCGCTTCTGGAGGCGCACGCCCAGTGACGCGGATTGAAGCGCGGCCTCGGCGGCAGCGATCGGCAGCGGTTGTCCGGACCGCGCGACGATCGAGTCGGATGGAGCCACCAACGAATCCGTGAGAGTCAGCTCCCCTGCGGCGGAGAGGCCAATCACCGTTTGAAGATCCAGCAGCGTCGAGATCAGCGTGAGCGAGTCACCCGCCGCGACGTTCGCCTGCTGGCCAGCGCTCACCGTCGCAAGCTCGACGTCGAGATCGCTCGCGTCACCGGCGTCGCGTCGCGCGATGGCGATGCGCCGGAGGCTGTCGGCGTCGATCGCGTTACGGCGCGAGAGCCGGAGCTTCGCCTCGGCGGCGAGCGCGCGTGTGTAGGTGGTGTCCGCGTCCAGTGCGACAGCCGCCCGCTCGAATGCATAGCGGAACTGCGCCGCTGATCGCGACGCCTCGGCGGCCGCGATCCGCGTCTGGCGGAGCCACGGGTAGTCGAACGGCAGCTCGAGCGTCAGGTGGTACCGCGGGGCGGACTTCGTGTACTCTGCGCTCACAACCGGGTTCTCGAACGTACCGGCAACGCGAAGCAGTGCCGCGGCAGTCGCCGTATCCGCGCCCGCGAGTCTGAGGCGGCCGCCGCGCTCGACAGCGCTCGCAACCGCAGCCTCACGGGAGAGCGGCAGGCTCTGCTGCGCACCGAGACGCACCGCGTGCGTTAGGCACGCCGCGGCCAGGGCGGCGGCGCGGAAGCGAGCGCTCAGTGGAGTGGTGTCGGAAAGGAGGCGGAGGTCAGCCCTTCGTGCTCGTCCGTGCGCGGCAATTCCTGCGTAGTCACGGGCGAGGCATCGCCTGGCGCGGGCAGCGACACGCGGAACTCCGTTCCCTGGGGCCCTGACCTAACGAGCTCCAGTCGGCCGCCATGTGCTTCCGTGATCCAGCGTCCGATCGCGAGTCCGAGGCCGGCGCCGCTCGTGTCGCCGGCCCCTTCGCGCGAGCGCGCCTTGTCGGCGCGGAAGAAGCGCTCGAAGATCTGCGATTGGGCCTCGCGTGGGATGCCCGGTCCCGCGTCGGCGACGGTGATGTGGTATTCGTGTGCGCGGCGCGTGAGCGCGAGCGTCACCGTTCCGCCGGACGGCGAGTGCTTGATGGCGTTGTCGAGCAGGTTGAGGAGCACCCGACCGAGCAGATCGGCGTCGCCGTCGAACGGCGACTCCTCGAGCGGCATGAGCTCGACGCGCACGCCGCGCTCGTGCGCCAGCGCGCGTACCGCGCGGGCCGAGTCGTCCACGATCTCCTCGAGGTAGAGCGGCTCTCGACGAAGCGGAAGATGACCTGCGTCCGCACGGGCGAGGAGAAAGAGGTCGTCCACGATGCGCCCGAGGCGTTGCGCAGAGTCGCGTAGCACGGCGACCGATTCGCGATACTCCGCCTCGCTTCTGTGCGGGCGCGAGAGGGTGACGTCCGCTTCCGTGCGGAGGATGGCGATTGGCGTACGCAGCTCGTGCGACGCGTCCGCCATGAAGCGACGCTGCTGTGCGAACGCCTGCTCGAGCCGCTCGAGCAGGCTGTTGACAACGAGCGCCAATCTACCAAGCTCGTCCCCACGCTCGCCGACGGGCAGACGCTCGTTCAAGTTCTTCGAGCTGATCTCAGCGGCACGCGCGCTCATTGCCGCGACCGGTGAGAGACTTCGTCCCGCAAGGAAGTAACCGCCCACGGACGCGATGAGGAGCAGCAGCGGAATGGCGATGAAGTACGAGGCACCGACTGCCTCGAGCGTTTCGCGATTGCCGTGCAACGGGTACGCCGCGGCGACGATGTAGCGCTTCCCGAACACCGTGGCCGGCTCTGCGGCAACGCGGTATGCGCGCTCGCCTGGCGCGATCGTGAACGTGTCGCGGCTCGACCCAACGCGGCGATGCAGCTCGCTGCCCACTCCGGCGAGATCGACCGGATGCTTGAGTGCATAACGCGCGCTCGTGTCCACCGTGCCCGCGGTGACGAGCACGCCTGTGGTGTCGAAAACGGCGAGTCGGACATCGCGGAACTGCACGTCCTTGAGCGATGCCTGAATCGCGGCCGCCGCCGTCGATTCCTCCTGCTGCTCGCTCACGAGCTCGGTGGTGAATGCGCCGAGGGTTTCGTCGAGGAACGAATCGGCGCGGTGGAGGAGCGCGCGGTCGAGCACGAGAAACGACGCGCCAGCGAACGCCACGAGTGGCGCGCCGAGCACGAGGGTGTACCAGAGCGTGAGCCGCGCGCGGAGCGACTGCGGCCAGCGCATCAGATGGTCACGTCAATGGTGATCACGCGCCGACGCGTCGTGACGCGGAGGCGGAGGGTCCGGTGACGGGGGCGGCGAGCATGTAGCCGACGCCGCGTCGCGTCGATATGAGCGCGACGTGTTCGCCCCCGTCCACCTTCCGGCGCAGGCGGCTCACGTAGACATCGATGAGGTTCGAGAACGGATCGTGGTTGTCATCCCAGACGTGTGCGTTGATCTCGGAGCGCGTGACAATGCGGCCGGCGTTGCGGACGAGGTGCTCGAGGAGTGAGTACTCCTTCGCCGTGAGCGCGATCTCGCGCTGGCCGCGTCGCGCGACGTGCCGCTGTGTGTCCACCACAAGATCGGCGACGGACAGCTGTTCCGGGAGGACGTCACCGCGTCGCCTGACGAGTGCGCGGAGGCGGGCGAGCAGCTCGCCGAAGTCGAACGGCTTCGTGAGGTAGTCGTCGGCGCCGGCGTCAAGACCTTTGATCTTGTCGTCGACGGTGTCGCGGGCGGTGAGCATGAGCACTGGCGCGTGGACGCCTTTGCGGCGGATCTCGCGGCAGACATCGACGCCATCGCGGACGGGCATGACGACGTCGAGAATGATGGCGTCGTATTCGTTCACGGCGGCGAGAAAGACAGCCTTGCCGCCGTCGGGCGCGTCATCGACGGCGTAGGACGCCTCGCGCAGTCCACGCGCGATCGATTCACGGAGCTGGCGATCATCCTCGGCAAGCAGAATCCGCACCCGGTGTTCTCCTTCGTGTGTGGGCGTAACGTCTCTGCTTTAATGAATATACGGGCAACCTGACGCCAGTCTGAACGTGGCTGTCATACCGAGCGGAGTGCCGAAGGCGCGCAGTCGAGGAATCGCGATCATACGGGCAGAGAGGCCCCTCTATCGGGACAATCGCGATTCCTCGACTGCGCCGCTTCGCGGCTCCGCTCGGAATGACAGCCGCTCGGAATGACGACCTCGCCCTGCGCCGTCACCCCTCAAAAAACCCGAACCCGGACGCGCGGCGGGGTCGGGACCACTGAACGAACCGAAAGTCGCAGCACCTGCACTCCGGTCGTCGACGGAACCCGAATGAGTCTCCGGTAGCCGATCGTCGTGCCCGTCGCGATCAGCCGCGGTTGACCCAACGCCGTCACCCTCGCGTCCTCGATCCGGTAGCTCGAGACCGTCTGACCAGCTGTGATATCCTCGCTCAACTCGATGATCGAGATCGGCGTCGTACGCCCGAGATCGATCTCGCACACCGATGACCCATCGCCAGAGGGCGGGCATCGCCGGACGGCATTGCTCGCGAGATCGTTCCGGAACAACGAGGTGAGGCTCCGCCGCATGCCCGTGAGCCGCTCGACATCAGTCTCGTGCAGCAGACCCGCGCGCGTCGGCGGAACGTTCAGCAGCAGCTTCGAGTTGCGCCCGACCGACGTGAAGTACAGCTCGACGAGTTCATCCACCGTCTTCACGCGCGCATCCTCGGGCGGATGATAGAACCAACCTGGCCGAATCGAGACGTCCGTCTCACCAGGGCGCCACACAGTTCCGTCGGGGTCGCCGTTCTGCAACGCCGTGATGATCTGCGGACCGTCCGCGCCCGGGTATGGGACCGCATCCGGATTCATCGTCGACCAGTTCGTGTCACCCGCCACGCCGCGCTCGTTCCCGATCCAGCGAATGTCCGGACCCGCGTCGGAGAACATCACGGCCTGAGGCTGCAGTCGCCTGACGAGTGCCCAGAATCTCGGCCAGTCGTACGCCTGCTTCTTCCCGTTAGGCCCTTCCCCGTTCGCGCCGTCGAACCAGACCTCGTCGATGCGACCGTAGCGCGTGAGGAGCTCCGTGAGCTGATCGCAGAAGAGATCGTTGTAGCGCGGCGAGTCGCCGTAGACGGGCGAGTTCCGATCCCACGGCGAGCAGTAGAGTCCCGCTTTCAAGTCTTCCGCCCGACACGCATCGACGAACTCGCGCAAGACGTCACCCTTCCCGCCGCGAAACGGACTGGCCGCGACGGTGTGCTTCGTCGTGGCGGATGGCCACAGGCAGAATCCGTCGTGGTGTTTGGCGGTGAGGATCATCATCCGCGCACCGGCGGCCTTCGCGGCGCGTGCCCATTGTCGTGCGTCCAGCGCCGCAGGCGCGAAGATGCTCGGACTCTCCGTCCCGTCGCCCCACTCGCGGTCGGTGAACGTGTTGACGCC
>Ga0207691_10008140_pt1 | contig 10064 bp, 5 predicted proteins | sample KBSM13metaG_FD_184327 | JGI IMG/M metagenome (GOLD analysis project Ga0207691, IMG submission 184327) | Miscanthus rhizosphere microbial communities from Kellogg Biological Station, Michigan, USA - KBS M1-3 metaG (SPAdes) (version 2) | ecosystem: Host-associated > Plants > Roots > Rhizosphere >... | reverse complement strand
GTAGCGCGGCGACGGGCGAGGGGGGTTTCAGGGGGGGCCGCGAGCGCCCGTCGCGGATGATGCGCGAGTGCCCCCCCTGACTTGGTACGACAGGAGACCTGATGAAGCTGAACCGACGGCAATGGCTGGGTCGCGTCGCTGCGGGTGGCACCGGCGTGTTGATGCCGTGGCGGCGCGCGGCCGCGGACTCGCCGGCTGTGGCTCCCGCGCGGGCGGCGGCGCCCGCGGCGAAGGCCTCCCCGGCGTGCCCGCTCGCCCTCCAGGATTTCCAGCCTCGCAGCATGCTGCACGTCGAGGAGCACCAGGTGGCGCGGGCGGCCTTCCCCGTCATCGACGTGCATGCGCACTTCTCGTGGTCCGGAGGCCTCAAGGGCACCGATACGATCACCTTTCTGGCCACGCCCCAGGACCTCCTCCCGGTGATGGACCGCAAGAACGTGCAGACGATGTGCAACCTCACCGGCGGCACGGGGCCCGCCCTGGCCGAGTCCATCGCGCGATTCGACAAGGCGGCGCCGGGCCGGTTCCTCACCTATACGGAGCCGTCGTGGGCGCGCATCAACGAACCGGGCTACCCCCAGAAGCAGGCGGACGCGATCGTGAGCGCGAAGAACGCGGGCGCCCACGGGCTGAAGGTCCTGAAGACGCTCGGCCTGTTCCTGCGGGAGAAGGTGACCTCCGGCCCCTTGATCAAGGTCGACGATTCCCGCTTCGATCCCATGTGGGACGCCTGCGGGCGCGTGGGCATTCCGGTCAACATCCACGTCGGTGATCCCGAGGCGTTCTTCACCCCGATCGACCGCTTCAACGAGCGCTACGACGAGCTGGGTCATCACCCCGACTGGTCGTTCTACGGCCGCGATTTCCCGAAGTTCGCCGACATCATGGCGGCGCGCGACCGCGTGCTGGCGCGCCATCCGGGCACGCAGTTCGTTCTCCTGCACGTCGGCCACGACGCAGAGAACCTCCGTTTCGTGAGCGAGACGCTCGACCGCTTCCCGAACGCGTCGGTAGAGATCGGGGCGCGCATCGGCGAGCTGGGCCGGCAGCCGCGCGCGTCGCGCAAGTTCTTCGAGAAGTACCAGGACCGGATCCTGTTCGGCACGGACGCCGTCCCGCCGCCGGACGGGAACAACTACCCCCAGCAGGTCTTCAAGGACGAGCTGTACGAGATCTACTTCCGGTTCCTGGAGACGGAGGACGAGTACTTCGACTACGCGCCGGCGCCGATCCCGCCGCAGGGACGCTGGCGGATCTACGGCCTCGGGCTGCCGGAGTCGATCCTGAAGAAGGTCTATCACGACAACGCGGCGCGGATCCTCGGGCTGGCGTAGGCCGCGATGATCGGCGGCGCGGGGCACGTCGCGCTTCGCGTGATGACGCGCGCCGATATCCCCGACGGGCTGCGCCTGTCCGGGGCCGCGGGGTGGAACCAGCGCGAGTCGGACTGGCGCTTCCTGCTCGAGGGCAATCCCGGGCGGTTCGTGGTGGCGGTGCGCGACGGCCGCGTGATCGGGAGTGGCGGGGCGGTCTGCTACGGGACCTCGCTGGCCTGGGTGTGCTTGATCCTCGTGGACCCGTCCGAGCGCGGCCACGGCATCGGGACGCGCATCGTGTCGGGCGTGCTCGAACGCCTCTCGGACATGCGCTCGGTAGGCCTCGACGCCACCCCGTTCGGGCTGGGCGTCTACACGCGCCTCGGTTTCGTGGAGACGAGCCGGCTCCTGCGCATGGAAGCGCCTCCGACGTCGGGCGAAGAGGACGAGTCGCCGGTTCGTCCGCTCGCCCCTTCCGACTTCTCCTCGGTGCTCGCGCTGGACCGCGAGGTCTTCGGCGCGGACCGCGGCGAGGTGCTGCGCGCGGCGGCCGCGCGCGCGCCGGCTTTCGTCGCCGACCGCGATGGCGTCATCGCCGGGTACTGTTTCGGGCGGGACGGCGCGCGCTCGCGGCAGATCGGTCCCGTGGTCGCGTCCGATCTCGAGATCGCCTCCAGTCTCGTCGTGACTTCCCTGGTCAGCGATCTCGGACAGCCGGTCGTCGTCGACGTGCCTGCCGATCGAGGCGACTGGCTCGAGCTGCTCCACGAGTTCGGCTTCGAGGAGAAGCGGCCGCTCGTGCGCATGTTCCGGGGCGCGCCGCCCGTGGGACGCCCGGAGCGCCAGTGGGCGATCTTCGGGCCCGAGTTCGGGTAACCCGAATACTCAGATTTGATACTTCCAGTTCCGTTCGCGTGACCCGTTCTGGAACGGGTAACCGTCTCACTTATTGATATTCCTGCCAGGGTCCGGTCCTACCCTGTCACTCTCCGATGCGACAATCGCCATTGTGATGATGCACGCTGCCTCACTCACGGACGACGCGCTCACTCTCGAGCTGGGCCGTCTGGCCGTTCGCGATCGGGAAGCGACGGCGGCCCTCATCGTGCACCTGGCCGAATTCGATGCCCGTCGTCTCTACGAGGGCGCCGGCTACCCCTCGATGTTTGCGTATTGCCGGGCCGTCCTCCGCCTTTCGGAGGACGCCGCGTACAACCGGATCAAGGCGGCGCGGGCGACGCGCATGTATCCGGCGATCGTGGCCATGCTGGCGGATGGCGCGCTCAACCCTACCAGCGTCCGCCTGCTCGCGCCGCATCTGACGGCGGAGAACCACGCGGTCCTCCTGGCCGAGGCCGCGGGCATGGGCAAAGAGGACGTCCTGCGGCTGTTGGCGCGCTGGTTCCCCCAGCCGGATGTCGCGGCGTCGGTTCGCAAGGTGCCGAGCCAGGTGGTGAGCACCTCGTCGGCTGATTGCGAGGTCGTCGCAGCTCCGCCTGCTCCTCTCGCTCTACTCGGGTTGACACCCGCGAGTCCGTGTTCTCCGGTCTTGACCCCACCGAAGCCGCCTCTCATCCGTCCACTGGCACCCGAGCGTTACGAGGTCCGCTTCACGGCCGACGCCGAGACGCGGGCACTCCTGAAGGAAGCCCAAGACCTGCTGGGCCATGCGGTGCCGACGGGCGACATCGCCACCGTCTTCCATCGCGCGCTGACCGTGCTCGTATCGGACCTCAAGCGGCGAAAGTTCGGCATGACGTCACGGCCGCGGTCCGCGCGTTCGTCGAGCCCTGCATCCGGGGATGTCCCCGGCCGCGGTGCGGCGGGAGGTCTCGGCGCGCGATGCAAGCCGCTGCGCGTTCGTCTCCAGGCATGGCCGCCGCTGCGAAGAGACGCGCTTCCTGGAGTTCCACCACGTCGTGCCGCGCGCGGCCGGCGGTGCCGCCACCGTCGACAACATCCAGCTTCGGTGTCGTGCCCACAACGGTCACGAGGTCGATCTGTTCTTCGGGCCGGGGAAGCGCTGGACGAAGGATCCGGCCAGAGGACGCGCCTCCGTCACCCGTTCTGGAACGGGTGCGCCTCCACCTCCGGGCGGGTGAGGGGATGGCGGCCTATGACCCGCCGCGGATCTCGGCGAGCGTGCGCGCGACGTCGGGCTGCTCGGGATCGAGGCGCAGCGATTCGCGGAGCGCGGCCGCGGCGCCCGCGCGATCGCCGAGGGCCAGGCGCGTGAGGCCGAGGCCGTTCAGGATCATCGTCGTGCGTGGGCCCGCGGCCAGGGCGCGCTCGAAGAGCGGCACCGCTTCCGCGGGGTGGCCGGTCGAAGACAGCGCGCCCGCCAGGTAGAGCAGCGCCTCCGCGTTGGCCGGCTCGCGCTCCACCGCGCGGCGGAAGAGCGCGATCGCCTCCTCCGCGCGGCCGGCCCGCATGTGCAGGACGCCGGCCTTGGTCATCGCCCCCGCGTCCGCGGGATCGATCTCCAGGATCCGGCCATAGCGGGACGACGCGGCGTCGAGCCGGCCCTCGAGCAGCGCGATGTCGCCGAGGCCGCGCAGGGCTTCGATGTGATCGGGCACCAGCGTCAGGACGTGTTCGTAGGCCGCGGCCGCCTCCGCGTTCCGGCCTTCCTTGATGTGCACCTCGGCCAGCGAGAGCCAGGGCTGGGGGAACTTCGGGTTCTCGCGCGCGGTGCGCTCGAGAACGGCCACCGCCTCCGGCAGGCGGCCGGCGAAGCGGAGGTTGTCCCCGAGCACGATGGCGTCCTCGACCGTGAGCTGTCCCTCCTTCTCGAGGGCGCGCAGGATGTCGATGGCCCGTGCGTATTGCCCGGCCGCTTCGTAGGCGACCGCGATCGTGCGGCGCGCCATGAGGAGGCCGGGGTCTTCCGCGAGCACCGAAGTGAGATCGCGGATGGCGGTGGCCGGATCCGTGCGAGCCAGGGACATGCCCCGATTGATCCGCGGCATGAGGCGGATGCCGTCTTTGGGATCGCGCAGCGCGCCGCCGCTCGCACGCTGTCCGCTGCCGGCCCCGACGTATCCCAGCGCGCCCAGGCGCTCCGCGGTCTCCGGGTCCACCGGGGCGGCGGCGGCCGCAGCCGCGGGTGCGGGACGGGACACGGCGAGCGCGAGCTTCCGCCGCAGATCGTCCGCCTGCGTCCCCTGCTCGCGCAGCCGGTTCGTCGTCTCCTTCGCGTCGGCGGCCAGGTCGTAGAGCTCCTCGCGCGGGGCGTCGATGAGCTTGAAGCGCGCCGTGCGCAGGGCGTGCAAGGGCGCCCATCCGAACTCGCGCTCGGGGTACAGCGTCTCCGCGTAGGCGGGCGCGTCGCTCATCTCCCGGCCCTCGAGGGCGGGGCGCAGCGAGCGCCCTTCGACCGCGGGGGCCGCAGCGAGGCCCGCGTAGTCGAGCAGCGTCGGGAGCACGTCGATCCCGCGCGCCACGGTGGCGGGCACGCGCCCCGCCGCCACCCCCGGTCCCGCGATGATCCACGGCACCTTCAAGGTGGCGTCGTAGACGAACAGCCCGTGCGTCCCCTCCCCGTGCTCGCCCAGGCTCTCGCCGTGGTCGGCGGTCGCGAGGACGATCGTGCGGGCCAGCGCGCCCCTCGACTCGAGGGCACCGAGCAGGCGCGCGAGCTGCGTGTCCACGAACGCGATCTCTCCGTCGTAGGGCGCATCACGGAACCGGCGGGCCAGGTCGCCGGGTGGCTCGTAGGGCGCGTGGGGGTCGTAGTAGTGGACCCATAGGAAAAACGGCGCCGTGGACGCGGGCGACAGCCAGCGCAGGGCCGCGTCGGTCGTGGCGTCCGCGAAGCGCTCGACGTAGGGCGTGCGCCGGCGGTCGTTGCCGCGCGGAAGATGGTCGTCGTACGCGTCGAACCCGCGATCGAAGCCGAAGCGCCGGTCGAGCGGGAAGCCGGACACGAACGCGCCCGTGCGATAGCCCGCCTTCCGGAAATCCTCGGCCGCGGTCGGCACGGATGCGGGCAGCACGAAGCCGCCGTTGTCGCGGAACCCATGTCCGGGGGGAGTGAGTCCGGTGAGCAGGCACGCGTGGGAAGGACCGGTGAGGGGCGCGTGCGCGATCGCGGTCGCGAAGCGGCCGCCCCGCGCGGCGAGGCCGTCGAGGGTGGGCGTCGCCGCTCCCGCGTGACCGTAGCAGCCGACGTGATCGGCGCGCAGGGTGTCGATGGTCACGAGGAGGACGTTCGGACGGTTGGCGGAGACGGGAGCCGGCACGGGCGCCGGCGAGCGCGAGCATCCGGTCCCCAGCGCGCAGACCGCGAGAATCGCGGCCGAAAGAGCGTGCCGAGCCGGGAGAAGGCGGAGCGTCACCATCGGGCCATGGGTTTCGAAAGCCTACAAAAGAATTTGACAGAAGCCAAAGAGAAGGTATAGAAAGCTCCAACAGCTATCGTTTGCTTGCGATTACTTGGTTCGGGGCACGGGAAGGGGCGCGAGACCGAATCCCGTCGTCCGCCTTTTTGTCCCTCGCGGTGATCGGACACTTGTCGAGGAGGAGATGATGCGAACTCGGGTCTTCCTGATCCTGCTCCTGGCCTTCCTGGGCGTCGCCGGAGCCACTCACGCCCAGTCCTTCCTCGGCACCATCCGAGGCACCGTCATCGACCCGCAGGGCGCGGGCGTCGCCGACGCCGCCGTCCTCGTCGTGGACGAGGCGACGGGAGTCCCCCGCGCGGTCGGCACCGACACGCAGGGACGCTTCGAGGCCTCGAACCTCAAGCCCGGCACGTACCGGATCGAAGTGACGACGCCGAGCTTCAAGGAGTTCAAGCAGACGGGCGTCGTGCTGCGCGCCGCCGGCAGCGTGAACCTGGACATCAAGCTCGAGCTCGGATCGCGGTCGGAAACGGTCACCGTGACCGCGGAGGCGATCAACAACATCACGACGGACAGCGGCGCCATCGCGCGCGGCCTGGACCAGCAGCAGCTCCACGACCTGCCGCGCAACAGCCGCGACATCCAGTCGTTCCTGCTCCTGAACCCGAACGTCCTCGGCGGCTCCGACGACATCCAGTTCCTGGGCGGCCGCACCTATGGCGTCTCCTACATCCAGGACGGCCAGGCCTCGACCAACGCGATCTTCGGCACCGTCGGCAACTCGGCGCCCGGCCTCGACGCCATCGCGGAAGTGCAGGTCCTGTCCAACTCCTACAGCGCGGAGTACGGCGGCCTGGCCGGCGTGCTCGTCACCACCAAGCGCGGCAGCAACACCTACCGCGGCACCGGCTTCTACGACTTCAACTCGAACGGCCTCAACGCCCTGCCCTACAACCAGAAGCTCGGCCTCGACGAGGCCCAGCTCGCCGACCTTCGCAACGACCCCAACTCCGACACGCACCAGCACCGCTTCGGGGCCAGCGTGGGCGGTCCGCTCAAGACGGGCAAGACCTTCTTCTACGCGAACTACGAGGGCTCCAACGACAAGGCGACCTTCGGCGGCGGCCGCGGGACCGTGCCCACGGCGGCGATGCGCGGTGGCGACTTCCGCGGCACGTCGATCAATCCGCGCGACCCGCTCACCGGCCAGCCCTTTCCCAACCAGGTGATCCCGGCCAACCGCATCAGCCCGCAGGCGACGGCCATCATGAACTTCTTCTATCCGCTGCCGAACCGCAGCGGCACGACCAACGGCGGCTACGGCATCTTCCAGCAGTTCGTGCCCGTGACAAGGAACCGCCATCGCGCCGACCTCCGCCTCGATCACGAGGCGAGCGGGAAGGACTCGCTCTTCCTGCGCGGCAGCTACCAGCACTACGACCCCAACAACATCAGCTTCGAATCGGGCGGCGGCACCGCCGGGCCCTTCACCAACCTGCCCCTCCTGGACCGGAAGCTCGACACGGCGTCGGGGATCGCGGGCTGGACGCGGATCTTCTCCAGCACGGCCGTGAACGAGTTCCGCGTCGGCTTCAACTTCGACCGGGACGCCCGGCAGAGCAACTACATCAATGCCGACGTGACCCGGTCGCTCGGCCTCGAGCTGCCTCCGAGCATGCCCGCCGACCGGCGCGGGTTCCCCTCGATCCAGTTCACCGCCGGGACCTTCCGCCCGACGAACATCGCCGACGCGGCCCGCGGCGTGGACCGCACGGTGACCCAGAACTCCTTCTCCGTGGCCGACAACTTCTCCTGGATCCGGGGCGGCCATTCGTTCAAGGCGGGCTTGCTCTGGAACCGCAACACGGCCCGTGACGGGTTCGGCACCGGCGTCAACTTCGGCGGCCGCTACCAGTTCAACGCCGCCGTCACCGGCAATGCCTTCACGGATTTCCTGCTCGGCGCGCCGCGCCAGTCCATCGACCAGGTGGCCAACCGCGGACCGCTCGACGGCCACTCCAACGACTTCGCGACCTACATCCAGGACGACTGGAAGGTGAACCGCGACCTGACCCTGTACCTCGGCGTGCGTTACGAGCTCGTCGGCGTCTGGCACGAGCAGAACAAGCAGCTCGCGAACTTCGTCGTCGACAACACCGGCGGCTACTGGGTGGTGCCGAACGCGCAGATCGCCGCCCTCCTGCCCCCGGCCGTGCAGGCGCTGGGGCGGATCAAGACGGCGGACCAGATCGGCGTGGGCGACGGCCTCATCAACGCCGACAAGAACAACTTCAGCCCGCGCCTCGGCTTCGCCTACCGGATCGGCGGCAGCGACCGATCCGTGCTGCGCGGCGGGTTCGGGATCTTCCACCCCACCGTCGCCGTGCAGGGCCTGCGCGACCTGATGGCCACCAACGAATTCCGGTATGGCGTCACCCGGCGCGGAGTGAGCCTGGCCCGGGGCTTCTCCACGGGCCAGATCTTCCTCGACCCCGGGGATTACGGCAGCGAGGGTGTCGACCCCAACATCAAGAGCCCGGACATCTATCAGTACAACCTCACCTACGAGCACTCGCTGCCCGGCAACGTCGGCCTGCGCGTCAGCTACATCGGCTCCACGATGCGCAACCTGCTCGTCAACCGGTTCGAGAACCAGCTGCCCGCGAGCACGACGTCGTTCGACCCCGAGAATCCGGACGACCTCACGCGGCTGCCCCTCTACCCGATCGTGAACACGTTCACGAACCTCACCTACAACCTGGGGAGCGGCCAGCTCCACGCCGGCCAGCTCGAGCTGCAGCGCGCCTGGCGGAACGGCTTCGCGATGAACGTCGCCTACACCCTGGCCCACTCGGACAGCAACGCGCCGGACTCCGGCAACAGCAGCCTGGGCGTGGTCCAGTACAACTCGTTCAACATCGAAGACGATCGCGGCCCCGACCCCAACGTGGTGAAGCATCGCGTGGTGGCCAACGCGACCTGGGACATTCCCGTCGGGCGCAATCGCAAACACGGCGCCAACATGCCGGGCTGGGCGAACACCCTCTTCGGCGGCTGGACGGTCTCCACGATCTTCCAGGCCCGAAGCGGGAACAACCTGACCCCGTTCTTCACCGGCTTCTACACCACGAGCCCCTGGAACGTCGGCCTCCCGCTCGACGGCGTGGGGACCTGCTTCTCGAACTGCTGGCGCCCGGACCAGGTCGGCGATCCCAACTCGGGCGGCTCGCGTGATTCGTTCTTCAATCAGGCCGCCTACGCGCTGCCCGCGCCCGGGAAATACGGCAACGCCAAGAAGGGCAGCCTGCGCGGGCCGGGCACGTGGGTCGTCAACCTCGCCTTCTACAAAGACGTCCTGGCCACGCAACGCGTCCGCCTCCAGCTCTCAGCGCTCCTGGACAACGCTTTCAACCATCCCCAGTTCTTCGTGGGCTACGGAGACGGCTTCGCGGACCTGACGTCGTTCCTGGTCGACGGCGACCCCAACAACGGGTCGACCGGGGTGCTCGGAGCGGGCGCCATAAGGAACGTGGAAGGGTTCGCAAACGGAAGAGTCTTCCGGGTCGGTTTAAGAGCGACGTTCTGACGCAAGTGGCGTGGCTCCTCCCGAGGTGGGGAGCCACGCCACTCCGTTTTGACCCGCGTCGATGAGATCCATGTCGGACGTCCTCCCTCCTGCCGTTCAAGACGAATCCCACCTCGAAGACCTCCTCGCCCGCCCTTCCCCCGCCGACGTCGACTTCGCGCGCACTCTGTCCGGCGACGTCCTCGTCCTGGGCGCGGGCGGCAAGATGGGGCCTTCCCTCGCGCGCCGCGTCCGGCGTGCGATCGAGAAGGCGGGAGTGCGCCGCCGCGTGCTGGCCGCGTCGCGCTTCTCCGACCCCGCGCTGCCGGCTGCGCTCGCGCAGGACGGTATCGAGGCGCTCGCCTGCGACCTCCTCGATCCGGAACAGGTGGCGCGGCTTCCCCGCGTCCCGAACGTCCTCTACCTGGCCGGGCGGAAATTCGGATCCACCGACCGCCCCGACCTCACCTGGGCCCACAACGTGGTCGTGCCCATGCACGTGGCGCGGCACTTCGAGAAGGCGCGCATCGTCGTCTTCTCCAGCGGCAACGTGTATCCCCTCTCGCCGCGCACGTCGTCGGGCTCGACGGAGAAGGACGCGACCGGCCCCGTCGGCGAATACGCGCAGTCCTGCCTCGGCCGCGAGCGCGTGTTCGAATACTTCGCGCGCGAGCGGGGCACGCCGTGCCTCCTCTTCCGCCTGTTCTACGCCGTGGACCTGCGTTATGGCACGATCGTGGACATTGCGCGTCACGTGCTGGCGGGAGAGCCGATCGACCTGCAGGTCGGCCGCGTGAACGCGATCTGGCAGGGCGATGCGAACTCGTATGCCTTCCGGTC
>Ga0207691_10008136_pt1 | contig 10067 bp, 8 predicted proteins | sample KBSM13metaG_FD_184327 | JGI IMG/M metagenome (GOLD analysis project Ga0207691, IMG submission 184327) | Miscanthus rhizosphere microbial communities from Kellogg Biological Station, Michigan, USA - KBS M1-3 metaG (SPAdes) (version 2) | ecosystem: Host-associated > Plants > Roots > Rhizosphere >... | reverse complement strand
AGCGGCGAGCTCGCGCTGTGCTCGGCATGGACCGGCCGTGTCCTGGCAGTGATGAAGGAGAAAGCCCCGGTTTCCATGACCTATACCGATGGCATCGCGTGGGGCAACGCCTGGGTCGTGTTGAAGGGCTCGCCGCACGCCAAGGTCGCCATGGAAGCGATCAATTACGCGATCTCCGACGAAGCGCAGATGCGCCTGCTCGACGCCGGTACCTATGGTCCGGCGCTGACCGCCGCGGCGGCCAAGGCCACACCCGACCAGCAGAAGATCCTCGTCACGGCGCCCGACAACGTGCGCAGGATGCTCATCATCAACGAGGAGCAGGCGGCGCAATACTCCGCGAAATACGACGATGAGTGGAATCGATTCCAGCTGGGATGAAGAGGCCCGCGCTTAGCTGGTTCTCTGCCTGCAAGGGCGCGCATGAACTTCCTCGCGGCGCCCGGCGGGACGCCGGCCCTGTCAGGCCTGGATGACCGCGCACGCGCTGGAACCGCTGCTGGCCCCGCGCTCGATCGCGCTCGTCGGGGCCAGCCAGCGCCCCGACACGCCCGGCCACGACATGGTGCGGATGCTCGCGCGTGGCGGGTTTCGGGGCAGCGTCCACGCGATCAACCCGAGCTACACGTCGATCGAAGGCTATCCGTGCGTGGCGAGCCTCGCGGATTTAAGCGAGCCGCCGGACCTTGCGGTGCTGTCGGTGCGCAACGATCGCCTCGAGCAAGCGCTTGGCGACGCCATCGCCGCCGGTGCGCGCTCGGCAGTCATCTTCGCGTCGGGATTTCTTCCAGACGATCGCGCGCCGCCACTTGCCGCGCGGCTTGCCGCGATGGCACGCGCAGCGCAGGTGCCCATCTGCGGCGGCAATTGCATGGGGTTCTACAACGATCTCGATCACGTCTGGATCTCCGGTTTTCCGAACCCGCGCGAACCCAAACCGGGCGCCATCGCGTTCATCGCGCATTCCGGTAGCGCGTTCGGGGCGTTGGCGCACAACGATCCCCGGCTCGCGTTCGCACTCACGATCTCACCCGGGTCGGAGCTGACGACAACCGCCGCGGACTACATCGACTACGCGCTCGAGCGCCCGGAAGTGAAGGTGATCGGCTTGTTCCTGGAAACCGCACGCGACCCGGAGAGGTTCGCGGCCGCTTTGGCGAAGGCAGCGGAACGCAAGGTGCCGGTCGTCGCGCTGAAGCTCGGACGCACTGCGAAGGCCGCCGCCGCCGCTCTCACGCACACCGGCGCAATGGCAGGAAGCGACGTTGCCTATGACGCGCTGTTCGATCGTTACGGCGCCGTTCGTGTGGAGACGCTGGACCAGCTCGCCTGCACGTTGCTGCTGCTCGCGACCGGACGTCGCGCTGCATCCGGATCGCTGGTGTCGATTCACGATTCCGGCGGCGAGTGCGAGATGTTCATCGACCTCGCCGATCGCGCCGGCGTCGCGTTCACTGCGCTCTCCGAGTCGACCAGGCAGGTGATCGCGGCAAGGCTCGATCCGGGTCTCGTCGCCAGCAATCCGTTGGATGCGTGGGGGACCGGCGCCGCTTTCACCGAGCAGTTCGAGGCGTGCTTTCGCGCACTGCTCGCCGACGAGGGCGCCGCGCTCGGCGTATTCGTCAACGATATCCGCGATGGCTACTACTTGAGCGATGGATTCGCCCACGCGGCCGCAGCGGCGGCCACGACGACGACGAAGCCAGTTGCCTTCGTCACCAACTACACGCAACTGCGCCATGACCGCGTCGCGATGCGTCTCACGGAAGCAGGCGTTCCGGTACTCGATGGCACCTGCAACGCCTTGGTCGCGATCCGCGGGGCGCTCGCGATTCGTGATTTTCATGCGCGACCTCCCGATCCGCCGCCCGACGCCGGGTCCGCCAGGAGTCGCCGTGAAGCACGCGCGCGCGTCGCCGCAGGCACCCTGGATGAGGCCGCCGGCCTCGCCATCCTCGCAGCGTACGATGTGCCGGTTGCCGCGCATCGTGTCGTCGATGGTGAAGAGGCCGCCGTTGCGGCAGCGGCGGGTATCGGCTATCCGGTCGTGCTGAAGACCGCGCAGCCGGGCGTGCTGCACAAGACCGAGGCACGCGGTGTGCACCTCGGTCTAGAAGACGACGCCGCCGTGCGGCGCGCATGGCGGGATCTTGCCGGCAGACTCGGGCCTCGCGTCATCGTCGCGTCGATGCAGTCGCCGGGCGTGGAGATCGCCCTCGGCATGGTTCGCGATCCGCAGTTCGGTGCGGTCGTGTCCGTGTCCGCCGGTGGCGTGTTGATCGAGCTGTTGCGCGATCGGCGTGCCGCGCTGGCGCCCTTCGGCGTTGCCGCTGCAAACCGAATGCTCGACGCCCTCGCGTTGCGGCGATTGCTCGATGGATACCGCGGCAGGCCGGCGGTCGACATCGATCGGCTCGCGCGGGCGATCAGCAGCTTCTCGGTGCTCGCGCATGACCTTGCCGATCTCGTGAGCGAGATCGACGTGAATCCACTCGTCTGCGGCCGCGACATCGCCGCCGTCGATGCCCTTTTCGTCGCCGACTGAGAAGAGCGTCCATGGACCTCACGCTTCCTCCCGAAGACCTCGCGTGGCAAGTGCGGGCCAAGGCGTTCGCCGAGACCGTGCTGTTCCCGCACGAACTGGAACTGGAGTTGAACGGCGCCTTGCCGCAGGCGACGAAGGATCGCTTGCGGGACGCGGTCGTCGCGCACGGGTTCCATGGGATCAACCATTCGCGCGACGTAGGAGGACAGGGCTGCTCTCAACTGCAGCAGACGCTGATCAACGAGGAGCTCGGCAAGGCAACAGGCGCGCTATGGGCGATCGTCTGGCACCCGGCGGTGCCGCTGAAGCACGGCACACCCGAGCAGATTCGCGACTACCTGACGCCGAGCTGTCTAGGCAGCCGCCGCGCGTGCGTGGCGGTGACCGAGCCGGATGCGGGCTCCGATACGGGACTCATACGCACCGCCGCCGTTCGGCGCGGCGCGCGCTATTTCATCACCGGCGAAAAGTGGTTCGTCACCAGCGCGGACGCCGCCGACTACATCATCTTGCATGCGCTGGTCGACGGCGATCCCGCCCAACCCACGCTTTTCCTCGTCGATAGCGACAGTCCGGGAATCACCGTCAAACGCGAGCCGAGGTTCACGCACACCTACGTGTTCGAGCATCGCGAGCTCGTGTTCGACAAGGTCGAAGTCGGCGCGGAGCGCGTGCTGGGCGGCGTCGGGCATGGACTGGAGCTCACGAAGGATTGGTTCGTCGAAGCCCGATTGCAGATTGCCGCCAACTGTCTCGGCGCCTCCATCCGCGCATTCGAGCTGGCGAACGAATGGGCGGCGCAACGCGTGCAGTTCGGCGTGCCCATCCGACGCCATCAGGCGATCGAGTTCATGCTGGCGGACATGGCGGTCGAGATCATGGCGGCAAAGAGCATGATCTATCGCGTCGCGTGGCAGATCGACCAGAACATCGATCGCAAGGTCGCCCACGCCCACGCGAGCGTGATCAAGCTCCACGCGTCGGAAATGGCCGGGCGCGTGCTCGACAAGGCGGTGCAGATTTTCGGCGGACGCGGCTACATGCGCGAAAACGCGGTCGAGCGGCTGAACCGCGACGTGCGTGTCGACCGCATCTGGGAAGGCACGTCCGAGATCCAGCGCGCGATCATCGGCGGACAGCTTGCCAAGCGCGGCACGCAGCTCTTCACGGGATGGCATCGATGAACACCATCGGGCGCTCGCCGTATCGCCGCGACATCAGAGATTGCGCGTTTTAGCGAAGCCCGCCGCAGCTCGTAATGCCGACGCGTCGCATGCCCATGCGAAGCGCGTCGGCATCCTGCCCATGGTCGCTGCGATGGCTTGCTTCATCATCAACGACACGCTGGTGAAGTACGTGAGCCAGACCGCGCCGGCCGCAGAGCTCATCTTCATTCGAAGCGCCATGGCTTCGCTGATGGTCCTCACCGTGGTCGTGGCGACCAGCGCCAAGGCACAGATCCGCGAGATCGGCCGCGGATGGGTGCTCGTCCGCGCGGGGCTCGACGCGATCGCGACGTTCCTCTATCTCGTTTCGCTGTTTCACCTGCCGATCGCCACTGCCACCTCGATCTACTCGACTCTGCCGCTGTTGATCACGATGCTCGCCGCACTCGTCATCGGCGACCGGGTCCGCGCAACGTTGTGGGTCGCCACGGCGGTGGGCTTCGCGGGCGTGCTCCTGATCGTCCAACCTCGATCGACCGGTCTCGATTTCTATGCCGGCGTGTGCTTTGCCGCGACTGCGATCGTGGCCCTGCGCGACATCGTGACGCGCCGTGTGCACCATTCGGTGCCGTCGATCGTCGTGACGCTGTCCACCACGCTCATGGTGACTGTCCTCGCCGGTGTGCTGTCGCTCGTCGAGGGATGGCAAACCATCGCGGTCCGAGACCTCGGGATGCTCGCGATCGCGGCAACCTCGCTCGCATGTGCATACGTGCTGATTGTCCGCAGCACGCGGCGTGGCGATCTGTCGGTGGTCGCGCCTTTCCGCTATTCGGCGCTCGTATTCGCCGTGATCGTCGGATACCTCGTGTGGGGCGATGTACCGAACGCGCTGGCGTGGTGCGGGGTCGCGCTGCTCGTGGGCTCGGGGATCTACGTGTTGCGCGCGAGTCGGACCGCAAGCACAGCGTCGCCGTCGCTCGAGTGAGACCCTACTCAACCAAGCGCGAGCGCCATTACGCCGAAAGCAATGAGGGCCGCGCCGGCGATACGTGCGAGGCGGTCACGCTCGCCGAGCAACTGCCCGCCAATCACCGCGGCGAACAGCATCGACACCTCGCGCGCGGGCGCAACGTGCGAGAGCGGCGCGCTCTTCATCGCGTAGAGCACGAGCACATAGCTGATCGGACTGATGGTCGCCACGACCAGCGCGTATTTCCACTGTTCGTGCCAGTGCCGGGCGGCGGTCACCCGGTCGCGCAGTACCGTAGGCAGCAAGCAGAGCAGCCGCGCGAAGTTGCCGTAGTAGTCGAGAAGGATGGGAGACATCGATACGGCCTTGACCGCATAGGCGTCTACCACGGTGTAGCTTGCGATGAAGACGCCGGTCAACAGGCCGTAGACCATGCCATTGCGAAGGGCGGCCTGCTTCTCCGCGTCGTGCACGTCCCGAAACAGCCGCGTTCCGCCCGCGATGAAGAACACCCCTGTCACCACGGCGAGGATTCCAGTCAGGCCGAGCGCCGTGATGCGCTCGCCGAACACCAGTATGGCCACCAGCGAGGAAAGGAGTGGCCCGGAGCCGCGTGCAAGCGGATACACGACGGTCAGGTCGGCCTTGCGATAACCGCGCAGCAGCGCGATGTAATACAGCACGTGAACGACTCCACTGACGACAACCAGGCCCCACTCCACGCTGCCCCAGGTCGGCAGCACATCCCAGCCAAGCCAGATGCCGAGCGGCGCCCATATCACCGCCATCAGCAGGCCGGTGAAAGTGGCGAAGCGCGCGTCGCCGCCTGCCTTCTTTGCGGTGATGTTCCAGACGGCGTGGATCAGGCCGGCGAGGATGACGAGTGCGAGGGACAGAGCAGGCATGGAGTGAAACGCAAGCGGATGACGTGCGCTCGATTGTCTCCCAGGTTCGCACGCCGCACTCGCGGTTGAACTCGCTCCGGATCATCGCCTGACTCATCGTCGAGCGGCAGCCTCGCGCTCAATTGCAAGGCCGTTCTCGACGTGTCGTTGCAGCCATGCCGGACATGTCGCACACTGCCATTGTCTTCAACCTCACGAATTTCTTCGGAAGCTCACCAGGCTCTTGCTCTTAATCATTCCGCGCAATGACCATCACCATTACCGCGTTTGAACGTTCACCCGATGGCGGCAAGGGACTGGCGCGCGATACGCGCGTTCGCTGGGCGCTTGAGGAAGCGAACCAGCCTTACGAGGTTCGCCTGGTTTCGTTTCGTGCGATGAAGGAGCCCGAGCATCTGGCGCTCCATCCGTTCGGCCAGATTCCGACCTACGAGGAAGGCGATCTCGTGCTGTTCGAGACCGGCGGGATCGTTTTCCATATCGCCGCGCATCATGCCGGCTTGCTTCCGGACGAGGGTAACGCCCGGGCGCGCGCAATCACGTGGATGTTTGCTGCGCTCAACACGGTTGAGCCGCCGATCCTCGAACTCGTAAACGCCAGGCTTCTGGAGGGCGACAAGCCTTGGCGTGCCGAGCGCCTGCCTCTGGTCGAGGATCGTGTGCGAAACCGGTTGAAGCAACTTTCCGATCGTCTGGGCGATGCCGATTGGCTCGATGGTGCGTTCAGCGCGGGCGATCTGTTGATGGTGTCGGTGCTGCTCAGGCTCAGATCATCGGGCATCCTGGACGAGTGCCCGAACCTCGCCGCCTATGTCGCCCGTGGCGAAGCGCGGCCTGCGTACAAGCGAGCCTTCGACGCGCAATGGGCGGTTTACACGAGCGTGCGCCGGCCCGAGTGATCGAGATTCGTCGAGCGCTCGACCCATCCTCACAGCGAGGCGTCAGGTCAAGGCCGTTCTTCTATCGGATCTTGACGACCACTTTGCCTTTTGCACGCCCCTTTTCGACATAAGCGAGCGCCTCCTTGGTCGATTCAAATGGGAACACACGATCCAGGACCGGCCGAATGGCACCTGTCTCGACGAGAGAACCAATCTCTCGCAACTGATCCCCGCTCGCTCTCATGAAAAGGAAGGAATAGCTGACGCGATGACGCCTGGCCTGTCTTATGATCCGATAGCTCAGGACGCGCATCACCAGTTCAAGCATCCGGCCCAATCCAAGATCCCTCGCAAACCGTGGATCGGGTGGACCCGAGATCGAGATGAGTTTGCCACCGGGCTTGAGCACTCGAAGGGACTTCTCGAGCGTCGCGCTGTCGAGGCTGTTCAGAACCACATCGTAATCGCGGAGAATCTCTTCGAATGAATCTTTCCTGTAATCGATCACGATGTCTGCACCGAGACGCCTGACCAGGTCGACATTCGCGGTGCTCGTTGTCGTCGCAACGGTTGCGCCAACATGCTTCGCAAGCTGAATGGCGAAGGTGCCCACGCCGCCCGAGCCCGCGTGGATCAGGACTGTCTGCCCTTTCTTCAGTTGCGCCCTTTCGATGAGCGCTTGCCAGGCGGTCAACCCCACCAAGGGAATGGAAGCGGCTTCCTCCATGGTCAGGCTCTGGGGTTTGATGGCCAGGTCGTCTTCGTTTACTGCGATCGCCTCCGCGAACGTCCCGATTCGATTCTTGTCCGGTCGTGCGTACACCTCGTCGCCGGGCTTGAAGCGTCGGACGCGAGATCCCACCCGGATCACCACTCCCGCCAACTCGTTACCGAGAATGAGCGGCAGTCGATAAGGCAAGAACGCCTTGAATGCTCCGTCCCGGATCTTGGAATCCAGCGGGTTCACACCAGCCGCGTGGATCTCGATCAGGGCGTCATCCTCCCGCATTTCCGGGAGTGGCACTTCGCGGGCACGCACGCGATCTGCGCCTCCATAGCCGTCGACGACGAATGCTTTCATGTTGCTCGCTCCCCTGACGCCCTAAGCTGGAGAATCGCCTACCTTTCCAGAACGGGGGTGCGAGGGAGCGATCGCATCGGTGCGTCGAGCCGCAGATCCTTTCGAATCCCCGCGTCCACCAATCCAGCCGGCGCGAATCTGCGAAGCAACCGCAGACGATTCGCGAGGCCCCCGGCCACGTAGCGCAGTTTGGGGCGGTCCGCGATGGCGGCTTCGAGCACGACATCGGCCACGACGGTCGGCTCGTCGGCCGTTGCCATCACGTCCTTGAGCACCTTGTCCAGGAGCGCGCGAACTTCGCCATACTCATCGAGCTTCGAATCGGCGGCGAGAAAGTTGGCATCGAACCGTGTCTTCGTGTACGCGGGCTCGATGACCGACACCCGGATGCCCCTTGTGCGCAGCTCATGATCGAGCGATTCCGAATAGCCTTCAACCGCATGCTTGGTTGCGGCATAGAGAGCGCCGTAAGGCATCGGAAGAAACCCCAACACCGAACCGATATTGATGATGCGGCCGTTTCCCTGGCGCCGCATGTGCGGCACGACGGCCCGGGTCATGCGGATGAGCCCGAAGAAGTTGGTCTCGAAGATCGCCTTTGCCTGGTCGATCGAGCTCTCTTCTGCTCCGGCAGGCGCAACGCCGAAGCCGGCGTTGTTCACCAGCAGGTCGATGCGGCCTTCCCGGCGAATGAGCTCGTTCACGGCGGTTTCGACCGATTCGTCACTGGTAACGTCGAGCGGCAGCATCGCGAAAGACTGCCGGCCTGACTGGGCGCCGCGTCTGCTCGTGCCGTAAACCTTGTAACCCGCAGTCGCAAGTCGCCTGGCAGTGGCCTCGCCGATGCCCGACGAGGCGCCTGTTACGAGAGAGACCGATCCTTGGATGTTCATGGGATGCCTTTCATTTGGGAGTTGGTGACGAACGCAACTGCGGCGATCGTCGGGTCGGACAAGATCTTTCGCATGAATATATGATGCTCATCATATATTCGGCCGAACGCGCACAACACCGGTTTCAAGTGGCGTCAGCTCCGGGTCAGGGCGAGATGCTTCAGCGCTGCTTTGCGCAGTGCGTCGGAAAGCCTCGGGTCGTCGACCGCGCGCGCCAGCACCAATGTGCCGACCATTGTCGCGACGGTTACGAGAGCACGCTCATGTGCGGACGGCTGCCCCCAGTCGGGCGACTGGCGCGCGACAAGGTCGATCATCTCCTTGATGCGACGCGTAGCGGCACGGCGGACCTCCGGCGCCTGGCGCGGCATCTCCGAGCCGAGCGCGGCCGCAGCGCAGCCGGTCTCAACGCCCTCGACGTGCGCCTTCGAGAGATAGGCCTCCATCATGGCCTGAAGTGCCCTCGACGGTGGCGCTGTCGCGCCGATGCGCTCCATCATGGCCACGCTCTCACTGCCGGCACGGTCGGCAGCCTCGGCCAGCATTGCTTCCCGCGATGCGAAATGGGCGTAGAAACCGCCGTGCGTCAGGCCGGCGCCCTTCATGATGTCGGCGACGCCGGTGCCGTCGTAGCCAGTGCGCCGGATCGCGCGCGCGGCGGCCTCGACGATGCGCTCGTGCGTAGCTTCCTTGGACCTAGGGGTCGCTCGCTTCATATTATGCGCATCATATTATATCCCGATCACCCGCGCAAGCGGCATTTCGCGTCATCGAGGCAAATCGCCGCAGGCTTGTTAAAGGGCGTATTTCGAGTGCATGCTTCCCGAATGTGAACGGGACATGACTCGGCTGCTCCGGGGAGGACTGCGATGCTTTCGAGAACCGAATTCGCCAGTTTCGTAATCGCGGACATCTCCGGCTACACGAACTTCCTCGCCGGCGTCGAGCTCGACCACGCGCACGACATCATTGCCGACGTCATGGATACCGTGTTGAGGCAGCTCCGCCCACCGTTTCGGCTCGCCAAGTTCGAGGGTGACGCGGCCTTCTTCTATGCGGTCAACGACAAGGTCGACGGATCGCTCCTGCAGGATGCCATCGAGTCGGCCTACTTCGCCTTCCGCAAACGGCTGCGCAACATCGAGCAGGCGACGTCCTGTGAATGCAACGCCTGCAGGAATATGCAGGATCTCGACCTGAAGTTCGTCAGCCACCATGGCGAGTTCATCAAGCACAAGATGGCGGGCCGCGAGGAACTCGCCGGTCGCGATGTCATCCTCATCCATCGTCTGCTGAAGAATTCGGTGAACGAGCACCTCGGCGGCCATGCATACGCGCTGTATTCCGACGCCCTGATCCAGGCGATGAATATCGATCCGATCGCCCAGGGTCTCGTCGAGCACGGAGAGTCGATCGACATCATCGGCGATGTGAAGTGCTGGGTGCGCGATCTCGAAGAGGCATGGGTGAGGGAGAGCGACCGCGACAGAAACGAAGTGACGCGCGAAAAGGCGGCCATGGTGATCGAGTTCGAGATCGCCGCTCCCCGGCCGACGGTATGGGAATACTTCATTTCGCCGGGCTTGCGCCCGAAATGGCGAGGCGCCGACGAGGTGCGCGAAA
>Ga0207691_10008135_pt1 | contig 10068 bp, 8 predicted proteins | sample KBSM13metaG_FD_184327 | JGI IMG/M metagenome (GOLD analysis project Ga0207691, IMG submission 184327) | Miscanthus rhizosphere microbial communities from Kellogg Biological Station, Michigan, USA - KBS M1-3 metaG (SPAdes) (version 2) | ecosystem: Host-associated > Plants > Roots > Rhizosphere >... | reverse complement strand
GATTGCCGGGGGCGTCGAAAGCATGTCGCGGGCGCCGTTCGTCGTAGCCAAGGCTGAAACCGCCTTCGGCCGCGAGCAAAAACTGGAGGACAGTACTCTCGGATGGCGTTGCATTAACCCGGTGATGCAAGCGCGCTATGGGGTCGATTCGATGATGCAGACGGCGGACAATCTTGCCCGTGAGCACGGCATCGCCCGCGCCTGTCAAGACGCCTATGCTTGGCGCAGTCAACAGCGCACTGCGCACGCACAGGCGCAAGGCTGGCTGGCTGAGGAGATAACTGCAGTGCAAGCAAATAAGGAAAACATCACCGTAAATGAAGACGAACATCCGCGTCCTAGTGTCACGCTTGAGCAACTCGCGAAACTTAAGCCGCTGCTGGGCACGGACAGCACCATCACCGCGGGCAATGCCTCCGGTCTAAACGATGGTGCATGCGCCCTGCTGCTGGCGTCGGCTGCAGCGTTGGACAAACATGGTTTGCAGCCCTTGGCCCGCGTCATCGGCATGGCCGCGGCCGGGGTTCCTCCGCGGATCATGGGCATTGGGCCGGTGCCAGCGATCCACAAATTGTTAGCCAAGATCGGCCTGCGCCTCGACGACTTCGACCACATCGAAATCAATGAAGCTTTCGCCGCGCAGGTGCTGGCGTGTACGCGTAGTCTGGGACTGGCCGACGATGCTGAGCATGTCAACGGCAACGGCGGCGCGATCGCGCTCGGGCATCCGCTTGGCGCCACTGGTGCGCGTTTGGTGATGACTGCTGCCTATGCTTTGCGAAGGCAGCAACAGTCCCGTGCCTTGGTCAGTCTATGCGTGGGGGTTGGCCAAGGTGTTGCTTTGGCCCTCGAGCGGAGTGACTAAATCGGGACGCCGCACATTTCAGCGGCTAAGCACCGAAAAGCTTGCGACTGCTTTCATGATGCTGGCATCAGCTGCCTCGTGCGTTTCAGCGAGTCGCATCGCCGCCATCAAGGAGACCGGCGAATGAAGTGACGCGAGCGGCGGCGAGCATGTTCATCTCGTGCCGCGTTCGATGAATCGTTTGAAGTTGCGAAGATGGAGACCCAGCGCTGTCAACATTACCGGTTCGGCGATGGAGCGGACCTTTATTGTCACCTTGGTGATTCCGCCAACGAGCGAATCGAGAAACACCACGCCGACGCGAAAGTCGTCGGAGACGGCCTGCCAGGCGACCCGCCGTTCAGGCACACGCATGATAATTTTAACGTTCGTGGTGAGCTCGGCGTCCTTTGTCGCCCACAAGCACGAGAAGCTGGTCGGACTGGTTTTCTCGATTTTCCTGATCGAAGGGATGAACTCCGGAAGCTTTTCAAATTCCAAACAGCGGCGATAAACTTCCGCGACCGGAGCGTTCACGATGATGGATCGGCAGTCGGCATTCATGTCGACCAAGACCGGCGTTCGACCTTGCCCTACCGCATCGGTTCGCGATTGCTTCTGATCTGTTATGATCATCTGTTGAGCTGTTGCGCTTGCTGCCTCATCAGGAGCTGATTCCAGCTGCCAGCTAAATTGAACGGCTCCAGATTGAAGACGAGCCATGGACTATGGGCAGTGGCTTGCCGCAACAAGCACCGTCGCATCCGGGAGCTCCTTTGCTTATTCTGGTTAACCACTAGATCTTTCATCAACTCAACATACGCGCACCGCGACGGCGCTCGACGGAGCAGTAGCGAGATTTGCTCGTCCGGCCGTCGAGAGGGCTGAACATCTCTCGTTTGAGGGATATAAAACAGGACTGACAACACCGGCCAGCGGTCATATGATTAGAGGCGAAATCAGGCATCCGACAGCCACTGCTTGAAATCCGGAAACGATAGGAAGAAAACGACCATGACCGCGAAGAAAGAACGCATTCACATCTTGATTGCCGACGACCATAGCGTTGTCCGCGAAGGGTTAGTCTCGTTAGTCAAACGCAAGCCAGACATGAAGGTCGTCGCCGAAGCGAGCAATGGCAGGGAGGCTGTCGACCTTTGGAAGGAACATCGTCCTGACATCACACTGCTCGATTTGCGAATGCCGGAGCTGGATGGCGTAGGCGCGATCAAAGAGATCCGCGAATTAGACGAGAACGCGCGCATCGTGGTGCTCACCACCTTTGATGGCGACGAAGACATCTACCGGGCGATCAGGGCCGGTGCCAAAGGCTACCTGCTAAAGGATGCCGCGCGCGAAGCGTTAATGGATTGCATTCGGACGGTGCACAGTGGCGAAACCTGCATACCGCCTATTCTCGCAGCCAAGCTGGCCGATCGCGTCAGCGGCGAAGCATTGAGCGCTCGAGAGATCGAAGTCCTGCAAAGGATCTCCGCCGGCAAGAGCAATAAAGAGATCGGTGCCGAACTTTTCATCAGCGAAGGCACCGTAAAGACTCACGTCAAAAGCATCTTCAGCAAGCTGGATGTCGTTAGCCGGACGGAAGCTGTCGCAACCGCCAACCGCCGCGGTTTGATTCAACTTTGACCAATAAGCCATGAATTCGTCGCCACCATCCGGCGGGGTGGCCGTAATCTCTCGCTACGGCGTCGCTCTCTTACTGGCTGGGGCCGCGGTGGCGATTAGTTATCCGTTTCGGGCGCACCTTTACACGACGCCGCTTTTATTTGCAGCTGTCTTCATCAGTTGCTGGTACGGAGGCATCGGCCCGGCTATTCTCACAACCATCGCGAGCACCGCGGCCATTCACTTCCTGCTTCGTCTGCCGGGGCGCGGCTTCACACCCGACGTTCACGATCTTCCGCGGCTGGCCGAGTTCGTTTTCATGGCCGCAGTCGCAATTTATCTGGTCCAGGCGCGCAAGCGAAGCGAGCAATCGGTACGACAAGCTCGCGATCAATTGGAAATCAAAGTGAACGAGCGGACCGCCGACTTGCAAAGAGAAGTAACCGAGCGCCGCCGCGCTGAACAAGCTGCGCAAACCGCAGCGCAGATGGCGCAAAGTCATGTCGACATGCTGCTCCATAGCGTTGATGTCCTGGCTATAGAAGCAGCGCCCGCGACGTTCATTGGGGAGATGCTTCGGACCATTGGCCATCACCTCCATGCACAGCAAGTCCGGCTATGGCTGCGCTCTCAGGAGGACGATTCGCTGGACTTGCGCATCGCTATCGAAGGGGAGCAACAGATCGGGCTAGAGCCAAACCACCCCTTCGTGCGGGATCCTCAGTCCTGGCATAACAGCCCGCTTATCCAGGAAATGCTGTTTACGAAGGCGCCTGTCGTTTGTGAGGATGTCGCACGCGATGCGCGCCTCGCGCCCGACCACCGCGATTACCTAACGAATCAAGGATGCAAAAGGTTCCTCGTCATCCCAATGTTTGTCCTCGGAGAGGTGCGCGGTTTCATTGCGATTCAGCACGCTGAGCGCGGAATGTATCGCGCGGAAGAAATCGAATTGGCGCAAGCTCTCGCTCACCACGTCATGTTTGCAACGCATGGGCAAGACCTCAGCGAACAGCGGCGGCAGGGCGCGATTCTAAAGGAGCGCACCCGCATGGCGCGCGATATTCATGACACTCTCGCGCAAGGATTCACCGGCGTGATTGTTCAGATGGAAGCTGCTGAGGAAGCTTTACTGGAGGAAGACCCGGAGCATGCGGTGCGGCACGTTCGCCGCGCCCGTGATATTGCGCGCGAAAGCCTGGGCGAAGCGCGCCGCTCAGTGCATGCGCTCCGCCCGCAGGCACTGGACAAGGCGGGATTCGCAGACGCACTCAGAAACGTTATCCAAAATACGACCGCAGGTACTTCATTACGCACCGATTTCCATCTGGACGGGGAGCCGCGTCATTTGCCCGCGAACGTGGAAGAGTGTCTCCTCCGGATCGGGCAGGAAGCCTTAAGTAACGCGTTGAAACACGCGCACCCGACCGAGTTTCAGGCGCGGCTTGCTTTCGACTCTAATGCGGTGCGCCTTGAGCTTTATGATAACGGTAAAGGATTTGTGATCGACCGTGTAAATGATGGAGGCATTGGGTTACTCGGAATGAAGGAACGCGCCGAACAGATTGGGGCCACACTTAAAATCTCAAGCGAACCTGGTGTCGGAACAAAGATCACCGCTATTTCGCCCTACCAGCCGGCCGCAGGTTGAAAGAATCTCGCAGTTTAAGGCCGTCTCTGCGAGACGCATTGATGAGATGCAGGTTACCTGGCCCACAGCTACCTGCGCACGCGGCCAGACGACCGGTCAAATGCGCTTCCGCCCCCGCGGCGAAGGCGGCAGTTTCTTCATGCCGCACTGGAACCGACTTAATATTATCCCGGGGGCGGATTGAGTCCGTAGACTCGCTCCACTCCTGCTGCGACAAGAGTATCGACCAGCAAATCTGCCACGCGTTTCATAGTCAAGGCTTCGCAAGCTTCCTACCAGCGAGGGGAATCATGCTGCAAGCGCTATATTCATCGCCGGCTTTGCCGCTCTCTTCATCGGGTTCCTATTAGCAGATTGGAAAATCGCCATGAGCTCGGACAGACGCTGATCATACCAGTCCAGGATCGGACTATTTCCGTTGGCGTCGATCCATTCGGGATGCTGAGCTCGCAAATCGTGGTGCAACTGTTCCTGTAACTCGGCATATGAACGAATTTGCCGTGGCCACGTTGTCGTTGACTGCGAGAGTTCTACCTGCATGCCGAGACTTTCGGTTGCCCCTAAGCAGCCTGCTACGACCCGTCTGGCAGATTTCTCGATGCGACCTCCGAGTTGGTCTGCACTCTCTCTTTCGGGAGATGGCCGATAACGGACGCCATGCGTCCCGTTAGGCACTGCCTATCAGAATCCCTACAAGAAAGACGCAAACGCCACCGACAATGACTTGAAGCGCCGCGCGGAGGAACGGTGTGTCCATGTAATGATTGCGAATCCAGCTAATCACCAGGAGTTCGATCGCCACGACAAACACCGCCAGAGCTGTTGCCGTGCGGAAATTTGGAATCAAGTAGGGAAGTGAGTGACCGATCCCGCCCGCGGTTGTCATCAATCCGCAAACAATTCCGCGTAGCAGAGGTTTGCCGCGGCCGGTCAGACTTCCATCATCAGACAGAGCTTCGGCAAAGCCCATCGAAATTCCGGCACCAACACTCGCGGCCAACCCGACAAGGAGCGCATCATGGCTACTTCGTGTCGCGAACGCGGCGGCAAACACGGGCGCGAGAGTCGAAACGGAGCCGTCCATCAAGCCGCTTAATCCCGGCTGCACGATTTGCAGGACGAACAAACGTCGCTGTGCCCTGTCTTCGTCGGCCTTGGCTTCGCGCGTGAGGTGCTGTTTTTCCAGCGCGTCCGCAATTTCGACGTGGTGCCGCTCCGCCTCCGCAAGATCGCCCAGGAGCTTTCGCGTTGATGTATCGCTAATTCTGGCTGCCGCTCGTTCGTAAAAACGCTGCGTTTCCAGTTCCATCGATTCCGCGTAGCGGCGCACCGTCTCGATCCCGAGAGTCTGGATCAACCAGACTGGTTTCCGAGTGATGAACCCCTTCACCTCTTCGCGGCGAATGAGCGGAATGTGTTCCCCAAAACGACGGCGGAATTCATCGATTAGTTGGCGCCGGTGATTATCCTCCTCGGCCTCCATCTCTTCGAAGACCTGGGCGGTCGCCGGATAATTATCCTTTAAACGTGCTGCGAAGTCAGCATAGATCCGGCCGTCTGTTTCTTCGTTAGAAATAGCGAGGGCAAGGATTTCCGGTTCCGATAAGTCTTTAAAATTCTTAGCCACACCTCAATGGAAGCGACCAGGCTGTTTCACTTCTGCAAGCATCCTTAAGCTGGATGACCATCAATAGACAAGGCAGATTTCCGAATGCCGCCAGACACGTGTCCCTTCGAAACATTGGCATCAGGCTTCGTATTCTGGTCTTCGTCGAACGATATCGCCGGGGCCATTTACGCGCTGATGTTAAGCCGCCTGTTGCGGGACTTTCGGTTACTGGCTGTTGTTTTCGTCCTGTAACGGAGACGGTTTCGGTGACATCGTAATGTTTGAAGATCGTTGACTTGTCGCAGAGTTACCATTGCTCGCGAGGTACCCATAAATTGCGGAGAAGTCCTCCTCGGCGTGCCCGTTTCGCATGGCAAGGCGATACAGTTCCTTGGCCGAATCTGTTAGCGGCAGTGCGACTCCGGTCTCATATGCAGTGACGGAGGCTAAATGCAGGTCCTTCTGCATCGACGAGAGTTGGAACTCAGGTCGATAATCGGCGTTCTCGATCTTGTTGCGCTTCGACAAGACGAATGGCGCGATCTGGGGCATGCCAGCAAGGGAGTCAAAGACAACCCTTACTGGCAACCCCATCCCCTCTGCCAAAACCGTCGCTTCAGCGAACGCGGCCATACCCGTCCCGAGCAACAAATTGACAACTAACTTCATTGCCGAACCCGAACCGTGCGGGCCGAGATGGGCAATCCGATTACCCATATATAATAAGAGCGAGCGAACCTCCTCCAGGTCTGCACCTTCCCCTCCTATCCAGAAAGTAAGTTTTCCGTCGGCCGCCAGGGGTGCAGAGCCGGATACCGGTGCGTCGAGAAAGCGGACGTTTCGGCGCGCGGCTTCAGCTGCCATTCTTTTTGAGAACGACGGATTAACTGTGCTGCAATCGATCCATATTGAATTTGGCCGGGAATGATTCAAAAAGCCGTCCGCACCTAAAGCAGTTTGCTCGACTGCCTCAGGCTGAGACAGCATCGTGAATAGTACATCTACTTGTGAAGCCACTTGCGCCGCCGACTCGGCTATCGTTGCACCTTGCTCGCGCAATGGTCTGGCCTTGGCTGGTGTGCGATTGAAGACAATCAGGTCATAGCCGTGTTTTTGCAGATTGGCCGCCATCCGGCCGCCCATTATTCCTAAGCCAATAAATCCTATTTTCATTTCGTATTCAGGCTGCCGTTATTAGTGCGGGTTCATGCGCGTTAACGCCCTCGATCTCTTCCATATCTTCGTCCGTGAGTTGAAGCTCAACTGCGCCGACATTCTTTTCGACCTGCTCTCCGTTGCGGGCGCCAACGATTGCAGCGGTCACGGCAGGATTTCGCAGAACCCACGCAATCGCTACCTGACCGGGCGGACGACTGTATTCCTCACCCACCTTTCGCAAGCGTTCTACCAGCGCGAGATTTTTCGACAGCTTTGGTTCAACAAACTCCATGTCGCGGCTCCGCCAATCGCTGTCGGGGAGTTTTGCGGCCCGCTCGCGCGTCATCGCGCCCGTGAGTAGACCCGATGCCATCGGCGAATAGACGATCACGCCAATTCCATTCGATCGACAATAAGGCAGAATCTCCGGTTCGATCTCGCGTCGGATCAAAGAGTACGGCGGCTGCAGCGAGGTAACTGGAGCAATCTTCTCAGCTCGGCGGAGTTGCTTAGCATCGAAGTTCGAAACTCCGATCCAGCGAACCTTGCCTTCCTTCTGCAGCCGAGCCATCTCGCTCCAGCCTTCTTCTAGATCTTCGTTTGGCCAATGGATCTGGTACAGATCGATTGTCTCCACCTTGAGCCGGCGCAGACTGGCCTCGCACTCGCGGCGAATTGAATCCGCTTGTAAACTGCGGTGAACATATCCCTGTTCATCCCAGCGAAGGCCGCATTTGGTGAATACGTACGGACGAGGTCCGCGCCAGCTTTTCAGTGCAGCAGCAACAACCTCCTCCGAGTGACCCATGCCATAAACGGCCGCGGTATCGATCCAGTTAATGCCAAGCTCCAGGGCGCGGTGTATTGCAGCGATGGAGGCCTTGTCGTCCTGATCCCCCCAGCCAAACTCCCAGCCTGCGCCGCCGATGGCCCACGCGCCGAAGCCCATGGGTGTAATAAACAAGTCAGAGTTTCCAAGCCGTTTTGTTTTCATATCAATGTTTCGGACTAGTGTTGTAGTTTCTGCACGCCTAACACTTTGTGTAACGGCGGCATGGCTGCCACTGCGCGTCCGCTATATTTACTTCTGACTCGAAAGGGAGAGCGAGCTGTAACACGTTAGAGTAACCAATCAATCTGCGGCCTGCAGAGGGGCCATGTCGCCGGGGCATATCCGTGGATGCAGCAGGACGAAGTTGCGGCCGCAGTCGTGTTCCTTCGCACAAGCGGAGTGAACCGCGTAGCGGCGCAACCTAAGATGCCAACGCTGGGGAAAGCGTAAAATACACGGCGTAATCTCAGATTGTTCTCGACGTTAGGTTTTAGCGACAGCCGCAGGGTTGCTTACCGGATGTAAACTTAGCGCGATTGTTTCTCTCCCGAAAGAGGGAGTAACCGCTGTGTATTAAGCGTGGTCACCAAATCTATCGCATGCGCAATGGCCGTTTCGGGAGTCAATAACGAATGTTTTGCATATGACAACCCCTCCTCTGCCCAACGGGAACACGCCCGCGAGTCAGGCCAACGAAAGGAGTCCACTCATTTCGCAAGGGCGTATGCTTGCCAATTCGCCAAGCGCATTAATTCGCCCTTCCACGCTACCAAATCTGACGGCAGCGCCGGCAAAGGAAAAGATATGAACAAGGTCAACGGGCAAAGTGACCAGGTCGTAATGGAGCCGATTACTGGCCTTCAACGCGGCGGCAGAGGCGCGAATTTATCTAAGGCTGCGAGCTCGAATCGTAACCATCGCCGACGACTGATTGTGATCGCAGGTATTCTCATCGCCGGCGCGGTTGCTATTTATCTCCACCTCAATTCAGGGAAAAAGCAGTCTGCTCACGCGGGCGGCATTCCTCCTTTGCCGATCAGTACGGTGACTTCGACCACGGGTGACATTGGGGTATATGTTAGTGCGCTCGGTACGGTCACGCCGCTCAATACCGTTTCACTTACGGCGCGCGTTGCGGGGCAAATCGCGAAAGTAGAATACAAGGAAGGACAACTCGTTCATACGGGCGATCCGTTGCTGGAGATAGACCCAGCTCCATTCCAGGCCGCGGTGACTCAGGCCGAGGGACAACTGGCGCGCGATCAAGCGCAACTCGAACTCGCCAAACTGAATCTCGTGCGAGACACCGACTTGCTGAACAAGGGCGTGATCTCGAAACAGGAATTCGACACGCAAGTAGCCACCGATCATCAGTCCGAAGGCGCAGTAAAGTTAGACCAGGGCAATTTGGATACGGCAAAGGTAAACCTGGCTTATTGTCACATTACTTCACCGATCGATGGCCGGGTAGGTCTGCGCCTGGTAGATCCCGGTAACATTGTCCAAGCCAACGGAGCAACTCCGCTCGTGGTTATTACTCAGCTACAACCCATCAGCGTCGAGTTTAACGTCTCGGAGGATTCCGTTCCGGAAATCATGGAAGCCATACATAGCGGGCGACAGTTGGACGTCGACGCCTACGATCGCGCGGGCCAGAAGAAGCTCGCCACCGGAAAGGTCGAATCCTTCAACAGCCAAATCGATACCACCACCGGCACACTCCGACTACGAGCCACATTCAAGAACGATGATGCCGTACTCTTCCCGAACCAGTTCGTAAACGTCCAGCTCCTGGTCGACACGCACAGAGGCGTCATCCTCCTGCCTAACAACGCCATCCAGCGAAACGACAACGGCGCTTTCGTTTACCTGGTCCAGCCGAATCAAACCGCCGCGCTGAAACCCATCACTGTTGGAACGACCGATGGCAATACCTCCGAAGTGCAGGGTCTGCAGCCGGGTTCAATTGTCGCAGCGGATAGTTTCAACCGGCTAAGCGACGGCACCAAGGTAACGATCCGTCCCAGTGCATCGACCGCGAAGTCCCCTGCGCCTAACAACTAACTGCTGTGAACCCCTCCCGCCTATTCATTTTGCGGCCAGTGGCGACCTCGCTGCTGATGGCTGCCGTGCTTTTATCCGGCGCGATTGCATACAGGCAGCTCGGCATTTCCGCGCTGCCTGAGGTGGATTATCCGACGATTCAGGTCGCCACCTTTTATCCCGGCGCAAGTCCCGACGTGAGTGCTTCGGCCATTACGGCGCCGCTCGAGCGGCAGTTTGGTCAGATGCCGGGATTGAACCAGATGACGTCGGTTAGCTCGGATGGGAGCTCGATTATCACCCTC
>Ga0207691_10008130_pt1 | contig 10071 bp, 7 predicted proteins | sample KBSM13metaG_FD_184327 | JGI IMG/M metagenome (GOLD analysis project Ga0207691, IMG submission 184327) | Miscanthus rhizosphere microbial communities from Kellogg Biological Station, Michigan, USA - KBS M1-3 metaG (SPAdes) (version 2) | ecosystem: Host-associated > Plants > Roots > Rhizosphere >... | reverse complement strand
CTTCTGAATTGCGCCGGATCTGTGCCCACATACGTCTGCGGCACCAACCCCACTTCGAGGAAGCGCTTGCCGTACTTGTTGGGCGGAGTCCATGTGTAGGGATACGAGTTGTGGCAGCTCGCGCAGTGAGTCGCGAAAAGCGTCTTCCCCTGGCTCGCCTTCTGCCGATCGATCCTCCCCAGCACGTCCTCCGGCCATTTCGGTGGCGCGAGGCGATCCAACAGGTGCTCGACCTTGTTGAGGTCGGGGAGCATCGCGCCCGATTCGAAGAGGCCTTCCTTCGGTGTCCTGGAGCGAAAGTCCATCGGCAGGAACACGCCCAGGGTTTCGCCGTGATTGCGCCCGATCGGGTCCTGTATGGTGCCCGACCATTGCGTCCACGTGCCCTGCGGTGCATTCCACACGAACGGAGGCTTGACCGGGGCCATCGGCGAAGACCAGTTCTCGGCGATGCCGGTTTCGGTCGCCAGCATCCGAGTGCTGATCAGGTTGAACGCGTCGATGCGGCCGGGGCCCCAGACCACCGGCGTGACCATCACCGTGGTGCGGTAGGTGTGGAGTCGCGCCGCGTCGGTCTCGAAGCGCTTGCGCAATGCGCCCTTGGCGTCGGCGCTGGAGGCTCCCAGGCGAGTGGCGAGACGCTCGAACTTCGCGGCGTCGCCCACGGTCGCCTGCATTGCGTCGTCGAGGGCAAACGTATACGACATGAAGTCGAACGTGTGGTTGAAGCCGCCGTCGATGCGGATCTTCTTGCCCTGGTAAGTCAATTGCGCGTTGTGGCACGCGGCGCAGGTCATGCCGACGGTCTCGCCTTTCCAGCGGCCTTCCGGTACCACCGTCTTGGTGAGCCCGATCGGGAGTCCGTCGGGATTGGTCCGTGGATTCGGCGCCTGTGGGATGAGGCCGTACCGGTCGCTGTTCGCATCCGAACGGAACAGTTCCTGGCCGTTGGCGACTTCGAGGTTCAGGAAAATGTCGTACGAGATGACTTGAGCGCCTTGCTGCAACTGGTAGTAGACCTCCCGATCCGCCTGCGACCACGCCTGGTCGAGATAGATCACGCCGTCGCTGCCGGTGGTCTGCGCGGAAGAAGGCTGCGTTGGAAACAGTCCAAGAGCGCAGATGCCGGCGATCAACGCCGTCAATACGGCCAGGTTCCAACCCGCTTTTGAAGGTGCGCGCATCGTCAACTCCTCGAATTCGTCAATCAAGCGCCGGAACGCATTTGAGGCATCAGAAGTAGAGCGTCATCCGGCCGCCTGGACATCCGGGCCATGCAGCATCAGCGCCAAGCCGCCCTCCACGACGAATCGATGCGAATCCACACCTCGTTCTCCGCAGCCGAGCCCGAAGGATCGATCGGGTGCCAGCCGTCGATGCGCAGCGCGACATCCTCCGGACGGACCGCGCCTGCCAATGCCGCCGATGCAGGCGAATTGGCGGCTCGCGGTTGCGGTGAAGGCGCGGCGTCCGTCAGCGGCAGCGCGAGGTGCGCGAGCGCGGGGGCCGCGACGATGCTGCCGCATCCGATCAGGAAGGTTCTACGTCCGGGCATCTGTATCTCCGGTCATTTCCTGCGGATCAGCCGAGTCCGTCTGCTCATTGAGCGGGGGGCTTGCCCCAAGGGGCGTTTCCGGTGACGGCGTTCGGCGGACCACCGAAGGGCGTGACGCGGCCCGCTTCCGACGGAATGGATTTCAAGTACTCGACCAGCGCCCACCGCTGAGTGTCAGTCAGCGATGGACCGACGACACCGTTGCCGCGTGGACCGTTTTCGAACGAGTGGCCGGCATTCGAATTTCCGCGTTGGGTCGTGTCGTACAGGAACTTGCCGGGCCCGGCAGTCGTGTCCAGCCCAACCTTGACCGGATCGAATTCACGCCCGATGTAGAACGTTTTCGACCTCTGCCTGGCCGGAAGCAACATCTCGTACAGGTTCGGAACAGAGCCGTTGTGCATGAACGGCGGCGTTGCCCACACTCCATCGCGCGGCGCCGCCTTGTAGACCGTTTCCGGAGGCCGCGGCAATGGGTACTCGCGATATCCGTGCAGTTTGAGCGTCTCTTCCGGAGAGAGCTTGAGCTTCGCGATCGCGGCTTCGGGAATGCGAACCTGGAACGTTTCGTAGAGCCATCCGGTCGGGACAAGCTCCTTGTCCTTGAAGGGCGGCAGCACGTACGGCGCCAACTGACGGGTCAGCGCGTACGGACGCAGATCCTCGAACTGGTTCGGGTCGGTGCCGACATACTTGTAGGGGACCAGCCCGACCTCTACGTAGCGCTTGCCGTACTTGTTTGCCGCCGTCCAGGTGTAGGGCCACATGTTGTGGCAGCTCGCGCAATAGTTCGCGAACAGGGCTTCGCCGGCACGAGCCTTGTTACGATCGATCTTGCCGAAAATCTCCTCGGGCCACTTGGGAGGCGCCAGCCGCTGAAGCTGCTCTTCGATCTTCGCGAGATTTTCGACGGCAGCGCTGCTCGAGAAGAGGCCCTCTTCGGGTGTCTTCGACGTCAAGTCCATCCGCATGTAGACGCCCATCACCTCGCCCATGTTGCGGATGATCGGGTCCTGCTGCACGCCGCGCCATTGCGTCCACGATCCCTGCGGCGCGTTCCAGACGAATGGCGGTTTGGTCGGTGCCAGAGGCGTCGAATAGTTTTGGGGGATATTGGGCTCTATCGACGTCAGCCGATTGACGATCGCGCTGATGGCGTCCATTCGCGAAGGGCCCGCAACGGTGGGGCCAAGCAGCACGGTGGCGTGGTAATAATTGACGCGCGCCGCATCGCCTTCGACGCGCTTGCGCAGGTCGGCCTTGGCTTCCGGGCTCGACGCCCCTGCGCGGCTTGCCAGCCGATCGAACTTCGCGGTGTCGCTCAACGTCGCCTGCATGGCGTTGTTCAAGGCCCCGATGTACGCGACAAAGTCGAACGTGTTGCCGACGCCTCCGTCGATGCGAATCTTCTTACCTTGGTAGTGCAGCTGAGCGTTGTGGCAAGCCGCGCACGTCAGTCCGATGTAGTCGCCCTTCCAGCGGCCTTCCGCTACCGACCATTTGGCGAGGCCCACCGGCAAGCCATCGGGATTGGTTCGTGGATTTCCGGCCTGCGTGATCATTCCGTAGCGATCGCTGACGGCATCGGACCGGAACAGTTCCTGCCCGCCCGCGACCTCGAGGTTCATGAACACCGCGTAGTCCATGACGGCAGAGCCTTGCGTCACGTTGTAGTAGAACTCCCGATCCGCCTGCGACCATGCCTGATCGAGATAGATGACCGAGTCGCTGCCGGTGGCCTGCGCCGCGGTGACTCCCGGCAGCAACGACCCAAGTGTCCAGAACGCAGCCATCGCGGACGCGAAGACGGTTGAAGTCCGGCGAGTCATTTCTGAAAGTTTGCGCATGGCGATCTCGTCAGTCGGTGGTAACAGGTAAAGGCACGGCATTTCCCCAGCGCTCGCCTGCGTCGACGCGGAGCGTGTCCGCGGCATCGGCCTCGCCGGCGGCCAGCGCAGCCGCATGCGCCTGTTCGAGGGCTCGCCGCGTCGGACGGTTGGCGACATTCATTTGGGCGAGCTCGAACGCACGGGCGGGATCGTCGCCGCTGCCCAGGTAAAACTCGGCGCCGTGATCCGCAAACGCGAGCGGATGTCGGGCCAGCAGCGCCTCGAACCCCGAGCGAGCCGCCGCGAGGTGCACGGCTGATTCGCCTCTATCTCCTGCAGCTTCCGCTAGGTCGGCGAGGCGCCACGATACTTCGGGATCGCCGCTTTCGAGCGCCGGCACAAGCAGCGTCCTAGCGTCCTCGGTGCGCCCCTGGTCCAGGTAGATCTCCGCGAGGTGTACCCGCGCTTTTACGTAGCCCGGCAGATACTCGATTGCGGTGCGATACCACTGCGCCGCCCGTTCAGGTTGCGGGGCCGGGATGCATTCGCCCCACAACACGCCAAGTTGAAAGCAGGCCCAGGCGGGAGCGAACGGCGATACATCCGGATAGGTGCGCAACGCCTCGACGTACGCGCGGTCGGCCCCGTCGAATTCGCCCAGATCCGCGAGCAGCGCGCCTAGCGGGACGCGTTCTTCCCAATGTCCGGGCCGCCCTGCCCGCTGGCGCCGCGCCGCGAGCACGTCGGAAAGATTCACGCCTGTGGCCTGATCGATCGTGAGCGACAAGCGATCCGCTGCGTCCGGTGTCACCCCGCGCGCAACCGCCAGCCCGAGGCTTTCTCTCGCCTCGGCGAATCGATGCGTCGAACAGGCAACCTGTGCCGCAATCAACGAAGCCCGCCCAGATTCCGGCTCCGCTCGAGCCAGTTCGGTCACCAGCATTTCGAGACGATCGAAAGCGGAGAGATCGCCCATGAACTGCGCCGTCAGTTGCTCCTGCTCGACGATCCCCTCGGCAATCCCCGCTTGCTCGGGCGCGCGCCAGAACCGGCTCCAGGACCTTTGCCGTGCACTTTCCAGATTGATGGCCGCGATGTCGCCGGCCGTCGCAGTCATGCGTTCAATCCCGAGGTCGGCCGTTTGCATCATCACGATCATCCAAAGCGCTTCTTCAGGCTTTCGAGGCCGACTTTCTGCAATGTGGCAACAATGGTGCGGATGATGATGGTCGGCTGGCCATCCGACAGGTACTGCACGCGCCACGTCACGGAGCTCTCGCCGCCTTTCTGAGCAACTTCGAGAATCCCCGTGTAGTTCGACGCCCCCATCCCAGTGATGCCGGAATAGCGGTACTGGCGGCGCGCGTTGTCGGTCGCGTCCATGCGCTCGATGATGACTTTGCCGTCGATGGTCTCGACCGTGCGGAGCTGCCCCTCCCCGGCACCGGTCAGGCGGATCTCGGCAATCAACGGATGCCACATGGCGCCGAACGGACCGATCAGTGCCCAAACCTTGTCGGCAGGCGCACCGACGACGATCGATTCGGCCACCGTCTGCAACTCGGTGTTCGGCGGGGCGAGATAGGGAAAGGTGTTGCGTCCGAGTTGCGTCGCCTGCGTCGCGCCACCAACCATCGGCTCGCGGTCGCGATTCACGATCCATGTAAACAGGATGTCGATGTCGTGCGCGTTGAGCGTTCTGCCGCCTCCCGTTTGGTACGGGCGTCCGTTGAGCGTGCTCTTCTCGATCTCGAGATAGCTCGTGTCGGTCGTCGGCTTGGCGACATCGATCAGCTCGAAGTCGTCGAGGAAGACATTCGCGCTGGCCGCGATCTGGGCAGGCGACCAGTCTTCCTTGCCGTCGCGCATGTCGTAGTCATGCAAGCTGTCGACGAGACGCTTGCGAAATATCGGCGCGTACTCCGGCGCGATCGCGAACGGTGTCTGCTGGTTCCAGAGGTCGCGCACGTCGTCGCCTTTCACGCCCGGGTTGTTCAACCGAACGTTGGTTTGCTCCGGGCGCCCCACCCAGTCGAAGCGCGGCGGCGGATGCCCGACGAATGCACCCGGCTGCGGCGCCGGCGTCGTCTCCGCGATGACGCCGAACAGCGAGCCCTGCGCGGGATCGAGCACGCGCTTCGTGTCGAAGTCCACCAGGAAGCACAGCACGTTGTCGTGCTCGAGCAGATTTCGGAACGGCTTCAGCGAAGCACCCAGCCACGCCAGGAGGAAGGGATCGGAGCGAAGGCCCGCGAACACGCGAAATGTGCCGTCCGGCGTGGTCGCGCCTTTTTCGTCGTTGACCACGAACCGCAGCGTCTGCCCGTCGGGCAGCGTGCAGGTTCCGCGTTGCAGCGGCTTCTGCCCCGGTTGCGCTTCGAGCTTGTCGAAACGGAAATTGAAGCGAATCTCGCGATCGCCCGCCTGGAATTTCGCGGCATCGCCAAGCCCGGCGACCGTCACCCGCCGGGCGACGATCGCGTGATTGGCGGCATCGGTGAACACCGCGCTGCTTCCCGCCGACGGAAAGACATCCGCGGCGAACACCGTCCGCGACGGATTCTCCGGACTGATGAAGGTGAAGAGGTCGGTCATGTCGATCGATGGATCTCCGATCGATCGCGGTCCGTCGATATGGTCTGACATGTCCCAGCTCCTTCGCTCGCTGCCGTGAGTTTTTACAGCCGATGACCGGCTCGCGTAACTACACTTTGGTTTAGTCGCCGGAACCGCGAACCCCTGCATCTCCCGTCGGCTGCATTTTGATCAGCCGAAGATGACATTCTCATTACGTGTCCAGCCGCTTGCGCTGCAGCGCCGCGTTTACCGCTTCCACGAGCGCGTCGTTCGAGAACGGCTTGCGCAGCAGGGTCACGCCTCCCGCTTCAGCGACCGACCGGTCGAGTGCCGCGTCGTCGCTCGCGGTGACGAACACGACGGGCACCTCGCCGTGCAAGGCTGTGAGCTGCGCCTTCACGTCGAAGCCGGACAGCCCGTCCAGGTGGACGTCGACGATCGCGCAATCGGGTCGGCGCGTCGCGGCGGACACGAGAAACGCCTCACCGCAGGCGAAGGCGCCGACTTGATAATCCGCAAGACGCAACAACCGACCGAGCGCGGTGCGTACCGACGCCTCGTCGTCGACTACCGCGACATAGGGACCCGCATTTGACACGCGACGAACGTTACGACTCGGCGGGTCGGACGGTAACTACCCTTTGGGTTAGTGGCCCGGCTCGATCCGTCGGTTTTACGCCGGAGGGCGCCTCGCACGCTTGCCGGCGGATGCGGCTACAGCGCGTGGCGCGGCGGCGCTCGGCGGGCCAGACGGCCCACCAATCCCGAGCCGGCCGGCGATGGTCATCAGCTCCGCGCTCGTCTTTACCTGCATCCGGTCCATGATCCGGGCCCGGTGGAACTTGACCGTCTGCTCGACCACGCCCAGGTCTGATGCGATCTGCTTGTTGAGCTTTCCGGCCGCCAGCCCGGCGAGCACGTCGCGCTCGCGCAGAGTGAGGCTCGCGAGGCGCTGACGCAGGCCGGCGGTGTCGGCGAGCGTCTTGCGCAGCGATTCCTGCTCGTCCATCGCCGCGCGGACCGCCGCCACCAGGGCCTCCGCCCCGACGGGCTTGGTCAGGAAATCGATTGCGCCGGCTCTGATGGCACGCACCGACGTCGGGATGTCGCCCTGGCCGCTGATGAACACGATCGGCAACGCGTCGCCTTCCGCAGCGAGCCGTTGCTGCAGCTCGAGGCCGTCGAGACCAGGCATCGTCACATCGAGGACGACGCAACCCGATGCCGTGCGGTCGGACCGGGCGAGGAACGCCTCTGCGGACTCGAACATCTCGACGCTCCACCCGTGCTCGCGAAGCACCCGCGAGAGCGCTTTCAGCACGCTCGGGTCGTCGTCGACGAGGAAGACCGTCGGCATGGGAGACGGTGCGGTCACGTCGCGCGCTCCACGGGCAAGCTGACGCAAAACGTGGTCCCGCCTCCTACGTTGTTCCTCGCGGTGATGCTGCCGTGGTGCGCCGCCACGATCGACTGGCAAATCGCAAGTCCGATGCCCATCCCGCCGGGCTTGGTGCTATAGAACGGATCGAACACTCGCTTGAGCTCGCTTTCGGGAATGCCGTGGCCGTTATCGACGACGTGCATGCAGATGCTCGCTGCCGTCACGTGGGTGCGGATCCCGAGATTTCGCTTGGGAACGTCGACTTCGCTCATCGCGTCGGCGGCATTGAGAACGAGATTGAGCAGAACCTGCTGCAATTGTACGCGGCCGCCTTCGATGGACGGCAAAGCTGGCGCCAGATGCGTGCCCGGGGTGACGTGACGGATCAGCAATTCCGCGCGCAGCAGGTCGAGCGTCTCGCGGATCAGGTCGTTGAGGTCGAACGGCTCCGTCTTCATGTCGCCGCGGCGGTACAGCGCGCCGAGGCGGCGAATGACCTCCGCCGCCCGGTTGTCGTCGGCCACGATGTCGTCGCAGATCTCGCGCAGCTCGGCGAGATCGACCGATTCCTTGGCCAGCATCTTCCGCGCCGCCTCGGCATTGCCGAGGATCGCGGCGAGGGGCTGATTGAGCTGATGCGCGATCGAGGCCGACAGCTGGCCCAGCATCGACACGCGCGTCATGTGCCGCAGTGCGTTGCGGTCTTCGACGGCCCGCAGCTCGGAAAGCTTGCGCTCCGTGATGTCGACGGCGACGCCGAGCATCTGCGCCGGCTCACCGTGCTCGGCCCGCCCGCGCGCCGCCACCCAGCGCACGCACCCGGGGGATGCGGGCACGCGATACTCGACGTCGAACTCGTCGCCTGTCGCCTCCGCTTTCCTGACCGCCTGCTCGAGGCGGTCGCGATCGGCAGGATGCGTACTTTCGAGAACCGTTTCGAAGGCGATCAGCGGCTCGTCGGGTTTGCGCACGCGTCGCCGGACACGGCCAGCCCCGGTCTTCTCCACCGCGGGCTTCTCCATCCGGGCGACGTCCCACATAAACATCGACAGCCGCGCTGCTTTCGCGGCGAGACCCATCCTTCTCTGACTTTCCTCCAGTGCGCTCGCCATCCGCTGACGCGATCGACGCTCGACGAGCAACGCAGCGATCATTCCGGCCTGCAACAACAGGACCACGAAACCCAGCGTGATCTCGCGCCAGTATCTTTCCCACACCGTCGATTCGTGGAACCTGACGACCGCGTCCGCGGGCAGCAGCCGCTCCTCGATCCGCCAGCGCTTGACCTGACGCCAGTCGACCATCGCAACGCGCTTTGCCGGCGCGGCTGCGATCTGCGAGGGAACCGTGCCCTCCAGCAGGCGCACGACGATGGCTCCGACTTCCCTGGCCTGATCGTCGTAGCGGCTCATGTAGCCTCCGACAATCCCGCTTCCGAGCAGTGTCTCGAACGCGCCGTAGACGGGAACGCTCGACGACGACGCGATGCGCTCCACCGCCTGGCGCGGCGTGGTTACGTTGCCCGCGCCATCGTTGAAGTACCCGGGCGTGAACACGATCGTCCCCGGTGGCATAGCGGCGACCTTCGCGAGCACGTCCGCGGTGGGCAGCCCGGAGAGATACTCGACGGCAATGCCGGTCGGGAGCCGCGCTGCCGCGGCGCGCATGCGCACATCCCAGCGCCGGTCGAGCTCGGACGCGCCGCGAACGAGAGCGATGCGGTGGGTACCCGGATGAAGGCGAAGCGCGAGCTCGAGCGTCGGAGTGGGATCGTTGTCCTCGAACTTCCCGGTGACGTTGGCGGGAAGCGTTTTGAGGTCCACCCGGTCGGCGGCCACGCCGAGGTGGGCGATCGGCGCCCCCGGGGCAATCTGGTCGGTGAACTGGATAGCGAAGCGAAGTGCAGGCAGCGCGAACGCGACGATCACCTTGATGTTTCGCGACTCGTATTTTTGCCGCAGGAACTCAGCCTGCCTCGGCCCGTACGCTTCGATGGCCGCCCATTCGTCGTCGAGATATTCCGAATAGAGCTTGTTCGGCTCCTTGAACCCCTCGTTCACCGCGGTACGCAGTGCGTCCTCGACGATGACCTGGGCAGGTGTCGGACGCTGGTTGCTATAGAGCATCAGGACGCCCGGCGGCACGTCATCCGCCGCGTGCGCAATCGTGGCGCCGAGGAGTAGGATCAGGAACGCGTTGAAGGCGCGGGCCACGCCGAAGTTCCTGCGGGCCAGCCCTTGCGCTATCCGCTGCACGCGCCGTCGTTGGAACGAAGGCGGTGGCGGGCGACGACTTCGCATCGATAAGTGCGGGGGCAAATCGGCAATCGTATCGTTGTTGGCGAGCGTCTGCTAGTTGTGCAAGCCAATGCCGATGCCGACAGCGGCGGGGCGCGTCGGCTCAGGGTGCTGCTGCAAACCGCACGTGTATGTTCTTCTCCTGCGTGAACGAGAGCAGCTCCTCGAGGCACTCCTCGCGCCCCATTCCCGACTGCTTGACGCCGCCGAACGGCGCGCCGAGATAATGGCGGGCAACTTCGTTGATCCAGACGAATCCCGCCTCCGCCGCGTGCGCGGTCCGGAGCGCCGTATCGATGTCTCTCGTCCAGATCGAGCACGTGAGGCCGACGTCGAGCGCATTGACGTTGCGGATCATTGCCGCCTCATCGGTCCATTCGATGACGGACAGCACCGGGCCGAAGAGCTCCTCGCGCGCGATCGTCATTGCCG
>Ga0207691_10008129_pt1 | contig 10071 bp, 8 predicted proteins | sample KBSM13metaG_FD_184327 | JGI IMG/M metagenome (GOLD analysis project Ga0207691, IMG submission 184327) | Miscanthus rhizosphere microbial communities from Kellogg Biological Station, Michigan, USA - KBS M1-3 metaG (SPAdes) (version 2) | ecosystem: Host-associated > Plants > Roots > Rhizosphere >... | reverse complement strand
TGATGGAGATGTTCGCCGACCGGCTGCATGTCAAGGTGATCGCCGTCGACGCCAGCGAGCAGTTCCTCGGCCAGCTCGCCGGCGTGGCCGACCCCGAGGCCAAGCGCAAGATCATCGGCCGCGAATTCGTCGAAGTCTTCACCCGCGAGGCCGGCAAGCTCAAGCAGGCGAAGTGGCTGGCGCAGGGAACGATCTACCCCGACGTGATCGAGTCGGGCGGTGCGAAGTCGAAGAAGGCGATCTCGATCAAGAGCCACCACAACGTCGGCGGCCTGCCGGCGACCCTCGGTCTGAAGCTGCTCGAGCCGCTGCGCGAGCTGTTCAAGGACGAGGTGCGCGAGCTCGGCGTGGCCCTCGGCCTGCCGCATGACATGGTCTATCGCCACCCGTTCCCCGGCCCGGGCCTGGGCGTGCGCATCCTCGGCGAGGTGAAGCGGGAGCACGCCGACCTGCTGCGCCGGGCCGACGCGATCTTCATCGAGGAGCTGCGCAACACCATCGATCCGGCGAGCCGCAAGACCTGGTACGAGCTGACCTCGCAGGCCTTCGCCGTGTTCCTGCCGGTCAGGAGCGTCGGCGTCATGGGCGACGGCCGCACCTACGAGCACGTGGTGGCGCTGCGCGCGGTGCAGACCAGCGACTTCATGACCGCCGACTGGGCCGAGCTGCCCTACGCGCTCCTGAAGAAGGTGTCGGGCCGGATCATCAACGAGGTGCGCGGCATCAACCGCGTCACCTACGACGTCTCGTCCAAGCCGCCGGCGACGATCGAGTGGGAGTGAGGGCGTCGGATCGGGGTCCAAGGCGCACGGACATGATCTGAAACAGGGCGACCCGGCGGCGGGTGCAACACTCCTGCCATGCGTCTTGCCCTGCTTTCGGACATCCACGCCAATCCCCTTGCCCTGGAGACGTGCCTCGCGCGCGCACAGGAGCTGGGTGCGACCCAGCTGGCGCTGCTCGGCGACCTGGTCGGCTACGGACCCGACCCTGCGGCGGTGGTCGACCGGATTCGCACGCTGCAGGCGTCCGGGGCCTGGGTGCTGCGCGGCAACCACGACACCCTGGCCGCGGCGCCCCCGGCCGAGCCCAGGACGATGGATGAAGCCGGCGCGCGCTGGACCCACGACCAGCTCGACGCGTCGCAGCGCGACTACCTCGCGGCCTTGCCGCTGCAGTTGATCGAGCCGCCGTGCTTCCTGGTCCACGCCAGTGCAGACGCCCCGGCGGCGTGGCGTTACGTGAACAACCCGCTCGTGGCAGGCGACAGCCTGGCGCATGCGGTCCGCCACGACGGCGTCTGTTACGTGCTGGGCGGCCATGTGCATCTGCAGGCGCTGTACTACCAGGGCCGGGGTTCGACGCTGATGCTGTTCGAACCCGTGCCCGGCAAGGCCATCCCGGTGCCACAGCACCGCCGCTGGGTGGCCACCGTGGGGTCGGTGGGGCAGCCGCGTGACGGCAATCCCGCCGCAGCCTTTGCCCTGCTCGACACCCGAGCGGCCCAGATCACCTTCCATCGCCTGCCCTACGACGTGGGTGCCATGGTGGCGCTGGCGCGGCGCAAGGGCGTGCCGCAGGAGGCGGTTCAACGCCTGGAAAGAGCGCGCTGAATCCATGAGCACGGTCGCCCTCGAACCCGGCGACACGCTGGACGGGTTCGTCATCGGTCCCGTGCTGCATGCCGGTTCGATGGCCCGCATCTTCAGCGTTCACTTTGCGCAGGGCGCGCGCGACCCGGGCTTTCCGATGGTGATGAAGGTGCCGCGCATGGGCTCGGGCGACGGCTTCGAGACCATCGTCGGCTTCGAGACCGAACATCGCCTGCTGCCCCTCTTGACCGGGCCGCACGTACCCCGGTTCGTGGCTTGCGGTGACCTGGCGGTCCACCCCTATCTGGTCATCGAACGGGTGCCGGGCCCCACCTACCAGGAACTGCTGGAGCCGGCGTCCCGGCTCGACGTGGACCGAGCCGTCTCGCTCGGCCTCGCGCTGGCGCGGGCCTGCCACAGCCTGCATCGGCAAAACGTGGTGCATCAAGACCTGAAGCCCGCCAACGTGGTGTGGCGCGACGGCGGCACCGCCGTTCTGCTGGACTTCGGGCTGTCGCACCACGCCGAGCTTCCCGATCTGCTGGCCGAAGAGACGCGCCAGCCGATCGGAACCGCCGCCTACATGGCGCCGGAGCAGGTGCTCGGCATTCGCGGCGATTCGCGCAGCGACCTGTTTGCCGTCGGCGTCATGCTCTACGAGATGCTGACCGGCGAGTTGCCGTTCGGCGATCCGAAGACGGCGGGCGGCCTCCGTCAGCGCTTGTGGATGGATCCGGTGCCGCCCCGGCGCCTCCGTCCCGACATTCCAGCCTGGCTGCAGGAGGTCGTGCTGCGCCTCCTGGAGCCCCAGGCCGAACACCGCTATCCATCGGCCAAGCACCTCGTGTTCGATCTCGAAAATCCCGGGCAGGTGGCGGTCACCGCGCGCGGCCAGCGCCTGCGCGGCACGCCCTGGCACCGGCACCTGCGGCGTTGGCTGCGCGCCGCCGGCCTGCAATACCACCCGAGCACGATGCCGTCGCGCCAGATCGATGAAGTGCCCATCGTTCTGCTGGCGCTGCCCAACGGCGACGTCAGCGACGGCACGCTGTACTCGCTGCGCCAGGCCACCGCGCGGTCGCTGGGCGCGCGGCCCGGTGCGCGCCTGGCCTGCGTCACCGTGACGCCGCCCGTCGGGCCGGAGGACACCGACACGCAGCGCCGCCTGCTCGAGCAACTGCGGCGCTGGGCCGAGCCGCTCGACCTGAGCCAGCATCAGGTGTCTTTCCACGTGCTCGAGTCCGGCGATGTGGCCGGCGCCATCGTCCGCTATGCCAAGCGCAACACCGTGAGCCTCATCGTCATGGGTGCCGCCACGCACGGCCTGAAGTTTCAACCCATCGTGCCGACGATTCCGGTCAAGGTGGCCATGCAGGCGCCGTGCACGGTGCTGCTGGTGAAAGAGGACCTGCCCGTGGTGGCCGGCGTCGACCCGGACGACGACTGACTTCGGTCGTCAAAAGCTCCCCGGCGCGGCCGAGGCGCGGAGCAGTTCGAGACTGCGTTCGACGACCGCTTCGGTCGACACGCCGAGGAGATGCTCGCCGGGCGGCACGTCCGAGTAGACCATCGCGTGGCGCTCGCCCTCGGGCGCCCACGTGCCGTGGCTGGCGAAGGCCGACATCCAGCAGACCGAGGGGGTGCCCGCCAGCCAGGCAAGGTGCATCGAGGCGGTGTCGCCGCCCAGGTGCAGTGCCGCGCCTTGGATCAGGGCGTGCAGCTCCGGGATGTCGAGCGTGCCGGCGAACACTCGCCAGGGCGCGAACGGCAGGGCGCGCAGCAAGGCGTCGAGCGCGCGACGCTCGCGCGCCTGGCCGGAGCAGGAGATCGCCAGCCGCAGGTCGCCCCGGGCTTCACGCAGTCCGAGCAGCAGCTCGACGAGCTGCGCCGGCGGCAGCTCCTTGCAGCTCTGCTTGGTGAACGGGCTGAGGTGGACGTACTTCGCCGTCGCCGCCTCGCCACCCAGCAGCGAGCCGAGCGCGGGGGCGGGCAGGAGGTCGAAGGCCGGCACGGCGGAGCGGATGCCGGCCTGCTGCAGGGAGTGCCAGCGCTGCAGGTACATCCGTTCCTGGCCGAAGGGGGAGTCGATCACGTCGGTGGCGAACCAGCGCCAGGCGTACCGCCGTCTTCGGGGCCCGGGGCGGCGCACGAGGCGCCGCTTCGCGCCGCTCAGCCAGGCGGCCGTGCTGGCGTGGTCCGAGCCCATGAGATCGATGGCGATGTCGAAGCGCTCGGCGCGCAGCGCCCGTGTCGTGCCGACGATGCTCTGCAGGCTCAGGGAGCGGCGGTTGCGTCGATAGGGCCAGACCCGGTCGATCCAGGGCGCGAGGGCGAGCAGGCTCGCGTACTCGCGGCGCACCAGGCAGTGCAGCTCGGCGTGCGGATAGGTGTGACGCACCGCCGCCATCGCCGGGAGCGAGTGCACCAGATCGCCGAGGCCGGCCACCTCGACGATCAGGATCTTCCTCGCCGCGGCGTTTTCGACCGCGAAGTCGGGAGTTGCGGCGCGAAATGAGCTTGGGTTCACCGTTCCGATCGAGTGGAAACGACCTTTCTTAGGACTGCCTTAGGGTCGGCGGGTGCTCCGACGCATTCGCGCCTTGATCGGCATCAAGGTTCGTGCGTCGCGGTTCATAAGGTGCATGATAAATATACCTACACTGACCGCACGAACCCGACAACACATTCCCGGAACACTTTCATGAACTCCACGCACAGGCTATGGCGATGGCTCGGCCTCATCTTCGTCCTCTCGTTCGGGGCCCTCGGGTACCTGGGCTGGCAGATCTACCTGACGGCGCCGCCCATCCCGAAGTCGGTCGCCACGACCGACGGCGAGCTGCTGTTCACCGGCGAGCAGATCCAGCGCGGCCAGCAGGCCTGGATGGCTGCAGGCGGCCAGCAGCTCGGCACGGTCTGGGGCCACGGCAGCTACGTCGCCCCGGACTGGTCGGCCGACTGGCTGCACCGTGAAGCGACGGCCCTGCAGGACCTGCGCAGCGCCGAGCAGCGCAAGGCGACGCCGACCCTGACGCCTGCCGACCAGGCTGCCGTCGACGCCCGCGTCCGCGACGAGATGCGCCGCAACACCTATGACGAGTCGAGCGGGAGCGTGAAGGTTTCGGCCGAGCGGGCCAAGGCGATCCGCCAGGTCGCCGGCCACTACGAAGGCCTGTTCGGCAGCGAGCCGTCGCTCGCCAAGCTGCGCGACCAATACGCGATGACCGACGGGGCATTGCCCGAGAAGGCCGACCGCCAGGCGCTGGCCGCGTTCTTCTTCTGGACCGCCTGGGCGGCGGCAACGAACCGCCCGGGCGAGAGCAATCTCTCCTACACCAGCAACTGGCCGCACGAGCCGCTGGTCGGCAACACGATGTCGACCTCGGCCGCGATGTGGTCGATGGTCAGCATCATCCTGCTGCTGGCCGGCATCGCCGCGATGCTCTGGCTGCAGGGCGGAAGCAGGCACGAGGAAGAGGCGAAGGTGCCGGCCGCGGACCCGCTGCTCGGCGCCAAGGCCACGCCCTCGATGAAGGCGACCCGCAAGTACTTCTTCGTCGTCATCGCCCTGATGCTGCTGCAGATCGGCATGGGCGCCATCACCGCGCACTACGCGGTCGAGGGCCAGGCGTTCTTCGGAATCCCGCTGGCCCAGGTGCTGCCCTATGTCGTCAGCCGGACCGTGCACACCCAGATCGGCATCTTCTGGATCGCCACCGCGTGGCTGGCGACCGGCCTCTATGTCGCGCCGCTGCTTTCGGGCCGCGAGCCGCGGTTCCAGAAGCTCGGCGTCGACGCGCTGTTCTGGGCCCTCATCGTCGTCGTGCTGGGATCCACCGTCACGAGCTGGCTGGGCACGCTGCAGCATCGCGGCGTCGACTTCAGCTTCTGGCTGGGCAACCAGGGCCTCGAGTTCACGAGCATGGGCCGCGTCTGGCAGATCCTGCTGTTCGTCGGCCTGCTGTTCTGGGTCTTCCTGCTCGGCCGGGCCCTCTGGCCGGCGCTGAAGAAGGCGTCGGAGACCCGCGGCCTGATCGCCATGGTGTTCCTATCGGCGACCTGCATCGGCGGCTTCTACGCCAGCTCGCTCACCTGGGGCCAGCACACCCACTACTCGATGATCGAGTACTGGCGCTGGTGGCTGGTGCACCTGTGGGTCGAGGGCTTCTTCGAGGTGTTCGCCACCGCGGTCGTCGCCCTGATCTTCACCAACCTGGGCCTGATCCGCGCCGCTTCGGCCAACCGCGCCATCATCGCCGAGACCATCGTCTTCCTGTTCGGCGGCATCCTCGGCACGCTGCACCACCTCTACTGGACCGGCACGCCGACCTCGGTGATCGCCGTCGGCTCGGTCTTCTCGGCCCTCGAGGTCGTGCCGCTGACGCTCATCGGCCTCGAGGCGCTGCAGACCTATCGCCGCTCGAAGGCGGTGCCCTGGCTGGGCGCCTACAAGTGGGTCATCCTGTCCTTCGTCGCCGTCGGCTTCTGGAACACGGTCGGTGCGGGCCTGCTCGGCTTCGCCATCAATCCGCCGGCGTCGCTGTACTACGTGCAGGGCCTGAACATGACGGCCGCGCACGGTCACGCCGCGCTGTTCGGCGTCTACGGCATGCTGGGCATCGGCCTGATGCTGTTCTGCCTGCGCGGCCTCTACGACCGGGCGCTGCACGCCGACAGGTACCTGAAGCCCGCCTTCTGGAGCCTGAACATCGGCCTGGCGATGATGGTCTTCCTTTCGCTGCTGCCCGCGGGCATCTACCAGGCCTGGGCCAGCATCACCAAGGGCCTGTGGTACGCGCGTTCGCCCGACATCATCCACTCGCCGGTGATGGAGACCCTGGTGTGGCTGCGCGTGCCGGGCGATATCGTGTTCGCCGCGGGCAGCGTGCTGCTGGCGGTCTACGCGCTGGCGTTGCTGAGGACGGGCCGACGGTCCGCGACGACGACGCTGCCGATCGCGATTCCCTCGCTGGCCGAGCGCTGACAAAGGCGGGAGGGTGTCTGGCCCTCCCGCCTGCCCTGGACGACCATGAAACTCACCGCCTTCACCGACTACAGCCTGCGGGTTCTCATCTACCTGGCGACCGACACGACCCGCCGGGCGACCATCGCCGAGATCGCCAAGGCGTTCGGCATCTCCGAGAACCATCTCGTCAAGGTTGTTCACTTCCTCGGCAAGCAGGGCTGGATCGAGACCGTCCGAGGCAAGGGCGGGGGCATCCAGCTGGCGATGCTGCCGATACAGGTCAACGTCGGCCAGGTCGTGCGGGGGACCGAAGGCGCGGCGATGCCGGCGGTCTGCTTCGGCGAAGACGACGACCGCTGCGTCATCGACGGCTCCTGCCGGCTGAAGGGGGTGCTCGGCGAGGCCGTCAGGGCGTTCTACGCCGTGCTCGACCGCTACACGCTCGAGGACCTCTCGCGCAACCGGCTGGTCCTGGGCAAGATCCTGATGATCCGCGCAGCCTGAGCGATGGACAGGATCCAGATGCCGGCCGGCTCCGACTCGCCCTACGCGTACGCGGGCCCGGAGGCGCTGCGGCTGCCGATCGAGGCGGCGCTTCGCCAGGTCGTCGATCCCGAGGTCGCGATGACGATCGTCGACGTCGGCCTCATCCATGGCGTCGACGTCAGCGAGGAAGCGGTGAACGTCGTAATGACGATGACGTCGGCAGCTTGCCCGGTCACCGATGTCATCGTCGGCGACGTCGAGGCGGAACTCGACCGCGTCGTTCCGCCGCAGTTGACGATCCACGTCGAGCTGGTCTGGGAGCCGGCCTGGACCCCCGACAGGATGAGCGAGCGGGCCAAGTCCTTCATGGGCTGGTAGTCCGTCTGCGAGCCCCATGAAGACGCGAACGCGCCTCGGTACGCCGATCCCTTTACGGGTCGGGCGCACGGCTTTCCTGTCGGTCGTCGCGGCCTTGCTGGCGACGGGCGTCATCGGCGGCTTGCTGCGCGCCGGCGTCGCCGTGCCGGTTCCGGGCGACAGTGCCTGGCCGGGCCGGGCGGTATCGGCACACGCCTTCCTCATGATCTGCGGGTTCATGGGCACCGTCATCGCGATCGAGCGCGCCGTCGCTGTCAAGGAGCGATGGGCGTTTGCGGCCCCCGCGGCCTCCGCCCTGGCGGGGGTGCTGATGCTGGCCGGAATGCCGGCGGCCGCGGCGTGGCTGGCCGTCCTGGCCTCGCTCGCCTTCATCGCGGTGAACGCGACCGTGGTCTCGCGGCAGCGGGCCGCGCACACCGCGCTGCTGCTGACGGGCGCTGCCGCCTGGCTGGTCGGCAACCTGCTGCACGCCTTGGGCAATCGGCCCGCCATGGTCGTCCCCTGGTGGTTCTCGTTCCTCGTCCTGACCATTGCCGCCGAGCGACTCGAGATGACCCGGCTGATGCGCCGTCGTCCCGGAGCCGGCGCGATGCTCTGCGCCTGCCTCGCTCTCATCCTGGCCGGGTCGGCGGCATTCGCCTGGTCGCCGGTGTGGGGCGGTGGGCTGTACGGGTTGTCGCTGGCCGGGTTGGCGGCGTGGCTGGTCTGCTTCGACATTGCCCGCCGGACGGTCGCCGCGGACGGGCTGAGCCGCTACATGGCGGTCTGCCTGCTTCTGGGCTATGCCTGGCTCGCCGTCTCCGGCCTGGCGTGGATGGCGACGTCCGCGGGCCTCGCCGCACGCGACCTGGCGCTGCATGCACTGGGTCTGGGCTTCATCTTCAGCATGATGCTCGGGCATGCGCCGGTCATTCTTCCGGCGCTCGCCCGCGTCAAGCTGCGCTTCGGCGGGTACTTCTACGTCCCGCTGGCCGTCCTGCACCTCTCCCTGGCCGTTCGGCTGTTCTTCGGCCCCTTCGATTTCCGCCTGCTGAGTGCCGGTGCCACCGGCAACGCGGCCGCCATCGTCGTCTTCGCCCTGACCGTGGCGGGCTCGGCCGTGGCCTGGCGTTGGCAGCACTCGGCCTCATCCAGGACGCACGATGCGATCTCTGCACCTCATTGAAGAGCCGCCGGTGCGGCCGCAGCACCGCTTCGCCCTGTGGGAGCTGGGCTTTCGGCCTTTCTACCTGCTCGCGAGCCTGTTCGCGGCGCTGTCCATCCCGCTGTGGGCGCTGCAGTTCTCGGGCCTGCTGCCGCAGGCCTACCTGGCCGGGCCGGTGTGGCATGCCCACGAGATGCTCTTCGGCTTCGCCCTGGCCGTGATCGTCGGCTTCCTCTTCACCGCCGGCAGAAACTGGAGCAACCAGCCGACGCCGAGCGGCGTCACGCTGGCGGCGATGGCCGGCCTGTGGCTTGCCGCCCGGGCGCTCGTGCTGACACCGTTCGGCTGGGCCGCCGCGGCCGCCAACGTCGCGTTCCCGCTGGCGGCGGCCATCGCGCTGGCGATTCCCTTCGTCAAGGCGCGCAACCGTCGCAACTACTTCTTCGTCGGCCTGCTGGCGCTGATGTCCGCCGCGGCCGGCTTCGTCCACCTCGCCCAGCTCGGCGTCGTCCGCCTGCCGGCCTGGGCCGGCTTGCGGCTCGGCCTGGACATCGTCCTGTTCATCGTCTCGGTGATGGGCGGCCGGGTGATTCCCCTGTTCACGAACAACGGCGTGCCGGGTGCGTCGGCCAGCCGCAAGCCGTTCATCGAGAAGGCCGCGCTGGGGTCGGTGCTGGCGCTGCTCGTCGCCGACGCGGCCGGCCTTTCCGGGGTGCCGCTCGCCGTCGTGGCGACGATGGCATGCCTTGCGCACGCGATTCGGTGGACGCTCTGGCAGCCCTGGAAGACGCTCTCGGTGCCGCTCGTCTGGGTGCTCCATCTCGCCTACTTCTGGATCCCTGTGCACCTCGCGCTGCGCGCGCTGGCCGAGCTGGGCGTTGTTCCGTCGTCGTCCGCGACCCATGCGCTGGCCGTGGGCGCCATCGGCGGCCTGGTCATCGGCATGATGACCCGCACGGCCCGCGGGCACACGGCCCGGCCGCTGCGTGCCGACCGCTTCGACACCACCTCCTACGTGCTCGTCGCCCTGGCCGGCGGGGTGCGTGTTGCGCTGCCGCTGCTGGCCCCGACGCAGACGCTCGTCGCCATTCAGTGCTCCGCGGCCCTGTGGTCGGCCGGCTTCGGCCTGTACGCCGTGCGCTACTGGCCGGCGCTGACCCGGCCGCGCCTGGACGGCAAGCCGGGATGAGCCTCGACTACGCCGCCCTCAAGCTCGTCCACCAGGGCGCGGTGGCGCTCTCGGTGACCGGGTTCTTCGTCCGCGGCCTGGCGAGCTTTGCCGGAGCCGGCTGGGTGCGCAGCCGCGTCGCGAAGACCTTGCCCCATGCGGTGGACACGGTGCTGCTCCTGTCGGCGCTGGCGATGGCCTGGACGCTGCGGCTCACGCCCGGCAACGCACCCTGGCTGCTGGCCAAGATCGTCGGCCTGGTGCTCTACGTCGCTTTCGGCGTCGTTGCCCTGCGCCCCGGACGGTCGCTGGCAGTCCGGGCGGCGGCTTGGGTGGC
>Ga0207691_10008128_pt1 | contig 10071 bp, 3 predicted proteins | sample KBSM13metaG_FD_184327 | JGI IMG/M metagenome (GOLD analysis project Ga0207691, IMG submission 184327) | Miscanthus rhizosphere microbial communities from Kellogg Biological Station, Michigan, USA - KBS M1-3 metaG (SPAdes) (version 2) | ecosystem: Host-associated > Plants > Roots > Rhizosphere >... | reverse complement strand
GTGTGCGAGCTGCTCCGCGACCTGTCGGTGATCCACAACAAGACGATCGTGATGGTCACCCACGAGCCGACCGTGGCCGCGTACACGCAGGAGGTGGCGGTGCTGAAGGACGGCAAGCTCGTGGAGCGGTTCTTGACGGAAGAAGCGGGAGGCGGGCAGGGGCTGGCGGTGAGGTACCAGGAAAGCCTGCGGGAGTAGTTGTCTTGCCCCCTCTCCCCTGGACTCGGGGGAGAGGGCCGGGGTGAGGGGCCGCATTGAGATTCAGGACCTAAACTTCAAATCTCAGATTTCAAATTCAAAAGCCGCCCCTCACCCTAACCCTCTCCCCTGGGTACAGGGGAGAGGGGACAGGAACGAATGGCCGTTCGCAAGCTCGTCATCTCGAACCTCTTGAGCCGAAAGGTCCGCGCCGGCCTCACCGTCGCCGCGGTGGCGCTGGCGGTCAGCCTGGTGGTCTCGGTCACCAGCGGGTACGCCTCGGTCGAGGCGGCCATCTACAAGTACCTCAACCAGTACCTGGGCACCGTCGACGTCGAGATCTTCCGCTCCAACGACCCGTCCGTCGGCGCGTCGGAGGACCTGCTCGACGCGCTGCGGGCCGACCCCGACGTCCAGCGCGTGGACGGGCGCTACGAGACGCAGGTGACGCTGATGGCCGCCGACGGCACGCCGGGCAACCGCGTGGCCGCCATCGGCATCCGCCGCCCGCGCGACACGCGCAGCGACTATTTGAAACTCCTCGCGGGGAAATTCGGGGACACCCCGGACGGCGACTGGGCCGTGATCGACGAGCCCACCGCGGTGTCGATGAAGCTCGCCCCGCCGCGCATCGTCGTCGGCACCGACGGCAGCACCGAGACCGAGGCCCGTGACCTGGCACAGTCGGCGATCGGCGGCGAATTTACCATCCCGTCCGAGGACGGGCGGCAGTTGCGCCTGAAGGTGTCGGGCATCGTCCACAAGCCGGCCCTGCTCGCGCAGTACATGCAGACGGTGTACCTGCCGCTGGAGACGCTCCAGCAGTTCGTGGGCAAGCCGCGGACGGTGAGCCGGGTCTGGGTGGACGTTCGGCCGGACGTCGATTTGAACGCGTGGGTGAAGCGCTGGGAGCCGAAGATCGCGGCGCTCGACCCGAACCTGAAGACGCGGATGGCCCGCGACACGCGCAAGGAGATGGACCGCCAGCTCGAGGGCGTGCACGTGCTCAGCTACATGGGCGGCACGGTGTCGATGCTGGCCGCGACGTTCATTGTTTTTTCGGCGCTGAGCATGGGCGTGAGCGAGCGGCAGCGCACGCTGGCGATGCTGCGCGCGGTGGGCGCGCGCAAGGCGCAGGTGGCCGGGCTGGTGGTGTGGGAGGGGCTGGCGCTGGCGCTGCTGGGGGCGCTGGTCGGCGTGCCCCTGGGCGTCGCGTGGGTGCTGGTGCTGAAGGCGATGTTCGACGTGTTCTTCGTCGCCGGCGTGGTGGTGAGCTGGGGCGGGATCGTCTTCGGCACGCTGGGGACGATCGGCGCGGCACTGGTGGCCAGCGCGCTGCCGGCGTGGTCGGCGACGCGCGTCGACCCGCTGGAGGCGATGGTGCCCCTGGCCACGCCCCCCGCCGCGGGGCCGCCGCTAGGGGCGACGCTCGCCGGACTGGTTTTGATCTCGATCGACCCGTTCATCTTCTTCGGGCCGGTCGACCGGATCACGTCCGCCCTGGGCGTGCCCAACCCGACCGAGGCCGCGCGGGCGGTGAAGTTTTACTGCCACTTCGCGCTGGGCCTCCCGGGCGTGATGATCGGCTACTTCCTGCTCGCGCCGCTGTTCGTCTGGCTGATCGAGCGCCTGCTGGGCCCGGCCGTAAGCGCCATGTTCGGCCTGAAGTCCGCCATGCTCCGCCAGCAGCTCAGCAGCGGCATCTGGCGCGCCGCCGGGACGTGCGCCGCGCTGATGGTCGGCCTGGCGGTGCTGGTCGTCATGCAGACGCACGGGCACACGCTCATCAGCGGGTGGCGCCTGCCGGACAAGTTCCCCGACGTCTTCATCATGACCGGCGTCTCCCGCGGCCTGACCGACGCGCAGGTCGCCAAGCTCGAATCCGTCCCCGGCATCCGCAAGGGCCAGGTCACGCCCATCGGCATCGCCTCGCCGGAGTACGGCGCCAACTTCATGGGCATCGCGCTGGCCGCGGTGATGCCCAACGCGACGATGTTCATCGGCCTCGACCCCGACCGCGCCTTCGACATGATGGAGCTCGACTTCCGCCAGGGCAACGCGAAGGACGCGGCCGAGCTGCTGAAGAAGGGCGACTACCTGATCGTGACCGAGGAGTATCACCAGCTCAAAGGGCTGGGCGTTGGCGACAAGCTGCCGCTGAAGACGACCAAAGGCGAGAAGCAGTTCACGATCGCCGGCGTGGTGTGGTCGCCGGGGATCGACGTGATGGTGGCGATGTTCGACATGAGCCGGCAGTTCGACCAGCGCACGGCCGCCAGCGTGTTCGGCTCTCTCGAAGACGGGAAGAAGTATTTCGGGATCAGCCAGGTGTACCTCTTCGCCGCCAACCTGGAGATGGGCCGGCAGAAGGAGCAGTTGCTCAAGGACCTGGACCGCGAGCTGGGCGCGCAGGGGATGCGCGCCGGCGACGTGCGGGAGATCAAGTACAACATCCAGTCGGGCTTTAAGAAGATCCTGATGCTGGTCAGCACCGTCGCGTTCGCGGCGATGGCGGTGGCGTCGCTGGGCGTGACCAACACCATCATGGCCAGCGTCCGCAGCCGGCAGTGGCAGTTCGGAGTCCTGCGCAGCATCGGCGTGACGCGCGGCCAGCTCGTGCGCACCGTGCTGGCCGAGTCGTTCCTGCTGGGGCTCGTGGGCATCGGGCTGGGGCTGGTGGCGGGGTTCGAAATGACGATCAACGCCAACGCGCTGGGGGCGCTCGTCACCGGCTACCAGCCGCCGATCTCCGTCCCCTGGCCGATCATCTTCCTGGGGGTCGGCATCGTCGCGTTCATCTCCATCGCCGCCAGCATCTGGCCGGCGGTGAGCGCGGCGCGTGCCGCGCCGCTGTCACTGCTCCAAGCGGGCAGGGCTTCGGCGTAGTTGCCTGAATGCCGGAAGTGGCAGATGGATGGCGAGGCGGCGGGAGGGCAAGGCTCCCGCCGAGCCGCGGTACGCGGATCTGGCGCCCGGCTCGGCAGGAGCCTCGCCCTCCCTGCCGTTTCTAGATCAACCGAAGCGTGAAATCCCCGTCGGTCAGTGAGCCCGCGGGGTCGTCGAGTCGAGAGCGCCGGATCAGGCCGCTCCCACCAACGGCCACTCCCGAGATGGACGCGATTCGGTCGGCGGCGACGCCGAAGGGGGTGCCGCCGTTTAAGGTCTGGATGGGGCCGAGCGACAGTTTGCCAACCGTGGGCGCGGCGATGAGCGAGTTGCTGAAGCCGGAGGCGACGGCACCCGCCCTCGATTTCACGGAAACGCCACCGATCGTCGCCGCCGGATTGGAGAAGTCCGCCAGGGTCGCCGGCAACGTCGTGACGGCGTCGGCCACGCCGGCGAAGAGCCGGCTGTCGCGGATCGACGCGGCCATCACCTTGCCGATGCTCGTCGCGGCGCGCAGGTTGGCGCCGGCCAGTGCGCCAGCGATCTTCAGCGTGCCGATCGTCCCCGTTGAAACGTCCGCGGTGAAGTCGCCTTTGCACACGATCTGCCTTAAAGCCGGGGTCGTGATCGCGCCCGCGACGGTCCGGACCTGCACTTTTCCCAGCGCCCCGGTCAGCGTCGTATTGCCGTTCAAATCGGCCAGCTTTCCGGTCAGCGCTTTGAGCGCGCCGTCGACGGTGACATCGCCCGTCGTCGTCCCGCCGGGGCCGGTCCGGATGAGCAGCGACGACGCGGCCGTCGTGCCGGTCAGCTCGATCGCCGACGCGTCGGCCGGCCGGGTGGCCGTGAACCGGACCCTGCCGCTGCCGGGGCCTTTCAGCATGATCGTCACGGCGTCGCCACTGGCGTCGGTGTACGTCGCGGGGTGGCGGGCGTCGAAGGCGACGGACCCCAGGCTCACGTCGAAGGTGCCGATCGGCCCGGCGGGCGTAGCGTTGCCGCTGGTGTCGCGCACCGCGCCGGCCCGCAGCGAGACCGTGTACCGCCCGTCGTCCTCCGGCCCCCACGACCCGCCCGGTGCGGCGATCGCGTACGTCGCGCTCACCGGCGAACCCGGCTCGGTCGAGTCCACCCCCAGCAGCGACGTCGCCGGCATCACCGTGCCGTCGGGCGCCGTGACGATCACGTCGGCCACGTCAATGCTGACGGGATCCACCGCGACGCCGTCGGTGTAGACCACCGTAAAGCTCTCGCCCGCGGCGCCGGGCACCGGATCGGCCGGGGGCTGGAGCTGCGCCGCCGGGGGCTCGGCGACGTCGACGATGAACGTGCCGAGTGTGCCCGGGGCGACGGCCTCGCCGGTGCTGCTGTGCACGCCGTCGGCATCGAGCACAACTGAATAGGTGCCGCTGTCGGCGCCGTCCCACGTCCCGCCGGGCGCGGCCAGCGAGTACGTGACGGTGCGCGTGTTGCCCGTGCCGGCCGCGGAAGTGAACGACGCCGGAAGGACCGAGCCGTCGGGCGCGAGGACGGTGACGTCGTCGGCGCCGAACGTGGCGGCGTCGAGCGGGGCGTAGTGCGAGTAGGTGACGGTGAAGCTGAACGGCGACGCGCCCGGGGCCGTCAGCGACCCGGCGTTGATCGACGCCCGCGGCGGCATCGACCAGCCGACGTCGTCCAGCGCCGCGAAGTCGAGCGGCGTGAGCAGCCGGCGGGTGCCGGTGGTCAGCTGCGGGTCCATCGACACTTCCTGCCCGTTGTCGCGCGTCCCCTCGGCCCAGTGGTCGGCGCCGTCGTTGAGCGGCACGCCGGCGGCGCCCGCGACGTCGAACTGGCTGAGGGCGCGCGGGCCGGTGAAGGCGCCATTGGACACCATGTTCCGCCAGGAATCGGACGTGCCGAAGCCGAACAGGTGCGCCACCTCGTGCGACGCGACGGAGAGGAAGTCGTTCTGGCCGGCGAGGTCCGTGGTGGACTGGCCGAAGTGCCAGGGGCCGAGGGGGTTGGTGTCGAAGGTGATGGCGCCGCCCCAGGGCCCGAACTCGGCCGAGCTGGGCCCCGACCCCTGGCCCCGCCGGGCGACGCGGTCGAGCCAGGCGCCCGAGCCCGAGGCGTTGTAGCCGCCGGGCCCGCCGCGCCCCAGCGCGTCCCTCATGTCGCGCCCGCCGGCGAAGAGCAGCACCTCGCCCGCGGGGATGGTGACGTTGCGCATGGTCTGCCGGTTGCCCGTGGCCGGGTCGTCGAAGACCACCTCCCAGGAGTCCCCGCCGCCTGGGGTGATGGCCAGCAGGTCGTCCTTGAACCACTGCACGACCGAGTCGGCCGCCTGCTGGAGCAGGTCCTTTTTCTGCTGGGTGTCGAAGAAGTGGTTGTCGTCCAGGGAGTAGTCGATCAGCACGTGGACGCTGGGCTGCGCGTCCAGCGCGGGCGACGCCGCCGGCGCGGCCGCGGCGGCGAAGAGCGTGCGCGGCTCGAGCGGTTCGGGGGTGCGGCTGGGACGACGACGTACGACCATTTGGACCCACCGCTAGAACCGGCCTTGTCCCCTTGGTTCCCTCTCCCGGTACTCCGGGAGAGGTTAGGGTGAGGGGCATTTGCGTTCACTGGCGGAAGAACCCTCACCCCTGCCCTCTCCCGGAGTACCGGGAGAGGGAGTTAGATTTTGAACGTCCTCGGCCGCGCCCGAAATTTTAGATCACCCGGACCGCGAAATCCTGTTCGAGCACAGAGCCCGCGGGGTCATCGAGTCGGGCGCGGCGCAAGACGCCCGAGGACGTTACCGCCGACACCGTCTGGATCCGATCGGCCGCCACGCCGAATGCGACGCCGCCGTTGGCGGGCGACGACACCGTCCCCGGCGCCGCCCTGCCGATGGTCGGCGCAGCGACCAGCGTGTTGCTGAACGTGCCCTTCACCGACACGCCGCGGATCACGGCCGCCGGGTTCGAGAAGTCATCGGCCGAATCGGGCAGAGTCGTCAAGCCGGACTGCACGCCCGAGAATATCCGGCTGTCCCGCGCCGAACCGGCGGTCATGGTACCGATTGCGTCCGTGGCGCGAACGTCCGACCCGGCCAGGGACCCCACCTTCGCCCGGATCAAGGTGCCGGTGGTAACGCCTGCGCCGAATTCGCCGGCCACGGCGATCGAGCCCACGGTCGGCGCCGCGATGTCGTCGGGCGTCGCGTCCGTGTCGAGCCACTGTGTCGCCTTGATCGACTTGATCAGCGCCGCCGAACTGACACACAGGTCCGACACCGACGCAATCGCCAGGGACGCCGGCGCACCCTGCCCGAGGGTCAGCGTCTTGCCGCCGCCGGCGCTGCGAAGGGCAAGCCGGGCAATCGAGCCGGTGGCGGTGAGGTTGCCGGTGAGATCAGCGGTCTTGCCGGAGAAGCTCTTGAGCGAGCCGTTCACTTGCACGTCGCCGGTGGGCGTGCCGCCGGGGCCGGTCTTGATGAGCAGCGCCGAGGCGGCGGTGGTGCCGTCGAGGACGATCCCCGTGGCGTCGACGTTTCCGGAGCTTCCGAGGGGGAAGCGCGCCAGGCCGGTGCCGGGGCCTTTGAGCCAGACGATGACGACGTCGCCGCTGGCGTCGGTGTAGGTCGCCTTCTGCTTTCCGCCGAAGGGGATCGTCACGTCGCCGGGCGTGAGGTCGGACAGCTCAAGCACATAGTCGCCGCCGTCGCCGGGCGCGGCGCCGGCGCCGGTGACGGGGTTGTAGTTGCGGGCCGCGGCGCTGCTGCCGTTCACGCCGATGTAATAGGTCTGCCCGCCGTTCACGGACAGGTTAAGCGACGCGTCGCGCGAGCCGGCGGCTTCGTCGTCGTTGAAGGTCAGTTCGTTGCCGGCGGCGTCGAAGACGCGCAGGACGGGGTCGGTGGTGGCCTCGCCGGGGACGGTCGCGCGGACGGTGAGGGCGCCGGTGAGGGTGGGGACGAAGCGGTAGAGGTCGACGTCGGCGGCGCCGATCGCCACGCCGCCGTCGACGCCGAGGGTGCGGTACAGCCGCTCGCCGGGCGCGACGTCCGCGGGCGTGCCGCCGGTGACGGAGTTGTCGGTCAGAGTCGCCAGCTCCGACGCGGGGCGCACGGCGGAGGTGAGGGTGTAGTTGCCCGTGTCGCCGCCCGACCCGCTGGCCCGGGCGAACCAGCGGAAGTCGTTGTTGCCCACGCCGGTGACCGACACGTAGAACGTCTCGCCCACGGAGATGGGCACGATCAGCCGGGCCGCCTTGCCGGCGGTGTCGGTGATTTTCACGACGTCGTTCTGCTGCACGTCGAACTGCCACAGCCCCAGCACCGTGCCGACGGAGTTGTCGGGGCTGTCGGCGCGGACGTCGAGCAGGCCCGCGTCGCCGGCTTCATCGGCCGTAAGCTCGTAGAAGTCCACGTCCTTCGCCCCGCCGTCGCCGACGGCGTGCCCGTCGTCGGTGCCCACGACCGTCGCCTCCTGTGTCCCGATCGCCGACGGCACCGCCTCGAAGACCGTGCCGCTGGTGTCGCCGTTGTTCAGCGACAGGTAAAGCTCGTACGTGCCGACGGCGCCGGGCGTCGCGCTGACGCGGTCGAACGGGTCCGTCGGGTTGAAGCCGGCGTTGCCGAAGGTCGTCACCGCGACGTAGTAGACCCTTCCGGCCACGACCGGCACCTGGAGGAAGCTGTCGGTGCCGCCGCCGAAGTCGTCGTTGAAGGCGATTTGCTGGACGTCGGAGTTGAACACGCGGACGTAGCTGTCGACCCCGCCCGGCCCCGCCACGTCGCGCGCGTCGACGTCGACCACGAGCGAGCCGGTATCAGGCGCCACCACGCGGAACATGTCCACGTCGGTGTCGCCGATGGGCACGCGCGCGCCCGAAGGGTCGGCGGGGTTGGGGTCGGAGCCGATGGCGCCGGGGAAGTAGTTGGCTGGCAGGCCCGTGGTCGGGCTGATCGCGTCGGGGCTGGTGAGGTCGACGTTTTGGGCGCCCTGCGCGACGCCGTTCGGGTCGGCGTTGACCAGGCCCACCGCCAGGGTGTAGTCACCGGTGGTTTGCCCGTTCGCCTTGCCGCCGCCGGAGGTGACGCTGTAGGCGACGTTGTTCACGCTGCTGACGCCGAGGTAATAGGTCCCGGCCCCGAGGCGCGCGGTCTGCACGGACGGATAAAGTGTGCCGCTCCCGTCGTCCACCGCGGCGATCGGGTTGCCGCCGGAGTCGAACACGCGCAGGTACGGGTCGAACGCCGCTCCGCCCGCGACGGGCGCCGTCGCGACCAGCAGATTGCCCGGCGTTTCCAGCACCACCTTGAACAGGTCCACGTCGTCGGCGCCCGTGTTCACCGCCCCGTCGGTGCCGATGCGGCCGCGGAAGGAATAGCTCTGCGTGGCGTCCAGCGCGGGCACGAGGATCGCCGACGCGGTGGTGTTGTTCGTGTCGCCCTGGTCGGCCGGGTCCGGGGTGGGGTCGGGGTTGGGCGTGGTGCCGGTGACGAGCTGGCGCACCGCCTGCACGGCGCGGTAGACGTTTACGCGGTCGAACGTCAGTCCCGTTTCCGGCAGGTCCTGGTCGGGCCCCGCGCGGAACGGCCGCCCCTGGGCGTCGAAGCCGATGGGGATGCGATAATTACTCGACACGGTGGCGTCCACCACCTCGTCGGCGGTGGAGCGGACGATCGATTGGACCTCCGCCGTGGACAGGTAGCGCCCGCCGTAGGTGAACGCGGCGTCCTGCATCAGCGCGACCGTTCCGGCCACGAACGGGCTGGCCATGCTCGTGCCCGACAGCGTGTTGTACGGCTTGGCGGGATCGTTCCACGTGCTGAAGATCCCCGACCCCGGCGCGGCCACCTGGTTGCCCAGCGCGCTGCGCTGGCTCGTCGCGGCGAGGCGGTCGGGCGCGGCGTCGGTCTCGACGGCGACGTAGTCGATCTGCGTCCCGTTGCCGCCCAGCTTGGGAAACGACTCGCCCGCCCCGGCGTCCGGCCAGGTGTTGGCGACGCTCAGCGTGCCGAAGATCCCGGGGCTGGCGGAGCCGGGCGCGGCGAAGTTGGCGTAGTTGTTGCCCGACGCGATGACGGTGGTGATGCCGGCTCGTTCCAGCTCGTCGAAGATGGCGGGCCGCGTGCCGCCGGGGACGGCGTTGAAGTTGGTCGTGTAGTCGCCCAGCGACATGTTCACGACGCGGATGTTGAGCTGCTGGGCGTGGCCGAGGACCCACGTGAGGGCGTTGCCGACGGTGTCGAACTGCGGGTTCGCGTCGCCGGCCGAGGGGATGCCGCGGATGGCGACCAGGTCGGCGGCGGGCGCGACGCCGATCTCGGGGTTGGTGGAGGCGACCGTCCCGGCGACGTGCGTGCCGTGGCCGTCGGGGTCGAAGGCGTCGGCGATGTTGGTGTCCGGCGCCGCGGAGGCGGGCGTGGTGACGGCGTCGAACCAGGCGACGAAGTTGTTCTGCAAATCCGGGTGCGCCGCGAACACGCCGGAGTCGATCACCGCCACGCCGACGCCGCTGCCGTCGACGCCGGCGTAGTTCGGGTCGGCGCGCAGGGCGGTGAGCTGGGTGATGTCGGCGGCGGCGCTGAGGAGCGCGCGGAGTTCAAGCGCTTCGCACGAGGCTGGCGCGCTCGACGGGAGCGACCCGCGACCGAGGGAACGGCGCCGGAAACAACGTAGACGGACCATGGCAAGTTCTTTGGGCGATTGGAATTGGCCCCGGGGCCGCCGGTCCGGCCGGCTCCTGGTGGGGCACGCCGGACGGTGGGGTGCGCACCTGGTCGCGTTGCACCATCTCGGTGCTGGCCTCGGCCAGGGGCGCGAGCGGCGCCGACTGCCCGGCCGCCGGGCTGGGCTTCTTCTCGCTCGCCGGCTGGCGGGCCGCGTTCGACACCCGCAGCACCAGCGCGACCAGCGCGTAGTTCGCCACGAGCGACGACCCGCCGTAGGACACGAACGGCGCGGTGATGCCGGTGTTCGGGATGAGGTTGATGACGCCGCCGACGACGACGAACAC
>Ga0207691_10008127_pt1 | contig 10074 bp, 7 predicted proteins | sample KBSM13metaG_FD_184327 | JGI IMG/M metagenome (GOLD analysis project Ga0207691, IMG submission 184327) | Miscanthus rhizosphere microbial communities from Kellogg Biological Station, Michigan, USA - KBS M1-3 metaG (SPAdes) (version 2) | ecosystem: Host-associated > Plants > Roots > Rhizosphere >... | reverse complement strand
ACGGGTGCGCCATGAGCCCCGGGAGATAGGACGCAGGACCGCTCAGAGTGATCACGACGGTCTGCGGGTCGGGGGCGGCGACGCCAAGCGTGTCCACGGGCTTCTTGCCGGCGACAACATCGGGCGCGTTGAGGATTACATTGACCACCTGCGCGTACTGCGAGGCGGTGGCGGGATCTACCAGGCGCTTGAGCCCGGCAACGAAGTCTTCCGCGACCACCGGCTCGCCATTGGACCAGCGCAGATTTGGCCGCAGCCTGAAAGTGTAGACGCGGCCATCGCTGCTGACCGTCCAGCTCTCTGCGGCGGCAGGAATCGTCGCCGCGTTGCGGTCGAGCCGCGTGAGCCCTTCGAACAAGTCGCGCAGCACCATCATCGATTCGGTGGAGCGCGCCTTGTGCGGATCGATCGAGTCGGGGTCCGGCCCGTTGCCGCGCAACAGGATGGCGGATTGCTTCGCATCGCCTTTGTGACGTTGCCCGCAAGCGCTCAAAGCCAGCGCTGCCAGCGGCGCCGCGAGTACCCGGCGTCGCGTGACTATGGTCATCAGGCGGCGCGGGACTTCTTGAGATGCACTAACAGGATGGACACGGCCGCCGGGGTTACGCCGGCGACGCGCGCGGCCTGCCCCACGGTGGCGGGACGAATCTCCGCGAGCTTCTGCCGCACTTCGTTGGACAGCCCCGCAACCCGTGCGTAGTCCAGGTCAGCGGGCAGGCGTGTTTCCTCGTTGCGCCGGAGGCGCGCGATCTCTTCTTCCTGGCGCTCGATGTAACCCGAATACTTCGCCGCGACTTCGAGCTGTACACGGATCTGCGGCGCCAGCCGATCGTCGTCGGGCGAGGGCATCGCACCGATGAGCTCGGTCACTTGTTCATACGACACTTCGGGGCGGCGCAGCAGGTCGAATGCGGCAAGCGCATCCCGCGTGGCCGTGTCGCCGAGAACGCGTGCCGACCACTCGGCGGGAATTTCTGCCGCCTTGATGCGCGTGTCGCGGAACCGCGCGAGCTCGCGCTCACTTCCCGTGCGCTTGGCTTCGAAGAATGCCCAGCGTTCGTCGTCAACCAGCCCCATGGCGCGCGCAGCAGGAGTGAGGCGCAGATCGGCGTTGTCTTCGCGCAGCAGCAGCCGATGTTCGGCGCGGCTGGTGAACATGCGGTAAGGCTCGCGTGTGCCGCTGGTCACGAGGTCGTCGATGAGCACGCCGACGTAGCTTTCGCTGCGCTTCGGCACAAAGGCATCTGCGCCTTTGGCAGCGCGGGCGGCATTGATCCCGGCAATGAGTCCCTGCGCCGCAGCTTCTTCGTAGCCGGTGGTGCCGTTGATCTGCCCTGCGAAGAAGAGTCCCGCGAGCGGCTTGGTCTCGAGTGACGGCTTGAGATCGCGCGGATCGAAGAAGTCGTATTCGATGGCGTAGCCAGGACGCGTGATGTGCGCGTCTTCGAAGCCTTTGATGGTGCGCACGAATTCGAACTGCACGTCATACGGCAGGCTGGTGGATATGCCGTTCGGATAGACCTCATGGGTGTTGAGGCCTTCGGGCTCGATGAAAATCTGGTGCGAGGTCTTGTCCGCGAACCGAACTACCTTGTCTTCGACCGACGGACAGTAGCGCGGGCCGACACCTTCGATCTTGCCGGTGAACATCGGCGAACGATCGGTGGCCGCGCGGATGATCGCGTGCGTGCGTTCCGTGGTCGCCGTTATGTGGCAGGGCAACTGCGCCGGATGATCGCTGTCGCGGCCGAGATAGCTGAACACCGGGCGCGGCTCGTCGGAAAACTGCGTCGCCAGCTGCGAATAGTCGATGGTGCGGCCGTCGATGCGCGGCGGCGTGCCCGTCTTGAGACGACCGACACGAAACGGCAGCGCACGCAGTCGTTCGCTGAGTTTGTTAGACGGCGGATCGCCGGCGCGTCCGCCGGAATAGTTGTCGAGCCCGACGTGGATGCGCCCGCCGAGGAAGGTGCCCACGGTCAGCACCACCGCGCGCGCGCGGAATTCGATGCCCGTGACTGTCACGACGCCGTCGACGGTGCCGTTCTCCACGATGAGATCGCCGCACTCCTGCTGGAACAGCGTGAGGTTGCGCTGATTCTCGAGCGTGCGCCGGATGAAGGCTTTGTACAGCGCGCGATCCGCCTGCACGCGGGTTGCGCGGACTGCCGGACCCTTGCTGGCGTTGAGCGTGCGCGACTGGATCGCGGCCGCGTCCGCGGCGCGGGCCATGACGCCGCCCATCGCGTCGATTTCCTTGACGAGGTGACCCTTGCCGATGCCACCGATGGCGGGATTGCAGCTCATCTGGCCGAGCGTTTCGATGGACTGGGTCAGCAGCAGCGTGCGCGCACCCATGCGTGCGGCCGCGAGCGCAGCTTCCGTGCCCGCGTGCCCGCCACCCACGATGATTACGTCAAATGTTGCCGCTGTGCCCAAGGAAGTTGCGCCGGATCAAGGAGTTAAGGGGGCGAATCCTAGCTTGCCCGCGGTGTCAACGCCACCCACGCCGGGCCGTTGTTACGGGCAAGCACGTAGTTTCTTTCACAGGAGATGAGCATGAAGACTTCGACCCTCTTGGCTGGCATTGGTCTCGCCCTTTCGTTGGGACTTGCGGGTTCCGCAGCAGCGGGCACGCCGCGCCTCGACCAGCGCGAACATCACCAGCGCCAGCGCATCCACAACGGAGTGGCGAGCGGCGAACTCACACGCCCCGAAGCCCGCCGTCTCGTTGCAGGCCAGGCGCATGTGATGCGTGTCGAATCCCGCGCGAAATCCGATGGTGTCGTCACTTCGCGCGAACGTGCCCACCTGCAGCACGAAGCGAATCAACAGTCGCGTCGCATCTATCGACAGAAGCACGACGCCCAAGACCGCACCTGAGCAGGCTACTGCACTGAAGGTCACGTATCGCAAGGTACGTGACCTTCATCACATTCATGGACCCGGCGCAGCCGGGATTGAATCCCGGGCGCAGCCCGTGACCATGTATCCTGCGCGCCGCATGATGCGACTTTGCGCCCTGGCAGGACTTCTAGGTATCGCCTCGCTCGCCGCGGCCGACGCGGTCCCGCCGCAGCCCGCGCTCAAACCCTGCCGGCTGGAACACCCGGCGCGCATGCTGGCACTGACCGCCGACTGCGCCACCATCAGTGTCGCTGAAAATCCGGATGATCCCAACGGACGCACCATCGACCTGTTCGTCGCGCGCGTCCCGGCCATCAGTCTCAACAAGAAACCCGATCCGCTATTCCTCATCGCAGGCGGCCCGGGCACGTCGTCGGTGGACCTGTACACCTCATCGGCGGGGCCATTCGAACGCGTGCGTCGCGATCGGGACATCATTCTCGTCGACCAGCGCGGCACCGGCCGCTCGCATCGCCTCGATTGCGACTACGGTGACCAGAATCTCTTCGAGCGCATCGACGAAATCGAAGTGGGCCCCGCGAACGTCAAATGCCGCGACGAGCTCGCCAGGAAATCCGACCTGCGCATGTACACCACCAGCGTGGCGGTGCGCGATCTCGACCGGGTGCGCCAGCTGCTCGGTTATGAGCGCATCAATCTTTACGGCAATTCCTATGGAACGCGCGTTGCGCAGCACTATGCGCGCCGCTATCCGAAAGCCACGCGAACGGTGATCCTCGATGGCGTCGTCAATCCGGAGGTGGTGCTCGGGCCGGCCATCGCGATCGATGCAGAGCGTGCGCTGGAACGTATCCTCGCGCGCTGCGCGCGCGATACGGCATGTGCCAAGGCATTCACCGATCCGGCCGCCGACTACCGCGCATTGCGCGCGCAACTCAACGCGAAGCCGGCGAAAACCATGGTCAGCGACGTCGCTACGGGTCGCCCCATCAACTTCGACTTCACCTCGCGGCATCTGTCCGCGGTGTTGCGGTTCGCCAGCTACAACGACGACCAGGCGGCGTTGTTGCCGCTGTCACTGCATCTCGCGACGCACGAAGGCAACTTCACGCCGCTCGCCAGCCAGTTCCGCGTGTTTGCGAATTCGCTCGAGGAATCCTTTGCCTATGGCATGCACAACAGCGTGGCCTGCAGCGAGGACGCGCCGCTCATCGATGCCTCGAAACTCGATCTGACTGCGCTCAATGCCACGCATATGGGAGCCGAACAGGTCCAGCAACTGGTCGACGCGTGCAAGGACTGGCCGAAAGGGGTAGTCGACCGGGATCTGCATGCGCCATTCAAGAGTGATGCGGCGGCGCTGTTGCTGTCGGGCGCCGACGATCCGGTGACGCCGCCCGAATACGCGGCGCTCGCGCAGCGCGCATTCGCCGACAGCGCGCATGTGATCGTCGCAGGTCATGGTCATGGACAGCTCGGTGCGCCCTGCATCGACCGCATCATCGGCGCCTTCGTCACCGCGGGCAGCGCAAAAGCGCTCGACACGAGTTGCACGAAAAAGCTCAAACCCATGCCGTTCTTCATCACGCTCGCCGGGCCGGCGCCCTGATCCATGTTAGAAGCCCGAGGTCTCGTCAAGTCATTCGGCAAGATCGCGGCGGTGCGTGACGTGAGCTTCAGCGCGCGCGACGGACAGATCACCGGGTTGTTAGGGCCGAATGGCGCCGGCAAGTCGACTACGCTGCGCATGCTGTACACGGTGCTCGCGCCCGATGCCGGCGACGCCTTCATCGACGGCCGCAGCGTGGCGGCTGACCCGCTTGCCGCGCGTCGCTCCATTGGCGTGCTGTCGCATGGCGCGGGCGTCTACAGCAACCTCACGGCGCGCGAGAACATCGCTTATTTCGGCGAGCTGCATGGCATGAGCCGAGCAGAGCGCGCTGCGCGCGCAGCCGAGCTAATCGACATGCTCGAGATGCAGCCGTTCGCGGATCGGCTTGCGAAGGGGTTCTCGCAAGGACAGAAGCTCAAGACCGCGCTGGCGCGGGCGCTGGTGCACCGGCCGCGCAATGTGCTGCTCGACGAGCCCACGAACGGGCTGGACGTCATGGCCGTGCGCAACCTGCGCAAGCTGCTGGGCCAGCTGCGCGACGCCGGGCATTGCGTGCTGTTCTCGAGTCACGTGATGCAGGAAGTCGATCATCTGTGCGACGAAGTCGTGGTCATCAACGGCGGACAAGTGGTCGCCGCCGGCGCGCTGGCCGACATTCGCGCCATGTCGGCGAACAGCAAGCTCGAAGACGCCTTCGTGAGCCTGATGCACGGCGAAAGCGGTGACGGCAAATGAGTCTTCGCGGCATCTGGGCGGTGTTTCGCAAGGAGTTCCGCGAGAACCTGCGCGACAAGCGCACGCTGCTGTCGGCGCTGGTGTTCGGGCCGGTCATCAGTCCCATCCTGGTCGCGGCGCTGGTGCAGTTCAGCATCTCGCATGCCGAAACCCAGTCGGACGAGAACATCGTCGTGGCGGTGACGCATTCGGAGAACGCGCCCAATCTCATCGATTACCTGAGCGCGCGGGGAGTCGACATCGAGAAGGTGGATCTCGACGAAGCCGGTGCTCGCAACGCGGTCGCGAATCAGACCCACAAGATCGTGCTGGAAGTGCCGGCGGATTTCGGCACGCGGCTGCAGGAAGGCCAGCCGGCGCCGGTCATTCTGTATTCAGACAGTTCGCGCGGCTTCGAGCGGCGCGGCGTGGGTCGGGTGCGCGCGCTGGTCTCCAACTACGGCATCGAGATCGCGCAGTTGCGCTTCCTGGCGCGGGGCATCGATCCGATCTCGGTGCTGCCGATTTCGGTGCAGGAGATCGATGTGTCGACACCCACCGGCCGATCGGTGCTGGTGCTCAACATGATGACCTACCTCGTATTGCTGTCGATGATGTTCGGCGGCCTCTACCTGGCCATCGACGCGACCGCCGGGGAACGTGAGCGCGGATCGCTCGAGGTGTTGCTGACTTCTCCGGTGCCACGCGAGCATCTCGCCTACGGCAAGATCTGCGCCGCTGCGGTGTACATGTTGATTTCGCTCGTGCTCACGGTGACCATGTTCGCGATCGCCATGAGCTTCGTGGGCCTGGAACAACTCGGGATCACCGCGAACCTGGGACCCGCCGCCGCGCTGCAGCTGATCGGCTGCTGTGCGCCGCTGATCCTGTTCGGCGCCGCGTATCTCACCATCATCTCGGCGCTCACCAAGACCACCCGCGAAGCACACACCTATCTGCAATTGATGATCACCATCCCAACGATGCCGCTGATCTTCGCCGGCATTCTGGGTTTGCAATCCAATCTCGGGCTGATGTTCGTGCCGTTCCTGGGCCAGCATCTGTTGATGACCACGGTGGTGCGCGCGGAAGAGATCCTGCCGTTGCACATTCTGGTGTCAGTCGGCAGCACGCTCGCGTTGGGCGCGGTCCTCACGTACATCGCCGGCCGTCTCTACCGGCGCGAAGCGCTGTTGGGCTAGGCCAATTTTTTCCGAATGGGGTGAACGCCCGGCGGCAGCGAGGCCGTGCGGTGCTGCGCCAGCAACGCGCGGTAGCGGAAGATTTCGGTGGATGCGTATTCGCGCGCTTCCACTTCGTAGCGGTTGTCCCAGTAGCCGCGGCGGAAGCATTCGAGCAGGTAGCGCGGCACGGTGAGATCGCCGGTCGCCCACTGGCGAATGACGTGAAAATATTCGTGCAGTACCAGCGGGCCATCGGAGAAGAATTCCTTGCCGCTGCCGCGCAGGTAGATGCGGTTCGGCCGCGTCGTGGCGATCGCGCGCCAGTGAAAGCGGACGAAGATGCTGTACTGAATGACCTTGATGTCGCCCACGGGCTCGCCGAACAGGCTCTCGAGCGCGAGCTGCACGTCTTTGGGAGGAAAACAGCGGTTACCTATCCACATGTCATTTACCTATGCAGAACGAGCCGAAGATACGGCCTAACAAGTCATCGGCGGTAAATATGCCGGTAATCTCCTCCAGCGCTTTCTGACCCTGGCGCAAGTCCTCGGCAATGAGCTCGCCGGCGCGATGCTCTTCGAGCTTGCGCGCCGCGGTTTCGACGCAGTCACGTGCGAGCGCCAGCGCCTCGAGGTGACGGCGCCGCGCGGAGATGCTGCCGTTGCCCGCCGTTTGAAAACTGACGCTGTCCTTGAGGTGCGCGCGCAGCAGATCAAGGCCGGCACCCGTGGCTGCGGAGACGTGCAGGCGCGGAGGACCGGAAATGGTGTCGGCGACGGGCAGCCCTGCGGCGAGGTCTATCTTGTTGAACACCAGTGTCACCGGCACGTCCGCCGGCAGCCGGGCCTTTTCGCCATCAAACGCGCGGCCTTCCGGGTCGTCGGCCGTGTCGATGACGAACAGCACGCGATCGGCGCGCGACATTTCGGCCGAGGCACGCCGCACGCCTTCCCGTTCGACCACGTCGTCTGAATCCCGCAGGCCGGCAGTATCGAGCACATGCAGCGGCAGACCATCGATATCGATGCGCTCCCGCAGCACATCGCGCGTGGTGCCGGGAATGGCGGTGACGATGGCCGCTTCATAGCCGGCGAGGCGGTTGAGCAGGCTCGACTTGCCGGAATTCGGGCGGCCGGCCAATACCACCGTCATGCCGTCGCGCAGCAGGCGACCCTGGTTCGCCGCCTTGACGATGCCGTCGAAATGGCCGCGCACAGTAGCTAGACGTTCGCGCAACTCCGCGTCGCCGAGAAAGTCGACTTCTTCCTCGGGAAAATCGATGGCCGCTTCGACGTAGGTGCGCAGATCGATGAGCGCATCGGTAAGGCCCTGCACCATGCTCGAGAATTCCCCCTGTAGGGAACGCATCGCCGCGCGGGCGGCATCGCGCGATCCCGCGTCGATGAGGTCGGCGACGGCTTCTGCCTGCGCTAGGTCGATCTTGTCGTTGTGAAACGCGCGTTCGGTGAATTCGCCCGGCCGTGCCCGACGGGCGCCGAGCTCGAGGCATCGCTCGATGAGCTGCTCGACGATCACCGGGCCGCCATGACCCTGAAGCTCCACCACATGCTCGCCGGTGTAGGAAAGCGGGCCGGGAAAGAACAGCGCGATTCCGATGTCGATCGGATTGCCTTCGCGGTCGAGGAAGCGCGACAAGGTGGCGTGCCGTGCGACCGGCAGTTCGCCGACCAGCGTCGCCGCGATCTGCGGCGCTCTCGGCCCGGAGACGCGCACGACGCCGACGCCGCCGCGTCCGGGCGGTGATGCTGCTGCCACTATGGTGTCGGGATGACTCATGCAAACGCGGCTGAACACCGCGCGGTTGGAGTCTACGCCCGTTGCCGCGCGCTGCAGCGCGTCAGCATGTGGTCAGTCGCGGGCTATTTCCGGCGCGCCGCGTCCTCAATTGCGACTCTGCGGTTGATGTTCCACTGCTGCAGGACCGTGAGCCCCGTGTTCGTAATCCAGTAGAGCACCAGGCCCGCGGGGAAGAACGAGAACATGACCGTGAACACGATGGGCATGAGCTGGAAAATCCTGGCCTGCATGGGATCCGGCGGCGGCGGGTTCATCTTCGACTGACCCCACATCGCAAGACCATTGAGCAAAGGAAGAATGAAGTACGGGTCACGCGACGACAGGTCGTTGATCCATCCGAAGAACGGTGCCTGGCGCATCTCCACGCTTTCGAGCAGCACCCAGTAGAACGCCAGAAATACCGGCATCTGGATGATCATGGGCAGACAGCCAGCAACCGGATTGACCTTCTCGGTCTTGTACAACTCCATGGTCGCCTGGCCGAGTTTGGTGCGGTCGTCCTTGTAGGTTTCCTGCAGCTGCTTCATGCGCGGCGCCAGCGCGCGCATGCGTGCCATTGAACGTCCGGCTTTCTCGGCGAGCGGGTAGAACAGCAGCTTCAGCAGGAAGGTCACCAGGATGATGGCCAAGCCCCAGTTGTGCACGAACGAATGCGCGAACTCGAGCATCGCGAACAACGGCTTCGAGAGCAGCGTGAGCGCTCCGTAGTCGGCGACGCGAGGCAATTCGTCATGCAGCGATTCCAACTGCTTCTGCAGTTTCGGCCCGACGAAGATGGTTTCCTTGAGCACACCGGTGGCGCCGGGAGCCACGACTTCTGCAGGACCCATCGCGCCCAGGATGTAGAGGCGGTCACGCGCTTCGAGCGAATAGGTGTAGGTCTTGGTGGGATCAGGGACGATTGCACTCACGAAGTGGTGTTGCATGCCGGCAAGCCAGCCCGCCTTCACTTCAACCGGTCGCTGGTCGTCAGCCTTGTCCATCTTCAGCCGGCGGTAGTGGTTCTTCTGGCCGGGCTCGTTCTTTTGCACAGCCCACATCGCGGGCCCGCGAAACGCGTAGGCCTCCGCGCTGAAGTGGAACATCGATCGCTCGAGCGGGGTGTCGGTGCGCGCGATGCGTGCATATGAATGAACGACCCACGGGGCCGCAGATTGATTCGCGATGGAGTATTCGAGGCCGATGGCAAACATGCTGCGGCGGAACACGTAGGTCTTGGTGACAGTGACGCCATTGCCATCGGTCCAGGTGAGCGGCACGCGCAGTTCATCCTGGCCGGGCGCGAGCTCGTATTTTTCGGCGGCAGCGGAAAAGGTCTCGACATGCGTCGGCCGGCGGTCGGTGGACGTGGCACCCCTCAGGCCGGTCTGCAGGACGTAGTTAGTCGCCGGCGAGTTGCGATTGAAGAGCACTACCGGTGCCGGCTCGCCTTTCACGACCGGGTAGCCCGGCAGTTCGGCATACACCAACGTGCCGCCCTTGAGGGCGATGTCGAGCACCAGGACATCGGTGCTGACGCGCACGGTGCCGGCGGTTTCGGCTGCGGCTGGCGCCGTCGATTCAGGCGCGGCGCTGGGCACGGCGTCTGTCGCGGCAGCCGGAGTCTGGGGTGCAGTTTGAGCCGCCTGTGGGACAGTCTCCTCGAGCGAAGGGGGCTTTGGCGCGTCCGCGGTTCCCGGCTGTCCGAGAGACTGGCTGGAAGTGGCGGTCGGTTTTGGACCGTAGTCGATCTGCCACTGCGAGTAATTCAGCCAGAGGGCAAGTGCGAGTCCGAGCCAGAGAAAGACGCGAATGTTGTTAGTCATGCGAATGTTTTGAACAACCGGGTACCGGATCGAATCCGCCTTCATGCCAGGGGTGACAACGGGAAATGCGCTT
>Ga0207691_10008125_pt1 | contig 10075 bp, 11 predicted proteins | sample KBSM13metaG_FD_184327 | JGI IMG/M metagenome (GOLD analysis project Ga0207691, IMG submission 184327) | Miscanthus rhizosphere microbial communities from Kellogg Biological Station, Michigan, USA - KBS M1-3 metaG (SPAdes) (version 2) | ecosystem: Host-associated > Plants > Roots > Rhizosphere >... | reverse complement strand
GAGCGAGCGAACCCGCGGCACCGACCGATGGGTGAAAACGCGCAATTTGCGAAGATCCACCTGGCGCGAGCCTTGCGTCTCGCGAGGGGCGCCCACTAGGCTGACCCCCATCTGAGCCGGCGGGCCTTCGGGTTTGCCGGCTCAGTGTTGTTCTCGACGCCTTTCGTTGTTCTCGACGCCTTTCGCTCGTGCGGCTCGCAGCCGCCGGGCTTGCCGTTTTACGTGGTCAGGACAGGCGTCGTGTCGCCGGAAGGCACGACGACCCAGCCGTCGAAGGACTTCAGCGAGTAGGGCGCGTTGAGCGGGACCGTCGTCTCGCCGTCGGCGACCGCGAAGACACCGCAGGTTTCGGCGAGCTTCCCGTCGCGCGTCAGCCAGAGCTCGTAGCGGCCCGCGGGCAGGCCTGCGACGCGAAGCTCCATCGGCCAGTTCCCGGCGGCGTCCACCTCGAACAGGTCGAGCTGCGCGGTCGCCTGGCTCGCGCCGGACATGGCGACGGTGCGGACGGGCTCGGTGCGGCCGCCCGCGCCGCCCACGAGATAGCCGATGCCGAAGAGCGCACACGCGGCGACCGCGGCCGCCGCGAGCGCCGTGAAGCGGTACCGGCGCGGGAACGGGACCACGCGCGCGGCGGGCGGCGCAGGTGCGTGCTCGAGCGCGGGCGGGAGCTCGGGCGGCGGGCCGGCCTGCACGAGAAGCGTGTGGACGTGCTCGAGGCGCTCCCGCTCGGAGGGCTCGAGCTCCGCGCCGAGAATGTCGTTCAGGTCGGTCACCCGAGCTCGCCCTCCAGTTCGTTCGCGAGGCGGCCGAGCGCCGCGCGGGTCCGCGTCTTGACGGTGCCGAGCGGCAACCCGAGGTATTCCGCGATCTCGCTCTGCGACATCCCGCTCCAGTATGCGAGCTCGACCAGCGAGCGCTCGTTCCCGGGCAATGTCTCGAGCGCGCGATGGACCCGCCAGGAGACCCAATCGGTCTCCGCTGCGTCCGCCGGGCCGGGATCGCCTGTCGCGATGTCCGGCGGGTCGGCGACGGTCGGGTCGGGTCGGCGACGGAGCCCGTCGACGATCGCGTTGCGCGCGACGGCGTAGAGCCACGACGCGGGTCGGCCGCGCGACGGGTCGTACCGGGACGCCGAGCGCCAGACACTCGCGAAGGTGTCCTGCGCCGCATCCTCGGCGCGACCGCGGTCGCCGATCCTGCGGAGGGCCATGCCGAGCACCGAGCGCGCGTATCGCCGGTAGAGCTCCTCGAACGCCGGACGGTCGCCCTCCGCGATGAGGCGCAACAGCTCGACATCGGTGCGGGAGTCCGGGGCCATGGCGAGGATGCTCGCCGCTCTGCGGGACGAGGGCAAGTCGGTTCGGTATGCGACCGCGGCTTCCATCCACATCTACTACGGTCGGACGACCGCGCCGGATTCGGCCGCGGGGCGCAGGACCCACGGCCGAATCCCGTCGGGTGCGCCTCTCAGCTCGCGCGCGCCGCGTCGAACTTCGCGCTGACCGCGGCCCAGTCGACGACGTTCCACCACGCCGCCAGGTAGTCGGGCCGCCGGTTCTGGTAGTTCAGGTAGTAGGCGTGCTCCCAGACGTCGACGCCGAGGATCGGCGTCTTGCCCTCCGACACCGGGGAGTCCTGGTTGGGTGTCGAGAGGACGGCGAGGCCCGTTCCGTCCCACACGAGCCAGCTCCAGCCGGAGCCGAACCGCTTGACGCCGGCGTCGTTGACCTGGGCCTTGAGGTCGTCGAGGGAGCCGAACGTGTCCGCGATCGCCGCGGCGAGGTCGCCCGACGGCTCGCCGCCGCCGGCCGGCCCCATGATCTCCCAGAAAAGTGTGTGGTTGGCGTGCCCGCCGCCGTTGTTGCGGACGGCCGCGCGCTTGTCCTCCGGGATGATCTCGAGGTTCGCCAGGACGGACCCGATCGGGCGGTCCATCCACTCCGTGCCCTCGAGCGCGGCATTCAGGTTCGTGACGTACGCGGCGTGATGCTTGTCGTGGTGGATCTCCATCGTCCGCGCGTCGATGTGCGGCTCGAGCGCGTCGAACGGGTATGCGAGATCGGGGACGGAGTACGCCATCGTTGGTCTCCTTCGGTCGTCGACGTTTCACCTCAAGGATATGCTCCGGCCGGTCTCGCCCCGCCGATCGAGGAGCGCCATGCCGACGCCGCAGGAGATCTCCCCCCGCCCGCTCGACCCGAGGCTCCTGCAGCTCGAGGGCATCTCCCGCGCGTCCGTCGAAGCCCACTACCGCCTCTACCAGGGGTACGTCGCGAAGCGCAACGAGATCCTCGGCGCCCTAGACGGGGTCGATCTGGGGGCGGCGAACCAGGTCTTCTCCGAGCTGCGCGCGCTGAAGGTCGACCTGACGTTCGCCATCGGCGGCATCAAGAACCACGAGCTCTACTTCGCGCACCTCGGCGGCGAGGGCGGCGACCCCGACGGGGCGTTCCGGACGCTCGTCGAGCGCGACTTCGGCTCGGTCGACGCCTGGCGCTCCGATCTCCGCGCGACCGCGATCGCCGCGCGCGGCTGGGCGTGGACGGCGTACGACTGGGACGAGCGGCGCCTCTTCAACTACCTCGGCGATGCTCAGAACACGTTTCCGGTCTGGAACGCGACGCCGCTCGTCGCGCTCGATGTCTACGAGCACGCCTACTTCCTCGACTACCAGACCGATCGTGGCGCCTACGTGGACGCGTTCTTCGAGAACCTCGACTGGAGCGTGGTGAACGGATGGATCGCGTCGTACGCCATCCCGTTCTGAGGCTGCGCGGATCCCTTCCGTGACCGCCGACGCCCTGATCGTCGTCTGCGGCTACCTCCTCGGCTCGATCCCCTTCGGCTACGTCATCCCCCGGCTCGTCCGCGGCGAGGACGTTCGTCTCCACGGAAGCGGCAACGTCGGCGCGTCGAACGTCTGGCGGGCCTACGGGCGCTCGCTCGGGATCCCGGTCGCGCTGCTCGACGTCGCCAAGGGGTTCGTCCCGGCCCTCGTCGGTGTGAAGGTCGGGGGCGACTGGGTCGGCGTGCTCGCGGGTGCCGCGGCGATGGTGGGTCACGCCCGGCCGATCTTTCTCGGGTTCTCGAAGGGAGGCAAGATGGTCGCGACGGCGGGTGGCGTCGTCCTCGCTCTCGCGCCGCTCGCCGCGCTCGTCTGCCTCGTCGTCTGGCTCGTGGTCTTCGCCGCCTTCCGCTACGCATCCCTCGCCTCGATTGTCACCGCGGTGGCGTTGCCATTCGCCTGCCTCGCCTTCGGCTCCTCGTGGCCCGTCGTGGGCTTCGCCGCGCTTGCTGCGGTCGCGGTGCTCGCGCTCCACCGGCACAACGTCCGGCGGCTGCTCGCGGGCAGCGAGCCGCGTTTCGCCGGCAGGCTGCTCGGCGGTGCCCGGTGACGCGCGGCGCGGGCGCCGTGCTCGTGCTCCTGCTCGTGACCGCGGCGGCCGCCGGGACCGTCGCGGGGAATGCGGTCGCCGCGCCGTGGTGCGGCACGACGACGCTCCAGGATCGAGCCCCCGCCCTCACGGGCCGCTCGATCCGCGTCGTCTACGCGTACCCGTCCGACGGCCTCGACCGGAGCGCGGAGGTCGCACAGCGGATGTCGGCGGACGTCGACGCGATCGACGACTGGTGGCGCGGGCAGGACGCGCTCCGCGAGCCGCGCTTCGACCGGTTCGGCTTCGGTTGCGGGCTGCAGGCCGACGTCCTCGCGCTCCGGCTCTCCGACTCGGCAGCGACCCTCACGTCCCGCGTGGTGCGCGGCGAGCGCATCGTCGAGCTCGTCGGCGCGGCGACGGGGAGGTCGTCCTACGAGAAGCTGCTCGTCTACTACGACGGGCCCGTCGACGACTCGGATCTCTGCGGGGAGGGGACCGGGCGGCCCGACGGGGACGGCATCGCGATCGTCTACCTCGCCGCGTGCACGGACATCCCGTCCGCCGACGTCGCCGCGCACGAGCTCCTTCACGCGTTCGGAGCGCTGGCGGCCTCCGGGCCGCCACACGCCTGTCCCGACAGCCGGGGCCATCCCTGCGACAGCGCGCTCGACATCCTCTATCCGTACGCCACCGCGACGCCGCTCGCGTCGTTCGTCCTCGATGTCGGTCGCGACGACTACTACGGCCACTCCGGGAGCTGGCCCGACGTCCAGGACTCGGGCTGGCTCCGGCTCGCGGCCCAGCAGGTGCGTCTCTCGCTCGCCATCGGCGGCCGGGGATCAGTGACGAGCAACCTGCCGGGCGTGGCCTGCGCGACGTCGTGTGCGACCGACTGGGACGCCGGCAGCTCGCTGGTCCTCCAGCCGGTGGCCGGCGGCGGGCAGCGTTTTGTCCGCTGGAGCGGTGGGTGCACGGGGACCGGGGGTTGCGCGCTGACTCTCGGGGCGCCGACGTCGGTGGTGGCGCTGTTCGCACCGTCGCGGTACGGGCTGGTGGTCTCGGTCGCCGGGAAGGGGAAGGTGACGGGCGCCGGCGCCGCGTGCGGCGTGTCGCGCTGCGCGCGCACGGTCCTGTCCTACGCCCCGCTGCGGCTCCGGGCGACGCCGGCGCCCGGCTGGCGGCTCGTGGGGTGGAGCGGCGGCTGCGCAGGCCGGTCGACGACGTGCACCGTCCCGATGACGAAGGCGACGGCAGTCCGCGCGCGGTTCGTCAGGCTCTGAGCCAGGCCTCGAGCGTCGTCTGCTCGGGGGACGGCGGCCCGCCGCCAAGCTCGGCCCTGATCTCGCCGACCGTTCCCCACCGCTCCGCGACCACGTCGTGGTCGTGGATCGTCTCCAGGTTGAGCTGGCGTGAGAGGACGAAGTCCTCGTCGTCGAGTCCGGGCGTCGCCTCGACCAGCTCCTCGATCGCCACCCGAACCGAGTCCTCGACGAAACGCGGGTGCCGATGCGCATGCTCGACGACGTAGAGCTCGTCGGGCCGCTTGAGCAGCTCGAAGACCGGCGCGCTCATGGAGCGCTCGATGATCCCGGCGAGGTCGTCCGCGTCGAGCTCGTGGCCCGTGCCGACGAGCAGCGTCCCGCGCCCGCGCTGGTTGTGGGTCGCGACGGGGACGATGTCCAGGATCCGCTCCGCGTCGTCGCCGAACCCCGCCTCCGCGAGCCGTTCGGCCGCCTGCGTCCTGACGAGGTCCTGCGCGCACGGGCATGCATTGATCCCTGTCGCCTCGACGCCGACCACCCTCCGCACCCGGTCGACGGAGGCCGCCGCGATCCCGATCAGCGAGACGATCTCCTGCGTCTGCAGGCCCGTCACGGGGGTCCGGCGGCGCTGCGGCCAGCCGGCGACGATCCGCACCTCCGCGTGGAGGGCGTTCTGCCGCTCGACGATCCGGGTCGCGATGTGCTCCGCCAGCACCTCCACGTGGAACCCCTCCCCGAGCACGACGTCGTCGATCGTCTCGTCGAAGAGCTCCGGGAAGCGCGACATGTGGACGCCCTTCTGGTCTCGCGCGAGGTCGACCGTACAGTCGATCTCCGCGCCCATCAGGATCTCGTGCTCGCCGTGCCGGACGCGGATCGCCTTGCGGACGCCCGTCACTCCGGCACGCGAGAGGGCCAGCTCGACGGGCGGGCTCGACGCCTGCATGTCGCGGAGCACCGGCGTGTCGCTCACGAGCTCACGCTACATGTCGAGGAACGGCAACACGGCCCGCGCAAACGCCTCGGGGCGCTCGAGCGGCGGCAGGTGGGCAACGCCGGGGAGCTCCTCGAAGCGCGCGCCGGGGATCTCTCCGGCCAGGTACCGCGCGATACGCCGAAAGCCGCGCTGATCGAGCTCGCCGACCAGCACGAGCGTCGGCGCCGCGACGTCGCCGAGCCGCTCGCGCCGGCTCGGCGTCAACCAGCCGCCGGTGGCCGCGGGGTTCTCGTGGTCGAGGGCGAGGCGCTGCATCTCGAACACCCGGCGGCGTAGAGCGGTCGGGACGTCGCCCGCCTCGCGCGTCGGTCCGTCGAGCCACGTGCGGACGTTCATCCACGCTACCTCGTCGAGCTCGCCGCGCTCGAACGCCGCTTCCTCGTCCGCCCAGGCGGCGGTGAGGGCGGGGTCGTGCTCCCAGCCGTCGATCCCGGCGCCGACGAGCACGAGGCGGTCGACGAGGTGCGGCTTCGCGAGCGCGAGGTCGAGCGCCACGTGGCCGCCCATCGAGACCCCGATGACGTGCGTGCGCTCGATGCCGAGGCCGTCGAGCAGCGCGGCGACGTCGGCCGCGTAGACGAACGGGCCGTCGGGCAGCGCGGTCTCGCCGAAGCCGCGGAAGTCGGGGGCGACGACGCGGTGGCGCTCCGCAAGCATCGGCATCACATCCTCCCACATCGTCCGGTCGGCGATGCCGGCGTGGAGCAGGAGGACGGGCGGGCCCTCGCTCGCGTCGTCGTACGCCATCTCCACGCCGTCGATCCGCAGTCTCGGCATTCGCCTGAGCGTACTCGCGCGTCAGCGGAGGAGGCGCGACAGCCGCCGATCCTTGAGGACGCGGCCGCCCGTCTGGCAGGCGGGGCAGTACGTGATCGTGTGCTCCTCGAAGTCGACGCGGCGCAGGGTGTCACCGCAGCGCGGGCACGGCTCGCCGAAATGGCCGTGCACCCGGTAGACGTCCGCGTCGCCCCTTCCCTCGAGCCGGAGATCGAGGGCGCGGCCGAGGTCGTCCGTGATCGCCGTGGCGAGCGTCGCGATCTCCTTCTCGCCGAGGTCGGTCGAGAGACGGAAGGGCGACAGATGCGCCACCCAGAGGATCTCGTTCGCGTGGGCGCGCCCGATCCCCGCGATCGCCCTTTGGTCGCGGAGCAGGGGGTGAAGCTGACGGCGCTCGCGCCCGAGGATCCCGGCGAGCGCGTCTGCATCGACGTCGAGCGCGTCCGGCCCGAGGTGCGAGAGCTCGGCATCGAGCGCCTCGGGTGTGAGGAGCCAGACGCCGGCGCGCTTCTTCTTCCCGGCCTCGGTGAGGTCGAGCTCGCCCCCGTCTTCGAACCGCACGTGGAACATCGGCTTCGCCGGCGCCTTCTTTCCCGGCTGGACGTACCGCAGCCGGCCAGCGCTCATCAGGTGCACGCGCAGGACGAGCCCGCCGTCGTCCGTCGGGAAGAGAAGGTTCTTTCCGCGTCGCCGCGCACCGGCGAAGGACCGTCCGGCGAGCGCCGCAGGAGGCGGGTCGAACGTCTTCAGCGTCGCCACGTGGCCCGGTCGCGCGACCTCGACCGGCGCGCGGGACACGAGCGGGTCGAGCTCCCGTACCCACGCCTCGACCTCGGGAAGCTCGGGCATGCAGAGAGCGTAGAGGGTCGACGAGGGTCGGTAGGCTCGCCGCCGTGGAGCCGATCGTCGTCGAGGTAACCCGCGGCGAGGTCGTCGAGGCACGCCACGTCGTGCACGCCGCGGTCGTCCGGGACGGCCGCCTGGAGCTCGCGGCCGGCGACGCTGGGCTCGTGACGTTCCTCCGCTCCTCGGCCAAGCCGATTCAGGCGCTTCCGGTGCTGCGCGCCCGACCGGACCTCGATGACGAGAAGGTGGCGCTGATGTGCGCCTCGCATCTCGCGGCTCCCGAACAGGTCGCGGTGGTGCGGCGGATCCTGGCGGACGCGCCCGCCACCGAGGCCGACCTCGAGTGCGGACACGACCCGACGCGGGTCGCGCACAACTGCTCGGGGAAGCACGCGGGCTTCCTCGCTCTTTGTGCCGCCCGCGGCTGGCCCTTCGAGGGGTATCGGCATGCGTGGCACCCGTGCCAGGAGGCCGTGCTGGACGTGATCGAAGAGGCCGTCGAAACGTCACCCGTGGCGACCGCGGTCGACGGCTGCGGGGTGCCGACCTTCGCCGTCCGTCTCGACCGCGCGGCGCACGCGTTCGCGCGGATCGGGTCGCTCGAGGGCGGCCCCCGGGTCGCCGGCGCCATGCGCGCCCATCCCGACCTCCTTCGCGGCCCGGTCGCCACGGACGTCCTCCTGATCCGCGCACTCGACGGCTGGATCGCGAAGGGCGGGGCGGAGGGTCTGCTCTGCGCCTCGTCGCCCGATGGACTCGGGCTCGCCCTCAAGGTCGTGGACGGCGCGTTCCGGGCGATCCAGCCCGCGCTCGTGCAGGTGCTGTCGATGCTCGGCCTCGACGCCGAAGCGCTCGCCGATACGCCGGTGACGAACAGCCGCGGCGAGCGCGTCGGCGTGCTCCGTGTCGCCGCCAGGAACTAATCGAGAATCGAGGATCCGCACCCTTCCCAAAGGCCGGGGGCGTGTATACGATGCGCCGCCTGAGAGGTCTGAGCCGGAGACGATTCCGGCTCGTTGCGTTCGAGGGTCTGTCTTTCGTCAACCGTCCAGGGAGAAAGAGGGGTCAATGCTCTCGGTCGAAACCGCCCTTCCAGAGGTCGAGGAGCTGCAGAAGCTCGTCGAGCAGGGCCAGGAGAAGGGGTTCCTGACGTACGACGAGATCGTCAAGTCCGTGGAGGACGTCGATCTCACCAAGGAACAGCTCGAGGACTTCACGACGTACCTCATCGACCACTCGATCGAGCTGGTCGAAGGCGAGCAGCACAAGGCGCTGCCGCACGAGCGGCCGATCGTCGAGCCGGAGGAGGTCACTACCGCGCCGAAGCTCGACCTCACCGTGGAGCCGTCGCTCGACTCGCTCCGCCTCTACCTGCGGGAGATCGGCAAGGTGCCGCTCCTCACGGCCGACCAGGAGGTCTCGCTCGCGAAGCGGATAGAGCGCGGTGACGAGCGCGCGAAGCAGCACATGATCGAGGCCAACCTGCGGCTCGTCGTCTCGATCGCGAAGGGGTATCTCGGGCGCGGCCTGACCTTCCTCGACCTCATCCAGGAAGGGTCACTCGGCCTCATCCGCGCCGTGGAGAAGTTCGACCACCGGAAGGGCTTCAAGTTCTCGACCTATGCGACGTGGTGGATCCGTCAGGCTGTCACGCGGGCGATCGCCGACAAGGCACGGACGATCCGGATCCCGGTCCACATGGTCGAGAAGCTGAACAAAGTCGTCCACATCGAGCGACAGCTCGTCCAGCGCCTCGGGCGCGAGCCGCGGCCGGAGGAGGTAGCGGAGGAGCTCGAGATGTCGGTCGAGGAGGTCCGCGAGATCCTGCGGATGGCGCAGCTGCCGATCTCCCTCGAGAAGCCGATCGGCGAGGAGGAAGACTCCTCGCTCGGCGACTTCGTCCCGGACGACCAGGCCGAGTCGCCATTCGACACCGCGTCTCTCTCGCTGCGGCGCGAGGACATCGAGCTCGCCCTCGGGTCGCTGCCCGAGCGCGACCGGAGGGTGATCGAGCTGCGCTACGGGCTGCTCGGCGAGGCGCCGTGCACGCTCGAGGAGGTGGGCCGCGCGTTCGGTGTCACGCGCGAGCGGATCCGTCAGATCGAGAACAACACCCTGAAGCGGCTCGAGACCCTCCCCGAGGCGCAGGCCCTCCGCGACTGCGTGTAGAAGCGCTCCCGGTGTCGGACCTCGGTCCGACACCGGCGTCTGTCCCACGGCGTGGGTGTTCGACTGGCGTCGGGCAACGCTGTGCCGGGCGTCAGGCCGCGAGGTAGCCGGCGTCGCCGAGCGCGCCGAGCAGGGCCTCCCGGACGTCCGAGCCGAGCTGGATCACGTCCGCGTCGAGCGGCGCAGAGGCCATCGCGGTGAGCCACACGGCGTTCCCGCTGACGTCGCCGACGAGCACCTTCGACTCGCCGGGGTGAATGCCCGAGATGTCGCCCAAGGCGCCGAGGGCGGTCTCCCGTGCGACATCGATGGGCGCGCCGAGCCGGATCGGGAGGGAGGCCGAGACGATGCGGCGCGGGTCGCGGATCGTTCGGTTGACGATCATCGTCGCCGTCAGCTGGCTGTTCGGGATGAACACGCGGCGGGCGTCGTCGGTGACGAGCGTCGTGTAGAGGAGGTCCATCTCCTCCACGAACCCGGTCTGCTCGCCGACCGTGACCCGGTCCCCGATCCGCAGCGGCTGGGCGAACGCCACCAGCATCCCCGACCCGAGGTTCGAGAGCGGCGTGTTGAAGGCGAGTCCCACGAAGATCGCGAGAACGGCGCTCGACGCGAGAAGCGCATTGACGAGCTGATCCGTGCTCGGA
>Ga0207691_10008122_pt1 | contig 10076 bp, 8 predicted proteins | sample KBSM13metaG_FD_184327 | JGI IMG/M metagenome (GOLD analysis project Ga0207691, IMG submission 184327) | Miscanthus rhizosphere microbial communities from Kellogg Biological Station, Michigan, USA - KBS M1-3 metaG (SPAdes) (version 2) | ecosystem: Host-associated > Plants > Roots > Rhizosphere >... | reverse complement strand
GAACTACCGTGGTAGCAACGGCCGCGGCGAGAAGTTCATGAACGCCATTTCCGGCGACTGGGGAAACAAGGAAGTGATCGATGTCCTCGCCGCGACCGATTACGTCATCTCGAAAGGCATCGCCGACCCGGACCGGCTGGGCATCGGCGGCTGGAGTTACGGCGGGATCACGACGGACTACACGATCGCAACCACGCCGCGCTTCAAGGCGGCGATCAGCGGCGCCGGAAGCGCGCTGCAGACGTCCATGTACGGCGTGGATCAGTACATCCTGCAGTACGAGACCGAGCTCGGCGCCCCGTGGAAGAACCCGGACGCCTGGATGAAAGTCTCGTATCCGTTCTTCCACGCTGACCGCATCAAGACTCCAACCCTGTTCATGAGCGGCGAGAAGGACTTCAACGTCCCCACGGCCGGCAGCGAGCAGATGTATCAGGCGCTCAAGTCCCTGGGAATCGACACGCAGCTCGTGATCTACCCGAACTCTTTCCACGGGATCACCCTGCCGAGCTACCGGGTGGATCGCCTGGATCGATACCTGAAATGGTACGACCGATACCTGAAGCCGGTGGCCCAGTAGTCGGGAGTCGGGAGTCGGGAATCGGGAATCGGGAATCGGGACGGTGAGGCGAGCAGCGAGCAGCCCGCAGCGACTTCCCTACTTCCGCTTGCCGTTTCAGTCCCTACCTTGGCCTGAGCGGCGTCGATGTAATTGAGTCGGTCGTTCCACCCCGACGTGAGGCTTCAACGCATGGCCAGGATCGAGAACAACCGTCCCGGAAACGGGCGGACTACTCCGGCGCCAGCCGCTCCGGCGCCGGTGGTGATGGCGGTGACTCGCCCAGCGGACCTTCCGCCTAACGACACGGCGCCCGAGAGCCTCGACAAGGTCCGGGACATCTTGTTCGGCGGACAGATGCGCGCCGTCGAGTCGCGCCTGCAAGGGCTCGAGGAGCGCCTCATGCGCGAGCAGGCGTCCATGCGCACCGACTTCTCGCAGCAACTCGCCGAGGTCGACGCCAGCGCCAAGCACGAAGCCGAGGTGCTCGGCGAGCGACTCGTCGCCGAGCGGACGAAGCGCACAGAGGAGCTCAAAGCGCTGTCGGCCGAGCTCAAGGAAGTGCTGCGTTCACTCGAGAAGCGGCACGTGAAGCTCGAAGAGCTCACCGGCATGGCCGATGCGGAAATTCGCGATCAGATCATGCAGCAGTCGCGCGCCATCACCGCCGAGATCGAACGACTCTCGCAGCGCGTCACGAGCGATCTCAATCGCGAAGTCGCCTCGCTCCGCACCGACAAGACCGACGTCTCCGCCATCGTCAGCGTATTCTCCGAGATGGCAACGCGACTCGGTGGTGACTCACGCACGCCCGCGAAGGCTCCGCGGAGCTGACCGTGTCGGATGACGGTGATCTAAGCGTTCGCGAGCTCACCGAACTCCGCGATCTGCTGTTCGGCGGCGAGCGGCGGCAACTCGACGAGCTTCGCCGCCGACTCGACACGTTCGAGCTGACGCCCGAGGAGATCGCCGAGCATCTGCCTCAGGCGATCATGCAGCGCACCAATCGTGATCGACAGCTCGGCATCGCGCTCGCGCCGACAGTCGAATGCGCGATCAGCGAGTCGGTGCGCCGCAACCCGCAAGAGATCGCGACCGCGATCTTCCCGGTCCTCGGCCCATCGATCCGCAAGGCGATCGCGGAGACGATGGCGGGGCTGGTCAACACGATCAATCGCGCCATCGAGCACAGCTTCTCGCCGCAGGGCATTCGATGGCGCATCGAGTCGTGGCGCACGGGCGTCTCGTTCGCGCAGATCGTCATGCGTCACGCGCTCGTGTATCGCGTGGAGCAGGTCTTCCTCGTCCATGCAGAGACGGGGCTCCTGCTCGCGCACGTACCCGAGGACTCGTCAGGCGACGCCGATCTCATCTCGGGAATGCTGACGGCGATCGGCGATTTCGTGAATGACTCGTTCGAGCCGAAGCACACCGGCGAGCTGCGCGCGTTCGCGGCTGGCGATCTCACCGTGCTCGTGGAGCCCGGACCGCAGGCGTACATCGCGGCGGTCGTGCGTGGAACTCCGCCGAACACGTTGCCCGTGAAGTTGCAGACGACCGTCGAGAGAATTCACCTCCAGTGGTCGAATCCGCTCGCATCCTTCAATGGCGATGCGACTGCGTTCACATCCACGCAGCCGCTGCTCGAAGAATGCATCGAGACGGTGCTGTCGACGGACCGTGCGGCATCGAAGCCTGGGCTACGGAAATTCGCGTGGGCCATTCCCGTTCTCCTCATCGTCGCCGCGCTGTCCTGGTGGGCGACGCGCGGCGGTCGACAGTGGAACACGGCCATGACGCGCCTCGAGGCCGAACCCGGCATCGTCGTGATTCGCAGTGAGCGCGACGGCGGAAAGTGGCACCTGACCGGCATGCGAGATCCGCTCGCCCGCAATCCATCGCTGTTGCTCGCGAGCAGGGGCGTCGACACCAACGACGTCGTCGCACACTGGGAGCCGTATGTATCGACCGAGCCCGCGCTGCTGCTCGCGCGCGCTCGACGAGTATTGGCGCCGCCTGTCGGTGTCACGTTCTCATTGAACGGCGATACCCTGAGTGTCGCCGGCCGCGCGCCGGCGTTCTGGATCGTGCGCGCAGAGTCGGTCGCCCCCGCCCTCGCTGGAGTCGGCTCCGTCGATTTCTCGCGCGTCGCACCAGGGCTGCCGGCCGAGATGGAAGCGATCGCCGCTGAGATCGAGCGCTCGCGTGCGTTCTTCGCGCCAGGTGCTGACTCTCTCGACAAGTCAGCGCTTGCGGCAACCGCCCTGGTCGCGATGAAGTTCAGAGAGCTCCTCGACGCCGCCACGACGATCCGTTACAACGTGAGCGTGACCGTCGTGGGCCGCGCCGACCCCTCTGGCGCCGAGAGCGACAACCTCGCGCTCAGCCGCCGACGGGCATTCGCCGTTCGCGATCGCCTCGTGTCACTCGGCATCGGCGCCGCGCACATCACGACCGACGCCATTGGCAACAACGATCCACTACCCGCCGATTCGCCCGCCGAGCGTGCTCGGCTCAACCGAAGTGCATCGTTCGTCGTGCGGGCGCAGCCATCTGCTTCCGTCAACGGCGCGGAGCGTGCGCGATGATCCAGAAAAAAGTGTGCATGGTGGGCGTGTTCGGAACTGGCAAGACGAGCCTCGTGCAGCGCTACGTGCATTCGCTCTTCTCATCGAAGTACCACAGCACCGTCGGCGTGAAGATCGATCGCAAGCAGGTGCGCGTCGGTGAGACTGACGTGAACCTGCTGCTCTGGGACGTCGAGGGTCGCACCGCGGAGCAGGAGATTCCCGCGAGCTATCTGCGCGGCGCACACGCCGTGCTGTTCGTGGCCGATGGCACGCGCCGCGAAACGTTCGACCAGCTGTTCGAGCTCCGCGAGCTCACGCGCTCGGCTGCCGGTGATATTCCATCCATCGTCGCGCTGAACAAGGTGGACCTCACGGATCAGTGGACGCTCACGGCGGCTGACACCGCGAAGCTCATCGCGGCTGGCTTCCACACGCTGACCACGAGCGCGAAGACGGGCGAAGGTGTCGAAGATGCGTTCCGCTGGATCGGCGTCGCGACAATGAAGGACGCGGCGCCAGCCGCGCAGGCTCAGGTGCGTCATGGAAACTGAAACGCTCGCGCGCTCCGTCCGCATCGATGCCGTCGGGCTCTCACACGCCGGCAAGGTGCGATCCGCGAACGAGGACCACTTCGCGATCATGGTTCTTCATCGATCGATTCAGCTTCGGTCGACGAACCTGCAGGACACCACGATCCTCGATCGACTGCGCCGGCCGGAGGTGAACATCCTCGTCGTCGCCGACGGCGTCGGCGGCGCGATCGGTGGAAAGCTCGCGAGCGGCGTCGCGGTGCGGTCGGTCGTCGAATATCTCGCCGAAGCCGTCGGCTGCGTGCAGGACTTCGATGTCGATCGCGAGCAGACGTTCCTCGATCATCTGTCGCGCGCCGTGGAGCGCGGGCACGATCGGCTGAAGGCGATGTTCCAGGCGCACGGTGGCCCCGCCACGACGCTCACGATGGTCACGGTCGTGTGGCCGCGTGCCTACGTCGTGCACGTCGGCGATAGTCGCGGCTACTACCTGCGCAACGGAACGCTCAAGCAGTTCACGCGCGATCAGACGATGGGCGACTACCTCGTCGACATCGGCGCCGTCACGGAGCAGCACGCGCAGAAGGCGGGCTTGTACAACGTGCTCTCGAGCGCTGTTGGCGGTGATCTCGTGCCGAGCGTGGGCGTCGTCGATCTCATGGAAGGCGACACGCTGCTGCTCTGCAGCGACGGCCTCACCAAGCACGTCGCCGATGAGCGTATCGCGCAGGTACTCGGCACCAACGATCCGGAGACAGCCGCGCAGTCGCTCATCGACGCCGCACTCGAGGGCGGCGGCAGCGACAACGTGACCGTGGTCGTCGCGCGAGGGAACGCGGAGTAAATGTCATCCCGAGCGGCAGCGAGGGATCTCGTGTGAAGTACTCGTGGCCAGGCCGGCTACGATGCCATCACAGAAGGTCCCTCGTCGCTGGCGCTCCTCGGGATGACACGGTGGCTCAGCGCAGGTACTTCCTCACAAACTGCTCCATCTTCACCAGATCCAGCGACGCGTCCTTACAGGGCCCGTTGGGCAACTGCATGGTGAGGCCGAGGACTGGGAGTCTTCCCGCGACGTCGCGCAGGCCGCTGATCATGTCGCGCTCGCAAGCAACCGCGACCACCGCTTTCGGACGACGCTCGCGAATCGCCTGACGCGCGTACGCGCCGCGCGTCGCCACGAACGTCGCGACATCGTAGCGCTTCGCGATGTCCATCACGCCGTCGAGCGCCGTTCTCGACAGGCAGCGCGGGATGAGAATGAGCATCTCGTTCGCGCGCACGCGCCACTCGCGCGCCCAGGCGAGACGGTTGTAGACCGCGAGCGCCGCGTTGTCCGTCCAGTCGCGCTGCACGCCGAACACTTCGCCCACGCGCGACGACAGTCGCAGCGTCTTGAGTAGTAGACCGCGCTCGGCGAATCGACCCGGCAGCAATGCCCGGTCGGTCGCGTACGAGAGCCCGATCAGCGCCAACCAGAGCGCGCCCAACGCGGCGAGAACGGCGTCACCGACGTAGAGCGCGCGCGGCAACCACGTCGCGAGCTGCGCCAGACGCGGCGTCAGTAGATAGATGGCGGCCGCGCCGGTGATCACGATCGCGCCTATTCCGAGCGAGGTGAAGAGAAAATATTTCCCGGTCGTCGTGCGGAAGTCACCCGCGTTTGGCAGCGGCTGCCCATTCCACCCATCCCATTCGTGTCCGAGTCGGCGATCCGTCTCGATTTTCACGAGAAGGCCCAACTCACGCGCCGAGGCTGATGGCGAAGCTGCCGGCGAAGGCGGCGCTTGCGGCGCGGGGGAATCGGACGCGGGTGAGTCTACGGTGTTCGGCATGCTGAATGGATGACGACCAGCGGTCGGTCGTGTCAACGACCGCAGCGAGAGCGCTTGTCTCTGACCGCGTGTCCGGACATCCTCCGCATGATGTGCACCGATCCGCAATGACGTCGAACACCCATGGACCGGGCCCGGAATTCCGGGGCGCCTACCGCGACGACGTTCACGCGCGCGCCGTGTATGCAGAGGCCGCAGGTATCGCGCGCGTCATGCCTCACGCGGTGGCCGTACCGGCGGATGCGGACGATGTCGTGCGACTGGTCGCGTGGGCACGCTCGGCGGGAGTGGCGCTCGTGCCGCGTGGCTCGGGCAGCAGCATGCCGAGTGGAGCGATCGGCACCGGCGTGATCGTCGACCTGAGCAGGATCGACGCGATCGGCCTGCCTGACGAGGCGCGGCGGATTGTCGTGGGACCGGGCGCGATCCGGAATCGGGTGGACGCCCAGGCAGGGACTGTCGGGCTGCGCTTCCCGGTCGATCCGTCCAGCGGCGCGTTCTGCTCGCTAGGCGGGATGGTGTCGACAAACGCCGCGGGCGCTCGCACGCTTCGCTATGGGTCGACGCGACGCTGGGTGACGGCGCTCGACTGCGTCTTCGCCGACGGCTCGCGCGCGACGATTCGTCGCGGCGTCCCGCCGCCGCGCGTGGTGGTAGTCGATTCGTTTCTCGCCGACGTCGCCCCGTCGATTCGATTGGCCGGTGCGACGCTGCACAATCGGACGCTCCGAAAAAACTCGTCGGGCTACGCGCTCGCCGACTACGCCGACAGCGGAGAGCTGATTGACCTGCTCGTCGGCAGCGAGGGCACGCTCGCGATCATCGTCGAGATCGAGCTCGAGCTCACCACGTTGCCTGGCGCGACCGCGAGCCTGCTCGCGAGCTACGCGTCGCTCGACGCCGCCGTCACTGGAGCGTCGGAAGCGCAGCAGGGGAATGCGAGCGCGTGCGAGCTGCTCGACCGAACGTTCCTCGACGTGGCGGCGAGAGGCGCGCCGTTGCCCATTCCCGATGGAACGGAGGCGGTGTTGCTCATCGAGCTCGAAGCCGACGATGCTCCCAGTGCAGAAGCGGCGGCTCGTGGTCTCGCGGCGAAGCTCGAAGACACCGGCGCGACGCACGTCACACTCGGACTCGGTCGCGCGGATGAAGAGCGTCTCTGGGAGCTGCGCCATGCAGCGAGCCCGATCCTCTCGCGCCTCGACCCGTCGCTCAAGTCGATGCAGTTCATCGAGGATGGCGTCGTCCCACCGGCGCGGCTTGCTGACTACGTGCGTGGCGTCCGCGCCGCCCTCGCCGCGCATGATGTGCCCGGCGTGATCTTCGGACATGCGGGTGACGCGCACGTGCATGTGAATCCGCTCGTGGACGTGCGGCGTGACGGCTGGCGCGATCGAGTCGCCGCCGTGCTGAGCGACGTCGTCGATCTCACGGCGCGACTCGGCGGCTCGCTCTCGGGGGAGCACGGTGACGGTGCCTTACGCGCACCGCTGCTCGCCCGTACCACGAGCCCCGAAGTGCTCGAGCTCGCGCGCAGGGTGAAGCACGCATTCGATCCGATGACGCTTCTCAACCCTGGCGTGAAGGTTCCTCTGCCCGGCCAGCAGCCACTCGGCGACATCAAATACGATCCCGCGCTCGCGCCTCTGCCCGCCCCGTCGGCGCGCGTACTCGCGCGCGTCGAGCGCGATCGCGCGTACGCGGAGTTTCGCCTCGCGATGCTGGAGCGCGAAGACCAGACCGAATAACTTTGCGCGCGAGAGCAGCTGTCATCGGTTCCCAGTTCCCCGTTCCCGGTTCCCGACTTTGATCTACCTCGAGCCTCGTCTGAGCGTTCTCTCTCGTCCCGCTTTCGCGGAGCCGTCGCATCTTCCCGTGAACTGGCTTGGCGAGAGCACCGATGGCGAGCGGCTCGCGGAGTTCGCCGGCCGTCTCTGCTACATGAGCCAGCGCAATCCCGCGAACCGCACGACGCGCGAGTACCTCGAGAACATCAAGCGCCAGGGACACGGGAGTGTACTCGAGCACGCCAACTACTCGGTACTGATCGAGGGTGTGAGTCGTTCGCTCACGCATGAGTTGGTGCGGCATCGCGCGGGCTGGGCGTACAGCCAACTGAGTCAGCGCTACGTCGACGAGTCGGTTGCCGACTTCGTGATGCCGCCGGCGATCATCGGCGACGAATCCCTCGAGACGGCGTGGAGAACGCAGGTCGAGAGCGCGCAGAAAAGCTACGTGTCGCTCGTCGATGAGTTGATGCAGCGCTACGCGTGGGTCGCCGACAAGGTCCACCGCCGGAAGATGGCGCGTGAGGCAGCGCGTGCGGTGCTGCCGAATGCGACGGAGACGAAGATCGTCGCGACGGCGAACATTCGCGCATGGCGTACGATGCTCGAGCTACGGTCGAGCGAGGGCGCCGAGATGGAGATTCGCCGCTTCGCGATCACGGCGCTGCGTCTCCTGCAGGCGGAAGCGCCGGCGATGTTCTCCGACTTCGAGATCTACACGGCCGAGGATCGGCGTGAGGCAGCGCGGCTGGGCTTTCATAAGATCTGATGTCTTAGGGACTGGGGACTAGGGACTGGGGACTGGGAAAACCCTCGGGATGCCTCTCGATGCGAGAGTGACATCCCGAGGGTTCGTCGTTTCCCCCAGTCCCCAGTCCCTAGTCCCCAGTCCCGAGTTCGCGGAGCATCGCTGTGAATCTCGTGGTGTCTCCCCCGAGCGCCGCGAAGAATTCCTGATCGGCGCGCTCGACGAGATGGATGAGCTGGCGAGCGAGGCGGCGACCCGCCGCCGTCGGGCGAAGCGCGTACGCGCGCGAGTCGGACGGGTGATCGGTGCGACGCACGAGCTTCTTGCGCTCGAGTGTACGGAGTACCTGCGACGTCGTCATGGCGTCCGTGCGCGCGTGGCGTGCGAGCATGACCTGTGTCACGGGCTCGTCCTGCTCTGTGAGCGATGTCACGCTCGCGAGGAGCATCACCTGGAGATGCGAGAGCCCGGCATCGCGGAGCGCGCGACGCTGCCCACGCTGCCAGCGATTCACGGCTTGCCAGAGGAGAACGCCTGGGCTCGCGGCGGGCGCGGCGAATTGTGGTGGGAGACGTTTCGGCATCGGCGGGGAGCGAAAAGATATTACACTGCGCACTTATCATAAGCACACTTACTATCGTTGCAAGCGTGAAAATCGACAAAAAGACATTGCGCGACAAATTCACCGTTCTTATCATTCGCCGTCGTCGTGATGTGGCATCGCTCTTGCCCGACCAGTGTGACGATCCACACACGACCCGACGCGAGAGACGACCTTCTCCGCGAAGATACGACCGCCGACCAATGATCATGTCGGTGTCACGCTCGAAGCTCGACTGAGCTGCGCTCTCTTCGGAGTCCGGATGCCGCGAATCGGATTCGCCTATAACCAGAAGCCCGAGTCGACCGCGATCGCTCGTCCCGACGACGAGACGCCACGCGGCGACGACGAGCCTCCCAGTAGTCGCCGGGACGCCATCGCGTCCCGGAACTCCGCCGCACCGGCGTCGTCCGAGCTCACACGCTCGGCCACCGTCGGGGGAGACTTCGCCGCCCCCGCACCCTCCACCGCCGCCGATGACGAGTTCGCCGAGTGGGACAGCGCAGACACCATCGATGCCGTCGCGTCTGCCCTCGCCGCCTACGGCGATGTGATTCGCCTCGAAGCGAACGAAGACTTCCCGCAGAACCTGCGCGACGCACGACCCGACATCGTCTTCAACATCGCCGAAGGACTGAACGGCGTGAATCGCGAAGCACACATCCCCGCGATCTGCGAGTTCTACGGCATTCCGTATTCGGCGAGCGATCCGTTCACGTTGTCACTCTGCCTCGACAAGGCGAGAACGAAGGAGGCTCTGTCTTTCCACAGAGTCCCCACCGCCAGGTTCACCGTCGTGACCGGACTCGGGGAATTGGGAATCGGGAATCGGCAATCGAAGCTTCTCGCTGGGAGCGGCTCGCCGTTCCGATTCCCGATTCCCGATTCCCGATTCCCGATGTTTGTGAAGCCAGTACACGAAGGATCGTCCAAGGGAATAACGGAAGCGAATTACTGCGAGACACCAGAACAGCTCCACGCGCAGGTCGAGTTTCTCCTCGAGCGTTACCAGCAACCCGTACTCATCGAGGAGTATCTCCCCGGCGCCGAGTTCACCTGTGCAGTGCTGGGCAACGACGATGACGCACGCGTACTGCCCATCGTCGGCATGAACTTCGAAGCGCTCCCCGAAGGCGCGCTTCCCGTCTACGGCTTCGAGGCGAAGTGGATCTGGGATCGCCCCGAAAAGCCTCTCGAGATTTTCGAATGTCCCGCGCGGATCACTGAGGAGTTGCGGTGTGCGATCGAACAGGTCGTACTCCGCGCCTACCGCGTGCTTGGCTGTCGTGACTGGTCGCGGATAGACGTCCGACTGGATGCGGCGGGCAAGCCCAACGTGGTCGAGGTCAATCCCCTTCCCGGGATTCTCCCCAACCCCGCGGACAATTCCTGCTTTCCGAAAGCGGCGCGTGCCGCCGGCATGAGCTACGACGAGCTCATTCAGGC